>Ga0307487_1000236_pt1 | contig 45632 bp, 44 predicted proteins | sample CBIW12metaG_FD_203665 | JGI IMG/M metagenome (GOLD analysis project Ga0307487, IMG submission 203665) | Sea-ice brine microbial communities from Beaufort Sea near Barrow, Alaska, United States - CBIW 1.2 | ecosystem: Environmental > Aquatic > Marine > Coastal | place: USA: Alaska | collected... | reverse complement strand
GGCTATCTGTGCAGCGATGCGTAAGCTTGTGCATATCTGTTTCGGTGTGATTAAACATCAGCAGCCTTACCAAGCAAGAGTTGAGCTAATTAGTACTTGATTTGGCTTTTTTAAGATGGTATCTCTTGGCAGCTGTCCAATTTTATTATGCCACTACAATACAATAAAAACACTAGAATGCTTTTTTGACACGTCTAACCAGCCGTATCTAAAGAGTTCAGCAAAGCAGTCACTACTAAGTTATTTACATTTTTGAGTGAAAAAACCACCTCGTCATAATCTGAAGGTAGCTCCGCAATGGGCACCTTCACAAAACCACCTTTTCTTATTGCGCTTTCGCTCCATGCAAATCCTACACCTAAGTTTTGGTAAACCGCATCGTAAACACTTTCTTGAGTGTTTGCGATATATGTAGGGGTTATCTCTACATTAATTTTTGCTAGTGCCTCATTTATAAGTTTTTGAGTGGTGGAGCCGTGCGTGCGGAATATGACGGTTTCCGAGGCTAGCTCAGTTAAGCTTATAGACTCTCTTGATGCAAAATGATGGTTCGGTGAACATAAGGCAACGAGCCTTTGGGTAGCACATTTTTTGAACTGCAACCTATCATCCTTTGATACATTTGCAAGAATGCCAACATCTACTTGACCGTCAACTACTCTACTGAACGTTTCATGGAAATTACCAAAATAGATTTCAGTCTGTAGCTTGGGATAGAGCTTACTAAACTGCCTGATAATTTCAGTACCCGGTAGTGGGTTGCATAGACCTACCTTTAATATAGCTGTTTCAAAAACTTTTCTTCTTTGAATCAGCTGCTCTAGATCATCTTCAACTGCTCGTATTTTACTCGTTAACGAGCCAAGCTCTAAGCAGTAATCTGTTGGCACAAGGTGCCTGCCACTTTGCATAAATAGCTTAAACCCAAGATTGTTTTCAAGCGTAGATAGTGCCTGGCTAATGGCAGATTGAGACACGCCCAAACGTTTAGCTGCCTGCGTGTAATTACCTTCCTCAAGCACAGAATTTAAGATGTTTAGCTGATTATAGGTATAGGGCTTTTTCGTCATATGACCGCCGTCTCTCGTATTGGTTTCAGAGATTGTCAGGCCTATCTCTGGGAAGTACGAGAAGTTATACACGATAAATAAGACTGAATGATTAAATGCATAAGCTAACCTTATATATGACACCAAACTGTCATATTCATCTCTTATATTAGTCACATGTAAACGATTAAAGCGTTGAATAATTTACCTAAGTGTATTTGCTTGAGTTATAACCCACTGCCAATACCAGAATATAAGTTTGGGCTTAAAATTATGTTAGAACTAAGAAGTGTGACTAAGAAGTATGATGGCAAAGTTATTTTTGAGGATATCTCCCTAAAGGTGAATAAGGGTGAGATTGTTTCAATATTAGGCCCATCTGGCTGCGGGAAAACCACGTTGCTGCATATTATTTTAGGTCTAACCGATATTAGTTCTGGTCGGCTTGCCTATGACAATGAAGACATCACACGTGTGCCTATGAAGCACAGAGGTTTCAATATTGTATTCCAAGATTATGCTTTGTTTCCTAACTTGAATGTAAAGCAGAATATTGAATATGGGCTACGTAATAGACCTAACGTCAGTACACAAGCGGAGGTTAATGAGCTGGTGGATCTTTTGGAAATTAAGCCGCATTTAAACAAGCGAATCAGCCAACTCTCTGGTGGGCAAAAGCAGCGTGTTGCCTTAGCGCGTACTTTAGTGATGAAGCCTAAAATTTTATTACTAGATGAGCCCTTATCTGCCTTAGATGGGGTTATTAAAGAGACCATTAAGGCACGTATTCGCGAGATTGCAGAGCGTTATGAGCTAACCACTTTGATTGTGACACATGATCCTGAAGAAGCGATGACACTCTCTGATCGTATTTTGTTGCTATCGGACGGCAAAGTAGCTCAATATGCTAAGCCATCAGAAATCATCCAAAATCCTGCCAATGACTTTGTTAAGAGCTTCATCTTGAACCAGCTAAATATCAAACGCCGTAATATCTTGAGCTTATTTGAAGCGGACAGTGCGCCAGCTGATCCATTAGAAAAATACACTCAAATGAGACCTGTGCTAGATGGCAGCTCAGTCACTGATGATATCAAGTCCATAATCCAGCGCACAGCTGCTAAATCAATTAAAGGTACCTCCAAAGGTTAACAAAGGTTAATCACACTAGGCCAACGCTGGTCTCTCAAAACTTACTTAACTTACTTATTTCGCGTGTAGGTCATTATGAAACTTAATAACTCACCGCTAATGAAAGTCTTATGGCTTTTCATTGGTGCGCTATTTCTCGTCTTTATGTTTGTGCCTTTGGGCAAAATGTTGATGCTGTCATTTAATGTGGCTGATGGATTAGGTCTAAACCATTATATCGATATCATCAGCAGTAATGACTTCAGACAAGTGATGTTAAATAGTTTTTTTGTCGCCATTGTTAGTGCGATGAGTGCCACCTTTTTGGCATTTATTCTGGCCTATACGGTGCACTGGACTAACTTACCAAAGGGCTTTAAACAAACCATTAAGCTTGCATCACTGTTCCCTATGCTATTGCCAACAGTGACTTATGGATTTGCCATTATTTACACCTTTGGTAAGCAAGGTCTACTCACTAAGATGATTGGCTTTCAGTTGTTTGAAGACATATATGGTTTCTATGGCATGTGGCTTGGCTACACTATTTATACTTTGCCAATAGCCTTTTTACTGCTTAACAATACCTTCCAATATTTGGATAAGAAGTTCGTAATCGTATCAGAACTGATGGGCGATTCACGCTTACGCCAGATAGACATGACGGTCATTCGTCCCTTAATTGGTACTTTGACAGCCGCTATCATTCAATGCTTTTTTTTAGCCTTTACTGACTTTGGTATTCCAGCCTCTATTGGTGGTCAGTACAAGGTTATAGCTACCGAGCTTTATATTCAAATACTGGGTGCATCTCCTTCGTTTGAGAAAGGCTCTGTGGTTGCCTTGTTTATGCTAATCCCCTCTATTTTGAGCATTCTACTGCTTTGGTATGTGGCTCGATTTAATGTTAGGTATGAGTCAGTAGAGCACTTTGACTTGCCTACATCTAAAGTCAAAGACAGGATTCTTGGTGTGTTGTCCAGTAGTATTTTGATTTCACTATTGTTCGTATTCGCTGTGATCTTCATCATTCCTTGGATCAAAACATGGCCTTATGAGATGGCGTTTAGTACAGACACATTTACCAAGGTAATCGAGTCCTCGAATCTAATGCGAGTGTATAAAAACTCACTCATTGTCGCGACACTAACGGCTTTTTTTGGAACCATTATCACCTATGTCGCTGCGTTGATATACGAGCGTTCAGGGTTGCTAAAGATAGGTAAGTTGACGATAGAAAGCTCAGCTTTAGTGACCAATACAGTGCCGGGTATGGTTATTGGTATTGCTTATCTAATGGTTTTTTCAGGGTCATCGATATCTAACACCATCTTCATTATTGTGATTAGTAATATCATTCATTACTTCTCGACACCTTATCTCATGAGTAAAAATGCACTGTCAAAAATGAACCTAGGCTGGGAGACCACCGCCTCTTTACTTGGAGACTCATGGCTGCAGTCTTTACGCCGAATTGTTGTACCCAACTCAATATTTACGCTTATCGAAGTAGCATCGTACTTCTTTATCAGTGCGATGGTCACCATCAGTGCCGTGATATTCATTTCAGGTGCGAAGACGATGGTGCTTACTACAAAAATTGTTGAGCTACAGCACTTTGCCCGCTTTGATGAGATCTTTATTTTGTCGCTTATGGTGCTACTCACAAATATCACGGCATTAATATTCTTCGCAGTGGTGCGATACCTTTATACCAGAAGCATATATGGAACAAAAAAAATAAAAGTGATAAAGACTACAGTGACGACAGTCGCCTAAACATCTAAACATAGTTTAGGCCTTAACGTTACGAAAACCAATTTAACCGTTAACCACTCAAATAATCAGGAAAAACAATGAACTTATTCAAAACGATATTGACGGGATTGACTTGCGGAGTTTTAGTGGCAGGCTGTGGATCGAAAAGCTCAGACGATACGGCTGGCGAGGAAGTGATTATTTATAGTAATGCTGATGAAGAGGCAGTCGAGGTTATTCAAGAGGTGCTTGATGAGGCAGGCTTTGAAGGTCAATATATATTTCAATCATTCGGAACGGGTGAGCTGGGTGGCCGACTACTAGCTGAAGGAAAAAATATTGAAGCTGATATGGTGACAATGAGCTCGTTTTATATAGAAAGTGCTCAAGCAAAGAACCCAATGTTTAAAGAGTTAGCATTTAAGGCAAACCCACAGATTGCGACTCCTAATTACTATGCACCGATCCTAAGCTTTACGGGTGCCATCTTACTCAATACCAAAGAAATGGAAGCCAATAATCTTCCAACACCTACCAGTGCCAAAGACTTAGCGAATCCTATTTATAAGAATCAAATTTCTATGGTTGATCCAAATGGTTCATCAACCGGTTGGTTGTTTGTACAGGATATTGCTGCTGAATATGGCACCGATGCTGAAGGCAAGAAAATCATAAATCGTATTCGTGAAAATGCAGGACCTAATTTGGAGCTATCTGGCTCTGGTCCTCTTAAAAAGGTCATGGCAGGTGAGGTACCTATTGGTTTTGGTCTACGTCATCAGGCAGTCGCTAATAAAGCAAAAGGTTTACCAATTGATTTTGTTGATCCCAGTGAAGGTAATTACACATTGACTGAATCGGTTGCTGTTATTGATAAAGGAGAGAAAACCAATCCTAAAGCCATGAAAATGGCTGAGTTAATTGTCACTAAAGCTCGCCCAGGTTTATTAGAGATTTATCCGAATGTTATTTATGACGGCGAGACAGTGGCTGCTGAGAACCAGATTGATAATTTAAAAATCTATCCAGAGCCATTAACTGCCGAGCTGTTAGATAAGCACCGTGCTTTTTTCCATGGTGAGTGATTTTAGTTGAATCAAAATAATGACTATCTATGCTTAGTCGTTTTATTGCATGGGCTAGGTAAATAGAGGTTGGTTAATCAAGGTGTATAAGAAGAGTTGATATGAAAATGAGCAAAATACTTTCTGATAAAACATACGATATTGTCGTCGTAGGTGGGGGCATCGTTGGGCTGGCAAGTGCCTACGCCGCGGTTAAAAAAGGGCTGAGTGTTGCGGTCGTAGAACGCCAGTCACAGAACAAAGATGCTTCTGTTCGTAATTTTGGATTTGTGACCGTCAGCGGTCAGCGTCGTGGTGAGCATTGGCAACGCGCCATGCACTCGCGCAATGTTTGGGCCGAGATTGCCCCAAAAGCGGGTGTTCAGGTAGAGCATACCGGTTTGCATATGTTAATGCAGCGACCTGAAGCTGTAGATGTTGCACAAGCTTTTTTAAAGACGGAAATGGGTGAGGAGTGCCGACTACTGACACAGTCTGAAATCAATGAAGCCGTACCTTATCTGAACAAGGGAGAAGGGGTGTTATATAGTCCGCATGAGCTTAGAGTAGAGTCTAATACTGCAATTGCTAAGCTGGCTCATTGGCTACAAGAGATGCAGAGTGTGGACTTTTATAATCATACCACGGTGACTTCGGTGGAATTACCGAAAGTGCATACCAGCCGTGGTGTCCTTAACGCTGAGCACTGTGTGGTCTGCCCAGGAGCTGACTTTGCTGGCTTATATCCAGAAGTACTCGCTAAGACCAAAGCTAAAATGTGCACACTAAATATGATGCGAGTCATGCCCAAAAAAGCATTTAAATTAAATGCCGCTGTCATGTCAGATTTAAGCTTTGCCCGTTATGATGGTTTTGCTCAGTTGCCTGAAGCTGCGGTACTAAAAAGCTTACTTAACGATATTCAAAGTGTAGAGCGTCAAGCAGGTGTCCACCTAATTGTGGTTCAGTCTGGAGATGGCTCACTAATCATTGGCGACAGTCATGATTATAGTGATAGAGAACTACCGTTTAGAGACACTCAAATTGATGATCTAATCATTAATGAGTTTAAGCAGGTTATGGATATTGGTGAGATAGATATTACTCAGCACTGGTTGGGTGTATATCCAAGTGCAGACGACGTGGTATTTAAGACATCACCTGAAAAAGGCGTGGCAGTCGGTTCAGTCACCAGTGGTACAGGGGCATCAACAGGTTTCGCATTTGGCGAAGAGTTAATTGAATTGGTATTGGAGTCAAAGCAATGAATACGGTAAATAGTAATATAACAAGCAGCAGCTCACATAGTGATAGTTTAAACAATATTAAAAATAAATTTTTTGATATTAAGCTCTGTGTGTTTGATATGGCTGGCACAACAGTAGATGAAGGTAACCTAGTCTATAAAACCGTACGTAATGCCATCAATGAAGTATTGATGCGCGCTGGCAAGTCAGATAAGCAAGTTAGTCTTGAGTTATGTTTAGAATATGGTGCAGGTAAAGAAAAACGCAACGCCATCCACGATATTTTAAACGTGTTAGATTTATCTGATGCTTGTATTGAATCGTTAACAAATACGGCATTTGCAGCCTTTAAAGACAGTCTTGCAACTGCTTATAGCAAGGACACTTTATCTGAGTTTGAAGGTATGTCAGAGTTGTTCGAGCAGTTAAAGGCGAGCGGTCGTAATGTGGTATTAAATACAGGATATGATGCTGAGACTGCTAATAAAATTTTGTCTATCTTAGGATGGTCTGTGGGAGATCAAGTAGATGCACTAGTAACAGCCGATGATGTAGACAATGGTCGTCCAGGTCCTGATATGATCATTCTTGCGATGAAGCAGTTTAATATTGGTAACTCACAGAAGGTGTTAAAAGCAGGGGATAGTGGTATCGATATTGAGGAAGGCAAGAATGCAGGGTGTGGGCTGGTTTTAGGTGTGCTATCTGGTGCACAAAATGAGCAGCAGCTGGTGAAATATTCACCTGATGCGGTTTTAGACAAGCTGACTGAATTAAAAGAGCTTATTTAACTCAAAGCTAGATCTAAGCTTCAATATATAAAACAGGATAGTAGAGCCATAAAAGTAATGACTTTTATGGCTTTTTTAATTTGTAGAAAACTGACCCCTGCTGTCAAATCCGTAGACATAAACTTGGGAGATTTTAGCTTAGGTGTTTTTGAAGGTTGGTCACTTTTTGGTCACCGTCGCTTTTTTGAGCAATTTTATAGCGCTTAAGTAGTGGTAATTGCAGAGTGCTACGAGTAAATATTTTCCCCTACAGCCCATATTTTACAGGCAAAAAAAAGCCCCAATCATAAGATCGGGGCTTTCTAAATTTGGTAGGCATAAGCAGACTCGAACTGCTGACCTCTACCATGTCAGGTAGGTCGACTAAATATCATAATATGATGTTATCTTATATGTATTGATTATATTGGCTTATAGCTATTCTATAATTAAAAAAAGGCAAGGTCAATGAGTGTAAGATGAAGTTTAGCACCTATTTGGGCACTATAATTTTATAGTCTTTTTACCTCCGCTCCAGCTTCGGTTATGCCAAAATCAGTGCGTTTTCTGTCCGAAACACCCTTCTGCAATCCTATTTTTCAAGCTACTTTGTTCTTATTTTAATTGGCATGAATTGCCTGATTAATTTTTTATCTGCATAATATAAGGAGGTTAATGTTTAATCTCTGCATATTTTTGAGGAAAATATGAAGCATATTACCTATATTCATGAACATCTAGACTGGAATGAGTGGCAATGGTCAGATAAAAAACTGCTGCCACTGGTCAGTCGTGTACGGATATTACAGGGTCGTTTGCTTGGAAAATTGCTAACGCTAGGGTTTGATCTCAATGTTGAAGGCTAATTGGATACCGTGACTCTTGAAATAGTAAAAACCTCTAAAATTGAGGGTGAATTATTATAAGCAGAATACGTACCTATATCAGTACAAATATGGCTATTATTATAGAATAGATAGTCTATAATAATAGACTACATAAACACGCATAATGACAATAGAGGTGACTGTTATGGATGTTGTTAACTACAGTGATTTTAGAAAAGGCTTATCAAAATATTTGGACAAGGTAGATACGGATAAAGGTCCTATTCTAATCACAAGGCAAAATTCGAAACCTACGGTGCTGATGAGCTTAGAAGAATTCAATGCTTATGAGGAAACCTTACATCTTTTAAGTAGCCCGACCAATGCTAAGCGTTTAAGACGCTCTATTGCCGCCGCTAAAGCAGGTCGATTGATTGAGCGTGACATCGTAACTGATGACGATGGATCAGTCTCTGATGAGCAGGTAGATGCGTGATATTATCTTGGACTGAAGATGCTTGGAATGATTATGAGTACTGGCAAAAAACCAGTAAAGAAAAAGTCAAACAGATCAATAAGCTGATAAAAGCAATCAAACGTGAACCCTTCGACGGTATTGGCAAACCTGAACCCCTAAAACATGACCTTGCTGGTTATTGGTCGCGTCGCATTGATCAAGAACATAGGTTGGTTTATGAGGTTCAGGAAGATGCTATTATCATCGTGCAGTGCCGATTCCATTACTGATAAGATAGTGTAGTAACATAATAAAATTGGACAATAGATAGGAGATTACACTCATCTAAAAAAATAGTTTGCCCTAGCACCATAATAAATATGCCCATAATTCTTCAATTCCATTATTCAAGCTACTTTCCTATTTTTAAAACCCGTATGCATTGCCTTAGATGTTTTTTCTCTGCGTATCATTGAGAAAAATATGAAGCATATTACCTATATTCACGAACATCTAGACTGGAATGAGTGGCAATGGTCAGATAAAAAACTGCTGCCATTGGTCAGTCGTGTGCGGATATTGCAGGGTCGTTTGCTTGGAAAATTGCTAACGTTAGGATTCGATCTTAACGTTGAGGCTCAATTAGATGCCGTGACTCTAGAGATCGTTAAAACATCAGAGATTGAAGGCGAGTCATTAAATAATGAGCAAGTGCGTTCCTCAGTTGCACGGCATTTAGGTGTAGATAATGACAGTATGCTTGCAACCACTCGTGAGATTGATGCGGTAGTAGAGATGATGCTAAATGCAACCTATCACTACAAGCGACCATTATTATTGAATGATTTACTGGGATGGCATAGAGCATTATTTCCAAATGGATATAGTGGACTTTATCGTATTAAAGCGTGCAGTATCCGTGATGACAGTCAAGGACGTATACAGGTAGTTTCTGGTGGGTATGGTCGTGAGCAGGTTCATTTCGTTGCACTTAGTGCGGATACATTATCAGATGAGCTAGGCAAGTTTTTATTATGGTTTAACACGTCACCAAATGAGCAGGACAATATAGATCTGGTCATCAAGGCAGGTATCGCTCATTTATGGTTTATGACGATTCACCCCTTTGATGATAGCAATGGGCGATTGACCCGTGCCATTACGGAGAGAATGCTGGCGCAAAGCGATGATAGCACCCAACGTTTTTATAGTATGTCAGCACAGATTCTTAAAAAACGTAATGACTATTATAGAATACTGGAGCGAACGCAAAAAGGCGATATTGACATCACTGAGTGGTTGGTTTGGTTTCTACAAACGTTAGAACAAGCACTAATTGATGCTCAAGCGACCACAGATAAAATCATCCATAAAGCGAGTTTTTGGCAGACCCATCGACAGCATGCTTTGAACACCAGACAAGTAGCTATGCTCAATATTTTGCTCACAGATTTTTATGGCAAACTGACTACCAAGAAATGGGCAGTGATGACTAAGTGTTCTATAGACACAGCACTGCGAGATATCAATGATTTGATAGAGAAGGGGATGCTGAAAAAATCTGAGGCGTCGGGGCGTAGTACGAGTTATGGGCTGGTTTTTTGATACAGATCGTGTGTTTTTATGATGCGTCATGCAATAGATGAGTCAGTTCATCAGTCTGTTATAAATGGTTCCATTGTAGCGGTCTATTTTAAGTGGTCTATTAATTGATTAAGAGGTCTGTTTTGCTGGTTCCGCTGAGGTATAGGCTAATGTCATGGCCTTGCTCGGTCAGATGGGCATACAAACTCTCATAACCATAACGTTCTTTATTGTCACTGTGAGCGGCTTTAACTAGTAGCTCGTAATGGTTACGATGTATCTGCTGCTCGCTGATGTCTCGGCCCAGCCAGTCATAGTAGCTTGAGGGTTTAACGCTTAATGCATAGCAGATAGTGGTGATGCTAGAGAGTGACTGGTTGTATTTAATAAAGGCGTACTTCACTAACTGTTTTTTGCGAAGTACGTCGTCACCTTTCTTAGTATATTGCGCTCCTCCTCGGTAACTTTAAGCTGTCGTTTGAGGTGCTTGTGCTTGTTGAGGATTTTGCGTAACTTTAGTTAGTAACGTATCAATCGTCGAGCTTATAGAATGAAATCAAGTAATCAAACTGTAATCTGACTGTCTTAAAACTATCATAATTAAATGATACTCTATATACGCTGTAATTCTAATGATAACAAATAACTACTATAGAGTAACATTATGCGTATTAATTCTATATTTCTAGCATCTGCTTTTGCTTCGACTATCATTTTAAGCGGTTGTAGCAACTCTCAAGAAACAGCAGGCTCAAAAATCAATGCTGAATCAACTACCGCACAGTCACCTCAGCTAACCTTAGATAAGCTAATTGCAAAAGCTCAAGAAGAAGGTGAGGTAAATAGTGTCGGTATGCCAGACACTTGGGCAAATTGGAAAGAAACATGGGGTGATTTAGAGTCTGAATATGGTATTACTCAAAAAGATACCGATATGAGCTCAGCGCAAGAAGTCGCTAAGTTTCTGGCTGAAAAAGATAATGCAACTGCTGATATTGGAGATGTAGGCATGTCTTTCGCACCTATTGCGGTCGAAAAAGGTGTGACTCAGCCTTATAAGCCGAGTACGTGGGAAGAAATCCCAGAATGGGCGAAGGATGATGCAGGAAACTGGGTAATCGCTTATACAGGTACTATTGCCTTTATTGCCGATAAACAAAAGGTTGATAAAATTCCAACCAGTTGGGACGAGCTTAAAAATTCTAAATATAAAGTAACTATTGGTGATGTTTCTGCTGCGAGTCAAGCGGTAAACGGCGTATTGGCGGCTAACTACTCTTTAGGTGGTGATGAATCAGACCTTACGCCTGCTCTAGGTTATTTTACTGAACTAGCCAAAAAAAAACGTTTAGGTTTAGCTGACCCTTCAGTTGCAAATCTTGAAAAAGGCGAAATAGAAGTAGCCGTTATTTGGGATTTCAATGGACTGAACTACCGAGATCAAATTGATAGTGATCGTTTTGAAGTTGTTATCCCTAGTGATGGTTCGGTACAGTCTGGCTATGCCACAATTATTAATAAGTATGCAAAGCACCCTTATGCAGCTATGCTTGCCCGTGAATATATTTTGTCAGATAAAGGACAGTTAAATTTAGCTCGTGGTTATGCTCGCCCGATTCGCAGTGCAAATCTTACGCTACCTGAAGATGTACAAGCTAAATTATTACCAGAATCACAATATGTTAATGCCAAACCAATCGCTGATGCTAAAGTTTGGGAGAAAACCTCTGCCGAGCTACCTAAGTTGTGGCAAGAAAACGTCCTTATTCATCAGCAATAATAATCTGATTAAGCTGTTTAATTTGAATCAGTTATTAAGAAAGAGGGGTTTTCATGAGCGATAAAGCAATTTTGGTTATTTTAGATGGTTTGAATGGAACAGTCGGACTTAATTGTATGGGGTTTATGCAGGCATTGTGTGAGCAAAACCGTGGGCAAGCTTATATTCTAAAGTCAGAGTTACCCTCTATGTCTCGTCCTTTGTATGAATGTCTATTAACAGGTATACGACCAATTGATAGTGGTATTTATCATAATCAAGTACAACGATTATCTCAAGAACAAAGCATTTTTCATTATTGTTTACAAGAAGGCAAAACGACTGCAGCGGCCGCTTACCATTGGTTTAGTGAGTTATATAACCGTAGCCCATTTGATGCTTCTATTGATAGACATGTTAATGACCAAAAGTTCCCTATCCAATTTGGTCACTTTTACTATGATGATGTCTATCCTGACTCACATGTATTTGACGATGCAGAGCACTTGAGAGCAACTTATAGACCAGATTTCCTACTCGTTCATCCAATGAATATTGATGATACTGGTCATAAGTACGGTATTGATAGCGCTGAGTATCGTAATGCGGCACGTAAAGCAGATGTATATCTTTCTAAATATTTGAACATATGGTTGCAAGATGGATATCAGATTATCGTTACTGCAGACCACGGTATGAATAACGATTTTACTCATGGCGGCATATTATTAGAAGAGCGTGAAGTTCCTTTATATGTGTTTGGTGATAAATTTTCTTATTCTAAAGACATAAACAAAATTTCTCAAACTCAGTTGTGCGGCACTATTTGTGAGTTACTTAAAGTGAATCATAATAAATCGATTTGTCGAGCGTTATTAAAATGACTAAAACACATTCTAGTAATAGCCCTTCAGGTTTTGAAAACTCTCAAGCAGTGCCTATAAGTTTGGCTAGTCGCCTTTATCAAACTATTGGCATGTATGCTGCTCTGCTACCTTTTGTTCTTTTAGTATGCATGTTTATTCTTGCTCCTTTAGCTTGGATAGCATTTAATGCTTTCCATAACGAAGCTGGAGACTTAACTATGAGAAATCTGAAAGAAGTTTTTGGTAGTGAATTTTATTTACAGGCACTAGGACAATCCTTAAAAATTAGTATATTAAGTAGTGTTGTTAGTCTATTTATTGGGTTTCAGGGAGCCTATTCCTTACATGCTATAAAAGATACTAAACTAGGTAACATATTAGTAGCAGTAAACACTATTTTGAGTAATTTTAGTGGTGTGCCATTAGCATTTGCTATGATGATTGTATTTGGTAGTAGTGGCGTTATGACGCTAATATTTGCAAGTTTTGGTATAGAGAGTCTAATTGATATCTACTCTTTTAATGGCATATTATTGAGCTATATATACTTTCAAATCCCCTTAGCTATTTTATTGTTGTTTCCTGCTATTTCAGGACTTGAAAAACAATGGCAGGAAAGTGCTCATTTATTGGGTGCTAGTTCTTTCCAGTATTTCTTTAAGATTGCACTTCCTATCCTTTCCCCAGCGTTGCTGGGAACTTTTATTATATTGTTTGCAAATGCACTTGGGGCTTACGCAACAGCTTATGCATTAACGGCAGGTAGTTTCAATATACTACCCATTCGCATCTCCACACTGATTGCAGGGAACCTAACCTTACAGCCTAATATGGCTGCAGCATTGGCTCTAATATTGGTTGCTTTGATGTTCGTCATTACTATCGTTCAGCAGTTTTTAGTAAGTCGTTACCACATTGAAACTAAATAGAGGGATGCTGTGATGCAAACAAAGAGCCTTGGAGCTATTTCAGATGATAGCCAGTCACTGAGACCTTGCAAGAAATCTTATAAACGATTAGATCGTAATAAGTTTTTCCATTCCCTATTATTAATAGTACTCTTGTCCTTGATTATAATACCCGTGCTCTCAACAGGTATATATTCTATTGCAGGTAATTGGTCGCAATCAATTTTACCGGAATCGTGGACATTAGAGTGGCTCTTGCAAACTTGGTCAGATCCAAGGTTTTTGTGGGCTTGTTTTTATTCGGTATTGCTTTGTGTTGGCGGTGCTGTGCTGAGTATTGTATTAATATTTCCGTTATTATTAATTATCCATACTAAAAAACCGCAATGGGAACGTTGGGTTAACTTCGTATTGATACTACCATTTGCCGTACCACCGATTGTTGCTTCTATTGGCATACTTTACCTATATGCAAACATACTTAGTAGTAAAACTGGAACGATATTTGTTCTAATAGGTGCTTATTTTACTATTGTACAGCCCTTCGTCTATAGAGCTTTAGATAATAATTTTAGAACAATTGGTATAAAAGATTTAATTGAATCAGCAAATCTACTTGGCGCAAGTCCATTACAAACCATTCGTTACGTGTTGATGCCTAACCTTAAAACAGGTTTCGTTGTTGCATTTTTTATCTCAATTGCCTTTTTAATAGGAGAATTTGTCTACGTTAATCTTCTCATTGGCGGTCACTTCGAAACGATTCAAATTTATCTTTATAGTTTAAAGAATCTCTCTGGGCATCTTAGTAGCGCAGTAGTCATCTCATACTTTTTTATATTATTTATTATCACGATTATTATTAACAAATTTAGTGGTACAACACGGCAGAGGTAACAATGAGCTATTTAAAATTAACGAATGCAAAAAAATCTTTTGGCAAGCTTACCGTTGTCGATAATTTAAATTTAAGTATCGAAAAAGGTCAACTAGTAACATTGTTAGGCCCTTCAGGTTGTGGTAAATCTACATTGTTACGTAGTATTGCCGGACTCGAATCATTAGATGAAGGGTCTATATTTTTAAATGGAAAAGACATTACAAATGCTAAGCCTAAAAAGCGCAACATCGCAATGGTATTTCAACATTATGCTCTATTTCCAAATATGACTGTAGCTGACAATGTCGACTTTGGTTTGAAAATTAAAAAATTACCGATGCAACAGCGTTTGGATATGGTCAAAAATGCATTAGACCTTGTCGAGCTAACAAAATTTGCTCAGCAAAAGCCTAATGTGCTATCAGGGGGGCAGAGGCAACGTGTTGCACTTGCTCGTGCGCTTGTTATGGAGCCAGACTTATTATTACTTGATGAACCATTATCTGCTTTAGATGCCAAGCTACGTAAGAGCTTACGTCAACAAATCAAGCGTATTCACAACGAGTTAGGACTCACAACAATTTTTGTAACGCACGATCAAGAAGAAGCGCTAGCCTTATCAGATGAGATTGTATTGCTCAATCAAGGGCGGATTGAGCAGCACGGCTCACCAGAGGTACTATACGGTAAACCTAATACAGAGTTTACAGCCGGTTTTATTGGTCATTACAATATTGGTCATTTTAATATAAAACCGACCGACTCTGAAAGTACTACCCTCAACCTCATCGCTAATAAATCTAAAATCGTTATTCGCCCAGAAGCTATCCAGATAAGTAACGTACATGGTGATATTGCAGGGACTGTGATTGAACGAACGTTAACAGGCGGTGTCATACGTTATCAAGTGAGAACAGTTCATGACGACTTATTTGACGTTGATGTCTTAAATTACGGTAACGCAAGTTTTATAAAAATAGGTGATCGTGTATATTTATCCATACCTGAAGATGAAATAGTCGTTATGAGTTAGTGAAATGGCTTGAACATTTAAATACTAACTGGAAAAGGTATATAGATAATGGAACTAGAAAACAAACAAGGTCTTAAAATACTTGTAGTATTTGACTTGGATCATACTTTGATAGATGTTGATAGTGAATATATGTGGGGAAAGTATATTGTAGAGAATAATTTAATTGATGAGTCAAGCTATGCCGATGCTAATGAAAAATTTAACCAAGATTACATGGACGGTACCTTGGATGCTTTAGAACATAACAAGATCATTGCAAGCATTTTAAGTAGCTTTACTATGAAAGAGCTGCAGGACTTTCGAGAACTCTATGTAAATAGCGTTATTAAACCAAATATTCGCCCCAAAGCCTTATCTGCTTTACAACATCATACTGAGCTTAATCATACGGTATTGATTAGCTCCGCAACCAATGATTTCCTCGTTCCAAGCATTACCGATATTTTAGGCATTTCAAAAGATAATTCGATATCTACACCACTTGAAATAATCAATAATAGCTATAGCGGTCAGTTATTAGACAAACCTAATTATCAAGAGGGAAAGATATACCATCTCAATAAATGGCTAAACAATCGTGAGCTCGAAAAATCTTCTTTCGATAAAATCTATGCTTATTCAGATTCTGTTAACGACTTAGCATTGCTCCAGTGGGCTGATATAGCTATTTGCGTGTCACCTGATGAGCAGTTGAAGGGTTATGCTTTGAAAAATAACTGGTTGATAGAGAACTGGTCATTATAATTCAGCACAAACCCTATATATATTAGACTGAGCTATGCTGAAGAAACAGTACAAGTAAACTTGGTAAACTAAGTACAATAACCGGAGTTTATCATGACCAAGAAAATCAGAACTTATAGTACCCAATTTAAAGCCGAAGCCATTAAGAAAATAGCGGATAACAACGGTAATATTTCAGCCACCGCAAAGCAGCTTGGCATCGCCATGCAGACCTTATCCAATTGGCACAACAAAGCCAATCAAGGCAAACTTGCAGGTACAGAGCAGTACGATCCACATCTGATGGCTGTTAGACCTCTTGCATAAGTCATCGCTAGCCCTGGTGACTCCGTCAGTGGAAGTCAATGAAACGGTACTTTTGTAAGAGGTCTATTGAGCACAAAATGCATCCGCTTATACTCTTTAAAAGAGTTGGCCACTACACTATAAATGAGGATCTATAGTGCAGATGATAGGGTGCAATTCGAAAATGATAGCGCTTGGCTCCACTGTCAGTAGTTATCAGCGCTGTTTGATCATGGTATAAAAATACTTAGCAAGCATATTCATAATATGTTCAAAGAGAGTATATTTGGTAAAAAAGGCAGCTGTCGAAAAATTTGCGACAGTTCAAATAGAGGGTAACAGAAACGTTGAACATTATAATAGAGACCATCCCGAATTCTGAGCTATGCTGAAGAAGCCGTAGAGATAAACTTGGAAGATTGAACTTGGCATATTTTAGTGACGCAGTCTGACGGTAGCAGTCTAGCAATAGGAAGCAAACCATACTCATCTTGGTATATACCACTGTTCATTATAAGGTGAATTGAATACATGCCCTCGTAATAAAACGGCAATGAATCGAATCATTACCGCTTCATCGATAAGGTATGAGCTATGCTGAAGAAACCGTAGAGATAAACTTGGTAAACTAAGCGTATTAATCGGAGTTTATCATGACCAAGAAAGTAAGAACCTACAGTGACGAATTTAAAGCAGAAGCTGTCAAGAAGATATCAGACAATAATGGCAATATCTCGGCTACCGCAAAGCAGCTTGGCATTGCCATGCAAACGCTATCAAATTGGCATAACAAAGCTAATCAAGGCAAGCTTGTCGGCACAGAGCAATATGATCCTGATCTTATGAGTGCTCTTCAAGAAATAAAGCAGCTCAAGCAGCTGACCCCTGCTGTCAAATCCGTACAGTTAAACTTGGGAGATTTTAGTTACGCAGCCTGACGATAAAAGTCAAACCACACCTGCCTTGGCGTTTTATAGCCCAAGCCCTTTTGAATTCTTGTTCCACTGCGAGCACAGCTCTTGCCTTGCGTCGCTGCAAAGCAGTGCTTTGCTAATCGCTCCTCATTATAATACAACTCAATATATCCAATGATATCGTTAATGGCTGCAAACCTTGTTTTATAGTCTTGGTGATACACAAGCTCATTCTTCAATACGCCCCAGAAGCTTTCTATTGGCGCATTGTCAAATGAGCGAGAAATAGGAAGTGTCTGGGAGACACTTCCCCGAGTGCAAGACGTAAGGCTATGCCTGTAGTGATTACCTTTGCCACTCATTGAGCCTGTAAACAGATGCTGTTTGATGATTTTGTGGTATGCATGGCTAAAGTATTGACTGCCTCTGTCAGAATGTACAATTAGCCCTTTGCTTGGACGTTTGTTCTTGATGGCCATGTTTAATGCACTGCAAACCAAATCTGCGGTCATGCGCTTGTTAATGGCGTAGCCAACCAGCTCTTTGGTATACAATCTTTCACTCCAGCTAAGTACAACCAGCCCTCGCTTGTCCAAATATAGGTGATGTCACTGACCCAAGACTCATTGGGGCGATTGGCATCAAATTTCTGATCCAGTACGTTTAGATAAACCAGCTTATTATGATTGGAGTCGGTGGTGACTTTAAAGCGCTTATGACGGTAGCATTTGATGTCATGTTGCTCTTTGATATTCCTGACCATGTATTGGCTGATATGATGGCCTTGCTCTGCAAGGTGAGTATGCAAACGCTCATAACCATAACGTTCTTTACTTTCAGTGTGAGCAGCTTTGACCAACAGCTCACAGTGGTTACGCTGATTCTGCTGAGCGCTGATATCACGACTTAGCTAGTCGTAGTAGTTTGATGGCTTAACACTTAATACACAGCACCTAGTGGTGATGCTAAAGAGGTGGTTATCTTTGATAAAGGCGTACTTCACGGACTGTCACTGCGGGCATAGCTCTTCGACTTGCATCACTAAAACAGTCTCCCAAACTGTTTCTTAACGTTCCTCATTCGCAAAGTACGCGGTGGCCTTTTTTAGTATCTCACACTCCTCCTCAGTCACTTTAAGTTGTCGCTTTAAGCGTTTATTCTTTTCTATCACAGTCATTAACTGTGGATCATACTGCTCTGTACCTGCAAGTTTGCCTTGGTTGGCTTTGTTCTGCCAGTTTGATAACGTTTGCATCGCTATGCCAAGCTGCTTTGCGGTCGCTGAGACATTGCCGTTATTGTCCGTTATCTTCTTAACGGCTTCGGCTTTGAATTCTGTGCTATAAGTTCTGATTTTCTTGACCATGATAAACTCCTCATTGAGTCGTTAGTTTACCAAGTTTATCTCTACGGTTTCTTCAGCATAGCTCAGTCGCTTAAGCTAAGGCTTTAAGTTTTATCTAAGGTTTTTTATTAATCAGCATACGGTTTAATTATGTCATTACGATTAAATCTGAACCGCCCCAGGATTGTCGGAGACTCAATACTACCCTGTTAGTAATTGCTGCCTGACTCAGGCAAATCAACCTCCGATAAAGTCGGGTCGGTTCAGTTTAAACATTAAGATAATGAGGTCTGTGCATCATTACGCTTTTCGATCTTATGCTGATCTTCAGTATTATCAATTTTCCAGTAACTTGAGATATAAAGATGTGTTTTAGGCAGCTGGCGCTCTATTTTAAAATATTGACGCAATGCACGCATACTGTGAAATTCACAGGCAGCCCAAACAGCAGGTTGACCCGATAACCAAGGGAGCTGTTGAATGCGCTCAAGTAAAGGGCTAGTATCAGCACTGGTAGTCATATTGACAATCCAATGTATCTCAATATTTTTTGGCGATTTGAGTGGCTGAATATCAGACTCAGTGGTTACTTCAAGTACCACGTAGCCGCGTGCATTATCTGGCAGCTGCGCAATATTAACGGTAATAGCAGGTAATGCAGTCATATCACCTACTAACAAAAACCAGTCTGCATTATTGTTAATTAGCTTTTTTGGCCCCGGTCCACCCACTAAAATTTCATCACCCGGCTGCGTGCTGCGCGCCCAGTTTGATGCTGGTCCATTCGCTGCGTGAAGTACAAAATCGACATCTATCTCATCAGAGCGTTGACCACTGATAGTGTAGGTTCGTATTAATGGTCGCGCCTCTTTTGTCTGAGGAAATATCAGCTTGATATATGCGCTTTCCTGATTCGTTGGAAAGTCTGCCAACTCTGATCCGCCAAGTGTAATGCGCTGCATATTTGGCGTGATAGAGATGGTTCGAATAACTTCTAGGGTTCTTGGTGTCGATTTAGACATACCTGTACTCTCCTTTAGTAGTGGTTACCTTATTTTTTACTGCGTTATCTACCACAGTACGACTAACTTGTAAAAGGAACATAAGCGCAGCACTCTTTTGGCTATTAATAAATTACGACATGAACCGCTATGAATAAAACTAATACCTACTATTTAACGATTTACTGAATGCTCTAATTCTTTTGATATAAAATTATCAAGACTTAGAGAACCGCCACCTTGTATGGCTAAAGCAATCAAAGCAACAAACAGGGTAAGCGCATATTCATAGCCGTTATTATCTGCAAATAACCCATTACCTATATGTACTGAGAAAATAGCCACCAGCATAGTGAACGCTGTAAGCACTGCAGCTGGTCGAGTCAGTAATCCCAGTAATAATGCAAGACCGCCAAAGAACTCAGCACTGCCTGCGAGTAAGGCCATTAGATAGCCCGGTTCAATACCAATACTACTCATCCATTGAGCTGTTCCTGCCAACCCATTACCATCAAACCAGCCAAACAATTTCTGTCCACCATGTGCGACTAGAATTAAACCAATTGGTGCCCGAAGTATTAGAGCGGCAACCCCAACTTTGGTTACTAAAACTTTGTTTAGCATTGAATTTTTCATCTATTGTCACTCTATAAAGTTCATTTGGAGCCCCTTTCCTATCTCGATGGGACAACATACTTTACTATCAACAAAGTAAAAGAGTAAGATAGAAAGTAGAGAATAACTAACAACAAAATATTGATAATAAAGTTAAGGATAGGATAAGTGATGGATAGAGTTGATGCGATGCGGGCATTTGTATCGGTAGTGATTGAAGGTAGTTTCAGTAATGCGGCAAAATCGATGCAGCTGTCGCCACAATTAGTGAGTAAGTACGTCTCAAAGTTAGAAGAACGGCTTGATGTGCGCCTGCTTAATCGTACCACCCGTCAAGTAAGTCTCACGGAAGCGGGTACTCAGTATTTACAGCATGCACAACAGATTTTGCTTAGTATCGATAATATGGAGTCGCAGTTGGGTGGCTTACAACAAAACCCAAAGGGTACCCTGAGAATCAGTGCGCCAGTATCCTTTGGTTCAAAACATATGGCCAGCTTGATCACCAATTTTCAGTTGCGCTATCCTCTAGTTACTGTCGATTTACAACTTAACGACCGCAAAGTAGACATTGTTGAAGAAGGTTTTGATGTTGCACTGCGCATTGGGCGCCTTAAGGACTCTTCACTGATTGCGAAGCAAGTGGCACCTATTCGAGTGGTTCTGTGCGGTGCGCCTGCGTATCTTCAAAAAAACGGAATGCCTAGCCGACCTGAAGATCTTAAAGATCATCGTTATTTACATTATAGCTATATGGAAAGGGACAGTAAGGAAGAGATATACCAATGGCTAAGCCCAAAGAATAATAAGCATAGTAGTGAATTTAGTAGCAATAATGGCGACGTGCTTATCAAAGCCGCCATAGCAGGCGCTGGTTTAGCATTGCAACCTACATTTATTGTCAGCGATGCAATCAGTAGTGGGAAGCTTGTTATGGTTCTGCCTGATTATGAACCTGAAACTCTGGGGTTGTATGCCGTTTATGCTCACAGAAAACTACTACCACATAAAGTCAGATGTTTTATTGATTTCATCGAAGGATATTATGGGTCACCGCCTTACTGGGATGAACCTCTAATGAACCGTTAATCCTACACTGAATCGCCCTAGTATTGTCGTATTCTCTCAGAATGTTGAGCCTCCGACAATACCGGGGCGGTTCACTATTAGGAATACGATTTATAATTATTTCACTTAAAATTAAACAGGTAACTTTTACTATAGTCAATCCACAATAAAATTAGTACAACCCATATCATGAAATAGTTTAGGCAGATTATTCTCCATCCACCCTTGGCGTAGAAACTTAGCCTGTGCCCATTTTTTCTCAATAGGGTTTAAATCGGGACTGTACGGCGGTAGAAATAGCAGGCGATGACCATGTCTATTGAGCAATCTCTGAACGCGTTTGTGAAAGCTTGCGTTATCCATGACGATTACGCATTTGGTTTTAAGGCTCGGTATTAGCGTGACTTTGCACCAGTTATAAAATATATCCCCATTGATATTCTTCTCAAAGTAATCAAGCGCAAATAACGCTTTTTTATATAAGGCACCAATGACGTTAGTTCGTTTTTTACCTTGCCAGTTATAGCTATCGATGCAAGGGGCTCCCATAGGTGCATAACCAAAGAGACGCAGGGTTTCAGACTCAAAGCCACTCTCATCCATGTATACAATAGCAAAGCCTTGAGCGATGTAGTCGCTCAGTTTACTTAGATACTTAGCTCTCTTTAATGGGCAAGCTTTTGGATGCGCTAAGGTCTTTTTTTTGGCTAATGCCAAGACGTTTTAAAGCCGCCTCGATGCCCGACTTACTACAGCCAAAACGCTGTGCTCTCTCGTACATGTAATCGTCTGGGTACTGTTCAACATCTTTTAATAGCGCTTCATTAGGTATTTTACTGGGTGGTTTATTGCGAGTTAATTTGATACTGGGATCTTTAAGCCAATTCTGTAGCGTGGCCTTACTAATGTCATAAAACGCACAAGCTTGTCTGATACTCATGCCCTGTTGTTTAACACTTTTAATTACTTGTGATCGAAAGTCTGCTGAATAGGTCATAATCTTTTTACTTTTCGCTTATTTTAAAACCAATGTACCACTTTTATAAAGGCTCTGCTATAACAGCAATCAGCTCAAAGGAAAATAACCTATGTGTTAAAATCAAAAATTATCTTTAACCATGAGTATTATATGAATTTGATAACACCCCATCTAAAGAAAGTATCTGCTGTTGTTTTATTCTCAGTAGGCTTATTTGCGACGGCCCAAGCATCAGCCGCGACTGCTTGTGATAGTGCGACTACTCAAGCTGATATTAATAAATGCACGGCAGCTGAATTAAAAAATGAAGATAGCAAGCTGAATAATTCCTATAGTAATTTGCAGCGCGTATTGAATAAAAGCGAGAAAAAACAGTTAAAAACCGTGCAACTGGCATGGATTGATTTTAGAGATAAAGCCTGTAAGTTTTCTGCGCGTGGCTCTGTTGGTGGTAGTGCTTACTCAATGGCGCTCAATAGCTGTTTGACAACTTATACGCAGCAGAGACGCGTACAACTCGACCAAGAAGTTAAGAACACTCAGAGATAAGAAAAATAAAATAATTTTATTTGAAAGCGATAGATTGATAAAAATATATAGCTGGTCTTTTTGCTAAACGTAAAGGTGGCAACTATTGGCATAGACGGGCCCACAGATACTTTCTCTGATCGATATGGAATGAAGCCTTAGTAGATAGGTTTGGAACTTCAAACAAATTAAAACTATATCTAACACTCGCCGTTCAATGCCTGTATAGCGCACCGAGCTTTATTTGAGTCTTAATTAAATATCTTTATTATTCACATGTTTGTTAGTTAAAGTACCATCAAACAAGTAGGTAGGATGCAATTTACCAAAAACCAAGTATTGTACGATTATTAACATTGAGCACCAAACGATTGTCATTACTATCAACAAACAAGCCAATACTAAGTTATGGTTACCGCCGTCTACAAAAATTAAAGTGCCAACAATAGACACTGGAGCGATTACTACAGTTAAGAACCAAAGAATTTTTAGCAGTCTAATAAATACGATTTTCAAAACTAACCCCTAAGCCATAATTCAATCAAAAAGCGACTATACCAATAACATCAAAAAAAGCCGACTGTTGGCACTTTATCTACAATCCAAAGTCTCACTGCATGTACACAACGAAGTACACTGAGACTATTTCAGTGATTTAAAACGTTGATACCATTAGCCTACAGCCGAATATTCCAGTCCTCACTAGGGTATCGAACCAGTGAGAGCGCTTGATTGGTTCGCCATAGTTATGCCCATTCGCAACTGGACGCCTGCTTTGAATCGCTTAATGATTATGTTTGATGATCGTATTAGTAAGCATTTAATCTAAAGGGCAGTTACACAGAATCTGGGATGGGCTCAGGGCGTGTTGAACATTCACAAATAGTCTCTGTCAGTGGCATGATCGAAGGATCAAACACGGCCTAATTTCAAAGGAAATTTAACCTATCCTCATTCATTCTTAGTTTCGATATATCTCTTTTAGGGGGTAAGCCAAACAGTCTGGAATAATCACGATTAAAATGTGAAACGCTCTCGTATCCTACTAGTCGAGCTGTCGTATTAGCATTCACACTATCAGCGAACATAATTTGCCGCGCATGAGTTAAGCGCAAACGTTTGACATACTGAATGGGTGTTAGCGTTGTCGCTTTTTTGAACTGACTATGAAAGCTTGACGGACTCATACCCGCAATATCAGCCAAATCATTGATCAAAATAGTCTTTGATAAATCTGCTTTAATAAATTCGATAACTTTGCAAATCCTTTGCACATGATTACCCATAATTGAGGCGCTAATAATTTGTGCGCCATGCGGACCTTTCAAAAGGTGATAATAAAACTCTTCCATAACTAACGGGGTCAAGTAAGGAATATCTTTAGGTGTCTCTAACAGTGCCAGTAAGCGAATGATGACATCTAGTAAGTTATCGTTTGACTCTCCAACAAATACCCCACTATCAGAGCTGTTCACAGCCGTACTACTTAACTGCAATTTTATCGCAAGCTCGCTAATTTTCTTGGCATCAATATCAATTTGAACGCAAAGATAAGGCTCATCAATAGTCGCTTCAATGACTTGGCCTACAATGGGCAAGTCAATAGACACCGCTAAAAACTTCCCTTTAGAGTATTGCAACATCTCATCTTTTATCATTACCTTCTTTGCGCCTTGAGCGACTACATAAATCGAAGGTCGATAAATAACGGGCAATTTATTGTTAGGCTTAGACATTCTAAAGTAGTGAACTCCATCAATTTGAGTATGATGCAGTCCATCACGATTGCAGTATTGGTTAATATTGTCAGCAATATTTTTTAACTTATTGTTCATTGTAAATGGCCATAAAGGTACATGTAATATGAGTAGTAAATCTTACAGCGAATATCACCACTGTAGAAGATAAGAAAATTATTTTGTAGTAATAGGCAAAAATTCAATATTAACGAATATTTTAATTGCTAGCAAAAGCGCTTAATATCATGGGGTAGAACAAACAATAGCCAGTTAAACCAAGGAGTACTGCATGTCTAATCAAGCTGAATCAATTGCTATTATTACTGGAGCATCAAGAGGTATTGGTGCCGCTATCGCAAAACAACTATCACAAGACGGTTTTACCATTGTTGTTAACTACGTAGGTAACATTGAGGCTGCAAATAAAGTCGTCTCAGATATCCAACAATCAGGTGGCAAAGCCCATGCTATCCAAGCAGATGTGTCAAAGCCCCAAGAGGTTACTCAGTTATTTGATGAGACTGCTACTATCTTTGGTGCGCCAAATTTATTAGTTAATTCGGCAGGGATAATGATGCTTTCGACCTTAACTGAATCGGACGATGAGCTGTTTGATAAAACAATATCGGTAAATCTTAAAGGTACTTTTAATACTATGCGTGAAGCTTCAAAACGTATGGCAGATGATAGCCGAATTATCAACTTATCTAGCTCTGTTGTCGGTTTAAATCTACCAAACTATGTTATTTATGCCGCAACCAAATCAGCGGTCGAAACCATGACTACTATACTAGCAAAAGAGATGCGTGGTCGCTCAATTACCGTCAATGCCATCGCGCCTGGACCTACGGCGACTGACCTTTTTCTAGATGGGAAGTCTGAGAAGCAGATAACGCAGCTAGCTGAAATGAATCCAATGGAACGTCTTGGTACTCCAGAAGATATCGCAAATTGTGTAAGCTTTCTTGCAAGCGAAAAAGGCGGCTGGATTAATGGGCAAACTATACGCGCCAATGGCGGCATGATTTAAGGATTAGCTGTCAATCATACTCTTAGAGTAGCTTAGCGGTAAGGTATGGATCTTTTAGCACATAAACCAAATGATTAGTCGGATAGCTTGTTTATTATTATATTTGACAATTATTCCACTCAATTTTGAAGTTTATTATGAAACAGAATATTTTAGTTACGGGATCCTCATCAGGCTTCGGTCTACTGATGACAAAAGCTTTGGCAGCGGCGGGTCACAAAGTATTCGCCTCTATGAGAAATATGGATAGCAAGAATGCACCTATAGCCGCAGAGCTGAAACAATTTAGTGCCGATCGTGGCTATGACATTGAAGTGGTTGAAATCGATGTCCAAGAACAACAGTCAATAGATACTACAGTTGCTAAAATTATTAGTGACAAAGGCGGTATCGATGTTTTAATTCATAATGCAGGGCATATGTCATTTGGACCTGCTGAAGCATTCTCTACTGAGCAACTCGCTCAACTTTATGATATCAATGTCATCAGCACTCAGCGCCTCAACAAAGCAGTATTGCCACATATGAGAGGCAAGAAAAAAGGCTTGTTAATTTGGATTTCTAGTAGTAGCTCAGCTGGTGGTACGCCTCCTTATCTAGCTCCTTATTTTGCGGCAAAAGCGGCGATGGATTCCTTAGCGGTTCAATATGCTAGAGAGCTTGCTCGTTGGGGTATTGAGACCTCAATCGTCGTACCTGGAGCTTTCACAAAAGGCACTAGTCATTTCGAAAACGCTGGATCTCCAGCTGATTTAAATACAGTAGATCAGTATGAAAATGGCCCAACTAAAGGACTAGGTGAAGAGATACAAAAGGCATTTGCTGAAATAGTACCAGAAGATGCGGATGTCAATGTCGTCGCAAAGAGAGTAGTTGATATAGTTGATCTACCTTTTGGCAAACGACCTTTTAGAATTCATGTGGATCCATCTAATGACGGTGCCAAGGTAGGATTTGCAGTACTGGATAGATTGAGAGAAGAGATGCTTAATCGTGTTGGGCTTGAGGATTTGTTAGTACCTGTAAATAACGGTTAGATATTAGGGATTAGGAAAAATTCTATTATTCCCATAAACACAGATTATGACAAATGACTTTGAATGCAAAAAAATTAATTCATAATAGGTAGCTTTTCATCAGTAATGAGCATCATATGCACAAAAAACCGTAGTAACGGCGAGTATTGCCATTTGTTCGTTTGATCTCTAGGATCTCGGCTAGCAATACCTATATGAATAGCTTCTATCGAGTTGTTAGACTGCCGCTTGATATCTTTATAATTAGTAGATGACATAGTTTTCATTAACAAGGCTTCGTTGCTACTCATTAGCCAATGTTTCAAAGGCAGTAGTTTATCCACAATATCAATGAAACGCTGCAACTCTTTCTCATCTCCTTTCCCAAATGGTATGTATGCTTTGCTAGTAGATATTTTTTGACTACATATCTCAATGAACAAAGCCCAGTCTATCCTTGATTCTTCCCGTAAGCGATAGGCATTGCTTAACAAAAGCGATAGCAATCTTAAGTCACTTTGATATTGAATATTCAGTGGACTCAGTACGGAATTCTTTGAATCTGATAGCTTAACAAAGCGAGATTTGTCGCGTTTGGTAGCGATGTCGGCAACCTCGCTGGCACGTTTTATTAAAGTGTTTGCATCGTGCATAGAGATATTTGCCAATTGTGCCGCTTTGTTTAATGGTATTTTGTCATCATAGGTTTGTAGTAGCAGCTGAATTCGGTTCAGACCATAGCGACCAAACAGCTCATCATTGCCCAGTGAATTGGTACTCAAGGGACATTGCTCATCACGGTTTTCGATCGTAAATTTTGGTGACTTGCGTTTGCCCTCTATGATATTTTTAAATAAAAGTGTACGAATACTAGGTATGTTGACACTATTATTACTAACTGCCGCATTATTCTCCTTAAGTTTTTTATTAGTAAAACCTGTTACGTTATACAGCGTCCGCTCTGGCAATGTTATATCTGCTTTACTAAGCGCATAGGTCGCCATCAGCGTGGCAAAATGGTTGTAATACTCAAAGCTACGCTCAGGCGACAGGTGTCCCATAATGCCTGACAGAGCGTACCAGCGATCTTGTGCCTTGATATGCTCCCCGAGTAGGCCTTTTTTTATACGCAGTACGTCGCTTTCGTCATAATCGGTGAGCGCTTCTACGAGATCGCGATGACCTAATAGCGCTAAAGATAGGTTGCTCACAGCCGTATGCCTAAACCCATGAAAGGTATGCTCTGTCACATTATCATCTACCGAGATATCTTTTAAGACTCGTTTGAGTAACTGCAACGGAACATGGTCATCAATAGGGCGCTGATCCGATGATAAGGTAAAGATAAACTTGTTTGAGTTATTGCCAATATTGCTTTGTACAAAGGTCATAAAAAAGTTCAGCTCATCAGGCTTGAGAAGGGCAAATAGGGCAATGCGGCGGATACTACTTTGAGTCTTGGTGGAACGGTAGCTATTGGGCCTGATTACCACTGAGGGTATAGCTGCCTTTAAACCTTCGATATCATTATACTTAAGTCCCAACAGCTCTTTTTTGCGCATGCCAGTACGATAGACTAAGATAAATAAAAGCGCGAACATCTCCCGCTCCAATATATCTACAGAACCCAGTATCTGCGTAATGATGGCCTGGTACGCTTGCGGTGATACCAGCTCTGCACGTACACGCCGACCGTTTTTGGAGTGTTGAAAGTTCACGGAGGGTAGATTGTATTTGCTCTTAGCAAAGTTGTGCATACTCTTCAATAAATTGGCAGAGTATCCAATGTCAGTATTGTTCCGTACGACAGCTTTGTACTCTAAAATATCTTCATAAAGTTCCTCAAACTCTTCCTCTGACCAAATATCAAGCGGTTGAGCTGTTGTGAAATATAGCCATTCATAGCCGATGGTTCTAATATATTTCAAAATAGACTCATTACTAAGTGATTTTGACTCCTTGCGATTGAGTAAACTTAGTACCCAATCTAATAAAATTTTTTCACTTAAGTCATCATATTGCCCATAGCGTTTTTGTACTCTTTCGATAAGAGTGTACGTCGTTTGGTCGAGTTTTTTCTTCTTCTGTTTTTCATTTATTTTGAAGTCTTTAGTGAGATTCATAATTAAATCAGACTTTCTAATCTCTATCTTTTTGCTAGAACTGCTAAGCGTCTCTTTTTGATTAATAGAGTTTTTGCTGATAGACAGCGTCAAGATATGTTCTAGATCATACGGCTTCTCTTTATACTGATATTTTCGGTTCAAAAACTGATCAAAGTCCTGCGTACTCAGTCCAACAGTGTTATGCATGCCTCGCAGCACCCCAACTGAAGCATGGTCAATATCAGCGCCATCGAGATCCTCCCAGTAATAACTGGCGTAATATAAGAACCTTGAAAAGGGAAGTGGCTTAATACCCAAAGGCTTGATCACGTCAGACAGAGCCACGGTTAAGTATTGTTTTATCTTATCTTCTGACAGCTTGGCAATGATAGGTTTGATCGCTGCTTGACTGCTGTTTTTATGATAACGCATCAGCCAACACTGACTGACCATATCTACAATTATTTGCTTAGTGTTATAAAGCTTGTCACTTTCTTCTTCACGCTCGTTACCAAAACGCTTTTGCACAAAGCGCGGTGAGACCACTATTCTTTCTTTGATGAATGGCTGATACTCTTTGGCGAGCAATGAGGTAAGCCACCCTTGGAGCATCTGTATCTCATTAATACCACCATACACAATACCTGAGAATATTATCCAGCCTATGATTTGCTCTTGGCTATATTCGGCTGTTTGATTCCATTGATGCTCTACTGCACGAATAATTTTGACCAGCGCCTTACCGTTTTTTATCCAAGCTGTATTTATAATTAGTGGATTGATTTTAGTAGGCTGTGGCGCGATTATCTTAGGATAGTGATGCTCAGCAAGCATATAGTGCTCATTTTGATAGTCAACGAACTTAACGACGACTTGCCAGACGTGTTTGAGGGTTCTAGATGACTCGTAAGCTTTTGCAATTTTGTCTTCAATGATTGGCTGAAACTCATAAAAACCCTCACTAGACAAAGGTTTTAGCTGTTCATAAAAATCATGCTGACATTGGCCTAATATTTGGCTCCATGACAGCCATGACAAATCAAAACAATCCTTAGAGCTTGGCGAAAATGAAAAGATGCGCTCATCGGACCAAAGCGCTTGTCGGTAATATTTATTGAAAGACTTTATGAATCCGATACTTCCAGGATAAATCCTTTTCAATGAATCCCATTCGGTCTGTAAATCGGCGAGTAGCTGTATCTCACGTGTCCTTGCCATGTCACTGTCTTTGAGTATAGATGGGTAAGGCACGTAGCGCTTTTTTCTACCATCAAACTTTGCTAAGTCATCAATAATTTTTGGCAGCTGTGTTTCATTTATTAGCATGGTCAACCTCTGCAGTGTTTGTGCCAACATGATTTGAATTAGGGTAGTTGTTGATTGTGATATCCGATAACCCAAGCTGTGCTGCGATCTGTTCAAACACGGACGCTACACGCTTAATATCTGCTTTACTACTTGATGAGAAACGCCCCAATACTTCTTGACGAGCTTTTTCATGACCGATAACCGTGTTAATCAGCGATAAAGAAATGCCCAGCCTTTCAAGCTGAGTACGGACAAAATGGCGTGTCCAATAAGGATTAGCATCAATGATGTGTTTGGTCGTCTGATAAGCATCACCACGCTTAATATCCTTGAGAACAGTGGCATTAAAAGTAGGAGCACGTTCAGACAATAGTTTCAATAAAGCCTCATCGTTACCTAAGCGAATATCGTCAATGGTGGTGCTGATGACATGATTTGACTGATGCTTAGCCTGATAGTCAATCAAATACGCTCTATAGTCTATTAAGTGTTTTACAAGAGTAGAGCATAGCGGTATCAAACGATCACTTTTGACCTTCTTAACAGGCTTGTCATTGATGAGCAGCCAACCCATATCAAGATCGATATCGTACATCTTGCCAAGACCGTTGTTCGGTCGCACGCCGGTTAAGAGGCAAAATACGAACCATACAAAAATACTAGTGCGATTGAAGTGATCTTCATCATTTAAACTTTGATCTGCCCAGACTTTCATATCATTCATGATCTTCTGGACGCTATCAATTTTGAACGCAAACCCTGAGCCTACGGTATATTTATGCCAAGGGGTGATATAAGTTAAGTCAAAACTACTTAAGCTACTCAATACGCTTAGTGCTGATTTATAGTGAGCAACGATCATCTCACTGGTATGGCTACTGTAATACATCGCTGGAGCATGGGGCGCTGGCGTGCGGCAAATGATATCAGCAATATGCTGATGACAATCAGGTGTATAACGAGAGAGCACGATATGTAGTGCGGTCTCTATACGATTGACGGACAGGTACGGCAATCCAAGGCTGCTACGCAAGTCGGCAAGATACGCCGTAAAATCTTCTTTTACAGGAAACTGACAAGCAAGCAAATTATCTATCAGCCACGACGGCAGTGGAACTTTGATGGTATCGGAATGATTTTCATAATCCTTTTCGGCCAGTGTTTGGCTTGTGGACCTTTCGGTAATACCTAAACTGTGTTTAATGTAATACTTTTTACCTTCAAGGTTAAAAATACCAGGATGACCGATATAGCCGGGTGTTAGTAAGGACTTAACTGGCAGTCCGGTAATCATAGATAACAGTAAAATACCCGCACAGGTTTTATGAGTCTCTGATTCTAGTAAGGTACTTGCGTCTTGGTTGAGCGCAGCAAATAACGCTTGGTAGCCGACAAGGGAGAGTAAGCGCGTGTTAGAGTTGAGCGCGAGATTACGCTGAGACATGTAGTTTTGCTGTAGCGATAAGTCGATAGTTTGCAGCGGTATGGAGTTTTTGATTAACGGGTTCGGATATTCGCCGTAGCTGATATAGGGCGCCTCATAGTGGTCAATACACTCTTCAAAGCTCGTCGTTAACCCTTCATAGCTTTCAGTATTAGCTTCTAAAAATGCGAGATCTATGGCGATAGCGCTGTGTTCTATATCATCACGTGTGTTACCCCATGCATCATTGCTGGGCGTGGTATTCCAGTTGTGACTCGTTGCAGTAGAGTCTAAGGGTATTGTCGATGTATTGTCTGCTAAGTTGATAGCTTTAATTTTAATGTTCTTGGGTGGCTTCTTACGCTTGGGTTTAGGCTTGCGTAATGCATGCGCATTTTGATAGGCGGTCGTTATTTTCTCTATTTGACTGAGTTTTGCTTTTGCATCAGATTTAGCCTTTACTACTTCTTCAATATCAGTAGCTGGGTTGTTTTTTAGCGCTACAAGCGCGGATTGTTGCTTTTGTAATAGACCATTAAATACCGACAATATACGCTCTATACTCATCTCCGTTTGGGCGATATCAGGAAGTGCCTGCCAAAGCCATTTGCGCCTAAGAGATGCTGAAAACTGCGCCTGTTTAAATTGCATCAGTATATTTTTGGTGTGTTGTTTTGTACTATGCTGCGTCAGCAGTACGCTTGTGTGCATTGCTATGGCTAGCCAAATTAACCGTTTTTGTAGGTAGTCATTCTGATGTTCATTGATAGAATGTTGCATGAGAATAAGCAATTGCAGGATGAGTGGTTTTTTTGCTAATTCTGATTTACTAATAGTCATAAAAAGCCGAGGGACTGGCCTTCTTTGTAATATCTGTAATATTAATCTTAGTAGGTTTTGAGTATTATCATCTGGCTGTTTATAGCTATTGTGTACTGCAAAAGTGATCTCAGATATGGCAGTAGATACTGCTTCTGGATATATAAAATTTTGCTCATTAGCAATTTTCTTAACAATGTCTGTTAATGCTTGCGCATTAAGCCATTCACGCTCTTCATGATTATTCTCAGCATTCTCAGCATTCTCAGCATTCTCAGCATTCTCAGTCATAAAACACCCTTAGAAGGTCGCTTGTAATAAGTTTGCTCACTTATATTTATAAGCCGACAAAATGTAGTAATAGCAAAGATATTTTTGCCAAATAATTTTTGGTTTATCTCTTGATCCAAGGCCTCGTTTAGCTGCGTGTAAATGAGCTTGATATCTATTTTTTTGTTGTATTTTGCGATGAGATCAATGAGCTCGTAAAAACTAATGTCAAAATCAAACTGATCCTTTGAGATGTATTGCACAGCTACTTTTTGTCTGAGTACGCTAAAATCAGCATCAGGGCTTTTGATCAGGTGAAAAAGCTCAAAATTATTGAGCAAGAACCATTTTTCCTCCTCTTTTATAAAGCAGGTAAGTTTTAAGCAAGTATTACTTTGCTCAAGTTCGATAGCCTGACTATTAAGAAGTGGTCTAATATGGCAGGTATAAATATCAAACAGACTAATGATTTCGGGATATACAAGCACATTGAGTGTTTGTAGCTTAGCGATCGATAGTGATTTCATATTTTTCCTACTAAGATATCCAGTTGATGACTTGTTCTTTATATATACCCTTGTGCTGACCTCCACTAATACTTTACGAGGACTAGCAAACAATTGAAAGTCAAGTTTTGGGGTTTTGAGACAGAATATCAAATTAGGCGACGGCTAATGACGCCTTGCTATGATTTATACTTTTAGAGACAATCTATTGTGATCTTATCTGAAGTATTTTAAGAGTTTAGCTTGAGTGGGTAGGTGTGTGGGCAGATGAGATAACTAGAAAAGTAGCTTAGGATGATAGCTTGGGGTAGGAATGTAGAGAAAGCAGCGTACTACTTGGATGTTAGGATCAAGAGCTTAGATGGCGTGGATGCAGATTAATAGAGACCATCCCAGATTCTGTGTAACTGCCATTTAGATTAAATGCCTGCTGATGCGGTCATCAAACATAATCATAAAGCGATTCAAAGCAGACGTCCAGTTACGAATGGGCATCGACCACTTCTTGGATGCCTGCTGGGTTGCTAAATACACCACTTTAAATGCAGCTTGATCAGAGGGGAATACTTTACGCTTATTCACCGCTGTCCGAATCACACTGTTTAGCGACTCTATCGCATTGGTGGTATAAATGGCTTTTCTGATGTCTTTCGGGTAGCCAAAGAACACCGTTAAGCCCTCCCAGTTATTACGCCAAGACTTAACCACATGCGGATACTTATCGCCCCAAGTCTCATCAAAGTGCTCGAGATTGGCCTCTGCTATCTCAAGCGTATCAGCGCCGTAGATGGCCTTTAAATCAGCCGCTACGGCCTTTTTATCCGTCCACGGCACAAACTTCATTGAATAGCGCACCATGTGTACGATACACAGCTGAACCTGAGCGTTAGGATAAACGGTGTTAATGGCATCAGGGAAGCCCTTTAGACCGTCAACACAAGCGATTAAGATGTCTTGTACCCCGCGGTTTTGTAGTTCAGTGAGAACACCTAGCCAGAACTTAGCGCCTTCATTCTCTGATAACCACATACCAAGCAGCTCTTTTTTACCATCAAGTCCCACGCCTAGCGCCAGATAGATAGCCTTGTTGATGATCTGCTTGTCTTGACGTATCTTCACGACGATGCAGTCCAAATAGACGATAGGATAAACACTGCTCAGCGGCCGGTTCTGCCAAGCGGTGATGTCTTCTAAGAGGTTATCAGTGACTCTTGAAACCAAGCTGCTTGAGATGTCGACGTCGTAGATGTCTTTGATGGTTTCGACAATCTCAGTGGTGGTCTGACCCTTAGCATAAAAAGTGATGATCTTGTCGTCAAGACCTGAGATACGGGTTTGATGCTTACTAACGAGTACAGGCTCAAAGCTGCCACAGCGGTCTCTTGGGGTGGAGATCTCAAGATCGCCTGTGTCACTTCGGACGGTCTTTTTAGTGTGCCCGTTACGCTTATTAGGTTTATCCGCCTTTTCATGCTTGGGATAGCCGAGATGGTCTTCCATCTCAGCCTCTAAGGCAGTATCGATAAAGGATTGCATGAGCTGCTTTTGAAAGTCTTTAATGTCATCAAAGCTGTTCATGCTACCAGCCATTTGCTCGGCCAGTTTTTTAAGGTCAGATTGAGTAGTCATTGCTTATTCTCCTGTTAGTGGATTATAAGCAGTTACACAAAGTTTGGGAAACTCCCGATTAATATGTGATTTTAAGACATTAAAAGAGTGGTCTTATATATCTCAGCGCTTAAACCGCCTAATACTACTCGCCACCACCCCAAATAATTCAAGCGATCCCTTAACCACGATATCGGCATAATTCTCATTATGCGCTCGCAGTATGATGTTCTCACCCAGTATCAATTGCTTGGCAGTGAAGCCATCATCGACCAGTGCGATCACAATGTCCTTATGACAAGCGGTCAGTGAGCGATCCACGATTAGAATGTCATTGGGGTAGATGCCGATATCCACCATACTGTCTCCTTCCACCTCCACTAGATACGTCGATGCCGGATGGCGTACGAGTAGCGTGTTCAGATCAATACGGTTTTGCACGTAGTCAGTGGCCGGGCTTGGAAAGCCAGCTTTGACCTTATCGCTGTATAATGACAGCAATACCGTTTCACCCTCATTGGTGAGCTTACCGATTATTTTGACGGTCATCTAATGCACCTTAGGCAACTGATTGATATTGGTGGTATAGCAAGGAGAAAGCATGTCACGGCTCATCTGCCATGACTGCTTATTCTTGATGCCTTCACTGGCAATAAACACTGCCGCTTGCTGATGACTGTTCTGTCCGTACTTTTGATTGAGCGTATCCATGATGGCAGTGACCTCTGTACTTTTCTTTTTATCCTCGACAGCTGCTTTGCCTTCTGCAAACAAATCAAGCTGCACCTCATCATGCTGACAAATACCAAGCAGCATCACACCCGCTTTAGCGTAGCGTACATCCTTTCTATAAATCACCTTTAGTACTTGTCTGGCAGCGGTGACCATCACTCTGGTATCAGCCGTTGGGGTGATAAACTGATAATCACCAGAGATTGACACATAGGGCTCGTTCTTACTAAAGGGGCTGTTCTTAGCAAAGACAGTGATATAAGCACACACGCTGTCTTGCTTACGCAGTTTGCTGGCGGCTTTTGCCACATGAGCACAGATAGACTCGCTGAGAGCTTGTTGGTCTGTGATGCGCTGTGAAAATGAGCGTGAGGAGATGATTTGTTTCTTTGGCTCGATGCTTTCAATGCCTAAACAGGACTGACCGTTGAGCTCTAAGCAGGTACGTTCTAATACCACGCCAAAGTGCTGCCTTATCTTGGCAGGTGCGCATACGACCAATTGGTAGACGGTATGAATGCCCATCTCATTGAGTCTAACCTTGTACCGATGACCCACACCCCATAGCTCACCTATATCTGTTATCTGCATGATACGGCGTATCCATCTGATATTGTCTAAGACACAGACGCCTTTGGTGGCTGGGTATGTCTTAGCCGCATGATTGGCAAGCTTTGCCATGGTCTTGGTACTTCCAATACCGACACCGACTGGAATACCAGTGTGCATCTCTACAATGGCTTTAAGCTTATGCCCGTAAGCACTTAAATCTTGCATGGCAACGGGATAATCGGCTAAGTATAAAAAGGCTTCATCAATAGAATACACTTCAACGGTTGGACATAGCGTTTCAAGCGTGGTCATGACACGCTGAGACATGTCCGCATAAAGAGCGTAGTTGGAGCTAAAGACAGTGATGTTATTTTTGATGCAGAAGTCTTTGACTTGAAAGTACGGCACGCCCATCTTAATACCTAATAGCTTCGCTTCACTGGAGCGTGCTATGACGCAGCCATCATTATTAGACAGTACGACGACAGGCTTGTCCTTGAGATCAGGACGAAAGAGCTTTTCACAGTTGGCGTAAAAGCTGTTGCAGTCGATGAGCGCATACATGGCAGACTCGTCATAAAGGAAAAGGTATATCCAAGCACGAGTAACTAGATGCTCAGATGAGATGACTTTGATTGTAGAGATAGCCGCTTGAACAATTCAAGGGCAAATGTGAGTTACGCGACGGTGGTTGTCGTGAGGTTTTAGATGAGCAGTTTAAACCATAAAAAATAGCGCCCATGTTAGGCGCTACTTTATCTATCGTTGTTATGTGATTAAGGTCATGCAATGAAAGTCATATGACAAAGCTAATCACTACTGACTGGTTAAGGTCACTGTTCTAGCGCTGCCATTATTACTAGGCTGATTAAGTGTCACTTTGCTCGCTAATAGATCGCCTTTGGCATTAATCTTGTAGCATTCTGATGACGTACCTGCAGGGTCAGAGCTGAGCAATAGATTGCCAGATGTTTCTATGCAGAACCATGCGGTGTTATTAGTATCTCGCGCAAGAGACCAATCTTGGTTATAAGTACCTATCTTGTTACGCATACTACTATCAGTATAGATATTCTCAGTAATCAACTTACTTGAGTCACCGACTGTAGCTATCTTAGGAATGACAGTTGTCTGGTTTGATAGTGAGTATTTACCCGTGCTATCTGTAAAGCCATGAAACACGAGTGGGTTCAGGGTAAAGTAATTGATAGCGACTGACTGATCAGTGATTCGATCATTCACTTTATTGATAGTGTTTACTTCGGCACCTTGTACAGCTTTATTATTGAATCGCATACTGCCTTTAGGTGTGACTTGAATTTCTGCTGATACACTTTGATTCCCAACCGTGGCAATTAACTTATCACTGCGTTGCTTGGTGTAGATGTTTAGTATGGCAGCTTCAACAGGATTGTAGTGGCATAATAAAGTTGGACAGTGTTTAAGAGGCTATACTAACTCAAAGAGGATCTTAGTATGACTAACAAACGCAGAGAATACACCCGAGAATTCAAGTTAGAAGCCATCGGCTTAGTCGTTGATCACAAGCGCAAGGTTGCAGAAGTGGCAGAGTCTTTAGGGGTTGGCATATCAACCTTAGACAACTGGGTACGCAAGTATCGACTAGAACAGAAGGGCATTAGCCCAACTCAAGGTTTAGCACTAACCGATGATCAAAGAGAGCTACAAGAGCTTCGCAAACAAGTTAAACGACTGACTATGGAGCGCGACATTCTAAAAAAGGCTTCGGCTCTGCTAGCCTTGGACAGCCTGAACGTCTATCGCTGATCAGCGAGCTTGCAGAGCAAGACAAACGCCTAAGTAAACGTAAGCTATGTCACCTGTTTGGTGTCGTCAGAAGCAGCTACTACTATGGCACACAGGCTAAACCTATCGATATAGAGCGGGTCAAACTCAAAGCCTTGATACGTCAAATATTCAACGACTCAAAGCAATCGGCTGGTGCTCGTACCATTATCGCTATCCTGTGGAATGAGCACAGTATTAGACTGACGCGTTACTTAGCAGGCAATCTTATGAAAAGTATGGGACTCAAAAGCTGTCAGTTTAAGACACACAAGTACAAGCACGCTGATCAAGCGCATAAAACCCATGATAATATCTTAGACCGCAACTTTAGTCCAAGCACGCCTAATCAAGTCTGGACGGGCGATGTGACTTATATTCGTATCAAAGGTGGCTGGTGTTATCTCGCCGTAGTATTGGACCTGTTTGCACGGCGTGTGGTAGGCTTTAGTATCTCAGACTCTCCTAACAGTACTTTGACCGCCAAAGCGTTGCAGATGGCGTATCAGACAAGACTTAGACCAAGTGGCGTGCTGTTCCACTCTGATCAGGGCACGCACTACACCAGTAAAGAGTTCGCCAAGTCAGTCGCGAGTTGCGACAGTATGACGCAAAGTATGAGCCGAAAAGGTAACTGTTGGGACAACGCGCCAACTGAACGCTTCTTCAGAAGCTTTAAGACCGAGTGGATGCCAAAGGGCGGCTACGAGAATATCTTTGAGGCTAAGAGCGCCATCACTGACTATATCTGGGGCTACTATCAAACCGTAAGACCGCATACTTTCAACAATTATTTAACACCAGTAGAAACAGAGAAACGCTACTTTAACAAAACCTCTTATTAGGTGTCCTAAATTAGTTGACCACTACAGATATTGAGTGACAAATCTATTGGCATTATTATTTTGGTCTGTATTACCTGTCATAGCACAAGCGCTTAAGCCCAGCCCTGCTGCAATACACAATCCTAGTACTTTCATGGTTCAACCCCTTAGCTTGTTTAAATAATGGTTATAGATATCTACTATAATCGAATTTCTAGGCAATGACATCTGTCAACTACTTTAAACCCCCGCTATTTTTAAGCATCCTATAGGTGATGAAACCCGTAAATGGCAGTCTCTCACTCAGCACCTATAGCTTTCTAAGTCACCTGAGCGGTGAGATCCATTTTTCCGAATTGCGTTTGGAATTATAACTTCTGAAAATCCTATTTAAAGGATTTTCCTTGCACAACTAAAATTGCAGTACAATTTTTTAACGCTGCTCATAAGTCACCTGAGCGATGATGAAGAGATATCTCCAATCGTGACGTAATGTTCGTTGTTTCTAAGTCACCTGAGCGGTGATGAAGTCTCTAACAATGGCATGTTGAATACTCCGACTTTTCTAAGTCACCTGAGCGGTGATGAAGATTATCACACGTTTTGCGGTATCTCTAACAATTTTCTAAGTCACCTGAGCGGTGATGAAGGACGATCAAAAAAGAATCGCTCGCAAAGCTTATTTCTAAGTCACCTGAGCGGTGATGAAGCATTCACTCAAGCAAACTGGCAAGACGCAGAATTTCTAAGTCACCTGAGCGGTGATGAAGCATCTATAACTTCTTGACTGACCTCACCTAACTTTCTAAGTCACCTGAGCGGTGATGAAGAATTGATTGATTGCGCGATCACCTTTACCGATTTTCTAAGTCACCTGAGCGGTGATGAAGGTCAGAAGGGTTTTACTTTTATACATATATTATTTCTAAGTCACCTGAGCGGTGATGAAGAGCTTGGTCAGCTCAACCAACTTGGCGTAGTTTTTCTAAGTCACCTGAGCGGTGATGAAGAGGTGTCAGCACGATTAATCAATGCCGCGACTTTTCTAAGTCACCTGAGCGGTGATGAAGAAGGCACTGATGGTTATACGATGTGTCTATACTTTCTAAGTCACCTGAGCGGTGATGAAGCTGCTGATAACCATGAAAGTCTCATCATAGTATTTCTAAGTCACCTGAGCGGTGATGAAGAGTATCTCACTATACTGGCCGCCTTTATCAAATTTCTAAGTCACCTGAGCGGTGATGAAGTAAAAAACTATTAGCCCCTTGTGACTCGCTAATTTCTAAGTCACCTGAGCGGTGATGAAGTGCAACTCACCTGACCAGCCAGCATATTTTTTTTTCTAAGTCACCTGAGCGGTGATGAAGATGCAGAAGGGGAGCTTTTATTTAATGTCGCATTTCTAAGTCACCTGAGCGGTGATGAAGACGTGTTGCCGCTTGGCTTGACCCGTAAGCTATTTCTAAGTCACCTGAGCGGTGATGAAGACGTTGATCTATATAACAAAATATATGCAGAATTTCTAAGTCACCTGAGCGGTGATGAAGGTCATAACGTGGGATCATGACATATTCTTTTGTTTCTAAGTCACCTGAGCGGTGATGAAGCTTTTAAGGTTGATGTTAATTATCTGACTGACTTTCTAAGTCACCTGAGCGGTGATGAAGGTATAAAAGACAAATGACCAGTTATGCTAGCATTTCTAAGTCACCTGAGCGGTGATGAAGGTGTTTGGTGGGCGTCCTTTAGGAAGTCGATATTTCTAAGTCACCTGAGCGGTGATGAAGGTCCTGTGGCTCAATTATTACTGTCAACGATATTTCTAAGTCACCTGAGCGGTGATGAAGGCCAACCCTAAAGCTGGTGATGGTGCTTGGATTTTCTAAGTCACCTGAGCGGTGATGAAGTACTTGATCCTTACAAAGTAATGCGCGACGATTTTCTAAGTCACCTGAGCGGTGATGAAGGGCAAGACTAAAGAGAATATGAGTACCATTAATTTCTAAGTCACCTGAGCGGTGATGAAGTAATCGGTGCTGACACGCTCTCTATCACCAGTTTTCTAAGTCACCTGAGCGGTGATGAAGAAACACCTTCTTTTATTTAATTGATTTTCGTATTTCTAAGTCACCTGAGCGGTGATGAAGGCTTAATTTGCGCCGTGTGGCAGGTGGTCTAGTTTCTAAGTCACCTGAGCGGTGATGAAGGATTGAAAACGTGACAGCGCTTGACTGATTTATTTCTAAGTCACCTGAGCGGTGATGAAGAGTACGTTAGAAACTTGGCATAGCAATCAAGATTTCTAAGTCACCTGAGCGGTGATGAAGGTAGTTAGTTGGCGTGTAGCCTTGTTCGGGGATTTCTAAGTCACCTGAGCGGTGATGAAGTAGGTAAGCCGGACGGCTAAGATTGCCATTACTTTCTAAGTCACCTGAGCGGTGATGAAGGATAAAACCAAGGCAATGGTTATTATGTCAACTTTCTAAGTCACCTGAGCGGTGATGAAGGGGTTTTGAGCTTTAAAATCAGCGATATCATCTTTCTAAGTCACCTGAGCGGTGATGAAGTACTTACCTATTATCGCAACCTTTTTTTTCTTTTTCTAAGTCACCTGAGCGGTGATGAAGAGTGTTAAGCAAGCCTTTTTAACGGTCAATATTTTCTAAGTCACCTGAGCGGTGATGAAGGAGAAGAAGTCGAACTGCCACGGGTACTCTTTTTTCTAAGTCACCTGAGCGGTGATGAAGCCGCTTTGACCGAAGTAGTTATAACGGCATGATTTCTAAGTCACCTGAGCGGTGATGAAGTTGATTTCTTCATGTGCTATACTCCGATTACATTTCTAAGTCACCTGAGCGGTGATGAAGGTGCTGATCCTGAAGCACGCCAATTTAGTAATTTTCTAAGTCACCTGAGCGGTGATGAAGAAGCGGTGAATGGTGCCAGAACGCATTGACGTTTTCTAAGTCACCTGAGCGGTGATGAAGTCTACGTTAAAAACGTGTACTGTCATTACATTTTTCTAAGTCACCTGAGCGGTGATGAAGGCCATAGAGTATCTTTTGACTGTTCCTGAGTCTTTCTAAGTCACCTGAGCGGTGATGAAGAGCAAAAGCGGTACTAAACGACACTGTTGCTTTTTCTAAGTCACCTGAGCGGTGATGAAGATTGTTAGATGGTTGCTGATGGCTTTGCTGTTTTTCTAAGTCACCTGAGCGGTGATGAAGTCCATGCACTAACAACGTGACGACGACCATCATTTCTAAGTCACCTGAGCGGTGATGAAGGCGTAACAGCCACAGTAGACATTAAAGCCAGTTTTCTAAGTCACCTGAGCGGTGATGAAGATGACCTACGATATACGCTTCGCCTTTTGGTATTTCTAAGTCACCTGAGCGGTGATGAAGCCGCGTCCAAAAGCCATATCTTGCGCGATGCATTTCTAAGTCACCTGAGCGGTGATGAAGGCGTCTTGTTAGCGACGCTGTATGCGCCTGCTTTTCTAAGTCACCTGAGCGGTGATGAAGCTCTATCCGTGTACAGCGCATGATCTTGGGTTTTTCTAAGTCACCTGAGCGGTGATGAAGCACAGGCTATGGCGCTAAGGCGGGCGCAGGGTTTTCTAAGTCACCTGAGCGGTGATGAAGAGGGATACTATCGATCATGGGAGCTACTGACATTTCTAAGTCACCTGAGCGGTGATGAAGTAAGCAATTTATCTTCCATTGCTTTTTTACTATTTCTAAGTCACCTGAGCGGTGATGAAGTTCAAGTAAAGCGGAAAGATAAACATTCAAGGTTTCTAAGTCACCTGAGCGGTGATGAAGTTGATGGTTCGCTATGGGGTAAACAAGCGGAATTTCTAAGTCACCTGAGCGGTGATGAAGAGTACATCATGTTAGAAGAAATCAGAATTTACTTTCTAAGTCACCTGAGCGGTGATGAAGTGCAAAGCCGATAGATAAGCTGCCTTTTGGTTTTTCTAAGTCACCTGAGCGGTGATGAAGTGGCACTTTAACAAGAATAAGGACGGCTGGACTTTCTAAGTCACCTGAGCGGTGATGAAGAAGCGAAAAGCAAGACTGTGACTTTCGCAGGTTTTCTAAGTCACCTGAGCGGTGATGAAGCGGGACCACTTATTAGAGATACGCAAGATAGTTTTCTAAGTCACCTGAGCGGTGATGAAGAACCCAGTCGGACAAGATCCTAACTTCCCAATTTTCTAAGTCACCTGAGCGGTGATGAAGCTGAATTGCTCGCAGGGGAATAAGTTGTCGCTTTTCTAAGTCACCTGAGCGGTGATGAAGGCCTTGTATCTCACACCATTGGGGCATTGGTCTTTCTAAGTCACCTGAGCGGTGATGAAGGTGGTCATATGCTTTACGCATGTCTGGGTAACTTTTCTAAGTCACCTGAGCGGTGATGAAGATTGCAGCGCCTCACTTGATGACATGCCAGCATTTCTAAGTCACCTGAGCGGTGATGAAGCTAGTAGCTCATTTAGCTTGTTTTGTATGCCCTTTCTAAGTCACCTGAGCGGTGATGAAGTGTGAATACACTGTCGACGAATTATTATCTCATTTCTAAGTCACCTGAGCGGTGATGAAGTGAAACAGTCCACCTATAGCGAGTTGGAGAGATTTCTAAGTCACCTGAGCGGTGATGAAGAAAAGCAGGGTTAAGTCTGTCTCACTGAGAATTTTCTAAGTCACCTGAGCGGTGATGAAGTCTATCGCTGCGGTAACAAGTGGGACGATATTTTTCTAAGTCACCTGAGCGGTGATGAAGCTGGATTTCAGCGCCTCAGTGACTGTGCTAGTTTTCTAAGTCACCTGAGCGGTGATGAAGTCTATATCTGAGCGTGTTAATGTAATGATTGCTTTCTAAGTCACCTGAGCGGTGATGAAGCAATGCACCAATAAGGCTCAGTAATTGCTCAGTTTCTAAGTCACCTGAGCGGTGATGAAGATAAATCACATAACCACCCTCATATTGGTCAGTTTCTAAGTCACCTGAGCGGTGATGAAGAAAACTAGAAAGCAAGCCGTCCTTTATAGGGCTTTCTAAGTCACCTGAGCGGTGATGAAGGGTTCGAGCTGTTGCCGATACATCGGTAACTATTTCTAAGTCACCTGAGCGGTGATGAAGAAAACTAGAAAGCAAGCCGTCCTTTATAGGGCTTTCTAAGTCACCTGAGCGGTGATGAAGGGTTCGAGCTGTTGCCGATACATCGGTAACTATTTCTAAGTCACCTGAGCGGTGATGAAGATTACCGTCTGCTGCTGCCTCTGACCATAAACTTTCTAAGTCACCTGAGCGGTGATGAAGAGGCGCAAATGGAAGCAGAGCTAGCAGAGTATTTTCTAAGTCACCTGAGCGGTGATGAAGATCAGCCTCATTTGCAAAGTTTGGGTACTTAATTTCTAAGTCACCTGAGCGGTGATGAAGATAGTATGAGCCATGAGTGGGTTGGTTCGGGTTTTCTAAGTCACCTGAGCGGTGATGAAGACTTAACGATGGCGCTATGCGCTGTCATTTTATTTCTAAGTCACCTGAGCGGTGATGAAGAGGTTTTTTTAAGAGAGGGAGGTGGAGGCACATTTCTAAGTCACCTGAGCGGTGATGAAGAATAAGCGAACCCCATATTGGTGCCGATGTTTTTTCTAAGTCACCTGAGCGGTGATGAAGATCAGCGCATGGGCAGCTGACCAACTCATAGATTTCTAAGTCACCTGAGCGGTGATGAAGGCTGTAGTTATAGATGGTTACAGATGCCATGATTTCTAAGTCACCTGAGCGGTGATGAAGAGATCATTAATTGCTTTAGTAGTGTTTAACATTTTCTAAGTCACCTGAGCGGTGATGAAGTACAAGTCTATTATATATAGACTAATATACTCTTTCTAAGTCACCTGAGCGGTGATGAAGTCAAAAAGTACAGGTAAAGCCGTGGTGGGTGTTTTCTAAGTCACCTGAGCGGTGATGAAGTTATTAACTAATAGCGGTGAGAGCCGCTTACATTTCTAAGTCACCTGAGCGGTGATGAAGGAGTCAGACCGGCGCATATCAGTGATGATTTATTTCTAAGTCACCTGAGCGGTGATGAAGTTCTTGCGTAAAGCCCATCTATTAATTTAGTTTTTCTAAGTCACCTGAGCGGTGATGAAGATGTATCTATGGGGTAAAAAGGTGCATTACGTTTTCTAAGTCACCTGAGCGGTGATGAAGTGTGCTCATCAATGCGAACCGTGCCGAACGTTTTTCTAAGTCACCTGAGCGGTGATGAAGGGTGTATCAAATAGCACCTATAGTATATGGAGTTTCTAAGTCACCTGAGCGGTGATGAAGTTCAAGTCACCACCATCAGCCAATCGTCTAATTTTCTAAGTCACCTGAGCGGTGATGAAGAATAAAAAATTAGCTTTCATTGACGAGGTGCTTTTCTAAGTCACCTGAGCGGTGATGAAGGTCACTAGGTTAAACAACTTCATGGCATTGGTTTTCTAAGTCACCTGAGCGGTGATGAAGTGCCGTTGTTAGGTTGGTCACACTGATTATCATTTCTAAGTCACCTGAGCGGTGATGAAGATCTAAACGCTATGCGGAGTGGTAAAGGCACGTTTCTAAGTCACCTGAGCGGTGATGAAGTTTTGACTAAATGCGTCGTACATTATCTCTGATTTCTAAGTCACCTGAGCGGTGATGAAGTAGCCGCCTTGTTTGAATCCTTTTGGCGTAAATTTCTAAGTCACCTGAGCGGTGATGAAGCCAATTTGTATCTTGGCATATCTCTGCCGTAATTTCTAAGTCACCTGAGCGGTGATGAAGAGGAACTATACCTCAAAAAAGATAGTTATAACAAGGCGCGGAGGGTAAAATACCCTAATTTACCCTCCAATTTTCATATTGTCATAACTGTTTGATTTTATTACAAGTTTTTAAATAGATTCTTGGATTCAACATTGAAGTGCAACGCACCCGAAGCTAGATTTTACCTCAAGAGGCGTTCTAAACCCTAGCACCTTTCTAGGTCGATTATTTAAACTGTCTTCAATCGACTGAACTAAGTGCCTGCA
>Ga0307487_1000235_pt1 | contig 45657 bp, 46 predicted proteins | sample CBIW12metaG_FD_203665 | JGI IMG/M metagenome (GOLD analysis project Ga0307487, IMG submission 203665) | Sea-ice brine microbial communities from Beaufort Sea near Barrow, Alaska, United States - CBIW 1.2 | ecosystem: Environmental > Aquatic > Marine > Coastal | place: USA: Alaska | collected... | reverse complement strand
ATTGCATCTTTGTATTTATTAAGTTAAAACACTACGTTTTAATAATCGTCAGTACTACCGTCCAGTAAAATAATAGCTGTTCTCAAGATATAGTCTACTTATAAAATTTATAATCGTTTTTACCTGTTAAAATAATAGTTATTAATCGTTTGATAAGATTTACGTGATTCTCTAGAATGTGGTTTGTGATTGTGACATTCCCTCTAACACTATTGGTAATGGCGTAATTTTGAAATAAAATTGACTGTCTCTTATAGCTTTATGTGGCGTGAATATCAATCGAACCGGACGCCATCGATTATTTCAAATACGCGAATATCCTATGATAAAGGTGACTTATCTTAAAGCTCAAAAACGAAGAGCTTGGCTATTGTTCACAAAAATTAGAATAACTTAATTGAGTATCTTAAGGCATGAGAGACATACATAAGGCTACTGTTAAGATAAGCAAAACACACTATAAGGCGATCTCGGGCCTTAGCCATCATTTTCTGGAGGACTCAATGACCCAACCTGAAACCATCAAAGTCGGACAACTTGAAATTACTTACCTGATCGATGGGGCTGAGAAGGGCACTATGGGTGTCTTTGAACTACGAGTACCACCAAGTTCAAATGTTCCACCAACGCATAGCCACTCGTTAATCGAAGAATGTGTTTATGTGCTTGAAGGGGTGTTGAGATATTCTGTCGAAAGCACGACGAAAGATCTTGGACCAGGAGAGTCTATGTACACCCCTATGAGTTCGATACACGGTTTCAGCAATCCTTTCGATAAGCCAGTCCGTGCATTAATTGTGTTGACTCCAGATCTAGGTGCTCAGTACTTTCGTGATGTTGGTGCTATTGTGAATGCTGGTAGTCCTACAAAGCAAGCTGAACTTTTTGAGGTTATGTCACGCTATGGCCTTGTGGCTTCACTCCCATCACCTCCATCACCAGCACGTGTCTAACCCGTCGTTAGGCGTAGATTATATTTTTGAAATTGATACATAACCGGTTTAAGGTGGAACTTAGGTTATGAAATGTTAGTTAATAAAGGACTTTGAGAGCTCAAGGCTTATTTATAAAAAGTTTTATTAAATAGAGTCGTCTCTCACAAGCTGCGTCGGTTAAATATCGATGTTAGACAATTTAACCGCTTTGTAATCTAGTTGGGTGCCTAAAGACAAAACGTGAATGTGCTGGCATGATACGGTGCGCTGTAAGCTTTACTATCTCACCACTATCTGATGTAAGGTTTTAGTTAGTGATTAGGTGTACATGAATCTAAGCAATATTAGCAAACTGACCGATTTAGGTTGCGTTCCATGCAACAGTTTGACGACGCTAATCGAATGACTGCTATTGGTAAGAACTAAATGTGTTCCAAAGCTAGGGGCTTTATCTAAAAAGTCTGCTTCTAATTAGGTGCATGGAAATATACCTGAAATAAAGGGCCACTTTTGGCACATGAACGACATATTTCACTAATCTGAGTGACAACTTACGAGAGGAAATTGAACATGAATGAAAATAAGACAACCACGAGTGGCAAATGCCCCGTAATGCATGGTGGTGCTACAGAAAGTAGTATATCTAATATGAAATGGTGGCCTAAGGCGCTAAATCTTGACATCCTGCATCAACACGATAATAAGACCAATCCGATGGGAGTAGCATTCAACTATCAAGATGCGGTTAAAAAACTCGATGTGGCTGCGTTTAAAAAAGACCTACACGTGCTGATGACTGATAGTCAGGAATGGTGGCCAGCGGATTGGGGTCATTACGGTGGTTTGATGATCCGTTTGACTTGGCATGCGGCCGGTACTTATCGCATCGCTGACGGTCGTGGTGGTGCTGGTACTGGTAATCAACGATTTTCTCCCATTAACTCCTGGCCGGACAATGTGAACCTAGACAAAGCGCGTCGTTTACTTTGGCCAATCAAAAAGAAATATGGCAACCAAATAAGCTGGGCTGATTTAATTGCCTACGCAGGTACCATCGCCTATGAATCCATGGGTCTAAAGATCTTCGGCTTTGCCTTTGGACGTGAAGATATATGGCATCCGGAAACAGACACTTACTGGGGTTCTGAAAATGAGTGGTTAGCACCAAGCGGAAGCGAAGGCAGCCGATATTCGGGTGAACGAGATCTTGAAAATCCGTTGGCTGCTGTAATGATGGGGCTGGTCTACGTCAACCCTGAAGGTGTCGATGGTAAGCCAGATCCACTGAAAACAGCTCATGATGTACGGATAACATTTGAACGTATGGCCATGAACGACGAAGAAACTGTTGCGCTTACTGCAGGTGGCCACACGGTGGGCAAATGCCATGGTAACGGCAATGCTGATCAGCTCGGCCCCGAACCCGAAGGAGCCGATCTCGAAGATCAAGGCTTTGGTTGGGTCAATAAGACTACGCGTGCGATAGGTCGCGACACAATGTCCAGTGGCATCGAAGGCGCATGGACCACACATCCAACACAGTGGGACAACGGGTATTTCCATATGTTACTCAATCATGATTGGGAACTGAAGAAAAGCCCGGCTGGTGCGTGGCAGTGGGAACCGATTAACATCAAAGAAGAAGATAAGCCTGCTGATGTCGAGGACGCCTCAATCCGTTACAACCCTATTATGACCGATGCTGATATGGCCATGAAGATGGACTCTGAATACCGAAAGATATCCGAGCGGTTCTACAATGACTCCGAATACTTCTCCGAAGTATTTGCGCGGGCATGGTTCAAACTGACACATCGTGATATGGGGCCGAAGATACGCTATATTGGCCCAGATGTGCCGCAAGAAACTATGATCTGGCAAGACCCAGTACCAGCAGGCAATACTGATTATGATATTCAAGCAGTAAGGGATAGCATTGTGGCCAGCAACTTAAGCATTAGCGAAATGGTTTCCACGGCCTGGGATAGCGCCAGGACCTTTCGTGGTTCAGACAAGCGTGGTGGCGCCAATGGGGCGCGGATCAGCCTTACTCCTCAAAATGACTGGGAAGGCAACGAGCCCAAACGTCTGGCTAAGGTATTGGCTGTGCTTGAAGGTATCGCAGCCGAAAGTGGTGCCAGTTTGGCTGATGTCATTGTGCTTGCAGGTAACGTCGGTGTAGAACAAGCCGCCAAGGCTGCAGGTTTTGAGGTTAGCGTTCCCTTCTCACCTGGACGTGGTGACGCAACCGATGAGATGACTGATGCTGCTTCTTTCGATGTAATAGAACCCATCCATGATGCTTACCGTAACTGGCTGAAGGGGGACTATCTTGTCACAGCTGAAGAGCTGATGCTCGATCGTACACAACTGATGGGCCTCACCGCCCACGAGATGACAGTACTGATTGGCGGTATGCGTGTTATTGGTACTAACTATGGTGGTACTAAGCACGGTGTATTTACCGAGCGCGAAGGTGTATTAACGAACGACTTCTTTGTTAACCTGACGGACATGAATTATACATGGAAGCCAGCCGGTAATAATCTGTATGAAATCCGAGACCGTAAATCAGATAAGGTCAAGTGGACAGCAACACGAGTTGATCTCGTCTTCGGGTCTAACTCTATCTTGCGTGCTTATGCTGAAGTCTATGCGCAGGACGACAATAAAGAAAAATTGGTGCAAGACTTTGTAGCTGCATGGACGAAGGTTATGAATGCTGATCGCTTTGATCTAGCCTGATTTTAAAGATATATATCTCCATGTCGCCCATAATCGCGGTGTGGGGATATGAACGCAGAGTTATGACTAGATTTATCAAACGGTCGAGCATAATTAATATCTTTGAAGCTACACAATGAGTTATGAATCTAATAGCTTAGTCGAGTGGCAACAACAACCTGACATTAAAGAACCACCTTTAGCATTCAATGGTGTTGATGATGCCTTAATTGTCTCATTAGATGACATAGGTTAATTAAACGCGAGGTTTTATGCTGTGACCCAATAGCTCGTGGGTTAGAGTGTTAAGCTTTGAGTACTACCACGCTACCTATGATCATGATCATGCTGACAGCCAGACGTCGGATAATGTTTTTTTCGTTGAAAATACGATAACCAAGAAATACTTGTAACACCATGGCGAGTTGGAATAGTGCCAAAGAATAAGCGATTAATAACTGTGAGAATACAATCATCGTCGTGTATTGCATTAAAAAGATTAGGCTGCCGAGATAAATAAATTGTGATAGGTTATTTTTAGATTGTGTAAAGTCATTCTTAAAACTATCTTTCAAAAATATGCTGTAAGCGATGATAGCCAATGGCAAGCCAATTAAACACCAAAATACAGTGGTTGATAGAGGATCACCTAAAATAACGGCTTGTTTAAGTGGCAAAGTGCCAATCGAAAATAGCAAGATGGATAAGAAACGGTATTGCACGCCCTTTTCTGATACTAGCTGTAGCAATCGGTTTGAGTTGATCTTGACACTGACTGGAAAAAGAAAATAGCTGCCAAAAACAATAATCCCTACACCGATAAAGCCTTGTAGGCTAGGTATCTCACCTAGAAAAATCATCGCCAAAAGCATTGAGATAACGACTTTATATGCGTTGAGTGGCCCAAATACTGATAAGTCTGTTTTTGATAGCGACATGACTAAAAACAGGGTACCTGCCATATCAAGTAAGGCAGCAAAGAAAATATTGATCCAAAAGCTAGTCGAAAGCTCAGTTGGGTTTAATGCCAGCAATAGTGGTAAACAAATAATACTTAGTACGATGTAAGACGCCATCACAATAAAAAAAGGGTGGTGTCTTTGGTGAGTTAGTTTTTTTTGAAATACATTGGCAAATGACGAAAAAAATAATCGTCCCAAAACAACTAACCACTCCATTTATTGCTGAGTTGCAGGGGTATAAGGTTGAGCTTGATAGTCGTTATTTTCATTGACGGTATAACGGGTAAAAACACTGTATTCACCATCTTTATTAAATTGAAATACATCAAAATTATCTTTGCGTTCACCCATTTCCATGCCGGGTGTTCCAACCGGCATTTGAGGCACGGCTAAGCCAGCAATGTCAGGTCTTTCAGCGAGTAAGCGGCGAATATCAGCAGCGGGCACATGTCCTTCTATAACATAACCTTCAATCACTGCAGTATGACAAGATGCCATCTTTTTAGGTAGATGCACTGACTCTTTAACACTCGCCATGTCTTGACTAAGTATATCCAGCACATCGAATTTATTTTCCTCTAAATGGGCGATCCATTTGTGGCAGCATTGGCAGTTAGGATCTCGATACACTTTGATATCCGTATTCATTGTTTCAGCAGCAAAACTGCTAACTGAAAAGAATTGTATAAGTAAAAATAAATAAATTTTCATATGGCCTCATCTTGTAAATTAACTGTCATAATCGGTGTCTAGAGTGATCATCATACTTTCATAAGTCTGACGAAGTTTATTAAGATCATCTGCTGTAACAGTGGCATGTTTATCTTGATGTTTAATCGTGATCTTAGTTGCAATCATATGCATCTTTTCATGAATATGTTCTAATGCTAATAGCCATTTATTGTCAAACAGCTGCTCATCATGTGCTCGTTTTAACCATGTACCATGTTGACACAGTTTAGGATTCATTAAAGGCCATTTTGTATCATATGCTAAGGGTGAGTCATGTTTGCGTATAAAGGCTTGATACCAATGTTGTGTCGATAGCAGCATTAATCTTAATTTAGTTTGTTTTGACGTTAATTCTAACGCAGCGCTGCGAATCCAGTCTTGATTGGGTTGATAGTTTGCTAACCAAAATGGAAACTCGTCAGCAGGTAATGGCCGTGATATTTCATATCCTTGTGCAGCAGCACAACCCATTAATAAGAGGGTAGTACCGTGATCTGCTGTTTCTACGCCTTCAGCAATAACGGTACGATTAAAGGAATTAGCTAAGCTGATTATACCCTCGATAATCGCGTAATCATTGGGATCATCTAACATGTCTCGAATAAAACTTTGGTCAATTTTGATAACGTTGACATGCAGGATTCGTAAGTGAGTTAAAGATGAATATCCCGTGCCAAAATCATCAAGTGCAATCTTTACATCAAGTAATTCGCGACAGGTTTGGATGATGCTACGGATGGTTTCAATATCACCTAAATCACTACTTTCTAGGATCTCAAGCTGTAGTTTATTTGCTTTAACCGTAGGATGACGAAGTAGCGCTTCATTAAGCTCAGTGATGAATGATGCTGATTGTAGATGAGCTGAAGAAATGTTGACACTAATTTCAAGCTCGATACCTTGTTTTACCCATATTGCAGCTTGGTTAAGCGCGGTATTGATAACCCAATTACCTACATCAATTTCAAGGGTTGTACCATTAATCACCGGTAAAAACGTTAAGGGAGGAATTAACCCTTTTTCAGGATGAAGCCAACGAATTAAAGCTTCTGCACCAAATACTTTACCTGTTTTCATATTCACTTTAGGTTGGTAAAACAAACAAAATTGGTTGTTTTCTAAGGCGAACTTAATTTCTTGTAATCGGGTGTGCTGAGTAATTATTTTTTGATCATCGCCAGCATTAAATAGCCGGTAATTATTTTTACCTGCTAATTTAGCTTGATACATAGCCTGATCTGCATGTCGAATCAGCGTATCGATATCAGCATCATCAAGTGGATAAATCGTAGTACCGCTGGAGGCACTAATATAATGTGTTTCATCGCCAATTAAATAGGGTTTAGCAAGAGAGCGATGAATTCGATTGAGCAGTGCTTCACATTGATCGATAGTTTCAAAATTAGACAGCAGTAATGCAAACTCATCGCCACCTTGACGAGAAACTGTATCTTCGTCTCTCAGGGCATTTTTCAGACGCGTTGCGACCTCAATTAAGATTAAATCACCCATTTCATGACCATAATTATCATTGATTGGTTTAAAGTTGTCTAAGTCAAGAAAACAAACTGCTAACAAGGTAAGATCTCGTTTACTGTGAGCAATAGATCTTTCAAAACGATCAGCAAATAGCGCACGATTCGGCAACTTAGTGAGCACATCATAATGCGCCATCAGTTCAAGCGATTGTTGTTGCTCTTTGTTGTGGGTGATATCTGAGAATAAGCCAATATAATGTCGAGGTAGTCCCGCATCATCTAATAACGATGAGATGGTCAATTGTTCAACATAAAGTTGGCCATTTTTCTTTCTATTCCATACTTCACCTTGCCAATGACCCTGCGTTTTTACAGACTGCCACATCGCCATATAAAATTCAGCACTGTGTTTACCTGAGTTGAGAATTTTTGGGTTTTTACCGATAACCTCTTCAAGGCTGTAACCAGTAATATCTGAAAACATGGGGTTAACGGTGATAATATTGCATAACGGGTCGGTAACCATAATACCTTCACGCGCGGCATTAAACACCCGTGATGATAAGAGTTGTTCATCATGAGCTTTCTTGTGTTCAATTACTACGGCAGAGAGTTGTGCTGCTGATTCAATTAACTTTAATGCTTCTTCAGAAGGAGACGTCGGCTGATGGTGATAGATAGCGAAGGTGCCTAGCAATTTATTATTGGGACCAATAATAGGTTCTGACCAGCAGGCACCTAAATTCGCCTTCCGAGCGATTTCTTTATAATTGCTCCAGTAGGGATGTGACTGAATATCTTCAACAATAACGCGAGTTTGAGTAAATGCCGCTGTACCACAACTGCCTGCGCTATAGCCTATTTCGAGACCATTAATGGCATCGTTATAAAATTCAGGCAAGTGGGGAGCAGAGCCGTGTAATAAGTGCTTACCTTCATTATCTAGCAGTAAAATACTACAAGATGTATTAATTTCAATTTGTTCTATCGCAAGTACGATAGATTCTAAAATAGTGGCAAGAGGCTTATCTTGTACGAGTTGTTGTAATACTTCGTTACGAGAGTTTAACTCGATAGTTTGCTGTCCAATGACATGATTTAACCGACTAGATAATCGTCTGAGTAATAGTATTACAAATAGCTCAATATATAAAAAAAAGGCGACAGTGTAATAAAGTGTCATTTTTAGTTGTTTATTAAATAAATTATAACGTTCAGTTATATCTTGCCAAATAACGAGTTTCGCGGAACTAGCTATATCAAAATGCTGATTGTCTACGTATTTATGTAGTGGTCTGCTTGAGTAAAGATAGCGATAATTATTCATGGAGCGAATTTCGACATCAATCGCTGAATTTTGGTGATCTGTATGCTGATGATCTGCGTTGACAGTGAGCAACGACTTTATTTGATCGCTTGTAGTTTGTGCTATAGCTAAACCATTAATTATTGGCGAATTGAGCAAACCTTGTTGTATATCAGTCGACCCTACTTTATTACGAATACCATTTTCATCGAATAATATGGCAGCATTAACGTCAAATTCAGAACTGAGACTTTTAAAAATAAAAGAAAATTTATTGTCGGGTAGTAATTCAACAGTGCTTTTATCCCTATCTTTTTGAATGGTTTGATAAGCAATATCAAAAGCTGAAAAATAGTTTTGGGCGAGACGTTGTTCATCTTCATGTAAATCATATTTAGCTTGCGTGTAACTGAGCGTTACAAAAGCACAGGCAATTATTGCAAGTAATAAGCTTAAGGTAATAAATAAACGGTGCTTTATAAAAAAAGTCATCTTGGTAGCCATAAGTTAGTTATGGATACTCAACTAGAATTTCTTCTTTGGGCGATTTAGTTTCAACATATTCCAATGCTGTAATAATAGCTTTTTCATCATCAGGATTGATTGACTTAGGTAAAAATGAAACACAGATATCATGCGTACTTAACTCAGTTAATTGTTCAGCTGAAAGCAAATCATTATTTATCCATAATTCTGCTTTGTCATCCAAAATATCGTTCTTTGCTTCAGCAAAGCCTTCTTGAGTAAAAATAAGGTAGATCATAATTATTTTCCGATAGCTAAATAGGCTTTTTCAGAGATGTCAGACCAAGCATCGTCCTTTTTTCGAAAGACTTCATAAGCATCATATACGCGTTTGAACTTTGGATCATTGGCCGCTTCTTCCGCAAGTGTTTCATCGGTCAATGTTTTCAGCTTGGCAAGTACATCATCAGGAAAGCGATGAAGCTGTATGCCGGGGCGATCTTTTAATTCTTGTAATGCAAAAAGATTCTTTTGTTCCATTTCAGAAAACATCCGCAAATTTTCTGCCATTGCAGCATTAGCAATAATGGCCTGCAAATCAGCTGGCAAGGAATCCCATGCTCGTTCATTTACCGTCAGTTCTAACACTGCACCAGGTTCTTGCCAGCCAGGATAATAATAATGTTTAGCGGCACTATATAAACCTAATCGTTGATCATGAAAGGGGCCAATCCATTCGGTGGCATCAATCGTATTACGTTCTAAAGCGGTATAAACTTCACTGCCAGCCAGTAACACGGGATTCCCACCTGCTTTTGCGAATACTTTGCCACCTAAGCCAGGAATACGCATTTTCAATCCTTTGATATCGGCCAAAGAGTTTATTTCTTTATTAAACCAGCCGCCCATTTGTACGCCCGTATTACCGAGCGGGAAGGGGATTACATGAAAAGGTTTATATACTTCGCGCCATAATTCTAAGCCACCACCGTGATACAACCATGCATTCATACCGCGTGCCGTCATACCAAAAGGTACAGTCGAGAAAAACTGTGCTTCGGGTATTTTGCCCGCCCAGTAATAGGCACTACCATTGCCCATTTCAACCGTACCTTGCGAAACGGCTTCAAACGTTTGTAGAGCAGGAATCAACTCGCCGCCTGCATAAACTTTAATATTGAGTCGTCCATTGGACATTACATGGATATTTTTGGCAAAACGCTCAGCACCTTCCTGTAAAACTGGGAAACCTGGCGGCCACGCGGTGACCATTTTCCAGTTATAGATTTTGCTATTATCAACTGCTTTTGCTGTATTAGCACTGCTTTCTTGTTTATTACATGCAGTTAGTAAAGTGCTTAGAGCAATAATGAATAAGACTAAATAACGGTTCATATGTTTTTCCTAGTTAGATTCTAACTGCGTTTATCTTCAGGCTATGTAGGTTGGACTTTAGTCCAATATGTTAGATCGAAACCTAACTTAGGTCTTTTCCAGGTTGGCATAAGCGAGTACAAGCCACTTGCTACCTGCATGCTTAAAGTTGACTTGAACGCGAGCACTTTTACCGGAACCTTCAGTATCTAAGACAATGCCAGATCCAAACTTCTGATGATGTACCGCTTGTCCGGGATTAAAACCGGTTTCATTACCTTTGTTGGTATGTTTGGGCGCCGCAAAACTAGAGTTGCCACTACTCACCATTGTTTTGCGAGCACGTACTTTTTCAATACGCTCCGCGGGGATCTCTTTTAAAAAGCGTGATGGAGTGGGCATCGTCGTCTGACCATAAAGAAAACGGGACTCTGTATTTAAAAGGTATAGTTTGTCTCTGGCGCGTGTCATACCGACATAACAAAGTCGTCGTTCTTCGGCGAGTCGACTAGGATCATCACTGGTTTTTTGACCGGGAAATAAACCTTCTTCCATGCCGACCATAAACACCACAGGAAACTCTAAACCTTTAGCTGAATGTAAGGTCATCAGTTGCACACAATCTTCCCATTGATCAGCTTGGTTTTCACCCGCTTCTAAGGCGGCATGAGATAAAAAGGAATTAAGTAATGGTAGATCTTCTGCTTCATCTGAGGGTTCAAAGGTACGAGTGGCGTTGATTAGCTCATCTAAGTTTTCAATTCGGCCTTGGCCTTTTTCTGATGAGTCTTTTTCATGATGTAAACGTAAGCCGCCTTCTTCTATGACTAAGGAAGTAAGTTCATGTAGAGGCAGATCCGGATCCGGATCTTCAGGTGTCAGAGAATCAATAAGCGTTAAAAAACCAACTAAGGCATTGCCTGCGCGGGCGGCAAAAAATTTAGCATTAATTAAATCGACGGCTGCTTGCCACATGGTTTGATTATTTTCACGTGCATGTTGGCGTAATTGAGTCAGTGTTGCGGCGCCGATACCACGGGTGGGTGTATTCACGACGCGTTCAAATGCCGCATCATCATTGCGATTCGCCACTAAGCGTAAATAGGCCAAGACATCTTTAATTTCCGCGCGATCAAAGAATCGTAATCCCCCATAAACACGATAGGGCATATTGGCTTGCATTAAGGCTTCTTCAATAATCCGAGATTGTGCATTAGAACGATACAAAACAGCATTTTCAGCGCGTTTACCGCCTTTATCGACCCATGTTTTGATTTGTTGTACTAAATAACTGGCTTCATCACGTTCGTTGTAGGCGTTATATAGTTGAATTAGATCGCCATCAGCACCTTCAGTCCACAACTCTTTACCCAAACGTTCGCTATTATTGGCAATAACGGCATTGGCCGCCGCTAGAATATTGCCGGTAGAACGATAGTTTTGTTCGAGTCGAATTGAGTCAGCATCTGCATAATCTTTGTGAAATTTTTGGATATTTTCAATTTTAGCTCCGCGCCAACCATAGATAGATTGATCATCATCGCCGACGATAAATAAATGTCCAGTATTACCGGCCAGCAAGCGTAACCATGCATACTGAATGGCATTAGTATCTTGAAATTCGTCGACTAGAATTTGTTGAAAGCGTTGTTGATAATTAGCCAGAATATCAGGACGTTTCAGCCATAACTCATGACTGCGCAGTAAAATCTCACCAAAATCAATTACCCCTGCACGTTGGCAAGCTTGCTCATAGGCTTGATAAATTGCTGACATTTTTTGTGAATAGGGATCATTGCCTACTTGTGTATGCTGCGAGCGTAAGCCTTCATCTTTTTGACCGTTGATAAACCATTGCGCTTGTTTCGGCGGCCATAATGTTTCATCAAGCTCCATAGCGCGAATAATACGTTTTAACATACGAAGTTGATCATCGCTATCGAGGATTTGAAAGCTTTGCGGTAAGTCTGCTTCTTTCCAATGAGCGCGCAATAATCGATGAGCTAAGCCATGAAAGGTGCCGACCCACATACCGCCGATAGGAAAACCAAGACTATCTTCAATCTTGCCGCGCATTTCTTTAGCGGCTTTATTAGTAAATGTTACAGCTAAGATATTGGCAGGCGATAACCCTTCAGCTTGAATAAGCCAAGCAATACGATGAACTAAAACACGTGTTTTACCACTGCCTGCGCCGGCTAAAATCCGCGCATGGCCAAGTGGAGCGGCAACAGCCTCACGTTGGGGTTTATTCAGACCATCGAGTAATTCAGAAACATCCATTGAGATTTTTTTACTACGTTAGGCTCGATCGAAATAATGCTAAATTAATTGTTCCTAATGGCTGTTTGCTAAGCGAGAAGGAAAACGGATAACTTGGACTATTCGTGGCGAGTTTTTGGTTAGATATAAAACAGAAAAACACCGGACATGATGACAATGACCAGTGTTTCAATGAATTAGCAGTTTGTTTAAGCATTCCTACGGTATAGGAATCCTTAATATTTAGATATTGCTATCTAAAAATGCAGCAAGTTGTGATTTAGTTAACGCGCCGACTTTAGTCGCTTCAACTTCACCACCTTTAAATAACATAAGGGTAGGGATACCGCGGATGCCGTAACGAGGAGGTGTCTCTGCATTTTCATCAATGTTGAGTTTACACACTTTTAATTTACCAGCGTATTCAACAGCAATTTCTTCCAAAATAGGCGCAATCATCTTGCATGGGCCACACCATTCAGCCCAGTAATCGACTAATACAGGTAATTCAGATTGCAGTACTTGGCTTTCAAAATCGCCATCAGTCACTTGGGTGACGTTTTCGCTCATGTTCTATCTCCAGTGGTATATAAAGTATTGGAAGGCTATACTCACATTCCAATATTGAATGACATTTTTTCCTATCATCAAAGGTAATGCAAGTATTTCTATGAGTGCACATCTAACAAAACAGGCTTTTTCAACCTTACCTCTACATGAAACACTTCAAGGTGGCTTACGTAGCGCGGGATTCGAGTTTTGCACACCTATTCAAGCACAATCTTTACCTTTGCTGTTAGCTGGACAAGATGTAGCAGGGCAGGCGCAAACGGGAACCGGCAAAACCGTCGCTTTTCTTTTGGCCACTTTTCAACGCTTATTGACGACAGAGCCGCCTAAAAATTGGGATGGTAAACAACCTCGTGCGTTTATTTTAGCGCCTACTCGTGAGCTTGCAAATCAAATTGCTAAAGATGCAATGTTACTCAACAAAGAAGCCAATTTGCGCATTGTAGTGGCTTATGGTGGTAAAGATTATGAGAAGCAAAAAACAGCTATTACTGATGGTGTAGATATTTTAATTGGCACACCCGGTCGCTTATTGGATTACCACAAACAACACGTATTTAATCTAAAATCGATTCAAGCGGTAGTACTGGATGAAGCGGATCGAATGTTTGATTTAGGCTTCATCAAAGACGTACGTTATTTTTTACGTCGAGTTCCAGCACCTACACAACGATTAGGAATGTTGTTTTCTGCGACGTTGAGTTATAAAGTGACGGAGCTTGCGTATGAACATATGAATAACCCTGAAAAGGTTGAAGTAACCGCTGTTAGAGTAGCAAGCAATCGAATTGAAGAAACCGTGTATTACCCCGCTAACGAAGAAAAAATTCCCTTATTATTAGCGATTATTAAACGCTTTGCGCCGCCACGCGGTATTGTCTTTGTTAATACTAAACGTGCGGCAGATAAGGTGTGGGGCTTTTTAGAAGGCAATGGCCATAAAGCAGCATTATTATCAGGTGATGTGCCACAGAAAAAGCGTGAAAGTCTGTTAAAGCACTTTCAAGATGGCGAATTTCCATTTTTAGTGGCTACCGATGTTGCTGCACGTGGTTTACATATTCCTGAAGTAAGTCATGTGTTTAACTATGATTTACCTCAAGATGTTGAAGATTACGTTCATCGTATTGGCCGTACTGCCCGTGCAGGTGCCAGTGGTATTGCGATTACCTTTGCATGCGAAGACTATGCGTTTTCTTTACCAGATATTGAAGCATATATTAAACATAAATTACCTGTAGCGATGGCGTCTGATGAAATATTAGAAGATCCCAAGCCAGCTATAAAGCCAGAAAAAAGACCTGTGCCTCCTTCACGTAACAAACATGGCGACAGTGCCAAACGTTCTCATCCTCCAAGACGTAAATCTGCTAATAATGGCTAACTGGATACATTATTAATGCAGATTAATGGTGGCCAACTCACAAGCATTTTCCCTTCGAAGTTATTAGAACCTCAGGATAATGCTCGTAAGCCGGTTACCATTGATGTTAAAGCCAGTGTTGAATTCGAATCAGCTTTTAACGACTCATATCCTGCTAAAATTGTACTGCCTAGCCAAGCGGCAATAACCTCTAATGATCAACAACAAGCCCAATTTGTACGATTTTTTTCTTTAAATGAGTCGCCTTCATCTCTAATGAGCATTAATAAAGAAACGACATCCCAACCCAACTTTGCTAAATTACCTAATGGCGTGCAACAATATTTACAAGTGGCAGCTACTAGCCTTGTATTTCAACAAATTTTATTAGATGAAACTGTTTAATTTTATTATTATTGCATTATGTTTAACGCTTTCCGCTTGCATCAATATGTTACCTGAGCAGCAGGTTGTCGTTGATAATCCCGAAAAAGCTAGTCTTGCTCGTTGGGGTAAAAGCGATATGGATGAGGTGATCGAGTTTCATCAGCGTGCTGCGATGAAAAACTTAAAAGCATTGATGGTAAAGCTATATCATCGTAATCCTGAAGGTCGGCACGATGCTAAGTACAGAACGATAGAAGCGAGTGTTAATCTAACTTTTTCACGCCCAAATAAATATTACCCTCAGTGGGAGTCCTTCAAAGCGACAGATATAGTACGTATTGCATTAGATGAAAGCTATCAAGGTAATGATCGTGTGTTACCGTTTATTGTCGGTTTACGAAAGATGATTATGGCATCGTATGAGAATAAAACAGCGTTTTTTTATTTAACGACTATCGACGGACAAAAACTTTATAACAGTGCCAGAAATATTGAAATTGCAGCATGGATGTTAGCTGAAAACCGTGATATTCACGGTAGACTATTATTGTTGAGTGATAGTTATGAAGGGGAATATCGTAATTTAAGTTATCAACGACTGATAGGTCAACTTATTGCAACGCAAGATAATTTAGCGACAATAACGGCGCACAAGTCAGGACGACTAATCAAAAATTTCGTTGTTACCGCGGCATCAATGGTTTTTTTACCGATCTAAAATAATCAGGCCCATTAGGTTTATTAGCGATGTTGGTTCAATTAAATTGCCTGATTAAAAGTGGTATTGAGGCTAAGTAAATATTGAGTTTTAGATACGCATTTAATCAATTTTTAACTTTTTAAATAGGGATAATATGATTAAAATTACATGCATTGTAATGATAACGCTGTTTATAACTGCCTGTAATGATTCTGATACTTCGCAACAAGTGGAGCAGGATCATGTATGGAAACAACAAACAGATATGATTGATAAAGCTAAGGGTGTTGAGCAGTTACTTAATAACGCGGCCATTGAGCAGCAACAATTAATTGATCGGCAAACACAGCAATAATGATTAGGGTGTACTCATACTTGGTCTTACATTTCGAGGTAAATGATATAGATGTAATCTGACAACTTTCGCACTAAGGTAGTTATTCAATCTCAAACTGTAGGGCTCAAGCTAAACGCTTTATAATATAGGTTTAAGGGAAGTAAGCCAGTGAACTCATAATTTCCTGAGTTGTCTTAATTATCTTATTACTAGAAATTATAGTCGGTAAACATATAGATAATGTATAGGGAAAGATTATTCCCCCTTAACAACATGTTAAGTAGCAAAGAAGCACTGACGGATTCTGCCATAGAGCAAACCACTTCACCGGAGTATAAGAATGACCGATACGACTTCAACTAATAAACACCATAAGCCAAAAGGTTTCTCTGATCGGATTGCTTATGCGATGACTAAACTTTTACGATTCTTTGCCGACACGTTCTTTGCCAATCGATATGGTCACCGTGCCGTTATATTGGAGACGGTTGCTGGCGTGCCAGGGATGGTCGCTGGGACATTGCAACATCTTGGCGCTTTGCGTCGCATGGAAAGCGACAACGGCTGGATCCGCACGCTGCTTGAAGAGGCAGATAACGAGCGCATGCACTTAATGACCTTTATTCAAATTGCCCAACCATCTCGATTTGAACGCGTGCTAATTCTGCTGGCCCAAGGCATTTTCTACAACTTGTTCTTTTTGCTTTACCTATGCTCGCCAAAGACTGCGCACCGTTTAGTAGGCTACTTCGAAGAGGAGGCGGTCTATAGCTATACCGAATATCTGGCTGACGTGGATAATGGCAAATATGAGAACGTTCCAGCACCCCAGATCGCTATTGATTACTGGAAGCTATCCCCTGACGCACGATTGCGCGATGTCATCGTTGTAATCCGTGAGGATGAGGCTCACCATCGTGATGTAAATCATCAATTTTCTGATGAACTAGGCGCGAAGAGCTAGTATGTATAAGACGAACGCGACCAATGAAAGATGGGAGATCATGCTTACCGAGTAAGTTAATAAACAGGAACAATTTACGGCTGACTTTTTGTTTACACCGTTCGCTAATTGTTAACCAACAATATTTAGCCCTTTATTTAGGTGTTATACACTTAAGAATTCAATCCTCTTTTTTTACTTTATGAGCCATTGATAAATATCAGTTACAAAGGATAATGTCATGCTCTCTAATAGCCTAAATATTGCCCAATAATGCGCCTTGATAAATTTGTTTGTAAAAGTACTGAGCTAACAAAAATAGAAGCTATCCAACGAATTAATCTTGGAGAACTTAGCGTCAATGATCAGATTACGACGAATGAAGCTACTCAGGTTCACCAAAACAATACAATAATGTTAAATGACGTTAGGCTTAAGGCGCGTGATTTTCGCTATATTATGATGCATAAACCAGCGGGTACAATTTGCTCAAATGTCGATGAAGCATATCCATCGCTCTTCAATTATTTAGATGTTGATAAGGTTTCAGAGCTTCACATTGCAGGACGCTTGGACGTTGATACCACAGGTTTAGTTTTGATTACTGATGATGGGCATTGGTCATTTAATATTACGTTGCCCACTAAAAGATGTAATAAAATTTATCATGTGAACTTAGCCAATAACATAGCAGGTGATGTCGTTTCTAAATTTGAAAAAGGCATAAAATTACAAGGTGAACAACAACTAACATTACCTGCTATTTTGAAGGTCATTACCTCCAAAGAAGTGCTTTTGACTATTACAGAAGGTAAGTTTCATCAGGTAAAACGCATGTTCGCTGCCGTAGGCAATCGTGTGGTTTCACTTCATCGAGAGAAAATCGGAGATATTTATCTTGATGTTGAACTCGGTCAATGGCGATACTTAACTAATGAAGAAGTGCATTCTTTTACCAAAGTAATCAATCTGTGAGTTATAACTCACACAACGCTTCAAGCCGACAAGTAACGCGTGGTATTTTTAGTTTTATTGAGTTATTGACTTACCTAGCGTTTGCTTAATGTGGGGTTCGCAAGACGATTACCAGCGGCTTGGCGCATAAATAAATTTTTCAATAAACTCTGCTTATTAACGGTTTGCAGACCAACCCGTCTTGCCCAACGAATAGGTGGTAACTCACTGCCAAATATGCGTTTGAATGCATCCATTGTTAGTTGAACTAGAAGATTATCTGCTTTGCGACGACGCTGATATTTATTGAGTGTATGTAAACTGCCAATGTTCCGGCTTTTGTTATGTGCTTCTAATACAATTTCAGCCAAGGTAGCAGCATCTAATAAGCCAATATTCATACCTTGACCTGCAAGAGGATGAATGGTGTGAGCGGAGTCACCAACAAGCGCAAAGCCGTCTTCAACATAATGATTAGCATGACTCAACTTTAGTGGGAAGCTAGCTCTTCGGCTAATACCAACAATTTCACCTAATCTAGATTCAAAAGCTTTGCCCAATACCTGTTTAAATCGATCATCATCAAGCTGACAAAGTAATTCAGCTTCTTCTGTGGAATTTGACCAAACAATCGAACATTGATGTGGATCCGCTAAAGGTAAAAAAGCGAGAGGTCCTTCAGTCAGGAAACGCTGGCGAGCTGTTTTGTTATGAGGATGTTCAGTCTTGACGGTACATACCACAGCGGTTTGTTGATAATCCCAACCTTTAGTAGTGATACTTGACCATTCGCGTAACCGAGATCTAGCGCCATCAGCTGCCACAATTAAATCGGCCGTTAAGATCCTACCATCCTCTAAAACTAGCGTGTTGCCATTACGTGATATTGGCTTAATAGGGCAAAGCAGATCAATATTAATAATCTGACTGCATCTTGCAAGACAAGCTTGCTGCAAATGACCATTCTCAATGATGTGACCTAATAATGGCTCGCCAATATCAGCACTGTCAAAATGCAAGGTACTTGTCGCGTTTTCCCAGACTTTCATATCTGTAAAAGGACTGATTCTGCAGGGGATCAATAATGGCCAGATGTTTAAATTCTTTAATAACATCTCGCTGGCACGCGTTAACGCACTGACCCGTAATTCTGGTTCATCATTTTCTGAAATAGGTATAGTTTGTTGTGCTTCGATCAAGGCCACTTTGATGTTTGAGTGTTGAGTTAAAGCAACGGCAAGTGTCGCGCCGACCATGCCTCCGCCAACAATAATGACATCATAATGCGAACTCATAAGGGAATACCTCGTGCTAGGCGGGGCTGTTTTCTATCAAGCCCCATGCTTTTTTGTGCTAGCCAATGCTTAACGGGAGGTAAAGCATCCATTATGCCTAATACGGCACCACGACAATGTCCCAGTAAAAAATTGTTACTACTAAATAGATTGACCAGATTACTAGTTGCTTTGATGACAGCGTTTTGATCTTGTTGCCGCCATTGTTGATAGTCGTGTAATAGGCGAGCATTGCCACAATCTTTGAAGGCATTGTCATCAACCAAAACATCGGCTAATGCGGCGACATCGCGTAAACCAAGATTAAAGCCTTGACCGGCGATAGGATGCAAACTATGCGCGGCATTACCAATTAATACAACACGTTGTTGAACAGATTGGTCCGCCTGCATGAGTTTCAAAGGATAATGATGACGTTGACCTACGCGTAAAAAATGACCTAGACGATAACCAAAACGCGCTTGCAGTTGGCTTAAAAAATCGTGATCATTAGCATTAAGTAATGCGGTTTCATCACCTGTGTTAACAGTCCAAACTAAGCTACTACGATTATCTGACATCGGAAGCAACGCAATGGGTCCAGTATCGGTAAAGCGCTCAAATGCTTTGCCATTATGAGGACGTTCAGTCGTGATATTAGCAGTGATAGCAGTTTGCTGGTAATCATGATCCATAACTGTAAGATCAAGCAAGTGACGGATGGTTGACTGTCCGCCATCGGCGGCAATTACTAATTTAGTTGTAAGAGTCTGATTGCTGTCTAATTCAACTTCCACAAAATCATCGTATTGTTTTAATGCCTTTACCCTATCTGGGCAGACAAGTGACAGATTATTTTGTTTAGATAACGCGGTCTTTAATACTAGTCCCATAGCACGAGCAGTAATAACTTGACCTAATGCTGGCACTTGTTCGGCCTCAGCAGATAAGCGGGTGGCACCAAAGTGACCTCGATCGGACACATGAATATGTTTAATGGCGGTGCAGTATTGTGCGAGTTGTGGCCAAATTCCTATGCTTTCAAATATACGCTGTGAACCATAAGCTAGGGCAATACCGCGATCATCATAACTAGGTTGTTGTGGTGCATCATTCTCAATAGCCTCAATCATAGCGATCTTTAGGCCACTATTTTTTAATGCAATTGCTAAGCTGGCACCAACCATACCTCCACCCACAACAATCAAATCATAATTCGTATTAATGGTCATTGCCATTCCTTCAGTGTTTTGCTGCCGCCATCAAGGCTTCGATTTCATCCACTTCTTTAGGAGCGGCTTTACTTAAGACATCATGACCCGTTTTGGTCACAAGTACATCATCTTCTATGCGAATGCCAATAAAGTGCCATTTTTTGGCGACATGTGCCGGATCACGGATATACAAACCGGGTTCAACAGTAAGGACCATGCCTGGTTCCAATACTCGCCATTCACCGCCAACTTTATAGTCGCCGACATCATGCACATCCATCCCTAACCAGTGGCCAGTTCGGTGCATATAAAATTCACGATATTTCTCATCGTCAATTAATGATTCCAGCTCACCTTTAAGTAAACCTAAGTTTAGTAAGCCTTCAGTCAATACTCGAACGGCTGCCTCATGGGGTTGATTCCAGTGATTGCCCGGCTTAACTTCAGCAATAGCAGCTTTTTGAGCAGCTAATACGACGCTATACAACGCTTTTTGTGCTGGGGTGAATTTACCATTTATGGGGAATGTACGTGTAATATCGCCAGCGTAATTTTTGTATTCAGCACCAGCATCAATCAGTAATAAATCATCATTTTTTAAACGATGATTATTTTCGACGTAATGTAATATACAGCCATTTTCGCCACCACCGACAATTGAAGGATAGGCGGGTGAGCGACAATCGTTTTTCATAAACTCATGAATGATTTCAGCTTCAACTTGATATTCCCACTGACCGACTTGAGTGAATTGCATGGCGCGAATATGTGCTTGTGCAGAAATTTCAGCTGCGGTACGCATAGCTTTTATTTCAACAACACTTTTGAATAGGCGTAACTCATTTAAGCAATGTTCTAACTCAATAATTTCTGTAGGCGAATGTTTGCCTTGACGCGATGCTTTACGCAGGTGATTCATCCAGCCAACGATTCTCTGATCAAAGCTTGGTAGATTACCGATGGTATAAAATACCCGTTCTTTATTCTCCATTAAGCCTGGCAAAATATCATCTAGATCTGAAATAGGATATGAATCATCAGCCCCATAGATATCAACCGCACCTTCTTGACCCGCACGGTAACCGTCCCAGATTTCTTTTTCAAGATCGCGTTCGCGACAAAATAAAATATATTCACCTTGTGGACGGCCGGGGACAATAACAATCACTGATTCTGGTTCTTCAAAGCCGCTTAAGTAATAAAAGTTACTATCACTTCGATAAGAAAAATCAACATCACGGTTGCGAACCGCAACAGCTGCATTAGGCAGCACAGCAATACTGTTTGTTCCCATCATGGCCATAAGTTGTTGGCGGTGTTTGGCAAATTGTTTTTTATTCATATTAGTGTTCAGTTATATCTTCTTGTTGTGTGACAGGTTGTAGTTCACCATGCAATAAAAACAAACCCATACGCAAATATTCAACTAATTCTTCAAAATTAGATTCGTCTTCTTCGCTCTCATCAAGATCAGCTTCACGGATCTGACTAATGTTGATGACATCTGCAATATATTCTTTACTCTCAGCAGATAATTCAGTTTCGTCAGTTAGTCCAGAAACGCCTAAGCCAAAAATAAGGCCTTGGCACCAGTTGGTCATTGACGCTAAGCGCGAAGGCAAGGAGGAATTTTCATCCGCGAGGTCAAGTTGTAAATCAAAATCAAGACTATTTAGCGCTTGTATGGTGTCATCGAATAAAATGGTTAAATCAAGTAAATCATCTTCACCTGGCGCATAGTCGACATAAATCTTTTTATGCCAGTTTGCGCGGTTTGCTTCAGCATCCATGCATAATAGACCACATAATGCGCCTTGTAACTCAGCGGCATTGCTAGGGCCATCGTCATTGGATTCGTCGGGAGATGTAGATGGAAAATATAATTCAGACATGATGATAGAACCTAAAGTTAAAATATTTATTATGGTCAGCTTGACCCCATTGGCAGGGCGCGACTATAGTTAGTGTATTATTTTTGCACAGCTAAGAACATATTAATGGAAAAGAGCGAAATTCAACAGTTGGAGCGTGACGTCGAAGAGCTACTTCGTATTTGTCGTCGTTCGCGTGAAGAGAATATCTTACTACGTTCTCAGCAATCCGCATGGTTAGTCGAACGTACACAACTGATTGAAAAAACAGACCTTGCGCGTAATCGTATTGAAAAAATGATGACTCGCTTGAAAGAAATGGATGATGAATTATGAGCTCTCCGGTTACGGTTACTATCCTTGGTAAAGAATATCAGGTTGCCTGTCCTGCAAATGAAGAGACAGCGCTGATTGCTTCTGCGAAAATGGTTCACAAGAACATGGAAAAAATTCGCAATTCAGGAAAAATTGTCGGTTTAGATCGCATCGCAGTAATTGCCGCTCTTAATTTAGCGCACGAATTGATTACCCTTCAAAATAATCAAGGTAGCGGAATGGATGAGGTTAATAAAAGTATTTTGCAAATGAAAGATAGAGTTAGCGACTTTTTAGAAGAAACTAGACAACTTGAGTTATAAAAAAATAAGAACTGACAATAAAATAAGCGTAGTATCAGTTTAGTCCCTGCGGTGTTCGATAGCGACAGCGTGTCTTGTGCCGATAAGCAAATTGCTCGGAGACTGATATGAGATTGGTGTGCAAGCCCACTAGATGGGAAGCCCGAAGTTTTATTGATGTCACCACTTGAATCTCCTGGTTCAAGAACCTCGTTCGCAACGGCATCGCGGGGCATTTATTACACTTGCTGTAGTAAATCCTAGAGTTAACCTCAGACAAACAATCTAATTAAGTATAATGACCATCATAAGTGGGTTTGCTGATTAGCCAGCTTCATAGAGTGCCCAATCGCAACATTATTAATGTTCGATATCTGTAAAATAATTATTTATAAAACTCACTATTAATAATGTTTACTTGCTTAGTACCGTGGACAAAAACGCCTAGCTCCACAGCACTTAGTTTAAGACTAAGAAGCATCACTACGGTTTCATGATTTTTACGTTGAACACGCACAACATGACCTGCAACATCACCGTTCTCAGATGTCACTGTATCACCCACATTGATGGTTTCAATTGTTTGAGCCTCAGCTTGAAACATTCTACGATTTGGTGTGCCAAGATAATGCAGACGAGCCACAATTTCTTGTCCTGGATAACACCCTTTTTTAAAACTGACACCATTAACCAAATCAAGATTAACTTGTTGCGTGGTAAATTGTTCTTTGGTTTCTGGTTGGATCATCGGTAATCCAGCTTCAATTTCAAGCAATTCCCAATCAGACTCATCGCCCGAAAGCCAATCTTGTTCAAGCAACTCTGTAGTGAAGCTGCTGACTTTATTTGATGGACTAATATATAAAAAGCGTGGTTGCGTACCAGGATATTTTATTAATACGCTATCGTCATTTTCCGTGGCTTGAAAGATACTGTCAGGTAATTCTCGCGAGTTGATAGTGGCATTGGCAGCGAGTGCTAATCCCATGCAAGTCATATTTTCACTTACATCCGTAATAGTAACTTTAGAACGTAAAATATACATGCTGAGACGTTGTTGTAAACCGGCGCACATCGTTTTAGGTAATATTAATTGATAGCTATTATTACGGTGAAGTAATAAAAATATAGCTAACAACCGCCCTTTAGGGTTACATAGTCCTGTGATTTGACCATGATTAACGGCTAAAGCCGTCACATCATTGGTGAGTAAGTTTTGTAACAAACTTTGGGCGTCTTTGCCGTCAACGTTTAATACACCCAGTTGGCTCAATGGCATAAAAGAAGAGTTTGCTAAAGCGTGTTGTTTACGTGGTTTTTGATCAGACGTCATAATGTACTTCAAGTTTAGGTAATGTATGCGTATTGTATATTAGTTGAGTCTTTATAAAGAATGGAATCCGCTTGATGACACGATTGATAATTACACGATCTAGAAAATTACTCATTTATTTGATATTTGTTCATAGTTTAATGTTGGCGACGCTAATGAGTTTGCTTGCCATTACATGGTGGTCGCTCTTAGTTACCATAATCTTATTAGTCAGTTTTATTTATTATGCTCAGCAACATCAATGGTTGAAGACTAAAAAGTCGTTGGTATGTGTTGAATATCACGAGGATAAAGGCTGGTCGTTACATTATTCAGATCAGTCGCAAAAACGTAGACTTAACTTGGCGAGTAGCGTTGTTACACCGCAGCTGGTAATGTTGCATTTCAAACGTCGTTATTTCTGGCAAAGTGATCTGGTAACAATTATCGATGACGCGGTTGATGTTGAATTGTTTCGGCAGCTACGCGTCTATTTGAGAACACCTAAGATTTTCCAGCGATAATGGTATCCATCGCAGGTTGGCTCTCATCGGCTTCAGGATAATCAAGAGTGTAATGTAAGCCACGACTTTCTTGACGATGTAACGCTGAAGTAATAATCAACTCTGCAATATCAGCAAGATTACGTAATTCTAATAAATCACTGGTGATGCGATGTTGGCTGTAATATTCTTCAATTTCTTGTTGTAATAACCTTAAACGTAATTGCGCTTTGTGCAAGCGCTCATTACTTCGCACAATGCCCACATAATCCCACATGAAACGTCGTAGTTCATCCCAGTTATGGCTTATAGAAATGGTTTCTTTAGCAGGTTGAACGCGACTAGCATCCCAAGCTGGAATGATGCTGCTGTCATGTTTAAAAGGTAGGTTTTGTTTAATATGCTGCGCGGCTGAGCGAGCAAAGACCAAGCATTCTAGGAGTGAATTACTTGCCATTCTATTGGCACCATGTAAACCGGTAGAGGCAGTTTCACCAATAGCATAAAGTCCAGGAATATCTGTTTGACCATTTAAATTAGCAATTAAACCGCCACAGGTGTAGTGGGCTGCAGGCACCACAGGGATTGGTTTACGGGTGATGTCGATACCATATTCTAAACACCGTTGATAAATTGTGGGAAAATGACTTTCGATAAATGCTTTTGGTTGATGACTGATATCGAGATAAACACAGTCATCACCTAGTCTCTTCATTTCATGATCGATTGCACGCGCCACAACATCTCTTGGTGCAAGCTCAGCTTGTGGATGAAAACGCTGCATAAAAGGTGTGCCGTCAGCTAACAATAATCTAGCGCCTTCACCGCGTAATGCTTCGCTGATTAAAAATGACTTGGCTTTTGGATGATACAAGCATGTAGGATGAAATTGGATGAATTCCATATTGGCAACTCGACAGCCAGCACGCCAGCCCATAGCAATACCATCACCGGTTGAAACATCAGGATTACTTGTATATAGGTAGACTTTTCCTGCGCCACCGGTGGCCATAACGGTCACAGGAGCGGTGAAGGTAAACGCAATATCGTTTTTAATGTCTAACACATAACAGCCCAAACACTGATTATCCTGTTGGCCTAGATTTTTCCTAGAAGTAATGAGATCAATACCAATATGGTGAGGAAATAAATGAATATTTGAATGTGCTTTGGCTTTACTCAATAAACTTGTCTCTACTTCACGACCCGTGGCATCCGTTGCGTGAATAATTCGACGATGACTGTGGCCACCTTCTTGGGTGAGGTGGTAAGTTTCTGAGGTGGTGCCATCTTTGGTGAATGAAACACCTTGAGCAATTAACCATTCGATACTTTCACGGGCATGTTCGACGGTAAAGCGAACGACCTCTTCGTTACATAAACCAGCGCCCGCTTTGAGTGTGTCATCAATATGAGACTGTAATGAATCTGTTTGATCAAGTACGACTGATATACCGCCTTGAGCGTACAATGATGCACTTTCCTCTAGCTGGCCCTTTGCTAGTACAGCAACCTGAGCATACTCAGCGAGTTGTAGTGCTAACGTTAAACCTGCTGCGCCGCTACCGATAATAAGTACGTCAAAATGATGAGATGCAGTCATAAGGCCTTTGGCTAGAATAAGAATTATATTTAAACTATTCTCGACGAGAAATTAAGTGTGAGAGTGTCAGTACGTCTTAGTATAACGCAGCCTTTGGAGTAGTGACATGCAAATTCTAAGGCATCATAAGACCTTTATCATCAAATTTAGCATTAAATAAATTCAGAGTCAGCACTATCGAGTGAACAGATCAAGTTGATTTTAACATTCCAGTTGAATGGCTAGTATGAGACTATATTTCTCCATCGATTAGTCAATCAGTTAGACAGATGTATTGTAAAATATGGATCATTTATGCCATTTCTTGACTAAAACTGTGAAAAAGGCCTCGGCTAACAATTATTTATTAAATAATTGTTAGCCGAGTGGGTATAAACATTTATAGTATATTTAAGAATCCTTGGGAACAAAGTTAACTCATTATGGTCAATCACATAACAAATAAACAGAATCGCCGGCAAGTCGGAGTGTGCAGGCTCAAAGGATGAATGTGGATTTAGAGCTAGTACAGCGAGTACAAGAGGGCGATAAAAAGGCATTTGATGTGTTGATTCTAAAATATCAGCAAAGAATTGTGCATGTTATTACTGGCTTTGTGCATGATCCTGTAGAGGCATTGGATGTTGCTCAGGAGGCATTCATTAAAGCATATCGTGCTATTCCCAACTTTCGTGGCGATAGCGCATTTTATACATGGTTATATCGAATTGCGATCAACACAGCCAAAAATCATTTGACTGCACGTGCACGAAGACCTCCAGCAATGGATGTGGACGCACTTGATGCCACTAATTATTATGATGCGCCAGAATTAAAAGAATTCGAAACGCCCGAGAGTCATTTGATTAGTAGTGAATTGGAACAGTCAATCCAGCAAGCTATTCAAAACTTGCCGGAAGATACAGCAACAGCGATTCGATTACGGGAGTTTGAAGGCATGAGCTACGAAGAAATTGCACAGGTAATGGATTGCCCGATAGGTACTGTACGATCACGAATTTTTCGTGCTCGTGAAGCGATAGAAAAACAAATATACGAAATAATGAGTGAAGAGGAATGATAATGACAGCCAATCAAAACGAATTATTGTCTGCATTAGTTGATGGTGAACTCACGGGCAATGAACTAGAGCAAGCCTTGCAACTATTAAGCACTAACGAGATTGCACGCGCGCAATTTCAACGACATCAGCTGGTAAGTGATGTATTACACGGACATGTATTACACAATCGATCGGTAAATTTAACAGGTCGCATAGCTGATGCCTTACGAGATGAGCCTGCGCTGATCATGCTTGCTCAACATAAAACTAAAACATCTGTTATTCCTTTCCCAACACAATTTTGGAAACAAGCTACGGGCTTAGCACTTGCCGCCTCGGTCGGTGCTTTGGCGGTTATTGGCGTGATGAATCAGTCACAGAATCAATTAATACCTGCTAGCTCAAATATAATAGCTTCAGTTGAACAAGCACCTGCAGCGCCGATAATGGTTGCAGGAACAGGTAATCGTTGGACAGTAAGCGAACCAGAAGTTGAAGATCGTTTAAATACCTATTTAGTGAATCACAATGAATATGCTGGCGCATCAAGCGTATTTTCTTATGCACGTGTCGTTTCATATGATGCGGGGCGATAATAATGCGAGCTTTGCTTCATATTTTGTTAGGCAGCTTTTTACTACTAATGAGCCTAGTTGTTCAGGCAGAAAATGCAGCAACATTGTTAGAACGTATGGGGGTTGCGGCAAAGCAACTAAATTATGAGGGTGTTTTTTCTTATCCAACAGGTAAGAAAATGCAATCAATTAAGATTATTCACCGCGCAAACGATCAAGGTGAAATTGAACGATTAATATCATTGAATGGTGTTGCAAGAGAAGTTATTCGAAATAATGAAATTATGACGTGTATCTATCCAGAAGGCAAAAGTGTCCAACCTGACCACCGGCCTCTGGGCCTAGGCTTTCCCAGTGATTTTCTAAACCGTTTGAAATTAGCTTCTGCTAACTATCAGTTTTCTTTAGGTCAGGAAGAACGCATTGCTGGCCATAACGCGCAAGAGCTTAACGTTATTCCAGTCGACAATTATCGTTATGGCTATCATTTATGGGTCGATAAAGACACAGACTTATTATTACAGTCGGATTTAGTGGATGAACAAGATGAAGTCCTGGAAACCGTTGCATTTTCATCGGTAGAAATGCGGCATGACATTCCTGAGGCCTTACTTCAAGCGCAGGTCAAAGGCAATAAGATGACTTGGAATCGAGCTGAACATGTAATAGCTACAAAAACGAAGGCAAATAGAGCTCACTCGTCGTGGCAAATAGACTGGATGCCTGAAGGATTTACCTTAGTAGCACAACAAAATCGATTAAAAGCAAAAAATGGGGCATCTATAGAGCAACATGTATACAGCGATGGCTTAAATTCGATTTCAATTTTTATGGAAAAGATTCGTGTTCAACACACACACTTACATGGAGGATCAAAAATGGGTGCGACCAATGCCTTTGGGACCATTATCAATCGTCATTTTGTGACGATTGTAGGCGAGGTTCCAGAGCGTACCGTCGAAAAAGTGGGTAATTCAATTCAATATATTCAGTATGAATAACTATGATCGAACAATCAGCTAAAGTAGTTAAATATGACGACAAGATGGTTTGGGTTGAAGCTGAGCGTCAATCCACATGTAGCGGCTGTCAAATTAAACAGGGCTGTGGAACGGGAATGTTAGCAAAGCATGTCGGCAAGCGATTTTCTAGCATTGCAGTCATAAAAACGATTGATGTAGCCGTTGGCCAACAAGTGCAATTAGCAATTCCTGAAGAAACCTTATTACAAGGTGCCTTTTTGATGTATATCCTACCTTTGTTATTAATGTTTGTAGTGGCCGCAGGTGCACATGCGTTACATTTTAATGAAACTATAGAAATTTTTGGCGGATTGAGTGGTCTATTAATAGGCTTTTATTGGGTTAAATTATATTTAACAAATAAAAAAGACGGCTTTCAAGCCAGAATAATAGAGGAATAACGATGAAGCGATATAAAATTTGGACACTATTTACAGTCTCTTTTACTTGGTTACTATTGACTGTTAATGCTAGTGCAGGAAATCTACCTGAATTTACTGAGCTAGTATCTAATAATGCAGCAGCAGTGGTCAACATCAGTACAACGATGAAAAAAGATACTAGCGATGTTAACCAACGTCAGATGCCACAATTACCGCCAGGTGTTGAAATTCCAGAAGGTACACCATTTGACGAGTTATTTAAGCACTTTTTAGAACAACCAAATCAAAATCCAACGCCGTATGAAGCGCACTCTTTGGGTTCAGGATTTGTGTTGTCATCTGATGGTTATATTTTGACTAACTATCATGTCATCAAAGATGCTGATGAAATTATTGTTCGTTTCAGTGACCGTAATGAACTTGAAGCAAAAGTCTTAGGAAGCGATCCACGCAGTGATGTTGCTTTACTAAAAGTTGAAGCAACGGGTTTAGAAGCCGTTAAATTGGGTGATTCAACTAATTTGAAAGTGGGCGAATGGGTATTAGCAATTGGTTCACCTTTTGGTTTTGATCATTCAGCTACCGCAGGCATCGTCAGCGCTTTAGGCCGTAGTTTACCGAGCGATAGTTATGTACCTTTTATTCAAACGGATGTTGCGATTAATCCAGGTAATTCAGGCGGACCATTATTTAACCTTAAGGGCGAAGTAATTGGTATCAACTCGCAAATTTACAGCCGCACAGGTGGCTTTATGGGCTTATCATTTGCAATCCCTATGGATGTGGTAATGAATGTTGTTGACCAAATTAAGACTCAAGGCTTTGTTAGTCGAGGCTGGTTGGGTGTGGTTATTCAGGATGTAACAGGTGAGTTAGCAGAGTCTTTTGGTTTAAGTAAACCTCAAGGCGCTTTGATCTCAAAAGTGTTACCTGATAGTCCTGCAGCTAAATCGGGTTTTGAACCGGGTGATGTCATTTTAAAATTTGATGGTAAAGAAGTACCTTCATCATCTGATTTACCACCTATTGTAGGTATAGCCAAAATTGGTGAGACAATACCTGTAGAAATAATGCGCAATAATAAACGTAATTCAATGAGTGTCATCATTGAACAATTACCTGATGATAAAGATATGATCAAAACAAATCCTAATCAAGGTCGATTAATTGATGAGCGATTAGCAATTGAAGTAGCAGACTTAGACGATAAACAACGCGAGCAATATGGGATTGTGGATGGTGGCATTATGGTTGCTAATATTCAACAAGGTCCTGCGTCAGCTTCAGGTATACGTCCAGGCGATGTTATTATAAGTATTAATAATCAAAAAATTGAAAATGCTAAACAATTTTTGGATCTAGCCAAGGACCTGCCTGTTAATAAAGCTATTCCTGTGCTCATACAACGAGGAGAAGGTGCAGTGTTTTTAGCTCTGAAAATTGACAAATAGAACTGCTCTTCAGATGGTAGGTTATCGTAGAGATACACTACCATCTTTTTTTAGTGTCTAATAAGTATATATAAAAATATTATGTGTAAAAAAACAGCTTATCTATAATCTATGCTTTAAATAGATAAACAGCGTATTTTAAAGTTTGAACATCCTCAAACAGTAAACGAGCTTCACTAAATTAAGACATTGAACTGAACGCTAAGTAGGACAGACAGGATGTTTTGCCGTAAAATCCAGCTTTAATTATATTAATCGGCCGGTAACAATGTGTTCCGGCCGATTTTTTTACTGTTTAAAAGGTTATTTTGACTTCATGGATCACATCCGAAATTTTTCAATCATTGCACACATAGATCATGGTAAATCAACTATTGCAGACCGTTTTATTCAAGTCTGTGGTGGATTGTCAGCTCGAGAAATGTCAGCTCAAGTTCTTGATTCAATGGATATTGAAAAAGAGCGCGGTATTACTATTAAAGCGCAATGTGTCTCACTTGACTATAAAGCCCGCAATGGCGAAATATATCATCTTAATTTTATTGATACGCCAGGTCATGTCGACTTTTCTTATGAAGTTTCACGTTCTTTAGCGGCTTGCGATGGTGCATTACTTGTCGTCGATGCTGCACAAGGCGTGGAAGCCCAAAGTGTTGCAAACTGTTACACCGCAATCGATCTTGGTTTAGAAGTTGTACCTGTGCTGAATAAGATTGATTTACCATCTGCAGAACCCGATAGAGTGGCACAAGAAATAGAAGATATTATTGGCGTTGATGCTATGGATGCGGTGCAGTGTAGTGCTAAAACCGGGCTTGGTATTGAAGATTTATTAGAGGCTTTAGTTAAACGGATTCCTGCACCTAAAGGTAATCCAGACGGACCATTGCAGGCACTGATAATTGATTCTTGGTTTGATAGCTATGTCGGCGTTATTTCATTGGTTAGAATAATGCAGGGCTCAATGAAAACGCGCGATAAAATTAAAGTAATGTCTACGGGACAAGAATATCAGATTGAACAAGTAGGTATTTTTACGCCTAAGCGGAAACCTAAAAATTCGTTAAATTGTGGCGAAGTTGGTTATGTTATTTCTGGCGTTAAAGATATTGATGGCGCGCCGGTAGGTGATACTTTGACAAATGCTCATCGCGGCGCTACAGAAATGTTGCCTGGCTTTAAATCTGCTACACCGCAGGTATATGCTGGGTTATTTCCGGTTAGTTCTGAAGATTTCGAATCCTTTCGAGATGCTCTAGGAAAATTGAGGCTTAATGATGCTTCGCTGTTTTTTGAACCAGAAAATTCGCAAGCCTTAGGTTTTGGATTTCGTTGTGGATTCTTAGGTTTATTGCACATGGAGATCATTCAAGAGCGTTTAGAGCGTGAATATGATCTTGATCTCATCACTACAGCACCAACAGTTGTGTTTGAAGTACTCACAGGTAAAGGCGATATTGTCAACATTGAAAACCCTGCAATGTTGCCAGAGCCTAATATGATCGATGAAGTGCGTGAACCGATTGTAATGGCAGATATTTTAGTTCCTCAAGAACATCTTGGAGCCGTTATTGCGTTATGTATTGAAAAACGTGGCGTACAAAAATCAATGCAATATATGGGTAAGCAAGTTGCATTAAGTTATGAATTACCTATGAATGAAGTGGTGATTGATTTCTTTGATCGTATCAAATCAGTGAGTCGTGGCTATGCGTCATTAGATTATCATTTTATTCGTTTTCAACAAGCTGATTTAGTGAAGTTAGATGTAATGATTAATAGTGAGCGGGTAGATGCATTGTCGATGATTGTACACCGCGAACAAAGTATTTCACGAGGTCGCGATTTAGTTGAAAAGATGAAAGAATTGATCCCACGGCAAATGTTTGATATTGCCATTCAAGCGGCGATTGGTGGTCATATTATTGCGCGATCGACTGTAAAAGCTATGCGTAAAAATGTAATTGCAAAATGTTATGGTGGCGATGTGTCACGTAAACGTAAATTATTAGATAAACAAAAGAAAGGTAAAAAACGGATGAAATCAATTGGTAAAGTAGATGTGCCGCAAGAGGCCTTTTTAGCTGTTTTACAATTATCTAAAAAATCATAAAGGATATTTATTAGTGAGCTTCCCAGCAATCATGGTTACTCTTGTCTTTGTGACAGGTATTATTTGGTTATTAGATAGTATTTTTTGGGCGCCTAAGAGAGTTAAAGATACTAAAGAGCCTATTATAGTGGAATATGCACGTTCATTTTTCCCAATTATTTTAGTGGTATTAGTGATTAGATCTTTTGTCGCCGAGCCTTTTAGAATTCCATCCGGATCGATGCTGCCTACTCTACATGTGGGTGATTTTATTTTAGTGAATAAATTTGCTTATGGTATTCGGTTACCAGTTTTGAATACCAAGATTATAGATGTTTCTGAACCAAAACGTGGTGATGTCGTGGTATTTCGCTATCCAAAAAATCCAGAAGTAGACTATATAAAACGTTTGGTAGGTTTGCCTGGTGATAAAGTAGGTTATTTGAATAAAACTATTTATATCAATGGAGAAGCTATTGTCCAACAACCAAAAGAAAAAGATGCAAGTTTAATAGGTATTGTGCCGGATGATAGCGAGCTGCACACCGAGACTTTAGGTCTGCATCCCCATCAAATATTACTTGATCCGAACCGACGTTTGATTGAAGGTGAAATGGTCGTGCCAGCGGGTCAATATTTTGTGATGGGTGATAATCGAGATAATAGTAATGATAGCCGCTTTTGGGGAACTGTTCCTGAAGCAAATTTAGTGGGTCAAGCCTTCTTTATTTGGATGAGCTGGGACTGGAATAATGGCGGTATTGTCTGGAACCGCTTGGGTAATACTATTAAATAATATAGGTTGAAATAATGAATAAACAACGTGGAATGACGTTAATTAGCTGGATAATCGTCTTGGGTATTATTGCCTTTTTCACGACACTTGTGATTCGTATTTTGCCGATGTATCAAGAATATTTCAGCGTAGTTCAGATCATGGAATCTATGGAAATAGAATTGAAAGACAATAAACTGTCTAAGCAACAAGTAAACCTTTTATTTGCCAAGCGATTTAATACTGGCTATGTCAGTAGTGTCAAGCCAGAAAATGTTACTTTCTCAACCGGACGTGATAATAACAGTGTGACCAAAGTCGTGATTGATTACGAAGTACGGCAACCCTTTATCGCACAAATTAGTTTAGTGGGTCACTTCCACAGAGAAATTGATGTCGAGGAACCTAAAGCTAAATGATGACGGCAGGTCAAAAATCATTGTGTGCACAATTACAGGTCAGTTTTACTGATGCTACATTGCTGCAACAAGCCTTAACACACCGCAGTGCTGCTTCAAGTAATAATGAGCGTTTGGAATACTTAGGTGACGCTATTTTAAGTTTCGTTATTGCTGAAGCTCTATTTAATCGCTTTACACAAGTTAAAGAGGGTAAATTGAGTCGTTTACGTGCTTCTTTGGTTAAAGGCGTGACATTGGCTGAAATAGGTAGGGAGTTACGTTTAGGTGAAGTTCTGATTCTCGGTCCCGGTGAGTTAAAAAGCGGCGGTTACCGACGTGAATCAATCTTAGCAGATACCGTTGAAGCTATATTTGGCGCCTTATATCAAGATAGTGGGCTTGAAGTTGTTAAAGCACTTATCTTGAGATTATATGATGAGCGACTCTGTGGTATCGATGTCAATGAAGTTGTGAAAGATGCAAAAACACGTCTGCAAGAGCTATTACAAAGCCGTAAACAACCTTTGCCGCTTTACAGCGTTAAAGAAGTTAAAAGAGCTGATAATGAACCATTATTCGAAGCTTCATGCCAAGTGGCAATATTAAAAAAACTCATCATTGCCCAAGGCACTAGCCATCGAAAAGCTGAAACAACAGCTGCCGAGCGAGCTTTGAAACTAATAGAAGAAAAATTATGACAGACAGAACGTTCATATCAGGTTATGTAGCCATCATTGGTCGGCCAAATGTAGGTAAATCTACCCTTATTAATCGTGTTTTAGGACAGAAGTTATGTATTACATCGCGTCGACCACAAACAACACGTCATCGTATTTTAGGTATCAAAACCACTGAAGATAGCCAACTTATCTACGTTGATACACCCGGTTTACATATTGACGATAAACGAGCGATGAATAAATATATGAATCGTGCTGCTGCTTCTTCAATTGATCACGTGGATGTGATTTTATTTGTTGTTGATGGCATGAATTGGACGGAGGAAGATGAACAAGTTTTACAACGATTGAAAGCTAACGCTGAAGCGCCAGTGATATTAGTAATCAATAAAATGGATAAATTAGCTGATAAAGAAGTAATGTTGCCTCATATTGAAAAGTTAGCGGCTCAATACAACTATTCTAACGTCTTACCTATTTCTGCTCGTAAAGGTGTCAACGTTGATCAACTTGAAGCAGAAATTAAAAAATTGATGCCTGAAGGCGAGTTGATTTTCCCTGAAGATCAGTTAACTGATCGTAGCTCTCGGTTTTTAGCAGCAGAGTTAGTACGTGAAAAATTATTCCGTCATTTAGGACAAGAGTTACCTTATTCAATCACTGTCGAAATTGAACAGTTCGATGATGAAAAAAACTTATATCGAATTGGTGCGGTTGTATATGTTGAACGCAGTGGTCAAAAAGCTATTGTAATCGGTAAGGGTGGCGAATTACTTAAATCTGTTGGTAAAGATGCGCGGTTAGAAATGGAAAGCCTATTTGGTAAAAAAGTCTTTTTACGTTTATGGGTAAAAGTACGTGAAGGTTGGGGCGATAACGAACGGATGTTAAAAAATCTAGGTTATAACGATGAGCTCTAATAACGTTTCCGATTGAGTGAACCTTGAAGGTCGAACTAGCCCCCGCATTTGTATTACATCAAAGGCCATACCGCGAAAATAGTGCCATGTTAGATGTCTTTAGTGAACAATTTGGACGGGTGAGCATTGTCGCTAGAGGTCTTAATCAAAAAAGAGGGAATAAAGCAGGCTTATTACAACTTTATCAACCCCTATTATTATCATGGTTTGGACATGGTGACTTGTATACATTAACTGCTGTGGAAGCCCTATCGGCGCGTTATATCTTACAGGCTAATGCAGCATTATGTGGTCTGTATATTAATGAGTTGATAGTCCGGTTGTTGGGCGCTCATGTAGCAGAACCTGATGTGTTTATCGCTTATCAACAAGCATTGTTGGGTTTGCACCAGCGAGAAAATACAGAAATTATTCTCCGATTATTTGAGAAAAAATTACTCGGTCATTTAGGTTACGGTTTAGTGCTTAATAGCGAGTATGAAAATGGCCAGTTAATAGAAGATCAACGACAGTATTATTACCAAGCAGATGTTGGTTTAATGCATTGGCGAGAAGGCGTGCGTTTGCCAATGATTTCAGGCCGAAGTCTACGACACCTTATTAATGAAACTGATTTTGATCAACAAAGCTTACAAGAAATAAAACGGGTGATGCGAACAGTGATATATTTTTATTTAGGTGGCAAGCCATTACAAAGTAGACAGCTATTCATCGATCTACAGCAATACGCGAGCAACAATTAATTTTATAAGGTTGAGATAAAATATGACGATTCTACTCGGTGTTAACATTGATCATGTAGCTACGTTAAGACAAGCGCGAGGTACGCGTTATCCTGATCCTATTCAAGCTGCAATTGAAGCTGAACAGGCAGGAGCCGATGGCATTACATTGCATTTGCGAGAAGATCGTCGTCATATTCAACAGCGTGATGTAGCGATGTTGACGGATATTTTGCAGACTAAAATGAATCTGGAAATGGCTGTAACAGATGAGATGCTTGCAATGGCTGAGTTGTATCGTCCAGCAGATGCTTGTTTAGTCCCTGAACGTAGAGAAGAATTGACGACTGAAGGTGGCTTGAATGTCACTGGGCAGATTTCAAAAATTAAAGATGCTTGTGACAGACTTGCAGCAGCTAAAGTCAACGTGTCGTTATTTATTGATCCAGACATGGCACAAATTGATGCGGCTATGGAATGTGGTGCACCGGTGATTGAATTACACACTGGACGTTATGCCGATGCAGAAACGCCTGGAGAGATGCAACATGAATTGAACATCATAATTAACGCTGTTGAATATGCTGCTAAATTGGGATTACAGGTCAATGCGGGTCACGGATTGAATTATCATAATGTTGGCGCGATTGCAGAAATTTCTGATATTGTTGAATTAAATATCGGCCATGCGATAGTGGCTCGAGCGATGTTCACTGGCTTTCAATCTGCGGTGCGTGAAATGAAACAATTAATGCAGATTGCTCGTCGGGGATGATCTTTGGCATCGGCACCGATCTTGTGCATATTCCTAGGATACAGGGATTAATAGATAAACATGGTGATAAAATCGCACATCGAATATTGAGTGACAATGAGTTTGTCTTGTTTGAAAAAGCACATAAACCTGCTGCATTTTTAGCCAAACGGTTTGCTGCCAAAGAAGCGACCGCAAAAGCATTAGGTACTGGCTTTAGGGATGGTTTAAGTTTACGCCATATTGAAGTGAGCAATAATCATCACGGTAAGCCTGAATTAACTTTTTATGAACATGGTCTAAAGTTACTAGATGAATTGAATATCGGCCGTAGCATGTTGAGTTTAAGCGATGAATCTGAATATGCCACGGCTTATGTGATCTTAATGGAACGGGAATAATGAAACAGTATCCTACAATCGAAGCCTTTGTCGGCAATACACCTCTAGTCAGATTGCAACGTTTGCCTGGTGATACATCTAATATTATTTTGGTCAAATTAGAAGGCAATAATCCAGCAGGCTCCGTCAAAGATCGACCCGTAATGACTATGATTCGCCAAGCCGAAATACGTGGCGATATTAAGCCAGGTGATACTTTAATTGAAGCAACGAGTGGTAATACAGGCATAGCCCTAGCAATGGTTGCGGCAATTTTAGGTTATCAGATGATCCTGTTAATGCCTAAAAATATGAGTGTAGAGCGTCGTGCCTCAATGCGCGCTTATGGTGCTGAAATAATTTTAACTGACAATATGGAATCAGCTCGTGATTCAGCATTAGAAATGCAACAACAAGGCAAAGGTAAAGTGTTAAATCAGTTTGCTAATTTCGATAATCCCTTGGCTCATTATGAGACAACTGGGCCAGAAATTTGGCGTGATACTGACGGAGAAGTGACTCATTTTGTAAGTTCAATGGGTACAACCGGTACGATTATGGGTACATCACGTTACCTAAAAGAACAAAATCCAAATATACAAATCGTCGGAGTGCAACCAGTTGATGGTGCAAGTATTCCAGGTATACGCCGTTGGCCAAAAGAATATTTACCGACAATATTTGAGCCGGAACGCGTCGATACGATTATGGATGTAGAACAGGATGTCGCTGAAAATACTATGCGTCGTTTAGCGTCTGAAGAAGGTATTTTTTGTGGCGTGTCTTCAGGTGGGGCGATGGCTGCAGCATTACAGTTATCAGAACAAGTTTCTAATGCTGTAATTGTCAGTATCGTTTGTGATCGCGGCGACCGTTATCTTTCAACGGGCGTCTTTCCTGCCGAATAATGAAAAACACATCAACATGGCTGGTTTATTGTGCGGCGGTGTTTATCCTTTGGCAGAGTGTTGCATTTGCCAATGATCAGCTCAAGTTAACTATTGGCAGCTGGACTTTTGAGGATTACAAATCTCAAAATTTATCCGTTAGTTTACAATTGACTCAGCAAGGTTTGAAGGTGAATGCAACGGCTGATTCAATTGAGTTGAGAGAGCCGATTGGTACGTTCAAAAAAGTTACGCTACAATGTACCGAACTCGTCTTACTCTCTGGACAAACCAACTGTGTTGCGGGAAAAATTGGCTTTATTCATAAAAAATACGGTGTACAAAGCATTGCGTTCTCAGTTAAAGCAATGACAGAACAAGGACGTTATCAAGTATCAATATCTAACTTGAAATTCGCTGATGCAACGTTTAGCGTAAAGGCTGATTACAGCGAGCTGCATTGGAAAGCTTCTGTGACTTCTACTCTAGCCTCGCTGGTCAAATTAGTTGAGAATATTTCACCTTATTTAGATAATAGTCAAAAATCACTATTATCAAATTGGACTTTAGATTCTGATATCGCATTAAAAGTAGACTTGACTGGTCATCAGCAACAACTTCAACAACTTAAACTTGAATTACAGACCTCCGCACTAAATTTGAGCGATAAAGCAGGCAAATTTGTCACTGAAAATTTAGCTATGAACGTTTTACTAGAGTTGTCCGAGAAAAATAAAACGTGGCACTGGCATACCGATGTAAATTTAAAATCAGGCCAAGCATATGCTGAGCCAGTATTTGTTGATTTTAATGATGATGCTCTGTCGTTACAAGCAACGGGCGAATGGCAAATTGAGCAGCAACATTTAGTAATTAGCGATGCTCAGATTAATCATGACAACATTGTGCAAATTGAGGGTAGCTTTTCAGGTAGTCTGCAAAAAACTGAAAGCTTAGAAGTCAGCATTAAACAATCTGACTTATCCAAATTATATCGGGTATGGTTGCAACCCTTTGCAGTTGGAACGGCAGCGGATAAATTGGAAATGGCAGGACAAATTGGGCTGAAATTTAAACAAGATGCAGATAGTTTTCAAATAGCACTAAATTTGAACAAGGTCTTCATTGATGATGAACAAAGTCGATTTGGTATTTATGATTTAAATGGTGATATAGCTTGGTCGAACAATCAAACAGTGACGCAATCAACATTAACCTGGCTAAGCGGCTATGTTTATGCGGTGCCATTTGGTCAGTCGACGTTAAAAATAGAAGGCCATTCATCTTCATTGAGGTTAGTTGAACAATGGTCACTACCGATTTTAGATGGCGCGTTGTTAGTAAATGAATTCAGTTTGAACAATACAGTAAATGATAAAACTCAATGGACATTTGACGGTTTAGTAACACCAATATCAATGGAATCATTGAGTGCTGCATTGGATTGGCCTCTTTTACATGGTAAGTTATCGGGCGTTATTCCGAAAGTAAGCTATGCTAATGAACAGCTTCAAGTTGATGGGGCTTTAATGGTTAAACTGTTTGATGGCACAACCGTGCTTCGCGATTTACGGTTAGACAAGCCGTTAGGTACTTTGCCACAACTTTATGCCAATGTAGATCTGATGGGCTTAGACTTAGAAATACTCACACAAACCTTCGACTTTGGTAAAATAACCGGAAAACTAGATGGTAGGATTAGGGGATTGCGCTTGTCTAATTGGCAGCCGGTGCAGTTTGATGCTCATTTTGCTACGCCAGAACATGATAAAAGTCGGCGACGAATCAGTCAAAAAGCAATAGATAATTTATCACAAGTTGGCGGCGGCGTAGGTGGTATATTATCGCGTAGTTTTTTACGATTTTTTGAGGATTTCTCCTATCAAAAATTAGGTCTAAGCTGCATACTTCGCAATGAAACCTGTCAAATGTCAGGCATAGGTGAAGCCGAGCAAGGTTATTACATAGTTAAAGGCGGCGGTTTGCCACCACGTATAAATGTAGTCGGCTATACACGGCAAGTGGACTGGCCAGATCTGATAGATCGTTTGAAAGCGGTAAGCCAAAGTTCTGGTCCTGTAATTCAGTAAAGGAAAATAAAATGACGTTATTTAAGTGGTTAAGCAGTAGTGTTACTAGTCTGATGTTAGTGTCGTGTGTGACAATTAATATTTATTTCCCAGAAGCAGCAGCGGAAAAGGCAGCCGATAAAATCATCGGCGATGTTTGGGGAGAAAAGGTTAAGCCTAGTAAAGCGCCTGCTCCAGTAGAGCAATCCAAACCGATTAGTTCTTTGCCTAAAAATACGCCGATAGCACTCAATGTTTTGAATTGGTTAATCTCACCTGCAGCAGCAGATGCCAATTTAAATATCAATTCACCCGCGATTACTAGTATCCAAAATAGGATGAAAGCGCGCCACGAAAGTTTGAAAGCTTACTACGGTAATGGCGCTGTTGGTTTAACACAAAATGGCTTGATCACTGTTCGTGATGCTAAAGCGGTACCATTAAAAGATCGCAACACGGTTAACGGCTTAGTCGCCGATGAAAATAAAGATCGTGCGGCTTTGTATGCCGAAATTGCACGTGCTAATGATCATCCTGAATGGCAAGCAGATATTCAGGCAACTTTTGCTGAACGTTGGGTCAGTAATGCTACTGCTGGTTGGTGGTATCAAACTAACGGTAACTGGCAGCAAAAATAGCCTTATAATTAAGTGACTAAAATCCAGCGATGTAATGACATCGCTGGATTTTTTTATTTCAGAATGAGATTTTTACAACGAGATGTAACTATTTCTTAGTTTAGATAATTGAGATTAAAATGGCAAGACGAATAAATCGAAGAAAACGAGTATCGCAAGATCCTGTTGAGACTCACATTGAGTCTTTATCCCACGATGGTCGTGGTGTTGCGAGAATAGAGGGTAAAACCGTATTTATTGACGGTGCTCTAGCTGGGGAACACATTAAGTTCGTCTATAGCAAAATGCATAGTAAATATGATGAAGGCCGAACGATTGAAGTATTACAGGCAGCCAATGATCGTGTCGATCCTAAATGTCATCATTTTGGTGTTTGCGGTGGTTGTAGTTTGATGCATATGGCGCCAGAAGCACAATTAGCATTGAAACAAAAAACGTTAGAAGAGCATTTAAATCATTTTGGTAATGTCGCACCGCAACAGTGGCTAGCACCATTGACTGGACCATTATGGGGCTACCGTCGTAAAGCACGTTTAGGTGTAAAGGATGTGCCCAAAAAAGGACGCGTTTTAGTTGGTTTTAGAGAGAAAGGTACGCCTTATCTTGCTCTATTAGACCGTTGCGAAGTGTTAGACCCTCGCGTTGGTGATCGTTTGGCCGAATTAGGTGAAATGATCGCTAAACTCGAAAGTCATAATCGGATCGCTCAAATTGAAGTTGCGATGGATGATGAACACACTGCACTAGTTTTCAGAAACCTTGATCCATTATCTGATCACGATCAAAAAGCTTTGATTGATTATGGTCAAGCGAATAATTTATGGATTTATTTACAATCTGGTGGACCAGATACTGTTACGCCATTGTGGCCAGAAAATCCACAGTTGAGCTATGCGCCGGAAGAGGGCTTAAATCTTGAGTTCGAACCGGGTGACTTTACTCAAGTTAATGCCGGGATCAATAAAAAAATGATTCAAAGGACAATGGAATTATTAGAAATTTCAGCCGAAGATCGCATACTTGATTTATTCTGTGGATTAGGTAATTTTACGTTGCCACTTGCTAAACGAGTTCGCGAAATCGTCGGTGTAGAAGGCGATGAAGCTTTAGTAAGACATGCGCGTGACAATGCTGTAAAAAATGGACTTAACAATGCAACATTTGAACTTGCCGATCTGACAAAAACAGAATTGAAAGATTATCCTTGGGCGAAATCTGGATTTAATAAAATTTTGCTAGATCCGCCACGTAGTGGAGCATTTGAAGTATTACGTCAATTGGCAGCATTAGGTGCTGAGCGTTTAGTTTATGTCTCATGCAATCCTTCGACATTAGCACGTGATGCTGGTGAGTTGGTCAACAATCATGGTTATACGCTGGTTTCAACGGGCGTTATGGATATGTTTCCGCACACAACACATGTTGAATCTATTGCTTTATTCGTTAAAAAATAGTGTGATATTTAAACATGAGTGAACAAAAGCTTATGAAAAACCAGCTTGGTGAGCAAGCTGTAATGCAAATTAGTCAGGTATTAAAAATATGCCTGACTGATTTTTCTCAGCAGCACTTTATGAACCAAGCACTGACGGGCCTTGATACGTTAGAACTAAAGCAACGAGTGGAGCACTTAATCCTTGTTTTAGCTGATTATTTGCCTGCAGATTTTGTTGATGCCGCGGATATCTTAATATCTGTAAAACAGCACTGGCCTGATTTAGTGACAGGCGAAAGTTGGGGTAGTTTCACCGCTTGGCCCTTGATCGATTATGTCGCGGTTTATGGATTAAATAATCCTGAACTTGCGTTAAATGTATTGAAGACACTAACACCATTGTTTTCAGCAGAATTTGCCATTAGACCGTTTATAGAACAACACTTTGATATTACGTATCAACATCTTCTTAGATGGACTAGTGATGCTGATCAGCATGTTAGGCGATTAGCATCTGAGGGATGTCGGCCAAGATTGCCATGGGGGAAAAGATTAACCCAATTTTGTAATAATCCTGATCCTATATTCCCAATATTAGAACAGTTGAAAGATGATGATAGCTTGTATGTTCGTCGATCTGTCGCTAATAACCTGAATGATATAGCCAAAGATCATTCGGCAAAGGTCATAGGATTATGTCAGTCATGGTTTATTGATGCTTCCGTTGAACGCGAGTGGCTTATCCGTCACGCATTACGCAATCTAGTAAAACTAGGATGTCCAGAAGTCTTTGTTTTATTGGGTTACACTAGTAAACCACAAGTAATAATCCCGATATTTAAACTTAATGAAACTAACCTCAGACTAGGTTTAGATCTAGAGATTGAAGTAACGTTGACTTCTGAAACACTTGAGGCTCAAAAACTGGTCATTGATTATAGAATACATCACGTTAAAGCGAATGGCTTAACGACAAATAAAGTATTTAAATGGAAAAATATCATTTTACAAGGACAACAGACCTTGCCATTAATAAAACGTCACTCATTCAGAGTGATAACAACACGTCAATATTACGCTGGCACACATATTGTTGAAATTTTAATCAATGGTGTGACTTATGCTTCGGCCGAATTTGAGTTACACATGCAATGATTGTTAGATTTTAAACTCAGTCCGAATTTTATGGTCCTAATTTTTAGGACATAATTAGCCCATAAGTGACTAAGCCAATCCATGACATAGCAATCAAGAAGATAATTAATGTGAAATTTTCAATAATAAGTCGTTCTAATTGTTCCATAACGCACCTCATATAAATATAAAAAATACAGTCAGTAAATTATCATTTATTTAATGGTACTAAGCATTGATGTAGATCAATATATGCGCAGATGAATATAAATCGTTTATCAAAAAAAAACCAGTCATTGACTAGTTTTTTTATGGTTGATTTTGAAACAACTTACTGATTTAGTAGGCCATATGCTATTAAAGCAAACCAAAAGACTACAAATCCAAGAATAATCAAGCCAAAGTTCTCGATAATATTTTTTTCTAATTTTGCAAACATAATTGTCACTCCAAATAAAATTGACCGAAACAATAGCATTTACTGACTATGACCGCCAACATTTTTGAGTTTGAATTATAGATTTAATCTATATCTTAAAAGCAAAAATGCAGTTGGTGATTTAAAGATTGATACCAATCTCATGCTAGGACTTTGTGATATTATGCCGCCAAAATTAAATTTTTAAATGGAGATAACATGGTTTCTGTAAAAGAATCATTGGCGATAATTCGAAGAGGCGCACAAGAGATTTTAGTTGAAAGTGAATTAATCGAAAAGCTTGAAACTGGTCGTCCACTTCGTATCAAAGCTGGTTTCGATCCAACAGCCCCCGATCTTCATTTAGGACATACTGTTCTGCTGAATAAATTGAAACAATTCCAGGATTTAGGTCATGAGATATTATTTTTAATTGGTGACTTCACTGGCATGATTGGCGATCCGACAGGTAAAAATGTTACTCGTAAATCATTAACGCCAGAACAAGTTAAAGAAAATGCAAAATCCTACCAAGAACAAGTTTTTAAAATATTAGATCCAGAAAAAACAATCGTTGTTTTCAATTCACATTGGATGAATAAGCTTTCATCTGCTGACATGATTCGTTTAGCATCCAACCATACCGTTGCCAGAATGTTAGAACGAGATGATTTTGATAAACGCTATAAGAGTGGTCAGCCGATAGCCATTCATGAATTTTTGTATCCATTAATACAAGGTTACGACTCCGTTGAATTAAATGCCGATGTTGAATTAGGTGGAACAGATCAAAAGTTCAACCTATTAATGGGACGTGAATTACAAAAGGCTTATGGCAAACCTCAGCAATCTATTTTAACGATGCCGATTTTAGAAGGACTTGACGGTGTTCAAAAAATGTCTAAATCATTAGGCAATTATATTGGCATTAGTGATAGCCCGAAAGATATCTTTGGCAAACTAATGTCGATATCAGACGACTTAATGTGGCGTTATATTGATCTATTAAGTTTTAGAAGTATCGAAGATATTAAGCAATGGCGTAATGATGTTGATGCGGGTAAAAACCCAATCGACATTAAAAAGGACTTCGCACAAGAAATCGTTTCGCGCTTCCATAGTATGGAAGAGGGGCAGCAAGCACGCGATGGTTTTGAAAATCAATTTAAAAAGGGTGAATTACCAGAAGATATTGAGGACATTACACTTGATGTCGGCGTTGAAGGAATGCCAATTGCCAATGTGCTCAAAGAAGCTGGTCTGACAACAAGCACATCAGAAGGTTTGCGAATGATTAAACAAGGTGCGGTTAAAATTAATGGTGACAAAGTCGAAGATAAGGCTTTAGTGATACAAGCAGGACTCGATGCTGTTTTTCAAGTGGGTAAGAGAAAGTATGCCCGTATTACAAGCAAATAAATAAAAGCATTTAAAACCACTAAGATTAGATTTAGACACTATCGATGGTTTCGACTTATATATAGTAGAGCACTTATAGATAATTCATAATCAGATGTATTTAAATAAAACCCCTCAGGTAAGAATTCACTTAATTGATAGGTAAATAATCTAAAAATATTCGATTCTAAGTTTTCGAATACGAATTTTTAGAACTATATTAGATAGCGTTATATAAATATTGATTTAATATGGGCTCTAAATCATTAAGTAATGAAAGTAAATGTGTATTTAAAATGAATTATATACAAAATTATTATTAAGTTAATTGAGCTGTTTAAGGCAGAAAAAGCAGCTTTAATCATTATATATTACAAATTTATGACAATCGAAAATTAAAATTCACAATGACTTCATCTGCTTAGGGTGATTTAACACTAGATTGGGAAAACTTACTGTTGACCTAAAGCTTTTAGGCTGTAGAATGCACCACTTCTTAAGGCATCCCACCAGCAACACGGCGAAAATGGTTTAAGAATAAAGTTTGACAGTTTAGCGAGAGCCTGTATAATTCTCGCTTCTTTGTTGCAGACAT
>Ga0307487_1000233_pt1 | contig 45964 bp, 39 predicted proteins | sample CBIW12metaG_FD_203665 | JGI IMG/M metagenome (GOLD analysis project Ga0307487, IMG submission 203665) | Sea-ice brine microbial communities from Beaufort Sea near Barrow, Alaska, United States - CBIW 1.2 | ecosystem: Environmental > Aquatic > Marine > Coastal | place: USA: Alaska | collected... | reverse complement strand
CGCTCAGTCTGACACCACCGTAATTTTAAATTTTCAATTATTTAATTTTAAATTCTAAATTCCCTTCATTTTAAATTCTTTTCATTTTTGACTTCGCTCAGTCTGACACCACCGTAATTTTAAATTTTCAATTATTTAATTTTAAATTCTAAATTCCCTTCATTTTAAATTCTTTTCATTTTTGACTTCGCTCAGTCTGACACCAACGTAATTTTAAATTCCTTATTTTTCCATTTTAAATTTTAAATTCTCTTCTTTTTTGACTCCGCTCAGTCTGACACCACCGTAATTTTAAATTTTCAATTATTTAATTTTAAATTCTAAATTCATTATCCATGGCCAATGTCATTGTTGACAAAACTTTTCGGTTTGCACAAGAAATAATTACCGTGTATTTAAACTTAAGGGAAAAGGGGCATTTCAAACTGGCTGATCAACTAGTGAAATCAGGGACCTCAATCGGAGCTAATGTGGAAGAAGCCCAAGCAGCACATTCTAAACTTGATTTCGTAGCCAAACTCACCATTTCAAATAAGGAAGCGAGAGAAACTAGGTATTGGATAAGGCTTCTCGATAGAACAGAATTACTTGGAAAGCATGCTGCATTACCCTTTTTGAAGGCAGAAATAGAGGAAATTATCTTGCTTATCAATTCCATTATCAAGAAATCCAGAGAGAATTTAAAATAGATTTGATGAGAACAATATTCAAATTCCCTTCATTCTTGACTTCGACTTCGCTCAGTCTGACACCAACCTAATTTTAAATTCTAAATTCCCTTCATTTTAAATTCTCTTCTTTTTTGACTCCGCTCAGTCTGACACCACCGTAATTTTAAATTCCTTATTTTTCCATTTTAAATTTTAAATTCATTATCCATGGCCAATGTCATTGTTGACAAAACTTTTCGGTTTGCACAAGAAATAATTACCGTGTATTTAAACTTAAGGGAAAAGGGGCATTTCAAACTGGCTGATCAACTAGTGAAATCAGGGACCTCAATCGGAGCTAATGTGGAAGAAGCCCAAGCAGCACATTCTAAACTTGATTTCGTAGCCAAACTCACCATTTCAAATAAGGAAGCGAGAGAAACTAGGTATTGGATAAGGCTTCTCGATAGAACAGAATTACTTGGAAAGCATGCTGCATTACCCTTTTTGAAGGCAGAAATAGAGGAAATTATCTTGCTTATCAATTCCATTATCAAGAAATCCAGAGAGAATTTAAAATAGATTTGATGAGAACAATATTCAAATTCCCTTCATTCTTGACTTCGACTTCGCTCAGTCTGACACCAACCTAATTTTAAATTCTAAATTCCCTTCATTTTAAATTCTTTTCATTTTTGACTTCGCTCAGTCTGACACCAACCTAATTTTAAATTCTAAATTCCCTTCATTTTAAATTCTTTTCATTTTTGACTCTGCTCAGTCTGACATCACCGTAATTTTAAATTCCTTCCATTTTAAATTTTAAATTCTCTTCATTTTAAATTCCCTTCATTTTAAATCCCTAAGTGCTCGACTCTCTAGTCACTTCCAAAACCCGCATCAAACTTCTGCTGAAGTTCTTTTCGCACGCCAACTCAGGATACCTACGTGCTCTTGCCAAGGAGTTTGACGAATCTACCAACTCAGTGAGGGTGGAACTCAACCGCCTGACCGAAGCGGGTTTGCTCGTGTCTGAAGAGAAGGGCAAGACCAAACTGTATCGTGCCAATCAGACACACCCTTTCTTTAACGAGATCAGTGGAATGGTCAGCAAATTTCTAGGGTTGGATGAGCTCATGGAGAAAATCGTTCTTCGAATGGGGAACGTTGAGAAAGCAATTATCACCGGAGATTATGCGATGGGAATAGACTCCGGAACCATCAGTATGACCTTGATTGGAAAAGACCTGGATCAAGATTATCTGGCTTTTATCGTCGATAAAACCTATGAAAAAATCAATCGAAAAGTCAAGGTGACAATTCTGGAAATTGATCCTGGAAACATTCAGGGCATATTGGTTTATGGAAGTTAACTCACCTATAGTGTTGATTGCCAAATGAAGATTAAAAATAGTACGCCACCAGAATTTTGAAAATTACCGTCGTATCTCCAGTCTACCGAGCAGAAAACATGCTGGAAGAGCTCGTCAACAGAATTCTATCCTCTACATCCGAATTGAGCGCTGAGGTAGAAATTATTTTGGTAGATGATTATAGTCCTGATAATTCTTGGTCGGAGATAGAGCGATTGGCTCAGGTTAACCCTCAAATCAAAGGAATCAAACTTTCCCGAAATTTCGGTCAGCATTATGCCATCACCGCCGGATTGGATAGTGCCGATGGGGAGTGGATCGTAGTGATGGATTGTGATTTGCAGGACAGACCAGAGGAGATTCCAAATTTGCTGCGCAAAGCTCAGGAAGGTTTTGATGTAGTACTGGCGCGAAGAGCAAATAGACAGGACGGATTTTTCAAACGACTTTCCTCCAAGCTTTTTTATCGCACATTAGCTTATCTCACAGGTTCCAAACAGGATGAAAGCATAGCTAATTTTGGAATTTACCATCAGAAAGTAATTCGAGAGATCGTGGCGATGCGTGAAAGCATCCGGTATTTCCCAACTATGGTTAAGTGGGTGGGTTTCCGCCAAACAACCTTAGACGTGATTCACGCCGAACGGGAAGAAGGGGATAGCAATTACAATTTCAAGCGACTATTTAATTTGGCCTTGGATATCATGCTCGCTTACAGTGACAAACCGATACGTCTCACCGTAAAGCTCGGGTTTTTAGTAGCTTTCACGGGTTTTCTTTTTGCACTTTTCACCTTTTACAAATACCTGACAGGACATATTATAGTTGCCGGGTATGCAAGTTTGATTATTTCACTCTGGATGCTAACTGGGTTTTTATTGGTTACCCTCGGAATGGTCGGATTGTATGTCGGTAAAACCTTCGAAGGCGTAAAAAAGCGCCCCATATATATAGTAGAAAAAAGAGTGGGAGACGCCTAGTTCACAGAGATCCATCGAGATGCACAGCGAGTTCGCGTTAAATTTGTTAAATATTAAAATTGTTTCTAGTTAAGCCAAAACCTAATTTTAGCCAAAACCATTAAATCTTCATCCTAATTCAATAGGACCAATCCGAGTGCTAATTTCATTCTCTCCGTGCCTCTCTATTTCCCCCTCTGCAGATCTCTGTAACTTAAACCTTTAACCCTTAACCCTTAACCCTTTAACCTTTAACCTTCAACCCTATCCCTCTCCAACCTCTTCCATTTGATTCTAACCTATTCGGCTATCCTGTCGCAAAGGTGAGTGTAGATAATAAGTTCGATGAACTAGATTTTTTGAAGCAGGCAGAAAATTATCAGTTGATCTATCTTTTTTCCGATCAGCCAATAGAGTTTGAGAGTAAAAGCATCATAGAAGTCGATAAGAAGATCACCTTCAAAAAGGCTGTTAGTGACGTATTTAATGAAGCAGGGGTTCAATCCTATACCGGATTGTTGACGGATAGGCTCGTCCAACTTGCTTTCCAAAGTGGTGAATATTCTAGGTTCAAAACAGACCCTAGGCTTAGTGGTGAAGAATTCAGATCACTTTATAACATTTGGATTAGCAAAGCAGTAGCCACCAGCTCTCTTTTAGTTACAGAAGACCAATCTGGAATGATCACTTTTACCATAAGCGATGAAAAATTAAACATAGGATTAATTGCCGTAGATCAAGGTGTTAGAGGAAAAGGCATTGGTAAAAAGCTGATGCGAGCGGTAGAACATAAAGCAGTCAAGCTGGGGATAAAGCATATTGTAGTTCCCACCCAGGAAAATAATATTTCAGCCTGCAAATTTTACCAATCCTTAGGTTATGTGGAAGTGGAAAAAACCTATGTATATCATTGGTGGAGAGAATAGCTAACTGTCAATAGTGTCAAAAGCTGATCCTGTTAAATGTTAAGTCAAAGCGTAACATTAGAACCTTAACCCTTTAACCCTTAACCTTCAATCCTTAACCTTTAACCTTTAACCCTTAACCTTCAACCCTTAACCCTTAACCATTAACCCCTTAACCCTTTTGACACCAAAAGAAAATATCAAAATCATCCAACCTACCTCCGGTTGGCAGCTCGTTGACTTTAAGGAATTGTGGAGATACAAGGACCTCCTATATTTCCTTACCCTCAGGGGAATCAAAGCCCGATACGCCCAGTCCGTCCTCGGAGTAGCTTGGGCCATCATCCAACCTTTATTTACCACTCTTGTATTTACCGTAGTCTTTGGCAATTTGGCCAACGTGGATTCTGATGGTATTCCCTACACACTCTTTTCCTACCTAGCACTTTGGCCATGGAATTACTTCTCGGGGACACTCACCGAGTCAGCCAATTCATTGATTCAAAATGCGAATATGATTACCAAAGTCTACTTCCCTAGGATGGTTTTGCCGCTTTCCTCGATTCTATCCAAGCTATTGGATTTCCTGATCGCCTTTATAGTAGTGATTGTATTGCTGATCTACTACAAGATTATGCCAGGTTGGGGAGTGCTATTTTTACCAGTGCTTATCCTGCAACTCCTAATGTGCAGTTTGGGAGTGGGAATGACGCTTTCTGCTATGGCAGTAAAGTATAGAGATGTAAAGCACGCCTTAAGTTTTGTGGTGCAGCTGCTTCTTTATGCCGCTCCGGTGGTGTATAGCACAACCGCCGTACCTGAGCAATACCAAAAGTTTTATGTGCTCAACCCCATGGTGGGAGTAATTGAGGGATTTCGCGCTGCCTTTCTTGATCGTCCCATGCCATGGGAATGGATATGGCCGGGATTTATCATTTCGGTCATCCTATTCGTCTTCGGCATGATGTATTTTCGAAGAATGGAAAGGATTTTTGCTGATGTAGCCTAACCTCACCCCCCAACCCCCTCTCCTAAAGAGAGAGGGGGAGCCGGCCACGAGTAATTAGGTAGAATTTAGAAATTTTGTAGCTCGCTTTGAAAAAGTTTCTCCTGCTACAATGCCCATTCTCCCCTTTAGGGGCCGGGGGTAAGACACAATCCTCCCTTTAGGGGCTGGGGGTAAGACGCAATTCTCCCAGCAAAATGCCCAAACTCCCCTTCAGGGGTCGGGGGTAAGACGCAATTCTCCCGTACGACTCAGCCCAAACTCCCCTTTAGGGGCCGGGGGTAAAAAAACCTCACCCCCCAGCCCCCTCTCCTAAAGCGAGAGGGGGAGCAAGCCACGAGTAATTAGGTAGAATTTAGAAACTTTGTAGCTCGCTTTGAAAAAGCTTCTCCTGCTACAATGCTCAAACTCCCCTTTAGGAGCCGGGGGTAAGACGCCATTCTCCTACCAAAATGCTCAAACTCCCCTTTAGGGGGAGGGGGTAAGACACAATCCTCCCTTCAGGGGAAGGGGGTAAGACACAATCCTCCCTTTAGGGGCCGGGGGTAAAGAGGCCGAGGGTAGCAAAAGAGCCAGGGGTAAGGCCATAAAACCCCACATTTTATATTTTACTCTCTCCCCAATATTTTGCTTTTCAAAAACAACCGAGTAAATTTATTACTCAGTCATCAAGACGTCCCACATGGGACTGAAAGAGCGAAGCTGTACCCGCGGGCTCACCATCACCACGTTGTAGGCAAACCATCAACACCTACCACCTAACCTCAAATAGCTACAACACTTTTCACTATTGATCCCAGTTACCAAACCCTTCCTACCCCCAAAAGCAGCTTACCTACATTACTTGAATGATATATGGGAGCGCAACTGGCTGACTAATAATGGACCTTTAGTTAATGAGCTGGAGCTTCAGCTGAAAGATTATCTCGATCTAAAACACCTGCTTTTTGTAAGCAATGGGACCATAGCTCTTCAACTAGCGATTAAAGTCCTGGAGCTAAAAGGAGAAATAATCACCACACCATTTTCTTATGTGGCGACCACAGGGAGTATAGTTTGGGAGGGGTGCCAACCGATTTACGTCGATATTCTACCGGATAAACTTACCATCGACCCTCAAAAAATCGAAGCAGCCATTACCCCAAATACTAGTGCAATTCTCGCAACTCATGTCTTTGGAGTTCCCTGCGACGTAGAAGAAATCCAACAAATCGCAACCAAACACGGCCTTAAAGTCATCTTCGATGCTGCCCATTCTTTTGGGGTCAAAGTAAATGGGAAATCAATCTTTGAATACGGGGACATTAGCACAACCAGCTTCCACGCTACCAAACTTTTTCACACTATAGAAGGTGGAGCGGTAACCACCAAATCCCCAGAACTCACCAAAAAATTAGCACTGCTTAGAAATTTTGGACATTCAGGTCCCTACGACTTTGAGGGATTGGGAATCAACGGCAAAAACTCTGAATTCCACGCAGCAATGGGCCTATCCGTACTTCCATGCATTTCAGAGATCTTAGCTAATCGCAAAAACCAATCGGAACTTTACAAGAAACTCTTACAAAAACTTGATGTAACCTATCCGAAATGTGACGACGTAGAAGACTATAACTTTTCTTACTTCCCGATTATCTTTCCATCCGAAACTATCTTAGAAAAATCGATGGAAGCCCTTGAAGAAAATGGGATTTATGCCAGAAGGTATTTCTATCCAAACCTGAATAGTTTGATTGAAAATGCGGCAAGCTGTCCCATCTGTGAAGATCTGAGTAGAAGAATCGTTTGCCTGCCACTTTATCATTCGCTAAAAATGGAAGAACAACGGATGATTGCAAGAATCTTGCTGAGAATCCAAAATAATTAGACGGTTCATGACAGTAGATATACTCAGCGTTATTAATTCAAAATATCATAACCTAGGAGTTAAAATGGGTATCCTCTAAAGCTCCTATAAGCCAAACGATAGTTAAAAGTGCTGTAAAGAGAGGTAAGTGAAAAGAATGGCAGAGATTATAAGTCGGCTCCTTAAAATACAGTCATAGGTTCCAGTTTCTAAGGCTAAATTTAGTCAGGCTGCGAAATGGGATCACACACTCTTACAAGTTTTTATATTCATCAAGATTGTATGGGATTTCACAAACATTTGCCAACTGTTTTTAGCAGGTGAGCGTGTGGTAGGATCTAGTTCAGTAGGTGCTGACGCAAAAGTAAGTATCGTATAAAGATTAGAAAGCAGTATTTCTTCGTATGTCAAAATTTAAGTATCCTCCCGTAGGCAAGTTTTATCTCCCAAATATAGTACTGCATGATATCACAAACGAGTAGAATAGCGAAGATCAGTAGTTTTCCAAGCGTAGCTTTCTTCAGAAAAGACAGCCAGCTAATAAGGATAGTATGATTTCAAACTCTTATGTAATAATGGAAATCTATAACCTAGATTCTTACTTCTGAAGTAATTATGACTGATCTAAAAACAAAAATCAGAAGTCTGATTTATAGGGCGTTAACGCCAGTAGGGAATTATTTTCATTTTTCTTTAGACTTTAGAGTTTATGCTCCTGCAGTCAAAGCATTGATAGCGAGACTTCATCCTGTCGAACCTATCAAGCCCTTAATAAGAATAGGACCGGATGGCGATGGGGGATATTTGCTTCCGGATGATTTGGAAGGAATAGTCGCCTGCTTCTCACCGGGCGTAGATATAGAATCCAGGTTTGAGGTGCAACTTGCAGATCGTGGCATGGAGTTATTTTTGGCGGATTATTCTGTGGAAAAACCTAGGTTCGACCATCCTCGATTTCACTTCACCAAGAAATATATCGGGGCTATGGATCATGGCATATTCATGAGTATGGACACCTGGGTAAATAAATCACTTCCCAATGATGCGCATTCTGACCTGCTCCTTCAAATGGATATCGAAGGATTTGAATACGAAACCATCTTCTCCATGAGCCAAGCGCTTCTAAATCGATTTCGGATTATTGTGATAGAGTTTCATTCCTTCGAAAGGATCTTCGATAAGCAATTCTATAAACAGATGAACCGTGTATTTGACAAGCTGCTGGTCAATCACTCTGTGGTGCATATACATCCTAATAACTATGAAAAGACGATCGTTGTCAAAGGCATAGACATTCCTCCCTATCTGGAATTTACCCTGGTGAGAAATGATAGGGTACATGCCGGAAAATATGTAAAGAAAAGAAGGCACCCATTAGATCAGGACAACGTCCCCCTCAAAAAAATAGAGCTTTCACCCATCTGGTATCTCGAATAAATACATTCGACACCAAACACCCGTCATCCAGCACCCGACATCGGTCATCCAACACCCGACACCTAGCCCCCTTTGCTCTTTAATTCCATCACCTTTCTTCTCTTCCTACCGATAGTATTTCTACTCTACTGGTTTGTATTTGAAAAGAACTTGAAGTTTGTAACTCGCGATTCCAATTTTCGGCTTTGCGATGGTATTGAAAAAGGATTAAAGCCACTGATAGCCTTATAGAATAGGGTAGATTTTCAATTGTACTAAAAAACAGGTTTTAAAAAATTAAAACTTGTCTGTTTATGAAGCGACTAATAATTAAGACCTTAAAGAAATTTGGATATAAAATAGGCAAAGCACCAATCGTATTCAATGGATTGGAGGTAGACTTTGACTTTATTCCAAAGCATCATTGGATTCTTAACTATAAATTTGCTTCTATCATTGATATAGGAGCAAACAGAGGCCAGTTTGCTGTTAGATTTCGAGTGCTTTTCCCAGAAGCTATCATTTATTCTTTTGAGCCTATTCCTGAAGTTTATGCTCAATTATCCAAACGCTTTGAATTTGACACTAAATTTAAAGCGTTCAATTTGGGCTTAGGCAATCAAACTGGGACGATTGATTTTTTTCAAAATGAGTTTTCGGATTCATCAAGTGCATTGCCTATGAAAAGCTTGCACAAGGAAAATTTCCCTAATACAGCTAAGGAGAAGCAGATTCAAATACAGGTGGAATGCCTTGATGAAGTTATGAAATCTATATCCTTATCTAATTCACTATTAGTTAAAATAGATGTTCAAGGTTTTGAAGAAATGGTAATACTAGGTGGTGAAAAGACTATCAAAAGTGCTTCAGTTGTAATTGTAGAAGTTTCATTTTATGAGCTTTACGAAGACCAAGTTTATTTCAATACTATTTATGAGCAAATGCAAAAATTAGGGTTTTCTTACAGAGGGAATTACGGTCAATTATTATCTCCCATTGATGGACGTGTACTTCAGGCAGATGCAATTTTTATTAATGACAATTCGAATATAGCTGATAATTAAATAATTGTTTTGAGTAGTATGAATGTTTTAATATTATCGTATGCACTAAATTCAATCCATTTTAAATTCCCTTCATTTTAAATTCTAAAGTGCTCTTTAACTCTTTTACCTTTCTGATTTTCTTACCGATAGTATTCCTACTATACTGGTTTGTATTTCAGAAGAACTTGAAGTTTCAAAATGCCTTTCTATTACTGGCTAGTTATGTGTTTTATGGATGGTGGGACTGGAGATTTTTGGGGCTAGCAAGATTTTATTACTGTTAATAAACTATAATGATTAAATCAAATCAGATCACTTCTATTTCCATCATTGTTCCTTGCTACAATGAATCCTTGGTTGTTTTAAATGAAACTGTTTCATCCATTTATGAAACCTTGGAAAAAAAAGAAGTAGAGTTTGAAATAATCATCGTGAACGATGGTTCAAAAATTGAATTTGATCAATCTGACATTTCGATGGATGTCAAAGTAATTCAACACATACGAAATAAGGGATATGGATCATCATTGAAATCTGGAATAAAAAACGCACAATATTCTTGGATAGGAATTACTGATGCAGATGGAACATACCCAAATCATTTGTTTGGAGAATTGATTGATCAAGCAGAGGGTATGGATATGGTGATTGGTGCTAGAAAATGGGCAGATATTTCTTGGACTAGGAAAATTCCAAAAAGGCTTCTCACTTCATTTGCATCCTTTTTGAGTGGACAAGAAATACCTGATTTGAATTCAGGAATGAGGATTTTTAAGAAAGATTTAGCTTTGCAATTTTGGAATCTCCTTCCAAAAGGATTTTCATTTACATCTACGATCACAATTGGAGCTCTTACAAATGATAATGAAGTTTCATTTTTTGAAATTGATTATTACAAGCGAATAGGTAAGTCTTCCATTAGTCCTATTCAGGATACTATTGTGTTTTTTACTTTGGTTACTAGACTTGCATTATATTTTAATCCAAAAAAAGTATTTGTACCTGCAAGTATGGTATTTATGCTTTTGGCAATATTGAGAGGAATTAGGGATTATAGATTAGAAGGGAGTCTTGGAGGCCTCACCTTGATCCTATTCTTTTTTTCGTTTCAGTTCTTCTTCTTTGGACTAATCGCGGAGATTATTAATAAAACTCGGAGATTTATTGTGTCTAATAAGAATATTTGACATTGGGCTTATTTTGAAAGAAACAATTGCAGGTTTTTCCAAAATGGCTCTTTGGGGAATTCCCGGATATATTTTGGCTTTTATTCTGAATTATACATTCAATGATTTTTTCAATTGGAATGTATATCTATCTTATTTTATAGTTAGTATAGTGATTACCTCATTGAATTTTTTTATTGTCGATCAAATTGTTTTTAAAGGAGATAAGCAAAAGAGCTTGAAAAAAAGAATGATTGGATACTTATCAATTGTGTATTCTTCAAAAATAGGGGAATGGATTTCCTACTCATTTCTTATCTGGATAACAACTCTTCATTATCTGGTAGTACAATTCATAGTAAGCTTTGTGTTTGTTTTCTACAAATATTTCTATTTAAAAAAAGTAATTCGATAAAATGCCAGGAATTTTAAGTCCCTATTTACGTAACAAAAGAACTAGTATAGTTTTACCATTTTTAAAAGGCGATATATTGGATATTGGATGTGGGCCAGCCCGGAATTTGGAAATTTTGAAAATAAATGATATTCCATTTACGTCATATACTGGTATTGAACTTGATGAAAACTATGTCGATGAATTAAAATCTAGGTTTTCTGAGTCAGATTTTTATAGTGTTGATTTAGACACTGAGAAAATCCCAGTCAACCAAAAATTTGACACCATAGTCTTATTAGCAGTTATTGAACATATTTTTAACTTAAAGTTCTTGTTCTCCCAATTAGCAAGTCTATTGAAGCCAAAAGGTAGAATTGTATTGACTACCCCTACAGCTTTTGGCAATGATATTATACATGTTTTAGGGACGTCCATTGGATTATTTGATAAAGCAGGTGGGCAAGATGACCATATTGTGATTTTTAATAAAAGAAGACTTCAAATATTGGGTAGTGAGGTAGGCTTGCGGATTGAAGTTTATAAAACTTTTCAATTTGGTTGTAATCAATTAGTAACTTTTTCACTAAACCAAGAATCTTGAACACCATAATAAAAAAGTATAGATGGTTGTTTCTCAACCTATTTATTCTAATTGGATTGACTATTCTTGCTAATAAGAATAGAGAAATCAATTCAAAAGAATTAACCAAGGATTCATTGGAATCTATATACTTATCATTTTATTTGGCAACAGAGGGTTTTCATTCCATGGATGGAAAGACCCCCTCTTATTTTCGCGAACCTGTAATAAGTGCGCTTAATGCTGTTAATATTCTAAGACTTCAGCCGGAGGTAAATAATATAAAGCCATCGGACTTAGGCAGGGAGCCTGCTTTGATTTTAGAAATGACCAAGATTAACCTTTTGTATTTGTTAGTAATCTATGTGTTGATTTTTGCTTTAACTCGAAAGCTTGGCATTTCTAGATTTCTGGCAACCTGTGCTAGTTTAATTCCTATTACTTTTTTTGCCATTTTCACGAGTTATATTACCAGTGTCAATAGTGAACTTCCTTCTGCGATCCTTTTATTAATTCTGACGCTTTTTCTCTTGTTGTATCTCGAGAACAAACAAAAAAGGTATTTGATTTATTCAGGGGTGACTCTGGGTTTATTGGCCTTAACCAAGGCTGTATTCCTTTATGTTTTTATAGTTTTTATACCTACCCTGATTTTGTATGATTACTTTATTTCAAAGAATAGAAACTTTGTGAAATATTGGCCAATTGTATTATTGGTATTTGCTTTCACTTTACCGGTGGCTTCTTGGATGACTAGAAATTACCTACAAGCAGGTCGATTTAGTATTACTGAAAGGGGGGGAGAGGTACTGCTTATCCGAGCTGTAAAAAATCAGATGAACTCTGATGAGTTTTGGGGTGGATTTTATGCTTATGCTCCAGAAGCTCTCCAAAGAAGTTTTTTTGAGAAGTTTTTTGGGTATAGTGAAAAAGACCTTTCTTATGGAGGAAGCCTACAGAGTTTGAATAGAGGACATAGTGAGGATAGTTTAGCAATAGCACAAGGGAGAGGTGAGGATATTGTCAGTTATTTGAGAATTGCACAATATAAATTTAGGAATGATTCTCAAATAGTCATAGCCGGAGAAGCTAGTCAGGATAGAGACCAAAGTTCAAAAGGTGTTGCTCTTCAAATGATCGTAAATCATCCCTTAGATCATCTTAAAACAAGTATATTGTATGGCTTTCGCGGACTTTGGTTTTATGGGGGAAAAAATGCTTTACCTGTTCTCCTTACCTTTAGCTTATATGCATCTTTGGCGATTCTTTTTGGGATGAGTATAATAAAGAAAAACGATAAGCTTTTCTTTATCACAATAATCCCAGTGTTATATTTTCTTTTTCATGCTTTCTTCACACATTTTATACCTAGGTATTCTGGAGTTCTTGTCCCGATTTTGTCGGTCTATCTATTTTTGATCATTTATTCGTTATTCAATCATTTGAAGAAGCGTTTTCTTATAAACCATAAGTAATTGTCAAGACCTGTAATTAAAGTAGAAAACCTCTCTAAGCGCTATCGACTAGGCTTAAAGGATATACAAGCTGAAACTTTAGTAGGACAGATTGTAAGCCTAATCAAATCTCCTTGGCAGAATTTGCAACGACTTCGGGAGATGAGTCGCTTTGGGGTAGAAGATGCATCCGTATTTTGGGCATTAAAGGATATTAATTTTGAAGTTAATGAAGGGGAAGTGCTAGGAATCGTAGGAAAGAATGGTGCAGGTAAATCGACATTACTTAAGATTCTTTCACAGATTACAGAACCTACCTCGGGAAAAATTGAAATGCGAGGTAGAGTAGCGTCTCTTCTGGAAGTGGGAACAGGATTCCATCCGGAACTATCTGGGAGAGAGAATATCTATATGAATGGGACCATTCTAGGGATGACTCGAAGAGAGATCGATTCAAAATTGGAGGAGATTATTGAATTTTCTGGTGTAGAGAAGTTTATCGATACGGCGGTTAAATTTTATTCCTCAGGTATGAAAGTGCGATTGGGATTTTCCGTAGCAGCACATCTCGAACCGGAGATCTTGATTATCGACGAAGTGCTTGCGGTTGGGGATTATGAATTCCAAAAAAAGTGTCTTGGGAAGATGGAGGATGTAGCTAGTCAAGGAAGGACGGTACTATTTGTTAGTCATGATTTAAATGCAATTAGGGGCCTCTGTAGTAGGACATTGATTGTTAATAATGGAGTTATTTCGTTTATAGGACAAACAGCCTTTGCAATAGATTCCTATCTTAATAGTAATTCACAAAGTGTATTTGTACCAGAATTTAATGAGACCGCTTGGGTAAAAGAGGTGAAAATTTATAACTCTTCGGATGAGATAACAAGTAAAATTAAATGTGATTCGAAATGGAGGATTGAACTAATTATTTCCATAGAAAGTAAAATTGATAATTTTGTTTCTGCTATTGGTATTATTGGGCCAAATAACGAATCAGTAATTACTAATTGGCAAGATGAGATCAATGTTAGTAATGGTGAATATCTTGTTTGCTTTGAAAATAAAGATTTGGTTTTTAGTGAGGGTGAATTTAAACTATCAATTGGTCTTAGTGCTAATCAAAATGTGATTCAATATTTAGATAAAGTTCTTTCAATAAATTTTTACCAATCCAACGGGAGTGGGTTTTCTCCATATAAGAAGATTAAGTTTGGTTTATTGTCTAATGATTTTGTAAAAAATATAAGAAAAATAGATTATAACTAATACTGAATATATATGTTTTTTAAGAACAAAATTAAGAATATACGCAATGCTGATTTGGTTTTGGAGATTGGCCCTGGTGCTACTCCACATTTTAGGTCGGATGTTTTCTTAGAGAAAAGATTTGATACGAAAGAGGAGTTAATTGCTCAGTCCGGTCATGTAGGATTATTGCAAACTGAAAAAAAAGTAGTTTATTATGACGGTGATATTTTCCCATTTGAAGATAAGGAGTTTGATTATGTAATCTGTTCTCATGTCTTAGAGCATGTGATGAATCCAGAGATTTTTATTAAAGAGATTGTAAGAGTTGGGAAAAAGGGATATATAGAGTTTCCTACAATTTATTATGAATATCTATATAACTTTCCTGAGCATCTTAATTTTTTACTATATAAAGAGAAAACCGTAAAATGGTTGTCTAAAGAAAAGTCTTCCTTAAGTGATTTTGATGGGATTCAAACCTTTAATCGTGAAACTCTAAAACGTGGATATAATACATTAATTAAAGAGAATGCCTCTATTTTTGTTCAGGGCTTTGAGTGGTTTAATACAATTGAGTTTGCTAAAGCTTCAAAAATAGAGGAACTTTTTTTTTCCGAGGAAATTAATATAGTATTAAAAGATCCTAAGAAATTGGATTACTCATCATTATCTACAATTAAGTTTTTTTCAGCGAAATTCGTGATGTTATTAAATCGATTTAAGCGTAAACTAGGATTATGATTTTTTTCGAACTACAGGGCAGATTAGGTAACCAAATTTTCCAAATTGTATTTTTGTCTCTTATGAAAAAGGAATTTGGAGAGACCTCGATTTTGATAGATAGAAATTCAGATGATTACAATCTTGACTTATTTGAGGTGGATTTTCGAAGAGAATTGAATCCATTGAACACTATTTCTTCTTTTCTTATAAGAATGAGAAATATGGTAGTTCCATATATGAAATTAAATAAGGAAAGTTGCCTTGATGAATATACACCTTCAAAAATATATATTAACTCTAACCTTTCAGGGTACTTTCAAACTGGAAATTATTATTTGAAACATAAAGATTGGGTTTCCTTACTTCTGAAAATTAATCAAAAATATAAAGCTGAATTTGATGCCAAGTATGGTCAAGTTTTTCGAGATAATCAAATTCTAACTATACATGTACGTCGAGGAGATTATGCTACTACCATTTTCTCAGAAATAAATTCTAATGCGTTAATACCTTTTTCTTGGTTTGAAAGCGTCTTTAGATCTATTCCTACAGCTAAATATGATAAGATTTTTATTGTCTCAGATTGTGTTGATGAGTTATTGATCGATTCTTTTTTTTTAAATATCGGCGCTTCGTTTGAGGTTAACTCAGTGGAAGTTGATTTCCAGCTTATTATGAATTCAGATATTGCAATAATTTCAAATAGTTCATTTGCTTGGTGGGCTTCTTTTTTAAATCCAAAATTGGATAAAAAGATTTATGCTCCTTATAATTGGGTAGGGTACAATGCAGGGCTTGAATATCCAAAGGGAATAATGATAGAAGATTTTTTATGGGTAAAATAGAAAAGTTATATCATCATGAAGAATCTGTTCATAACTATAAGGCTGCAAGGGTTATTTTACCTATTATTCAGCATTTGGTTTCTCCAAATTCTGTCTTAGATGTCGGTTGTGGAATCGGGACTTGGCTTAAGGTTGTCCAAGAATTAGGTTTAATTGATTTCTTCGGTGTTGATGGTGAATATGTAGATCGAACGCTATTGCGGAAATTTATTGATGAAATCAATTTTAAGTCTGTTGATTTAAGAATGCCTTTAGATTTGGATAGAAAATTTGATTTGGCTATTTGTCTTGAAGTTGCTGAACATCTTCCTCTTGATTCGGCTGATGTCTTAATCGATTCTCTTTGTAAGCATTCAAAAACCATTCTTTTTTCTGCGGCAATTCCTTTTCAAGGAGGTCAAAATCATCTCAATGAACAATCTCCAAGTTATTGGATAGAGAAATTTGAGCAAAGAGGTTATCAGGTATATGATCCGATTAGATCTGTTGTTTGGGAGCGTAAAGATGTGGATGTCTGGTATAAGCAAAATATGCTTTTGTTTTCTACAATAGAATTTAACCTGTCAAGACCAACCTTCACACATATTGTTCATCCAGAACTATTTGAAGCACACTTGATAAAAAAAATTCAGTACATGAATGAGTTGGAAAAAATTAAAAATGGTGAAGTCAGTTCTTCATTTTACTTGAAAAACCTCATTAAAAGTATTTTCCGATAGAATCTCCTCTAGTATCCGTAATTATCCCAGTCTATAATGCTTCTTCTTTTCTGAAGGAGTCAATTGACAGTATTTTAAATCAGACATATTCAAAATTTGAATTAATTCTAATTGATGATGGCTCTACGGATGATTCTGTAAAGCTTATTAAGCAATATTGTGATAATCGCATTATACTTCACCAATTACCAAGGAATTCAGGTGTAGCAAATGCATTGAATATCGGTATAAACCTTTCAAAAGGCACTTATATAGTTCGAATGGATGCTGATGATTTTTCCTTTCCCAGCAGGTTAGAATCCCAAGTGGCCTATATGGAACAAAACCTAGAAATTGGTGTCTCAGGAGCACTCGCAGAATGTTTTGATGGAAGAAATTTTAATGATAAGGGTCCGAAAAATGTTCTTATTTCGTCACTTATAAATCATTGTTGTTTTGTGCATCCTAGTGTAATATTGAGAAAAAGTGTAATTGATTGCCATAATTTGGAGTATCAAGGACTTCTTGAAGATTATTATATGTGGACTGAAATGTCTTTTTTGACAGATTTTGGGATGTTAAATGAAGTGTTGATCAAATATAGGATTAGCGACACACAAGTTTCCAAAAGTGTAAAATGTGAAAGAGAGTCTGAGATGTATAAGCTTCAAATTCATTTTGCGGAGAAATGGATAAATCGACCCTTATCAGATTCTGAAAAGTCATTTTTTAAAACCCATACTAAGAAGCTATCTTTTAGCTTATTTGCTGATTTAATTGCGTTTTGTAAAGAACTTACCTTTAAAGAACCGTGGGGCCAAAAAGATGGGGTGAGGGTGAATGTTGGGAAGTTTTTCATAAGAACATTTTATAAATTTGAAAAATTATTTTTTAGTTCATTTTTACTGTTTTCCTTAGATTTACTTTCAATTAGAGAACGTATAAGTCTAATTAGAAAATCTTTCTTTTAGTATATGGGGTACTTAGTATCTATTGTTATTCCTTGTTATAATTCACAGGAGTTTATTGCAGCAACCTTAGACTCTGTTTTACATCAGACCTATATAAATTGGGAATGCATATTAGTTGATGATGGATCATCAGATAGCACAATAGATATTATTTTAGCTTATTGTAATAGAGACCCTCGGTTTCAATTAATTAAAGGTCTACATAGAGGCGTTAGTTTTGCTAGAAATTTAGCACTTACCTTTTGTAAAGGCGAATTTGTACAATTGTTAGATTCGGATGATTTATTAGGAAAGAATAAAATAGAAACTCACATTACTCTATTTGAATTAAACAAAGACGTCGATATTATATATTCTGGAGCCCGATATTTTGTAAACGACATAAAAAATATAGCTTTTGTAGGCCGGAATAACCTTTTTCCAACTATTGAAATCACAAAATTTGACACTAATGTTCTTGATGTTGTAAAATTGCGAAACCCTTTTGTCACTCCTGCGCCTCTTTACAGAAAATCAGTTTTTGAATCTGTCGGGCTTTACGATACCAATTTACATTATCTAGAAGACTGGGATTTTCAAATTAGATGTGCTTTGCAGAATCTTAAATTCCAATATTTTACATTTGAACCAGAAATTGGGCCCTTTATTAGATTAAGAAATGGCAGTTTGATGGATGACAGAAAACAGGTTCTTAGGTCTAAAATTGTTTTGTATAATAAATATCCAGACTTATTTAAAGATCAAATATTGGATTCTCGTAAGAGATCATTTTATCAAAAACTTTTGTACAAACTAGGATTAAAATAGTATGATCAAGCCGATTGCATTCTATCTCCCTCAGTTTCATGCTATTCCGCAAAACGATGAATGGTGGGGAACTGGTTTTACTGAATGGACAAACGTAAAGAAAGCGAAACCTTTATTTGATGGTCATTACCAACCTCATATTCCAGGGGAGTTGGGCTATTATGACCTGAGAGAAGAAAGTGTGAGAGTAAAGCAGGCTGAGTTGGCAAAGGAGTATGGAATCTATGGGTTTTGTTACTGGCATTATTGGTTTGGCGAAGGTAAGAGATTGCTAGATGGACCGGCAAAGGATTTTCTAGAATCAGGCAAACCCGATTTTCCAATATGCTTTGCATGGGCTAATCAGACTTGGTCTGGGATATGGCATGGGGCTCCAGACCGAATTCTAATAGAACAGAAATATTTAGGTCAAGCAGATGACCAAGCTCATTTTTATGAACTGCTTCCTTATTTTAAAGATTCTCGGTATATCAGAGTCGATAATAAGCCGCTCTTTCTTTTTTACAGAACATTCGATCATCCTTATTTGGATGAGTTTATTGAGCACTGGAATACCTTGGCTCAAAAAGAAGGGTTAGAGGGGATGTATTTTCTGGGGATTTCGTATCAAGAGGAAAACCCATTCGATAATCTAGACGGTTTTGCATTTCATGATAAATTTCTCTCAAAGGGGAAGTTTGGTTTCTTTGAAAAATTGATTAAGAAAATGACGAAATCATATCCTGATGAAATTAAAAATAGAATTCTCAAAGGCTGTCATTTGACGTCATATAAAGAAATGGTTGACAGAACCTATAATAAAACCATGCCCAACAATAATTTCCCTACTCTTTTTACTGGATGGGATAATACACCTCGGTCTGGAAGGCGTGGAGTTGTTCAGCCAGATTTCACAATTGAACTCCTCAAAAACCATGTTCAAAAAGCCTTGAAGACAATGAATAATGAAAATGAAAGTTTGATTTTTATTAAGAGCTGGAATGAATGGGCTGAAGGAAATTACTTAGAACCAGATAAGAGATATGGATTTTCAAAATTAGAAGCGATTAGAGAAGAGTTGAATGATTTTGGCCTTATACACATCTAGCTATCTAAGTAAGTGAATATCTCGATAATAATACCAACTCTCAATCGACCAGACCAAATGATTAGGCTGTGTGAAAGGTTGAATTTAGTTACTACAAATGAAGAAGTAATAGTAGTTGACGACAGCAAAGCAAGTCACGAAGAAAAACTAAGAGCAACCGCTAACTTCGATCTAAAGTATATTCACAGTGGTGTGAAACTTGGAGTGAGTTCTAAAAGGAATATGGGTGCTCAAGCGGCAAATGGAGAATATTTAATTTTCTTTGATGATGATGATGATTTTACTATAGATTGGCTCGCAGATTTTAGAGTTTCAATGGCTAACTCACCCGACCTCGTTCAATGTCAAATGGCAGTTTTTTCAGATAATTCTGTTAAAGAAATTGTCACTAAGCGAAGAGATGATTGGAAACTAGTTATCCCAGGTTCTTGGATGGTCAAAAAAACAATTTTTTCTCAAATTGGGGGTTTTGACATAGATTTAAAATTTGCCGAAAACACTGAGTTATTTTTTCGTTTATCAAAATTGACATTAAAGAAAGTTTATATTCCAAAAGTTAACTTTAATTACTTTCAGTCACAGGATGGGGGAAGTCAAAATTTGAAAAATATGACGGACTCTATCACTATTATTTTAATTAAGCATGAAGCTATCTTATCAAAACAAACTGTTCGAATTTATCATCAAATTTTAGGTGTAAATAATCTTAGGTTTGAAAGATATAGTGAAGCTCGAAGACATCTTATGATTGCATATTTTGCAGCTCCAACTAATATTTACACTCTCATGAGATTATGCATTGCCTACATTCCAGCATTAGCCAAAAAATTGTACCCGTTTAATTTTAAATAATGAGGATTGATGTAATATATGGAACTCGACCTGAGTTGATCAAATTGGCAATGCTGATTCGGAAATTAAAGTCAGATGAACAGTTCCATGTAAGATTGATTTCGACCGGTCAGCACAAAGAGATGCTAGAAGGCATCGAGGAATGGTTTGATATTCTGCCAGATTTTCTTTTAAATGTTTTGAAACCCAATCAATCACTGGCCTCTTTAAGTAGCTCTTTGTTAGCGGGGCTAATTGAATTTTATTCTAAGGAAGGTCTTCCAGATTGGATTCTCGTCCAAGGAGATACTCATTCTGCTTTTATTGGATCGTTGACAGGTTTTTATTTCAAGGTGAGAGTTGCACATGTAGAGGCGGGCTTACGATCCTTTGACCGGTTGTCTCCCTTTCCTGAGGAAATGAATCGACAATTTATCAGCAAGTTGGCAGATGTTCATTTTTGCCCTTCGGCAATCTCAAAAGCAAATCTTCTCGATGAAAAAGTGAAGGAGGAAGACATTGTTGTAGTTGGCAATACAGTCATTGATGCGCTGTTATATTCCAGAGAAATGATTCATTCCCTTGGCCTCTATCCTGAAAAATTAGAGACTTATTTTACCGGAGACTTGTCCCAATCCAAGATTGTGCTGGTTACCACACACCGTAGGGAGAATTTTGGGAATAATTTAAAGTCCATTTGTTTGGCAGTCAAAGAGTTGTCCGTAAAAAACCCTGAGATTCATTTTATTCTATTTGTTCATTTCAATCCGGTTGTTCAGCAAGCGGTATCGGAAGTTTTGAGTGAGCCATTGCCAAATGTTGTATTGATTCCCCCTCTTTCTTATCCTAAATTTCTGGCTGTTTTAGAACGAGCAAATTTTTTGTTGACTGATTCCGGAGGCCTTCAGGAAGAAGCTCCAAGTTTCGGGAAACCAGTTCTCCTGCTTCGTACCAACACTGAAAGACCCGAAGGAGTGGCTTCAGGATGTGTGAAAGTGATTGGATCGGAATTTAAGGAGATTGTCAGGTATTCACAGTTGCTGTTGGATTCACCGGAGGAATATCAAAAGATGGTTGTTTTGGAAAATCCTTTTGGAAAAGGAAATTCCTCTGAATTGATCCTAAATAAAATGAGAGAATTTGAATAAGGGTATGATTCATATTTTTTACAGAGGTCCCTTAGAACGATCACGACTTGGATTTCTGCTTGAATTATTTTTGAATATTGGCGCCGAGGTTAGGTTTTATTGGCTATTGCCTCATCCCAAATTTCACAATACTAACAATCAGGTAATAGAGCCCTTTATGAAAGCTTATCCGTGTTTAAAGTTTGAAGTGATTCCTGCGCCTCTGGCAAAAATTTTTACCGTAAAATCATATCTGAAGAAAATTATTTCCGGAGATAGTAATGAAGTGGTGGTTTCTATTGGATTTACAGCACCTTTTTTTTTACCACTTTTTGGTCGCGGAAGGCATATTTGGTGCATCAATGGGATCCCTGAGGAATCGCTTCTTCATAAAAACACTCTGCTGAAACGCATTGAAGCGAGCTTCAAATGGAGATTGATTGTCAAGCTTTACAGACCTGATTTGATACTTACTGTTTCAAAAAGGATGAGTGCTTATGTTTCAGGATTTTTTCCGAATACGAGATCTTATTCAATTCCGCTTTGTGTGGATTTATCTAAGTTCAAGAAGGATTGGAGCAATACAAAATCGTATTATACATATTGCGGTTCCGGTGCCCCTTGGCAAAATCTTGCCTTTCTTAGTTTGGTATGGTCAAAGCTTTTTCAGCTTGACCCCAACCTGAAATTCAGAGTGATCAGCAGGGATTCACGCACAAAAATACTGGCGCAAGGTCTTCCGGAAGAAGCAATTGAATTTGTGGGAACTAGTGAAATAGGGGAGTTGGCGACTTATCTCAGTGAAGCTGACGTTGGATTTCTGATCAGGGAAGATACTTTGGTAAACCGGGTTTCCTTTCCTACCAAACTTTCGGAGTATTTGGCAGTTGGAAGTTGGGTGGTGACATCAGATATCGATTGGGATGTAGCAGATGTAATTTCAGAGAATAATGTAGGATTATTGGTAAACCCCAATTCCAGCCCGCATCAGGTCGCTTCATTAATTATCAGCAAGCGTGAGCAATTCAATAATCGGGTTGAATTATATAAAAATATCAGTATTTGCTTAATTTCGTTGGAAAAAACCTTTTGGATTGAAGAAGGGAAAAAAGAGCTCCAGGAGTTTTTGGGTATAAATACTCAGGAGATATCTTTAGATACAAATGGGAAGAAGGATGTCTAAAATTCCTTCTGTGGCTTTGCTAATGGTGACTCACAACCGGGCCGAACTTCTAGAACAGGTTTTAAATCAAGTAAACACATTTTATTGGGATTATTCTGAGTTTTTAGTTATTGATAATGCCAGTACTGATGAGACAACTAATATTATAAGTAAGTACGAAAAAGGCTTAAATATTCAATTTTTTTCTTTGGATAGCAATATTGGTCACGGTGCAGGACTTGCTAAAGGGCTTGATTTTTTGAATCAAAATTATTCCAATTTAGATTATGTTGTTTTTCTGGAAGATGATAGTATTCCTCAAGCAGACTATTTGAGTTTTTTACTTAACAAAATCCAAGGTACAGGCTTCACGCTAATTTCATCTTCGGGCTCTTTGGTGAGTTTAGGGAAACGAACAAAACTTGAACCTAATGAATCAGAAATCTTAGCCGCTGACTTTGCCTTGTTTGATGGAGCGATCGCTCGATTTCATGACCTCATAAACATAGGGTTTCCTGTTCGTGATTGGTTTATGATGTTTGATGATTTTGAGTATTGTTACAGAATCCGAAAGGCAGGATTTAATATCGGAGTAGTAGCAAATCCTCATTTGGAAATCTTGCATGAAGGATGGGGAGGAGGCGTTTCCCATTCCCATCTATGGAGATCTTATTATCAATCTCGAAATTTCGTTCATTTTGTTCGACTGCACTTTACCATGTTTACTCTTTGGGATTTTGTAATCCTTCAAGGAAAACGATTAGTTGGGGGCTTTTTTACAAAAAATGGTCTTGCAACGACTAAAATGAGGTTAATGGGAATTAGAGCGGGAATAGTAGGGAAAAAGGGAAGATCATTGGATCTAAAGACTTTGAAAGAAAGATAAATGGTAAAAAGTCAGTTAAATAGGATTAAAAAGTACGTTGTTTCTCAAACGGGAAATTGGTTTTATCCGGCTCATAAACTTCCAGTTGGAACCCACTTCCCTCTTTTCCTTAAACACCGAGTGCTTTTCAATTTAGAGATAGTTTTTGATGTGGGCGCAAATGTTGGTCATTTTTCAAATGAGCTTAAAAGTTATAATCCCAAGACAAGTTTTTATTGTTTTGAGCCTTTCCCTGAAACTTTTATAAAGCTTAAAACAAATTTAAGTGGATATAATTTCAATCATTATCAGCTTGCTTTGGGAGACCAAATAGAAACGATTTTGGTTAGACAAAACGATTCAAATCGCTCGGATACCAATAGTTTAAAGATTGTCGATAAGTCCACCAACTTTGGTGATCGAATACCAATTCAGGTTTCCACATTAGATGAATTCTTGGAAAAATCATCTGTCCATTCAATTGATTTATTGAAAATCGATACCGAAGGCTTTGACTTGAAGGTGTTAATTGGTTCAAAAAAGGCTTTGGAAAAAGGGAAAGTCAAGTTGATTTATATTGAATGTGGACTTGACCCTTCTAATAAATACCATGTCTTTTTTCCAGAAATATTGTCGTTTTTAACTAAGTTGGATTATGTTTTTGTTGGTTTTTTTCAAACTGATATTCGTAAAATAGAAATGAAGACACATTTTTCGAATGCGCTATTTGTCCATCGATCAGTATCGGAGAAAATCAAAACATTTAATTAATATTTGAAACTCCTCTTTACTCAAGATGCCCTTGTAAACGCTGGAGCGGAGCGCAGTCATCTGGAGATTTTGTCACGCTTTTCTTCGGATATAGAAGTTACATTAGTGTATTTTTATCCTAAGCATGACCTGAAAGAAGAATATGAAAAAGCCGGAATCCGGCTTATTTTTTTGGATATCCCCGAGTCCTATCACTTTCCCTTGGCTGTCTCCCGATTACTCAAACTAATCAAATCCGTAAAACCTGATCTTTTAATCTCTTCTCTTTGGCGCGCCGACCAGATTACTCGCATTGCTTCCCTAATTTCCGGAGTTCCATTAATAGGCACCCTAGTAAATGATAGCTACGCCCCAATCGCATGGAAGGATAAAAGGGGATTCAAATACAAGGCAGTTTACTGGCTGGATCGATTGACAGCAGGAATTCCTAAACATTGGATCGCAAATGCTCAGGCATTGGCAGATTCGCATGTGAAGACCCTGGGGTTGGATGTTGATAAGATTTCGGTGGTTTATAGGGGACGTTCCGTACCCGTCATTATGTCTTTCCGCCGAGGTGGGAGGATCGAAGGCACAAAGCAATCTGTTAATAAGAGTAAAAATTGCTTCGAGCCTCGCAATGACGGTTTTAGGTTTTTGTCCTATGGACGATTGTTGGAACGTAAGGGTTTTCAGGATGCAATTCAGGCATTTTCGATACTCGTTGAGAAATTTCCAAATTGTACCTTAACAATATACGGAGAAGGACCATTTAGATCGCAGCTTGAATCGTTGATCAAAGAGCTGGACCTTCTAGGTCATGTTAAACTTCCCGGCAAGATTTCAAATCCAACTGCATTACTGCATACTGACGACTGCTTTCTTTTTCCTTCGTGGTACGAAGGCTTTTCCGGTGCTCTTGTAGAAGCTATGATGGCTGGTATTCCTATTATTGCTTCGGATATTCTTATGAATCTGGAAGCAGTGGATGATGGGCAATCAGCGCTAATATTTCCAGTAACGAAGTTTGATGTACTTTCAGAACGAATGAATTTTGCCATTCAAAATCCTGAAAAGATGAATCAATTAGGTTCTGAAGCTAGAAAAAGAGCAATTCAGCTTTTTTCCATTGATGATATTTCTCAAGAATATGAATTTGCAATTAAAAAGATATACAACAGCAGAGCTTGAAAATTATCTAACTTATTCAAATGCCACAAAGAAGAGGAGCTGAGGTATTTGCAGTATTATTTACCAGAAACTGAGGCTTAAATATTTCAAAATATTATTTCATCCGTTGCGGGTTCCGTGATGCAATCGATCTTTGATTTTATAATCTTGTCACCCGTTCCGGGTTTGCGTTTTATCTCCTTCAATTATTTTCTATAATCCTGTCACCCGTTCCGGGTTCCGTCATTCAATCGGCCTTTGATTTGATAATCATTTCATCCCGTAGGGATTTTATGAATTTTAAAACCGCGAGGCGGTTACAAAATTATAGCAAAACACCGGTTTACATAAACACCAAAACCGCGAAGCGGTGACAAGGTTATAGAAACGTTAAATCAAAATAGGATTTAACAAACCGCGAAGCGGTGACAAGGTTATAGAAACGTTAAATCAAAATAGGATTTAACAAACCGCGAAGCGGTAAAAGGATTATAGCGAATTATCGATTATGACCAAAGCCCAAACCGCGGAGCGGTGATATGATTATTGAATGAGGCATATCCATTCCAAGGCGTTATTTCACCCGTTCCGGGTTCTGCTATTCAATTGATCTTTGAATCTATAATCCTCTCACCCGTTCCGGGTTCCGTTTATTTCTATAATATTTTGGTGCATCGGTGTTTAAAGAATTGATGAAACCGCGATGCGGTGACAAGATTATAGCAATTCACCGATTATGACCAATGCCCAAACCGCGAAGCGGAGATATGATTATAGAAGGTGACAAGATTATAGCAAATCATCGATTTATATCAATTCCCAAACCGCGATGCGGTGATAAGATTATAGAAACGTTAAATCAAAACAGGATTTAACAAACCGCGAAGCGGTGATATGATTATTGAATGAGGCATATCCACTCCAAGGCGTTATTTCACCCGTTCCGGGTTCTGCTATTCAATTGATCTTTGAATCTATAATCCTCTCACCCGTTCCGGGTTCCGTTTATTTCTATAATATTTTGGTGCATCTGTGTTCAAAGATTTGATGAAACCGCGATGCGGTGATAAGATTATAGCAAATCACCGATTATGACCAATGCCCAAACCGCGATGCGGTGATATGATTTTAGAAACATCCATTCCATGATATTATTTCATCCGTTGCGGGTTACGTGATGCAATCGATCTTTGATTCTATAATCTTGTCACCCGTTCCGGGTTCCGTTTATTTCTATAATATTTTGGTGCATCGGTGTTCAAAGATTTGATGAAACCGCGATGCGGTGATAAGATTATAGCAAAACACCGATTATCATTAAAGCCAAAACCGCGATGCGGTGATATGATTTTAGAAACATCCATTCCATGATATTATTTCATCCGTTGCGGGTTACGTGATGCAATTAACCTTTGATTTTATAATCTTGTCACCCGTTCCGGGTTTGCGTTTTATCTCCTTCAATTATTTTCTATAATCCTGTCACCCGTTCCGGGTTCCGTCATTCAATCGGCCTTTGATTTGATAATCATTTCATCCCGTAGGGATTTTATGAATTTTAAAACCGCGAGGCGGTTACAAAATTATAGCAAAACACCGGTTTACATAAACACCAAAACCGCGAAGCGGAGATATGATTATAGAAGGTGACAAGATTATGGCGAATCATCGATTTATATCAATTCCCAAACCGCGATGCGGTGATAAGATTATAGCAAAACACCGATTATCATTAAAGCCAAAACCGCGATGCGGTGAAATGATTATAGAAGGTGACAAGATTATAGCAAATCAGCGATTTTTATCAATTCCCGAACCGCGATGCGGTGATAAGATTATAGCAAATCACCGATTATCATTAAAGCCAAAACCGCGATGGGGTGAAATGATTATAGAAGGTGACAAGATTATAGCAAATCACCGATTATGACCAATGCCCAAACCGCGATACCGTGATATGATTTTAGAAACATCCATTCCATGATATTATTTCATCCGTTGCGGGTTCCGTGATGCAAACGAGTTTTGATTCTATAATCTTTTCATTCCGTTGTGATTTTGTGGATTGTAAAACCGCGACGCGGTGACAAAATGTAGAAGGTAGAACAAGCTCATCAAACATGACCTATTGGTTTCAGTTTCAAAACCATTAAATTGAAATACTCTTTTTTCTTATACTCTTTTCATCCCGTTGGGATTTATCAAAAACCTAAAAATTATGGCTGGCACTTTTTCACAAATCTACATTCAATACGTTTTTGCGGTCAAAGGCCGTGAAAACCTGCTCCATAAACCTTGGAGAGATGAAGTTTTCAAATACATCTCAGGAATCATTAAAGGGAAAAATCAAAAACCGATTATTGTGAATGGTGTCTCAGATCACGTTCATATATTAGTTGGCATAAAACCATCTATGTGTATTTCAGATTTGATACGGGATATAAAAAATAATTCGTCGAATTTCATTAATAAGCAAAAGTTTGTACCGAGTCATTTTAGTTGGCAAGATGGGTACGGGGCATTTTCTTATGGTCATTCTCAATTGGATCACGTCTACCAATATATTTTAAATCAAGAAAAACACCATAAAAAAATTACATTCAAAGAAGAATATTATGATTTTCTGAAAAAGTTTGATATCCCTCACGAGGAAAAATACCTCTTTGACTGGCTTGATTGACTGTATTAAGTGTTGTTTCTATTAATCATTGACTGAAAGCGATTAGAATGGTGAACGCTTATTAAATGAAAATCCTCCAACTCATCCAAAAACCCCAGCTCAGAGGGGCAGAAATATTTGCGGCTCAGCTATCCGAGCAGTTGACAAAAAAGGGACATGAAATTATGCTGGTAAGTTTATTCCCAGGTACAGTGACTTTACCATTTTCAGACAAGCAAAGTTGTCTAGCTGCAAATCCTGCCAAAAGATTTTGGGATTGGTCAGCTTGGAAAAGGCTTGCTAATCTCATAGAAGAATTCCAACCAGATTTGATTCAGGCAAATGCTGGGGATACGCTAAAATATGCGGTTAGCTCAAAGTTGGTATTTCGGTGGAAAGCTAAATTGATATTTAGAAATGCGAACTTGATTTCTGCCTTTCATAAATCAAGTTTTCAAAAGTTTTACAATTCCTTTCTAATGCGAAATATTGAAGGTGTTGCATCGGTTTCGGAGCTTTGTAAGAATGATTTTTTGAGAACATTTGATTTTCCTCTCACTAAAATAGCCACACTTCCCATAGGGGTAATCACACCAGAATTAAAATCGGAATTTCCTGAAGATGTCAAAGAGAAGCTAGGAGGAAGTCATTTTTTGATTCATATCGGGAGTTTTGTTCCAGAAAAGAATCATCTTGGCCTACTTAGGATTTTCAATAAAATTCTATTAGTTCATCCTGAGTTAAAGATACTTTTGGTTGGAGAGGGACGGTTAAAAGCAGAACTGGAAGAAGTACACAAAAATGATAAAGCTATTGTATTTGCCGGAGCTAGAGCTGATGTTTCTTCTATTTTACCTTTCGCTAAAGTCTTACTTTTACCTTCTCTAATCGAAGGACTTCCAGGAGTGATTTTAGAAGCTATGATAAGTAAAGTGGCTGTCGTAGCCTATGATGTAGGTGGCATTTCCGAAGTGATTATTCAAAGTCAATCCGGATTTATTATACCTGCACGCAAGGAAAAAATGTTCGCGGATTCAGTTGTGCAGCTTCTCGATATGGAACCTAAGAAATTAGATTTGATGCTTCAACTTGGTAAAGAACAAATAGTTAAAAACTATGCAATGAGGACAATTGCTACGAGGTTTGAACTTTTCTATAAGGAAATGATAACGCCAGGCGAATGAAAATATTATTTCTAGATACAGAACCAATTCGTAGAGGAGCTCAGGTATTTATTTCTGAGCTTTCTTCATTTTTAGGTCAAAAAGGGGAGACTTGCAAAGTTCTTTATTTATACAAAATCAAAAATTCTGACCACAAGAATTTATCTAATTCTGATACTAAGAAAGTATTGGAAGGTGATAAAGCAAGTGTATTTGAGCGAATACCTGGGATAAATCCAGCGTTAATGAAAAGATTAATTTTCGAACTCAAAGAATATTCTCCCGACGTGATTGTATGCAACGGCTCCCGCACATTAAAATATGCTGCTGTAGCAAAGCTTTTTTACCATAAAGAAGCTAGATGGATTGCTAGATGGATTGATGATGCAGCATTTTGGAATCCGAATATAGTATCTAAATGGATCTATGAAAATGTCATCATGTCACAATTTGATGGGTGCATAGGAGTTTCACAAGCTTCTCTAGATTCCATGATTCGGCACTATAATTTTAAAAAGCCTACTCAGGTAATCCATAGGGCTTTTGATCCAAAGAAATTTCAGCATGCACCGAGTAGGGAGGAGGCAAGAAGAAACTTAGGATTTAAGGAAAGCGATGAAGTCTTACTTTTTTTGGGAAACCTAACTTCTCAAAAACGACCAGATCGCTTTATCGAAATTGTTCAAAAGCTTGCCCAAACCCGCCCCAATCTTAAAGCTCTATTAGTTGGCGATGGTCCTTTGAGAAAGGAATTGGAAGGTGAATTATTAAAGGACAATTATCAAAGTTCAAAAATCGAGGAAGGTAATCAATCAGCGGATACCCAAGAGACTAGCGACGAAAATTCTTCCGACTCCCAACCTCCGTCTTCGGTCAACCAACATCCGACATCCGACACCCGACACCCGACATGCGACACCCGGCATCCGACACCTGACACCCGACATCAAACACCCACCATCTCTTTCACCGGTTACCAACAAGACGTCTCTGCCTACTTGGCAGCTGCAGATATTCTCTTACTTACTTCCGATACGGAAGGTTTGCCAGGAGTGGTCTTAGAAGCGGCATATTTTGCAGTTCCTACTGTTGCTACCGAAGTAGGAGGGATTGCCGAATGTTTGATTGATGGTGAAACAGGAGTATTAGTATCTGATCGCTCAGTCACTCAATTTTGCAAACGGCTAAACCATCTATTAGATCATCCTGCAGAACGAGTTAGAATGGGCGAATCTGCTCAGATTTTTACCGATAAAAATTTTAAAATGGAAAGGGTAGCTCGTCAGTATGTAGACTTTTTCAAGCAGCTTCTACAGTAGATTTTCGCTTCTTTCATTTTAACTTTTAAATTCTCGATTTTTCATTTTCGCACTACTTGAGAATAAACCTCCTCCAACTCTATCACCATTTTTTTCATGCTGAAGTCAGACACCACCCGTTCCCGGGATGCCATTTTCATTTCAGACAATAACTCCGGATTTCCGATAAGTGAAACACAATGGGAAGCAAGATCATGCCATTGTTCAATTTTTGTTAGATAGCCCTGCACGCCTTGCTGGATCACCTCACCTATTCCCCCAGCGCTGGTGGCTACCACTGGAACTTCGCAAGACATGGCTTCCAGCATTGCGATAGGCAATCCCTCAAACTCTGAAGTGCTCAAGTAAATATCCATCAACGACAAATACGGAATTACTTTTTTTTGCACACCCACCAAATGAAAATTGGCAGACTTTCCAGACGCTTCGATCTGCGATTCAAGTCTTTTTCGCCACTCCCCAGCTCCAACCAATAAAAAATGAGTTTCAGGACACTTCTCCAAAATCTTGAGCGCAACCTCTACCCAAAGCCATAAGCGCTTCTGGGATCTAAACACAGCCACAATTCCAATTACAGGAGTGTGAATGGGTATTTCTAATTCGGACTTTAAGTCAATTAATGACCATCGTTCAGTTTTCAGTGTTCGGTCAAGCGTTTGCAGCTGTCCGTTATCATCTGCTGGACTACTCAATTCCTTGCTCAAACTATGGTCCTTTCCATTGTCGTATTTTTTCTCTTGTCTTGAATTTTGAATCTTGATTCTAACAAAAAAGTCTGTATTCACTCCATTCTGTATCACTTTCAGCTTCATTCGCTCGCCCCGCTGGTACGGACTCCAAATTGAATTGAGTCGCATAGAAAGCGCTACCTCATTAGAAACCGCAATGGCCACATCCTGTTCCTTAAACGTGAGCCGATTTCCCCAATAAGACATTTTGTTGTATCGTTCCCAAGTGTTGTGCTCCGTGTAGACAATGGGAATTGAAAGTTTCTTACCCACCACCCTCGCAAGTATTCCCGCCCACGGCAGATGAGCATGGATCAAATCAATCCCATGTTCTAAAATGAAATCCCGTACTTTATTAATCTGAAAAAATAGCCTGAGGTTACTTGATGGGATGAGTTTAACCTGTATTCCAGCACGTTCCAGTTCATCTACAATGTTATTTTCCTGATGGAAAAAATAAATGCAATAGAATTCAAATCGCTCCTGATCATGAACCAAGGCTGTTTCAGGAATCAATTTTTCGGCACCGCCTCTTCCAAGACTTTTGATTAGATGTAATACCTTGATTTTCTTGGCAACAACCTTCACTTCCTTTCCCGTCACTTCATCCTTCATTAGTCAACATTCATCATTTTAAATTCTCACTTCTTATATTCTAAATTCTCTTTATGGGTATAGAGAGTATTAATTTTAAATACCTCAAAATAGGTTCTTCCAAAGTTTCTATACCGCTATTGTTCTACAAAAGTGCATCTGGGATTCAGTTAATTTGAATTTTTATTTATCAGACTAGATATATCTTTTTATCTCCCGGAAACGATACAATAGCAGTACAAAACAAGCTCAACGCTAGAATTGCGCCCTCTTCCGTCTCCAGTCTCCCGTCTTCCAGCTTAATCTAACGTCCACTGGCGATTATGCAACTACGCATTCTTTTAACCTTTTAACTCCCTCCATATTCATACTCTCCATTCCAAATTCAGTGTTCAACTTCTGGAAATGAGCCATAATTTCAGTTAACTCCTTCATTGCTTGACTAGGGTCAGTGGCAAAATTATGTGGATGCCACCAAAGATGGTAGATTTCATTCGCTTTCGCGGCAGCAGACATTTCCTGCTTTACTCGATTGAGCCGAACTGCATTAAAGAGTTTATTGCTTTTGGAGATTGGACGAAGAATTCTGGATGCTGGAATTTGCAGAGGTTCATTCTGTAGTTGCTCCATCTGTGCGGGTGGGTAGCTCGTTTTTTTACCCACATTAAAAAAGCAGTCAGCTGATCGAAACCACTTTTTACTGAGGTCCTCATGCTGGGTTTCTTGCCAGTACCAGTTGCTGGGATTCGTCCTTACCTGCGTGTAGCCTTCTTCAAGACAGATAGGAAGATAAAGTTCATTGATGTGATTTCTGGGGAATACCAGTGAGCGTAGAGTTTTGCCGAATTTATCCTGAGAGATTTTTTGGGTGGCCTGCAAGTCTTGCCGAAACTGCTCAGGGCTTTGTCCACGCATCATGGTATAATAATGGGCATAGGTATGGGAACCCAGTTCTTGTCCCGGCGTGTCGATAATCGCATTGATCAGTTCGGGCGCAAAATGCACGTCAGGCCTAAGACCAGATTTGCTGACAAACTCATAAGCAGAGAATTTCGAATCCCGATAGCTGGGAACTTGGTTGGGGGAGTACTGCCTCCATTCTTCTTCATTTTCTGCGAAAAGCATTCCTACTGTCGCCCATGTTGCCTGAATCCCATTTGTAACAAAAGTCTCAAGCATAGCTGGAATTATATTCCTCGTAATTTCAAAGTAGGAGAGATTGTAATTGTTCCCCACCTTATCAAAAATCCCCCAAAGGAGTTCAAAATCAAGAGAAATGGTGAAAATTCCTTTTTGCATGGATTCAATTTAACTGTTCTTTTTAAAATGCCTGGCTTAAAGATAAGAGCTAAGATTCAATCGTCTTCAGAAAGCAGTGGAGATAACCAGATAATTGAGACCTTAGGTTGGCATGGTATACTGGAGTATTATTTAATTCAGAGAAATGAGAGATAGTCCCGCAGATCTTTTCACTAACAACAAAGTTAAATTATACCTGATTCATACTCCCTCTCCTTCAGGAGAGGATTGGGGAGAGGTAAGGAGAGGGTTGGGGAGAGGTAAGGAGAGGGTTGTGGTAAGGTAAAAAAGCCAATTACAAATCCCACCCAGTCACCATGGGCGATCTGACTATGCCCAGTAGAGGGATAAAATAAACATATGTTTCCATCCTCTGGAACCGGCAATTGTTTCCATATGTAGATTTAGGCCAGAGGCAGGAACTTTATAATATTCCTTAAACCATGGGTTTTTCACCCATGGCTATTCACGTTTGATCCCTTCAGGATCAGGAAAGATCAAAACCAACTTTTATCTTCCATCTGAGCTAAATTCCAAAATCGACTAATCAAGTTTTGAAAACCAAAGTTTAATTATACCTAGATCATACTCCCTCTCCTCCAGGAGAGGGTTGGGGAGAGGTCAGGAGAGGGTTTTTCACCCATGGCTATTCACATTTGATCCCTTCAGGATCGGGAAAGAGTAAAACCAACTTTTATCTTCCATCTGGTCTAAATTCCAGAACCGACTTATCAGTCTTGAAAACCAAAGTTAAATTATACCTAGATCAAACTCCCTCTCCTCCAGGAGAGGGTTGGGGAGAGGTCAGGAGAGGGTTTTTCACCCATGGCTATTCACATTTGATCCCTTCAGGATCAGTGAATATGGTAGGTCGCAGCAGGAGAGCACACCATGTTGCCTAAATCCCTTGAGAATATGCAGTTTTTGAGATGCAGGCGTAGCCGTAAAAAATGACTTAGCTCCCGAGTGGGCGAGGGAGATCCAGTCATTTTTAGGCGAAGACCAGTCTCAAAAATCAAATCGGTCCTTCTCGTTTCCACTTATTCTAGTTGTTTCCGATTTGAAGCATAGACTCGGGAAAAGATTTTTGGATACTTTTGATCTCAAAAGTATCAGAGAAATAATACTTGTTTCGCTAATGTGTTAACCAGTAGGTAGGATTCAGACGTTTCCATCCTCTGGAACCGGCTAATCATTCCATATGTAGATTTAGGCCAGAGGCGGGTATTTACACTACTGATTAAACCATGGGTTTTTCACCCATGGCTATTCACATTTGATCCCTTCAGGATCGGGAAAGAGTAAAACCAACTTTTATCTTCCATCTGTCCATATATCCAGAGCCATTTATAAAGTCTTTAAAACCAAAGTTAAATTATACCTAGATCAAACTCCCTCTCCTTCAGGAGAGGGTTGGGGAGAGGTAAGAGGGTTGTGTTGAGGTAGAAAACCCAATTACAAATCCCACCCAGTAGCCACGAGCGATCTGACTTCGCCGAGAAACCCTTAAATCCAGAACTGACCTTATAAAGTCTTGAAAACCAAGTTAAATTATACCTAAATCATACTCCCTCTCCTTCAGGAGAGGGTTGGGGAGAGGCCAGGAGAGGGCTGGGGAGAGGCTAGGAAAGGGTTGGGGAGAGGCCAGGAGAGGGTTGGGGAGAGGTAAGGAGAGAGTTTTTCACCCATGGCTATTCACGTTTGATCCCTTCAGGATCAGTGAATGTGGTTGGATGTTGTAATTATAAAGTTTAGTTATGGCAATTGATCTCTTCACCTTTCAACACACTCGCTAAACCCATTCCCCGAGCACTTGCCCTAAGTGTACCGAAATGTACCGAAGCGACGTAACCCCATCTTCAATTCACTTTAACATCTCTGCGTCTTCAACATTCCTTCTTTCCTCCTCTACAATTCTATTATAGATTTCAGCTCTTTTTCGGATTCGATTTTGTTTTTGCCAGTCCAAAAAAGCCACAATCACAAAGAGCATGAAATACATAATTTGTGATTTTTGGCGGATGATAATCCCCAAATTTGACATCACAAAAGTCATTGAAATGGAGATGGATAGAAATACTACTCCAGACATTTTGACCATCGCCGGAGCCTCCTTTATGTATCGGAGGAAATCCTTGTTTATTATTTTGCTAAACATATAGATGTAAAGTGCATTCTCAAAAGAGATCGCTATTCCCAGCAAATTCGGAGAATCAATGAACAACGGTCTAAACCAAAATGTAAAAAGCTTCATCGGGAGACTATAAGAAGCCATATCCACTCCCGAACCAGCAGACTGAAGGCGCTGGGCATTTAATCCAGATTCCTCCTCAAAGCTTTCTAAGACATTATTAGGATCATATCCAAGAAAGGTCAAAAGGTCTGAATAGACATAAAAACTCATTCCTATCGCAAAGATTGCCACTAGGTATTTTTGATAGGTAGGAACCTTTTCTTTGCCCAATACAAACCCTACTCCCATCCCCACCAACACAGCAAACAGAATATGGGGACGGATCATATAGCACATAAATCCTCCCAGCGCTATATGGAAAATCCTTTTTCCAGGCCAGGATAATCCATAAGTAAGAATACCCAGACCTGCGAAAATATATGCTCCTTTTCCAAGGGAAGCAGTCCAGAAATGCATATTGGGTAGAAACATGAAAATAGTAATAGCATCCCAACCTTTGAATTTGGTATTGAATCGCAGGTTTTCTTTGAAAAAGCAATAGAAATAGACGAATCCCCAGAACCCTATCCAGGTACTGAAAAACATCATCATGTCGTAGTTGAACCCCAGCCATTTGACAAATGGATAGTTGATCCATTCTATAAAAAGAGTGCCCGGTTCAAAAGCATCTGACCAGTTGGGGTACTGTCTATAACTGAAAAAATAGTTTACTGAGTCAGACCTATTAAGTTGAGAGTATGTCCAATAGATCAACCCAAATAGCATGTGATACCAATAAAGCTGGTTGAGAAGGCCAGCCTTAAGCCACTTATGTTCTTTTTGTAGATTGCTCAGAATCGGTTGTGAAATACCGAAGAGAACTAAAATAAGAAGTACAGCTCCAAGCAAAGTTTAGGGATTTTTGATAAAGATATTGAAGTATGGCAGTATTGGCAATAATTAGCCGAAAAGGTGAGAGGTGAGATTTGCGTTTCAAACTCATTATTTCCCCGCTCCCAAACACCTCGATAGGCCCCGTTCCCCAAGAACTTGCACCGAGCACTTGCACTGAGCCCTTGCCGAAGTGTGTCGAAGTCGTAATAGTGGAGCAAAAAGATAATTTCATTTACAGAGTCCTGTGAAGGGCAAATGCTTTTGCTTAGCAGAGTCCATCATCCTCTTTTCAGTAAAAAACCTATCCCGAGCATTAGCATTCGGTGACTAAGAGAATCGGGCGATAGGAATTTTCGATTATTTCTCCTATATTATATTAATCTTTTAGTAGTCAAACGCTCTTAGGTTCTGAGAGTTAGAGACGGGAACAAATCCAACTTTTATCACACATCTAGGAATAAATCCGGAACCTATTAAAAAAATTTTGAATTTGAAAGTAAAGCGAAAGTAGAACATCAACTTCCTCTTTATTCTGCCTTTCCCGCAATATTGCGTGAAGAATTGTAGGTGGTTAATCATAAATACACTGTACAGGGTATATTATTACTCCATATTTTAGTTTTATTTAGCAAATACTAAAAAAGGGACCAGTTGGATTTTTTAACTCTGTGAATTGATGGTAGGGAATTATAAAATCATAGAACTTCTTTTTAGAAACAGTAACTTTAATCATTATGGCAGAAAAAGCACATATCAACCCTGAAGTTCTGCAATGGGCGAGAAAAACGGCTAAGATGACAGTGGAAGCTGCTGCTGCAAAAGTAAATGTGAAGGTTGAGAGATATATTTCCTGGGAGCTTGGGGAAAACTACCCCACAATTCGTCAGGCTCAAAAACTTGCTCATGATTTCAAAAGGCCTTTCGCATTATTTTTCTTTCCTAGAGTACCCAGAGACTTTCAGCCATTAAATGATTTTAGAAAAGCTGGCTCAACAGAATTGCGAACCGGATCGGTCTTCATAATCCGAGAAATACAGCAAAAGCAAGCGTGGATCTCTGAACTAAATCAGGAAAGTGGAGAAAAGCCTTTATCTTTTGTTGGTAAATTCTCCCTTCAGGAGAACCCTGAGGAGGTTGCTGCTGATATATTAAAAACACTCAGTGTTGATCCATCATTTTATCCTTCGGGCAATAATGTGATCAAGGAGTGGATTATGGCTGCAGAAGCCCAGGGAATTTTTGTTTCAAGAACTAGTTTTATACATTCCAGACTTAAACTCGATAGCCAGGAACTTCAGGGATTTGCCATTGCTGATGCCTATGCGCCCTTTGTGTTTGTCAATTCAGATGATTGGGCTGCACCCCAGCTGTTTACTTTGGTTCATGAGTTAGCACATTTATGGATCGCTGAAACAGGCATTTCCAATGATATTGAGCCAGATAAATTGGATAGAAATAAATTTCATCCTGTTGAGCTGTTTTGCAATCAAGTAGCTGCTGCTGCTTTGATGCCAAGGCTAGTGGTTAAAGAAGTAGTAGAAGCGGGGTTAGATTTCACATACCAGCAGGTAATCTCTGCTTCAAAGAAATTGGGAGTTAGTTCTCTTGCCTTGTTGGTAAGATTTTATCACTTGGGATTGCTTTCTTTAAGTCAGTATACCTCCTTAAAAAAGCAGGCAGAATTTGGATTTCAGGAATTTCTAAAGAAGGAAGATGAGAGAAAAACAAAGCAAAAGGAAAGGAAAGGTGGGCCAGATCCTTATTTGCTTAAGCAAAATAAAAACAGTCGACTCTTTACACAGACAGTTTTAGATGCTTTTAGAGGTGGTATTATTGAGCCTACACATGCCAGTAACCTGCTGAATGTACAGGTGAATAGATTTCCGAAACTAGAATCTTTGATCTACTGATGAGCGTACTTGCTACATATTGTCTTGATGCCAATGTTTTGATTCAAAGTTGGCAGAAGTATTATAATCCCCGATTATGCCCAGAGTACTGGGATATTCTTAGTCAGCTTGGAGAGCAGGGAAGAGTTTTTATGCCTGAGGAAGTACAGAAGGAAATTCTCCGCACAGAAGATGACTTAGCTGAATGGTTGAAATCAAGCTCCATTCCTATTAAATTAATCACTGCTACAGTTACACAATGTCTCGGAAGAATTTATGATGCAGACCCGAGTCATCTGACCTTGTTAGATAATATCCGGGGTAGATCACTTGCAGATCCCTGGCTGATTGCCCACGCCATGGCAGAAAATGCCGCAGTAGTCACCAAAGAAGAAAAAGTTACAGCAACGAATGCCAAGCGTATTAAAATCCCTAATGTATGTGATAAAATGGATATACGTTGGCTTAATGATTTTCAGTTTTTAGAGGAATTGGGAGTAAGATTTAACTGTGGGTTTTAGAATTAATGCATCATTCCATGAAAAAACCCCTCTACCCCCCTCACTTTACTGACATTTTTCTAAAAACACCCTTTGTATGTGCAACAACCATTAAATATATTATGTCTATCCGCTTTTCTGCCAGTAACGAGTCAAAAGCATTGAAAAATTTGGTAAACTCAGCAATTGACGCCACTTCGGTCTTCCGTCATCGGTCTTCCAGCCAATCAATCAAAGAAACTACGATTATTGGCAAAGTAGCGGATAATCATAAAATATATTTTCTTTGAAAAGATTTAGCGAAGAGCCTGTCCCGAAAGCGAAGAGCTTCTGGAGTTAGGCATTTTCCATTATTTCTGCTTTATTATAATAATCTTTTAGTAGTCGAACGCTCTCAGGTCCTGAGTGCTAAATTCAGAAATACTGCCAACTTTTATCTTCCATCTGGGCATATATCCAGAGCCATTTATAAAGTTTTGAAAACCAAAGTTAAATTGTACCAAAATCACGCTCCCTCTCCTCCAGGAGAGGGTTGGGGAGAGGTAAGAGAGGATTGGGGAGAGGTAAAAAAGCCAATTACAAATCCCACCCATTCACCCCGAACGATCTACTTCGCCGAGATGCGAAACACACAATAAACATTCCTTTCCATCCTCTGGAACTGGCCATTGTTTCCAAATTTAGATTCAGGCCAGAGGCAGGGACTTTATAGTATTCCTTAAACCATGGGTTTGCACCCATGGCTATTCATATTTGATCCCTTCAGGATCAGGAAAAAGTAAAACCAAGTTTTATCTTCCATCTGGGCTTAAATTCAGAACTGACCTTATCAAATTTTGAAAACCAAAGTTAAATTATACCTAAATCATGCCCCCTCTCCTCAAGGAGAGGGTTGGGGAGAGGTAAAAAACAAGTGCCAAAAATACCAAGGCGGAATCACAAATCCAACCCAGCCGCCAAGAGCGATCTATTACGCCGAGAAGCCAGAATCTACTTATCAAGTTTGAAAACCAAAGTTAAATTATACCAAAATCATGCTCCCTCTCCTCCAGGAGAGGGTTGGGGAGAGGTCAGGAGAGGGTTTTTCACCCATGGCTATTCACGTTTGATCCCTTCAGGATCAGGAAATATGGTAGGCCGCAGCAGGAGAGCACACCATGTTGCCTAAATCCCTTGAGAATATGCAGTTTTTGCGATGCAGGCGTAGCCGTAAAAAATGACTTAGCTCCCGAGTGGGCGAGGGAGATCCAGTCATTTTTAGGCGAAGACAAGTCTCAAAAATCAAATCGGTCCTTCTCGTTTCCAATTATTCTAGTTGTTTCCGATTTGAAGCATAGACTCGGGAAAAGATTTTTGGATACTTTTGATCTCAAAAGTATCAGAGAAATAATACTTGTTTCGCTAATGTGTTAACTAGTAGGTAGGATTCAGACGTTTCCATCCTCTGGAACCGGCAATTGTTTCCATAGGTAGATTTAGGCCAGAGGCGGGTATTTACACTACTGATTAAACCATGGGTTTTTCACCCATGGCTATTCACGTTTGACCCCTTCAGGATCAGGAAAGAGCAAAACCAACTTTTATCTTCCAACTGAGCTAAATTCCAGTACCCACTTATCAAATTTTGAAAACCAAAGTTAAATTATACCTAAATCATACTCCCTCTCCTTCAGGAGAGGGTTGGGGAGAGGTTGAGGAGAGTGCTGGGATGAGGTAGAAAAGCCAATTACAAATACCACCCAGTAGCCAAGAGCGATCTGACTTCGCCGAGAAACCCTTAAATCCAGAACTGACCTTATAAAGTTTTGGAAACCAAAGCTAAATTATACCTAAATCATGCTCCCTCTCCTTCAGGAGAGGGTTGGGGAGAGGTTGAGGAGAGTGCTGAGATGAGGTAGAAAAGCCAATTACAAATACCACCTAGTAGCCAAGAGCGATCTGACTTCGCCGAGAATCTCATAAATTTGGGAACTCACCATATCAAGTTTTGAAAACCAAAGTTAAATTATACCTAAATCATACTCCCTCTCCTTCAGGAGAGGGTTGGGGAGAGGTAGTAAGGAGAGGGTTGGGGAGAGGTCAGGAGAGGGTTTTTCACCCATGGCTATTCACGTTTGATCCCTTCAGGATCAGCAAATGTGGTAGGTCGCAGCAGGAGAGCACACCATGTTGCCTAAATCCCTTGAGAATAGCTGGTTTTTGGGATGCAGACCTAGGTTCAAAAAAAATGACTTAACTAGTTTCGCTCTTTCAGGGCTGTAAGGGTATTATTCATAATCTTCCGAGCACTTTGTACTGGGTTATAAATGATTTTGCTCCTTCGGAGCTACTTAAAGATGAACTTTCCAAATTTATAGGATGATTAAATTTCACCAATTATATATTATTTCATCTCTCCTCTGCCCATCCGAAGACGAATATCTGTCGGTAGAATGGCGCAGTTAACTATTTTTAACAGTTAACTTTCTAAATCTAAACAATCACTTTAGTTTCTTTATCTGTGTCAAGGCTGCCGACCGAAACTTCCTAAATCTCACTTCTTAAACTTTTAATCGTTGACAATTAGCGTGGTACTTAATACTGTTTATCTTACGAAAATGTTAATCTTAAACTTACTTCCCATTGAATTTTTAGGTCTCAATCCTTCTGAAACCTCATAGAGCACATCCATTTCCCCGTTTATCTCCAATCTGATTAATTATTCCACATTTAGATATCACCGATTAAAGAATTTTTAATTTATTTTTTAAATAATGTTTAACATCTTTAAAAATGTATTCCAAGTCTTAATATAGTTTTTTTTGCAGTTCGTGCACAATAACAGTGTTTACGTGAATGAACTTAATAATATGAATTTCTTTTTTGTTCAACATAATAACTTACTACGGGGTTTGGGCAAGCGAATTGTATTCTTTTTTGCTAAATTTGTATCACAAACCTAAGTCATACCAACTACTATATGTTTTTTATCCTAGCAGCAATTACTGCGTTTTCGGTCGGGTTTTTAGTCACACCGATGTTGATACGTTTTCTCAAAAAAATGAGAATTGGAGATGAACCTGGAGGTCGAAAGATCCATACCTCGTTTGTTCCTTCCATGGGTGGCATCAGCTTTATCGTATCTGCAGGTGTAGCGCTGGCAATTTGGGGATGGCAATTTCCAATTCCTGAGATTAGATATCTTCTGGGAGCGATCTCAATAATGTTTTTCGTTGGCTTGCGTGATGATATGGTCGAACTTAAAGCTTCTCATAAGCTTCTGGGCCAACTCGTTGCAGTCATATTAGTAGTGGTAGTAGCTGACATACGAATTTTAGATCTTCACGGTTTCCTGTCAATTGGCGAGCTTAATATTTATTTCAGTTATGCGTTCAGCGCATTTACTTTATTAGCACTCACCAATGCCTTTAATCTAATAGATGGGTTAGATGGACTTGCCGGAACTATGGCTTGTATCGTTTTTGCTTGCCTTGGCTCTTGGTTTATAATACAGGGACTTGATAGTTATGCCGTGTTAAGCTTTTCGTTTTTAGGTGCTATTTTGGCATTCTTGTTATTCAATTGGCATCCTGCAAAGATTTTTATGGGGGATACAGGTTCACTCACTCTTGGGTTTACCATGGGAGCATTGATCATTGCATTTATGAACAGGAATGGCAGTCTTCCTGATGGTGCATTTATGAAGTTTCAACCTGGAATCTCTGCCGGTATCGCCTTGATGATGTTTCCACTTTACGATATGGCTCGAGTATTTCTGAGACGTATTTCTCAGGGAAAAGGACCTATGACACCAGATAAATCTCATGTCCATCACTTCATGATGAGAATGGGGTTAAAGCATAATGAAGTTACCATTATCTTGGCTGGGCTGCAGTTTACCTTTATTGTTCTGGTGTTCGTATTAAAAGATTACTCAGACTATTTAGTTCTTCCTATTGTAAGTTTGTTAGCGATTGCTCTTGGGTACTGGTTGGATCAAGTCACAGTTAAGTACGTGAAGCGCAAAGTAGCCAAGCAACCTAAAGTGTTGGAGAGCAGAAGGTTAAATAGCTCTCAAAAAAGTAAGATTAAGTTAAATAGAATAGAATTCGATAAATCTCCAATTAATTTAAATTAGAAGTATTATTAGCCCTACATTAAAAGACCCCTTGTGGGTCTTCTTTGGTTTAAACTCAATACTAATCCCTTAATTGGTGATTTAAAATAATTTGTGCTATGTTTAAGAACCTTTAGGTAATCACCCAAGATGAACTATAAGATTCCTTTATCATTTCCACTTTTTGACGGAAATGAAACTTTGTATTCCCAATTGGCTATCAATTCTGGTCACTTGGCTACCTATGGTCCTTTTATTGAGAAGTTTGAAAAAAAACTTTCTAAAAGGATTCAAACGCATGAAGCTATAGCTCTTAATTCGGGAACATCTGCACTTCATTTGGGTTTGGTGCTACTTGGAATTGGCATTGGTGATGAAGTTATTTGTCAGTCTTTTACATTTTGTGCCTCCGCCAATCCAGTGGTATATCTTGGGGCCCAACCTATTTTTGTAGATAGTGAAAAAGATACGTGGAATATGTGTCCTGATTTGTTGGAGGATACAATATTATGTAGAATAGCTAAGGGGAAAAAACCAAAAGCTATTATCATGGTCCATCTTTTTGGAATGCCTGCTAAAATGAAGGAATTGATGGAGATCTCTTCGAAATATCAAATTCCAGTTTTGGAGGATGCAGCTGAGGCTGTGGGTAGCACCTATGGTGGTAAATACTGTGGAACATTCGGGCAACTTGGAGTATTTTCCTTTAATGGCAATAAAATAATTACTACTGGCGGAGGTGGAGCTCTCCTTTCCAATAATGCTCATCTTATCCAGCGTGCACGACATCTAGCATCCCAGGCTCGTGAGGATTTTTCACACTATGAGCATTTAGAAATCGGCTATAACTATAAAATGAATAATCTTTCCGCTTCGATAGGCCTCGCGCAATTGGAGCAATTAGATAGCTGGGTTGAGAGCAGGCAAACTGTAAATGAAAAATATCGAGAGCTGCTAAAAGATGTGGAAGGAATTGATTTTCAAACAGAAGAAATAGGAAGCAAATCAAATTTTTGGTTAACTACTATTTTGATAGATTCAGAAAAAGTTGGATTTACTAATAAGACCCTAAGAACATCCCTTCTGAAAAAAAGTATAGAAACCAGATTTTTGTGGAAACCTCTACACCTTCAACCGGTGTTTAAATCCATGCCCTTTTATGGTGGTACTATATGTGAATCATTTTTTGAAAATGGACTTTGTCTCCCAAGTTCAGCAAATCTAACTGTCGAAGATCAAGAAATTGTGGTTGATGTAATCCTGAAGGAGTTGACCAAAACAGTTAGTTAGGTGTTTTACAAAACTTGGTTTAAAAGAGGCATAGACATCATTTTTGCATCCTTAATGTTCTTATTTTTCCTTCCGGTAATTTTTAGTATAACTCTAATTCTAATCTTTCATCATGGTGGATCTCCTATTTTCCGGCAATCAAGGCCAGGAAAAGATGGGGAAATATTTCAGATTCTGAAATTCAAAACTATGAAAGATAGCGTTGATGCTGAAGGGAAGATATTAGCTGACTCTGAAAGAATCACTGGAATTGGAAGGCTAATTCGGAAATCCTCTTTGGATGAAATACCCCAACTTATCAATGTCATCATAGGTGATATGAGTTTGGTTGGTCCAAGACCCCTTCTTGAGGATTATTTAATTTTGTATTCAACGTATCAATCCAGACGACATGAAGTTCGGCCTGGAGTGACAGGTTGGGCTCAGGTGAACGGAAGAAATGCCATTTCATGGGATACCAAGTTCAAGTTGGATGTTTGGTACGTGGATAATCTAAACGTTTTATTGGACATGAAGATCCTCTTTCAAACGCTCTATAACGTATTGAGAGGAAAAGGAGTAACCCAGCAAGGTCATATATCTATGGGACGCTTTGAAGGAAGTAAGGTAGAAAAATGAGATGATTTCAACTTAGTTTGTTTGTTTATCTGCTACTTTACCAGTAAAAATTGCTTAGCAAATACCAATTTGATGGAGGTTGTATTACTTTAAAAATTGAGATTTTTTACTAGCTCCCGTCATGACAGCAAATTGGGAGATCCTAACTACTCAAGACCTTGTATGGAATTGCAGGGCAAACAATACGTAAACTCTATAAACCTGTTCCGATTGCTATTGCGTAAGGCAATAGTTAATATTGCACCGTCAGTGATAGGTATCGAGACAACGCTTCAACGTTAAATGTTTTCATCGCTCGGGTTTTGGCGAAGGGTATGAATAGTGTCAATTCTTCGGAGCTGCGGTTTGCAAGAAATGATGGAAATTTATAACCTGTCAGGTAATTGAAAGGGTAGTGTTTTGGTTAAGGTCATAGGTGTATATCCGCTTTTCTGCCAATAATGAGTTAAAAGCTTTAAAAGACTTGGAAAACTTAACGATTGAGCCCAGTTCCCTATCTGCCGGTAGGCAGGGATCATACGTCACTAGTTCTGAGCTTGCCGAAGTATCGGTCTTCCAGTCAGTTAATCAAAGAACCTACTGATACTGGCATAATTGCGGATAATCATAATGTCATATACCTAAAACCGTAATTGAAATTATTTTAACAGGATTTCGGATTATTGGTGATTACATTTTAAAGTACTATCTTTGAACTTAATTAGTCTTTTTGGCATAGCTATCATTTTACCTTAGCAATTTGATAAATTTTCTACTATGAATTTTTTAACTCGACTGAAAATCTTGCCTCGATGGATTATTGCAACTCTTGATTCTTTCATTCTTTTCTATTCAGCATTATTTGGGTACTTGGTGCGCTTCAATTTCGAGCTTGCTTTGATAGAGCAGAATGATGCAATAGCTGGAAGCTTTATTTTCATGGTGGGTGGGTTGCTTGTAATGCAAAACACCAGAAGCTACGAAGGAATAGTTAGGCATACAGGGTTTAGAGATGGTTCTAATATTTTTAAAACCATTATTATCACTTTTGTTTTATTCCTTTGCCTTAATTTTTTCCATGGGAATTTCCTGAATGACCGGTTTTTACTCCCTAACTCGGTACTGATTATAGCCAGTCTTACCTCCTTGTTCATGTTAATATTCTACCGCTTGGTGGTGAAAGAACTTTTCGTTTACCTCAAAAATGGGATTTTAGTTAAAGAGCTCAAAAACGGTATTATTTTCGGAGCTGGAGAAGCTGGAATCATTGCACAGGAAGCAATAAAGCGAGACAGCAAGATTCTCTTCAATACCGTAGCTTTCATGGATGATGATCCTCAAAAAGAGGGAAAGAATATAGATGGTAAAAGAATATACCGTGGAAATGCGAATCTTGAGAAGTTAGTTACCCAATTTGGAATCACAGAATTGATCATTGCTGTGCGCGATTTGTCAGTAGCAAGAAAGAACGAGATTATAGATGAGTGCCTAAGATTAAAATTAACGGTATCAATTGTTCCAAATGTAGATCAATGGATCAATGGAGGCTTAACTGCGGGAGCTATACGAGAGGTGAAAATTGAGGATTTGCTCAGTCGTGAGCAGATTCTGCTGAATAATCCAAGAATACACCAAGATCTAGAAGATAAAGTTATTCTTGTGACAGGAGCTGCAGGTT
>Ga0307487_1000232_pt1 | contig 46000 bp, 45 predicted proteins | sample CBIW12metaG_FD_203665 | JGI IMG/M metagenome (GOLD analysis project Ga0307487, IMG submission 203665) | Sea-ice brine microbial communities from Beaufort Sea near Barrow, Alaska, United States - CBIW 1.2 | ecosystem: Environmental > Aquatic > Marine > Coastal | place: USA: Alaska | collected... | reverse complement strand
CCCCGTAGCCGCACGTCACTCTGCAGCCCGGTCTCGACAAGCTCGACCAACGCACGGGACGCCCCCCACGCGGCCCCTGCTGGTGAGCCCGCGGTCGCCGCGGCTTGCTGTGGACAGCACTCGCCGCCCAGCTGTCCGAAGGCCTGCTCCACGCACGACGCGGGTCCAAGGGTGTCAGAGCGAGGCGGCCGATGTCCCGGCGACACTGTTTCACGTGAAACTCTCCCTCCGCTTCCCCACACGGGTGCCCCCACCGGACAACGGTCCACCCGCGGTAACGCACCCTCACTGAGCCCGTCTCGTTCGTTCATGTCTCGCTCTCCGCCTCCGCACAGGGACTACACACTCCACTTCCCTGGTCCTCGTGGAACGCGACTGGTCGGCCGCTACTGAACCTCCGCCACCAAATGTTTCACGTGAAACGACCGCGCCAACATACCGTCGATCTCGCAACGTATTTCTTCCGGCCTGACGCCACTAGCCCATCGCAATGCACGGCCACTTCAGCTCACTCCTCGGGCTTGCACTCCGCCGACGCCCTGCTGAGCCACGGAAGATCCTGCTGCCGGCCATTGATCAACGCTTCTCTCTTCGACCTTCCCCAGTTCTGCACCTGCTTCTCTCGCCCGTAGGCCTCAGAGACACGCTCGTATTCTTCGTAGTACACCAGGACCACGGGCCGACGGTGTTTGGTGTATTGCGCCCCTCCGCCGTTGTTGTGTTGCCAAACTCGACGCAACAGATGCCACGTGCTTCCTACGTAGTACGACCCGTCATTGCACTTGAGAATGTACATGAATGGCATGCCGACATTGTGGCCCCGGACGGGCCCAGATGGAGTTATCCACAGAGTTGTACCCAGCCCTGCCGAAGCGATATGCAAGGTGTTTCACGTGAAACATGCCACGGCAAGGGTGTCACGCGTCCGTTTTCCAGCCGGATGCCCCAATGAATCATTGGGATCGCGCGAAGCAAGCGCTACGGCGGACCAAACTGGCAATTTCTCGCCACTGTGCGACCTGGCCTCACCGTGCGTCAGTTATCCACAGTCCGGACAATCAAACGCCGATAGCTCAGAGGCCACACGCGCTACCTCCACCGTCACCCTTTTGCGAGCCAGCCGGGTCCCAAAATGGGGGATCTCGACAGGCTCGATCAGCGCGTGCGGGCGATGTCGACACCCGTCACGACGGTCCCCCAGAGACCTCAACTCACGTCGGTCGAGCCTGTCGAGAGCCGGGAATGGGGGATCTCGACAGACTCGACCAGCGCGTGCGGGCGATGTCGACACCCGTCACGACGGTCCCCCAGAGACGCCAACTCACGTCGGTCGAGCCTGTCGGGACCCGGGAATGGGGGATCTCGACAGACTCGACCAGCGCGTGCGGGCGATAGTGGAGCCGTGGCAGCCGTCCTTCAGGAGCGCAATTCCATGCGGGCGGCGGCGTCTCGAGGTCAAATCGGTGATGGCCACAGGCCGAAAAAAGGTCCGCCTGCGCGTGCAGGCGGACCATGTTTCACGTGAAACGAGGATTTAGGTCTCGCTGGGGCCGTACCCAGGCTCTCCCAGAGAACCCAGAATGCGATTCAGGTCGCCGATTGTGGCGAAATCGACCGTAATCTGGCCTTTGCGTGCTCCCAGATTGATCCTAACGCGCGTATCGAGTCGGTCGCCAAGGTGTTCTGCGATCTCATCGAGGTGTCCCTGGCGTCTTCCGGGCAACGGTTTGGCCTTTTCGACCTTCGGCCCGGAGGCCGCAGCCGCCTCCGCCGCGCGAACGGAGAGGTCCTCGTTCACGATCTTGTCAGCCAGACTCAGCATGCCCTGGAACTCCCCCACCGACAAGATCGCCCTGGCATGCCCCGCGCTCAAGATGCCGGCGGCGACGCGCACCTGCACGGGCTCGGGCAGTTTGAGCAGGCGGATGGTATTCGTGATCTGCGGACGGGACCGTCCGATACGGGACGCGAGTTCGTCCTGGGTGATCCCGAAATCCGCGAGAAGCTGCTGGTACGCGGATGCTTCCTCAAGCGGATTGAGCTGTGCCCGGTGCAGATTCTCCAGCAGGGCATCGCGAAGCATATCCACATCGGCTGTTTCACGAACGACGGCCGGAATTGTGTCCCGGCCAGCCTCTTTACTTGCCCGAAGGCGCCGCTCGCCCATAACCAGCTCGTACTTGCCGGCCGATTCAGGCAGAGGGCGCACCACGATCGGCTGCAGAACGCCAACCTCGCGGATGCTGTGCACCAGCTCAGCGAGATCTCCCTCGTCGAAGCTTGTCCTCGGCTGCTGTGAGTTTGGGACGATGTCAGCAACGTTGAGATGTGCCAGGCGCGCTCCGGGCACGGCAACGAGCGCGGAGTCCTCCTCTTCTTCCTCCGGCACAGAACGGGGAAAGAACACGTCAACCGGACGATCCGCCGTCGGATTCTCCAAAATCGGGATAAGCGCGCCGATACCGCGGCCCAAACCCGTACGTTTTGCTGCCATTAGCGCTGTTCCCCTGTTTTAGGTGCCCCACGACGGGCAATCTCGGCCGCTGCTTCGAGGTAGGAGAGCGATCCTGCTGAGTTCAAGTCGTAACTGATCACGCTCTGCCCGTAACTCGGCGCCTCAGACACGCGCACAGACCGCGGAATAAGGGTTTCGAGAACCTGCTCCGGGAAGTGATCACGCACGTCCTGAGCCACCTGGTTCGCGAGGTTAGTGCGACCGTCGTACATCGTCAGCAAAATCGTGGACACCGTGAGGTCAGGATTCAGATGCTTTTCAATCAGCTGGATATTCTTGAGGAGCTGACTCAAGCCCTCGAGTGCGTAGTACTCACACTGGATGGGTATCAGAACCTCGCGCGCGGCAACAAACGCGTTGATCGTCAGAAGCCCCAGCGACGGCGGACAGTCGATAAAGACATAGTCGAAGGGATCGTCAAGGCCCTTGAGGTACAGGTCCAATGCCCGGTGCAGCCGTTGTTCCCTCGCAACCAGGGAAACAAGCTCGATTTCGGCTCCAGCCAGGTGAATCGTGGCCGGCACACAGTACAGCGCCCCGAATTCAGGACTCTTCTGAACCACGTCCTGCATGGGAAGGTCACTGACAATGACGTCGTACACGCTGGGCATCTCGGCGTGATGCTCGACGCCGAGTGCCGTCGAGGCGTTCCCTTGCGGATCGAGGTCAATCACGAGAACGCGTGCACCCTGTCGGGCCAGTGCGGCAGCGAGGTTCACAGCCGTTGTCGTTTTACCGACTCCACCCTTCTGGTTGGAGATCGTCAGAACGCGGGTCTTGGCAGGCTTCGGCAGTGTGTCCGTCGCAATCACCTGACGACGTCGGGTCAGCTCGGCTATTTCGCGTGCGAGCGGCGGGAGCCCGTCATTGTTCGCTGCCGTACTGCTAAGTTGCTGGTCTTCACCAGGATGTTTCACGTGAAACCTTTACGCTTGTGATTCGTGGGAGAGGCCATCGAGGACTACTTCACTGTAGCCCTGATTACCCGGGTAACGTCGGGAAGCACGCCCTGTCCCAGTGTAAGAATCTCGACATCGTGAACACGGTATTTCTGAATGGCCTTGGCCGCAGCCTCAACCTCGGCGGATGCGCGCTCCCCCTTCATCAGGAGCAGTTCGCCACCGGCACGGAGAAGAGGCGCGGTCAGCGGGATCAGCGTGCGAAAAGCGCTCACAGCCCGTGCCGTCACTTGGTCGAGCGGATCCTTGAGCTTGACGTCCTCGGCACGTGCTCGAGCGACCGTGACGTTGGCCAGGCCCAATGCCTTGACCTGATCGTTCAACCACGCCACGCGACGCTCCATGGGTTCGATGAGTACGAACGTCACATCGGGACGGGCGATGGCCAGAACAAGCCCGGGAAGACCCGCTCCCGAACCGACATCACCCACCAGGCCGGGACGCAACAGAGGCGCCATCACGGCGCAGTTGAGCACATGGCGGCTCCACAGACGAGGCAACTCCAGGGGGCCAATCAGTCCCAATTCTTCGCCCTGACCAGCCAAATTGCTGATAAAAGCACGAGCTGCGGCTAGTTGTTCGCCAAACAACACGGCCGCAGCGGCCGGTTCTGTTTCGAGTGTCTCTGTCACAAGCTATGACTAGGTGGGGGTGATGACCGTGTGGCGGTCACGACCCTCGCCGTGTGAGGCGGACATGTACCCGCGAGCAGCAACCAGGTCATGTACGAGCTTGCGCTCGTACGACGACATGGCAGGCAATGCAGCCTCAGCGGCTCCGCCTTCAATGCGTTCCACGGCGCGAGCCACCAATGCCGCCAGCTCGGCCTCGCGAGCGGCGCGTGAGCCCCCGATGTCCAGGATCAGGCGAGAGAACGAGCCGGTCTTGTTCTGCACCGCAAGTCGGGTGAGTTCCTGCAGGGCATTCACCGTGTCCGGCTTGCTCACCACCCGCAGGTTGTCCTCGTCGGTCGTGTTGACGGACAGGTAGGCGCGGCCGTTCCGGGCATCAATGTCGATGTCTCCATCGAGGTCGCAGATGTCGAGAAATTCCTCGATGTAATCCGCGGCAATGTCCCCTTCCTGCTCCAACTGACTCTGCGTCGGGGCGTCGTCCGGCGACGACTCCACGTCAGATCCCTCGGCGCCGCTCACGGGCGATTCCTGAGACGCGACGGGCGCGTCAGCGCCCGCCTCGGCAGATACCTCCGCCGTCGCGTCGCTCGCTGCATTCGCGAGTGCGTCACCTTTGATCACATCAAGCTTCTCAGTCACGAGGTCTCGTCTCTCTACTGTTTGGGGCCGGTTTGCTTCTTGGCGCGGTTCTTACTCACCGGCTGCTGACGCTGAATCGGCTTCTTGGGCTCCTCAACAACGATGATGTCACCATCCGTCGCCAACAGCTTGCCCTTGCGTGCCATGCGCTCTTCGCGCGCCTTGGCAGCCTCGCTACCGGGCGTCGGCATGTTGCGGATAACCAGGAACTGCTGAATCATCGTCCAGAAGTTGGACGTCAGCCAGTAGAACATGACGCCGAGCGGGAAGGCGACACCGGAGAAGGCGAAAACGAGCGGCAGCAGGTACAGCATGATGCGCTGTTGCTTGAACATGGGGCTCGCCTTGGTCTCCGGCGACATGTTCTTCGACACGATCTGCAACTGTGTGATGAACTGCGACGCCGTCATCAGGACAACCATCGTTGCGGCGATGATCATGACCGACAAGTTGAAGTCGGTTCCGGCGATCATCCGCGTCCACTGTGAGGCAAAGGAGTCGTGAAGGGGCGCATCGCCGAACAGCGTTGCGGAGCCGAAGCTCTCGGCCAGGCCCTTGTTGAGCGGACCGACGCCGGGATCGGACTTCTGGGCGGCGTTGAGTACGGAGAACAGGGCGAAGAAGATCGGCATCTGCAAGAGCAGCGGCAGGCATGAACTCAGTGGGTTCGTGCCGGTCTTCTTGTACATGGCCATCGTCTCGCGAGACATGGCCTCACGAGAGAACTGGTCTTTCTTGCCCTTGTACTTGTCCTGAATCTTCTTCAGCTGCGGAGCGACCTCGAGCATCTTTCGCTGGCTCTTGATCTGCTTGACGAAGATCGGGATGAGCGCGGCTCGAACAACGAGGACCAGGCCCACGATCGACAACACCCAGGTGAAGCCTTCGTTGTACCCCATGCCCAGGGTGGAGAACAGGCCGTGGAAGGCGACGAGCAGGAGCTCGACGACCCATTTGAGTGGCCAGAGGATCGTATCTATGAAACCCATACTTCGGATCAGCCCTTTCCGTGGCTTGGTAAGAAGACAAAACCAAATGACGTCACGGAATAGCGACGTTTACGTTTGAGCGGAACATCATCTATTCCGCCCTCGGCCCACGGATGGCATCGAGCGAGCCGACGTGCGGCTAAGGCTGATCCAATCGTAAGGCCGTGTTCCTGAACGGCAGCCAAGGCATACGCCGAACAGGAGGGGTAATACCGACAAACATCGCCATACAGCGGTGAAATCACGGCCCGGTACACCCGGAGTAGCAACACCCCGACATTCCGAGGTATCAAGACCGCCGTCGCCACGATCACCTTCATCGCTTCGACGTCCCCCTGCGACCCGTCACCGGTTGGTTCACGACCGTGCCGAGTTCGTTTTTCAGGGTCATCCATGTGGCAGCGCCGGCCGCAGGCAGTGCCCGCACCACAATGTCCGTGCTCGGTTCGACCTGGGACAACAGGTCGTAGCTGGCGGCTTTCAGCCGTCGCCGAACTCTATTGCGGCTCACAGCGTTGCCGACGTTCTTGGCAACGATGAAACCAAAACGTGCGGGGACACCCGCCGCGCCGTTGGGCACGTCTGGGTTCTTCCGCACGTAAATGACTGTGTGTGCGCCAACACGGCGCACACCACGCCGAACGACACCTTGATAATCGCTCCCGCTCGTAATGCGATTCACGTGAGCGAGCATCGGAATGCTTAGGCGGAGAGTTCGGTGCGACCCTTGCGACGGCGGGCACCGAGGATTGCGCGCCCGGCACGGGTACGCATGCGCAGGCGGAATCCGTGCACCTTGGCGCGACGGCGGTTGTTCGGCTGGAACGTTCTCTTGCTCATTATTCAATCTCCACGTGATTGGATCTCCGCTGGCCAAAACAGCGGCTGCGAAAGAAGTCTGTAGCCCACGGGATGGGGTCAACTGATTAAAACTACGGCCTCCGCCAACTTTGGTCAAACCGAGGCCCGAAATCTCGTGAGTTTCCACAGTAATGTCCACAGGCCAGCCCGAGAACTCCACAGGTGAATTAGCCTCGATGAGCGGGATTAGCTACCGTGAAGAGAAGTTATCCACAGGTTGTGCACTATTCCTGAGAATTACGCCGCTTTTACCTACAGGCGGTGGATAACTCTGTGAAAAAGACGCGAACGATAGAGATTGAAGGAACCATGGCGAACGGCGAACAGCCCATTGCCCAGACGTGGCAGTCGGTACTCACCACACTGGAGTCCGACGCGACCATCACGCCCATGCTCTATGGCTTTCTGAGCCTGGTTGAACCGAAGGGCATTGCTGCGGGGACGTTCTACCTCGAGGTTCCCAACGAATTCACCGCCAGCATGCTCAACCAACGGATGCGCGTTCCCCTTCTGACCGCCATGGGCCAGCTCGACGAGGCCACTGCGGTCTCCACCTTCTATGTTGTCGTGAATCCTGAACTCGAACAGGAATCGCTGCGCCCCCTGCACCAGGCATCGACGCCGCCCGACACGATTGCCCCCGCGGCTTCACAATCGGTCTTCGAGGGAACGGCCCCCACTCCCCCGCACGAAACTCGATTGAATCCGAAATACAGTTTCGACAACTTTGTCATCGGGCAGTCGAACCGATTCGCGCACGCCGCGGCAGTTGCCGTGGCCGAAGCGCCGGCGAAGGCCTACAACCCGCTCTTCGTCTACGGTTCCTCGGGACTGGGCAAGACTCACCTCCTGCACGCCATCGGGCACTACGCCATGAGCCTGTATCCGGGAATCCGCGTTCGGTACGTCAGTAGCGAGGAGTTCACCAATGACTTCATCAACTCGATCGCCAACAACCGCGGTTCGGCATTTCAGGCGCGATATCGCAATATCGACATTCTGATGATTGACGACATCCAATTTTTGCAGGGCAAGGCGGAAACCCAGGAGGCGTTCTTCCACACCTTCAACACACTGCATGATCACAACAAACAGGTCGTCATCACGAGCGACCTCCCACCCAAGCACCTCACCGGGTTCGAAGATCGCATGCGATCCCGTTTTGAGTGGGGCCTCATCACGGATGTCCAGGCTCCCGACCTCGAGACCCGCATCGCCATCCTGCGCAAGAAGGCGCAGAGCGAAAAGTTGCAGGTCCCCCACGACATCCTCGAATTCATGGCCTCCAAGGTCTCGTCCAACATTCGCGAGCTGGAAGGAACCCTGATTCGCGTCACGGCATTCGCAAGCCTGAACCGAACGCCCGTGGACATGGATCTGGTGCAGACGGTGTTGAAGGACCTCATCACCCTCGACGACGACAACGTCATCGCCCCCGTGGACATCATCACGAACACCGCAAACTACTTCAAATTGTCCGTCGACGACCTCTACGGATCCTCACGGAGCCAGGCAATCGCAACGGCACGGCAGATCGCAATGTACCTCTGCCGTGAACTCACCAATCTTTCGCTGCCCAAGATCGGGCAGCTGTTCGGTAACCGCGATCACACCACGGTGATGTACGCGAACAAGAAGATCAGCGAATTGATGAAAGAGCGTCGTTCGATCTACAACCAGGTCACAGAACTGACAAACCGCATCAAACAGGACCACCGCTACAAGTAGATGACGATTTTCCTCGGTTTTACACCTGTGTATAACCCTGTGGAATTTAACTCTTAAACCGGTGAAAGCCTGTTGAAACACGACGCTCCCCTGTGGAAACTCTTAAATAGTTAACTTCGTTCGTTCGCAGCAACAGTTAACTTCTCCACAGGCCGCCAACAAGTTACATACGTGTAGTTCCCAATGCTTAACTGGGAATTTCGAAGTTATCCACAGATTCCACAGCGGTTAAGACCATTAACGTTTAACTTAAATCTCTCTCGATCCGACAACCTTTACGACGCAGTGCCCTCAACCGCATCGGATCCAGAACCCAGCTAGGGTTGAGGCCCACCCTCGCCAACATTCGCGCCATTCCTCGGCCTTCATCGAACAGGAGCCCCTTCGTGAGATTTCAGGCCAATCGTGACGTCTTCAGTGAAGCCGTTTCGTTCGCTGTCAAGCTTTTGCCCCAGCGCACGACGTTGCCCATTCTGAGCGGTGTCCTCATCGAAGCCACCGAGACAGGCCTGGTTCTCTCGTCATTCGATTACGAAGTTTCGGCCCAGACGGAAATTACGGCGGAGGTCGAAGAGACGGGCAAAGTCCTGGTCTCTGGCCGGCTGCTCGCGGAAATCGCCAGCCGGCTGCCGAACGCGCCGGTTCGGTTCAGCACGGAGAATTCACGCATCAAGGTGAGCTGTGGTTCAGCGAGCTTCACTCTTCTGTCCATGCCTGTGGAGGAATATCCAAGTATTCCCCAGATCAGCGCGGAATCTGGTCTGGTGCCGGCGGAGGAATTTGCTGCAGCCGTCGCTCAGGTTGCTGTCGCCGCATCCCGAGATGATGTGACCCCGGTGATCACCGGCGTGCAGCTCGAAGTCACGGAGAACAGCCTGAGCCTCGTGGCGACCGACCGATATCGTGTGGCCGTGCGCAGCATTGACTGGGACCGTGGAAGCAACACCGGGCAGGAAACGATCACAGCACTGGTTCCGGCGCGCACGCTGCAGGAGGTCGGGAAGACCTTCGGCCACAGCGGCACGATCTCGGTTTCCATCACGAACAGCGAGGAGCGCGAACTGATCGCGTTCACGGCCAACAAGAAGACCGTGACCTCGTTGCTGATCAAGGGTAATTTTCCCCCCGTTCGTCGCCTGTTCCCCACCGCCCCGGACAACTACGCGGTCATGAACACCGCGGAACTGATCGAGGCCACGCGTCGTGTGCAGCTTGTGCTTGAGCGCGAGGCCGCTCTCCGGTTCACCTTCACCGCCGACGGGCTGACGCTTGAAGCCGTCGGTTCCGAACAGGCCCAGGCCTCGGAGTCCGTCGACGCCATCCTGTCCGGGAGCGACACTGTCGTGTCACTCAAGCCACAGTTCCTGCTGGACGGCCTCGGCGCGGTGCACTCCGAGTTTGTGCGGATTTCGTTCACGAAAACCGAGAACCCGAACAAGCCCGGTCCAGTGCTCATCACCAGCCAGACGTCGCGCGAACAGTCCGGAGCGGACAGCTACAAGTACCTGTTGCAGCCCAACCTGCTGTTGCGCTAGTCATGGTCGGCACGGAGAACACGATGCATGTCCCAAACACTGGTCGGAGCACACGGAGTCACGGCTCCAGCGCGATGATCATTGTCCCGTCGCTGCGCAACCACTGCGGCGACCGTGCCGTCAAGAAGGCCGATTGATCTGAGTGCGCGTCACTCACTTGTCGTTGACCGACTTCCGAAACTACGCGGAGGCCGAGGTGCCCCTGCAAGCGGGAGCCAACCTCTTCGTTGGGCGCAACGGGCAGGGTAAGACCAACCTCGTCGAGGCCCTGGGTTATCTCAGCACCCTGGGCTCCCATCGGGTGTCCGATGACAAGGCGATGATTCGGGCCGGCGAAGCCGCGGCCATCATCCGTGCCCGTCTCGAATACAACGGCCGCGTGATTCTGGCGGAGGTTCAGCTCAATCGCGCCGGCCTCAATCGCGCGCAGGTGAACCGCTCGGCGATTCGCACGCGGGACCTCCCCCGGTATTTTTCGAGCGTGGTCTTCGCTCCGGAAGACCTCGCCCTGGTTCGAGGGGATCCGTCGGGCCGGAGGCGCTTTCTCGACCAGCTTCTGGTTCTGCGCACCCCTCGGCTGTCGGGCGTGATCACCGACTATGAACGAGTATTGAAGCAACGCAATACCCTGCTGAAATCGCTTCGCGGATCAGCCGTGAAAGAAAGTCAGCTGAGCACCCTCGACATTTGGGACGAGCGGCTCGTGGGATTGGGATCCGAGATCATCGACGAACGCAGCGAACTGGTGCGTCTGTTGGGCGAGCCGTTGCGGGCCGCGTATCGTGCGGTCGTCGACGAGGATCACGGGCCGAAGCTGGTGGAATCGCAGAGCATCTTGGGGGCGGATGACGAGGCGGGTGCTGCTGCGCGCGAGGATGACGCGAGCCGCTCCACCACCGACACGACGGTTGTCTTTCGGGAGGCTCTGGCGGGCATCCGGCGGAAGGAACTCGAGCGGGGAATAACTCTGGTCGGGCCGCACCGGGACGACGTGGTGTTTATTCTCAATGACCTGCCCGCCAAGGGCTACGCGAGCCACGGTGAATCCTGGTCGTTTGCGCTGGCGCTCAAGCTGGCGTCCGCCGAATTGCTGCGCCGTGATTCCGCGAGCGGCGACCCCGTGCTGATCCTGGACGATGTGTTCGCCGAACTCGATCAGTCGCGTCGGCGCCGTCTGGCCGAGGCAATCGGCACCTATGAGCAGGTTCTGATCACGGCCGCCGTGCTGGATGACGTGCCGGAGGCCCTGACGGCGCATACGATTCACATTCGGGGCGGAGCCGTCGTCGATGCCTGATCCGATCGAACCACCCGAGCGTCACCTGAGCGAGGCCGCGCTGGTGTTCCTGCGCTTCAAGAATGTGTTCGGTGACCCGAATGCGCGCCGGTCCCGGGGCAAGAGGCGCCCCCGAGACGAACAGGGCTCGAGCGTTCCGTTCGGGCTCGGGCGCGACCCGCGAGGCATCGGGGACACGATCAATTCGCTGACCATGCAGCTGGGGTGGAATTCGCCCCTGGCCCAGTCGGAACTTCTCGCGTCCTGGGCCGAACTCGCCGGCGATGAAACCGCCAAACACTCCAACCCCGCGGGTATCGATGAAGGCGTGCTGACCGTGCACTGCGAATCCACGGCGTGGGCGACGCAATTACGGCTCATGCGCAACGAAATTATGAATCACATCGCCGGCAAGTACCCGGACGCCGGCATAGAGTCGATCCGTTTCCAGGGGCCCAATGCGCCGTCGTGGAAAAAGGGTCCCAGATCAATTCCAGGGCGTGGTCCGCGCGATACCTACGGGTAACCTGACAAATTAGGTCACCCGACCGAAAAAAAGGCGTCAAACGGCGATTATGGCCCGTTCACGTCCCCCCGTTTGGTAAACTGAATGGTCGCCCGTGCGATGGTCAGGAGCCAAATTTCAGATGACAGTTGAACCGACGCCCGTGCCGGAGCACGAATACGGTGCAGACGATATCCAGGTTCTCGAAGGACTTGAAGCCGTTCGCAAACGACCTGGAATGTACATCGGTTCCACCGGTCCCCGTGGTCTGCATCACCTCGTATACGAAATCGTTGACAACTCCGTCGACGAAGCCCTCGCCGGGCACTGCGACCTGATCGATATTCGCATCCTGGCAGACGGTGCGGTACGCGTGGAAGACAACGGTCGCGGAATTCCCGTTGATATCCACCGCACCGAGGGCCGCTCGACCGTTGAGGTCGTGCTGACCGTTCTGCATGCCGGTGGAAAATTCGGCGGCGGCGGATACGCGGTCTCGGGTGGCCTGCACGGCGTCGGTAGCTCCGTCGTCAATGCGCTGTCCTCACGCCTCGAGGTTGAGGTGCGTCGTCAGGGATACGTATGGCGCCAGTCCTTTGCCAACGGCGTACCCGATGCTCCCCTGGCCAAGGGCGAGGAATCGGCCGAAACCGGGACGACGATAACGTTCTGGCCGAGCGCCGAAACGTTTGAGACCGTTGAGTTCGACTACGAGACGCTGCGCGCACGGTTCCAGCAGATGGCGTTCCTCAACAAAGGCCTGCACCTCAAGCTCAGCGACGAACGACCGGATCACGCGGACGACAACGGTGACATCGTCACGAACTCGTTCATGTACGAGCAGGGTCTGGTCGACTACGTGCAGTACCTCAACCGCTCCAGGAAGGCTGACCTCGTCAACGACGACATCATCTCCTTCGAGTGGGAGGACAACGACAAGAAAATGGCGCTCGAGGTCGCCATGCAGTGGACGACGTCGTATACCGAGAGCGTGCACACCTACGCGAACACCATCAACACGCACGAGGGCGGAACGCACGAAGAAGGTTTCCGCGCCGCACTCACCTCGCTCGTCAACAGGTACGCGCGTGAAAAAGGCATCCTGAAAGAAAAGGATGACAACCTCACCGGTGACGACGTGCGTGAAGGCCTGACCGCCGTCGTGTCAATCAAACTCACCGAGCCGCAGTTCGAGGGGCAGACCAAGACCAAGCTCGGCAATACCGAGGCCAAGACCTTCGTTCAGCGCGTGGCCGGCGAACAGCTCTCGCACTGGTTCAATATGAACCCGAATCCCGCCCGCGAAATCATCCGCAAGGCGCTGCAGGCCAGCAACGCCCGCATGGCGGCCCGCAAGGCCCGCGAAACGGCACGTCGCAAGGGTCTGCTTGAGGGCGGCGGAATGCCGGGCAAGCTCAAGGACTGCCAAAGCAAGGATCCCTCGCTGTCCGAGATCTTCATCGTGGAGGGTGACTCGGCCGGCGGGTCCGCCGTGCAGGGTCGCAACCCGGAGACGCAGGCAATCCTGCCTCTGCGCGGCAAGATCCTCAACGTGGAGAAGGCCCGCCTCGATCGTGCCCTCGGCAACAACGAGGTGCAGGCCATGATCACGGCCTTCGGAGCCGGGATCGGCGAGGAATTCAACCCCGACAAGGTGCGGTACCACAAGATCGTTTTGATGGCCGACGCGGACGTCGACGGGCAGCACATCACGACGCTGCTGCTCACTCTTCTCTTCCGTTACATGCGTCCGCTGATCGACCTGGGTTATGTGTATCTGGCCCAGCCGCCGCTGTACCGCCTCAAGTGGACCAATTCACCCCACGAGTATGTGTACTCGGACCGGGAACGCGATGCGCTGCTCGCCGATGGCGCCGCCGCCGGCAAGCGCATCCCGAAAGACAACGGGATCCAGCGTTACAAGGGCCTCGGGGAGATGGACTACAAGGAGTTGTGGGAGACCACAATGGCCCCGGAGTCCCGCACCCTCCTGCAGGTGACGCTCGACGACGCTGCCGCCGCTGACGAAATTTTCACCACCCTGATGGGTGAAGACGTCGAGTCCCGACGCAACTTCATCCAGAAGAACGCGAAGGACGTGCGTTTCCTTGACATCTGATGACACCAACCTCCCCGAGGGTGAGAACACCGAGACCGGGAACACCGTTGAGGCGGCCGATGCCGCGGCCGCGGCCGCTCACCTGACGCGCCACGGAAAAATCGATCAGGTCGATCTCCAGCTGGAGATGCAGCGTTCCTACCTCGACTACGCCATGAGCGTGATCGTGGGCCGCGCCCTGCCCGACGTGCGCGACGGCATGAAGCCCGTGCACCGCCGCGTGATCTACGCCATGTTCGACGGCGGATACCGCCCGGACAAGGCCTTCTCCAAGTGCGCTCGCGTGGTCGGCGACGTGATGGGCCAGTTCCACCCGCACGGTGACTCGTCCATCTACGATGCGCTGGTTCGCCTCGTGCAGCCGTGGAGCCTGCGCTATCCCCTCGCTCTCGGCCAGGGCAACTTCGGCTCCCCCGGCAACGACGGCGCCGCCGCCCCCCGGTACACCGAAACGAAAATGGCGCCGCTCGCTCTCGAAATGGTTCGCGACATCGACGAGAACACGGTCGATTTCCAGGACAACTACGACGGCCGCACGCTTGAGCCCACGGTTCTTCCCGCACGATTCCCGAACCTGCTGGTCAACGGCTCGGTCGGCATCGCGGTCGGCATGGCCACGAACATTCCCCCGCACAACCTGCGTGAGGTCGCCTCCGGCGCCCAGTGGTTCCTCGATAACCCCGAGGCCAGCCGCGAGGAGCTTCTCGAGGCCCTCATTCAGCGCATCAAGGGTCCGGACTTCCCCACCGGTGCGCAGATTCTCGGCGTCAAGGGCATCCACGACGCCTACCGCACGGGCCGCGGCTCCATTACGATGCGGGCCGTCGTGAGCATCGAGGAACTCCAGGGACGCACCTGCCTCGTCATCACCGAGCTCCCGTACCAGGTGAACCCCGACAACCTCGCCATCAAGATCGCCGACCTGGTGAAGGATGCCAAGATCACCGGCATTGCCGACATCCGGGACGAGACCAGCGGGCGAACCGGCCAACGCCTCGTGATCGTGCTCAAGCGCGATGCCGTGGCCAAGGTTGTGCTGAACAACCTTTACAAGCACACGCAGCTGCAGGAGAATTTCGGCGCGAACATGCTCGCCATCGTGGACGGTGTGCCCCGTACGCTCGCCATCGACGGCTTCATCTCCGCCTGGGTTGCGCACCAGATCGAGGTCATTGTTCGACGCACGCAGTTCCGCCTCAACAAGGCGGAGGCGGAGGCGCACATCCTGCGCGGCTATCTCAAGGCGTTGGACGCTCTTGACGAGGTCATCGCGCTCATCCGTCGCTCCAATACCGTCGATGACGCCCGCGAAGGCCTGATGGCCCTGCTCGACGTGGACAAGCTGCAGGCTGACGCCATCCTCACCATGCAGCTGCGCCGTTTGGCCGCGCTGGAACGCCAGAAGATCATCGACCAGGCGGCCGAGCTTGAACTGCAGATCGCGGAGTTCAAGTCCATTCTGGCCAGCCCGGAACGCCAGCGCACGATCATCAAGGAAGAACTCGCCGCGATCACCGACAAATTCGGTGATGATCGTCGAACAGAGATCATGTTCGGCTTCGACGGAGACATGTCGATCGAGGACCTTATCCCCGAAGAGGAGATGGTCGTCACCGTCACCCGCGGCGGCTATATCAAGCGCACGCGCAGCGACAACTACCGCAACCAGCACCGCGGTGGCAAGGGCGTCAAGGGCGCGCAGCTCCGTGCCGACGATGTGGTCGAACACTTCTTCGTGACCACCACGCATCACTGGTTGTTGTTCTTCACGAACACCGGGCGTGTCTACCGCGCCAAGGCCTACGAGGCGCAGGAGTCGGGGCGTGACGCCAAGGGGCAGCACGTCGCCAACCTGCTCGCCTTGCAGCCGGGTGAGGAAATCGCGCAGATTCTCGATATCCGCGACTACGACGTGGCCCAGTACCTCACCCTCGCCACCCGCGACGGACTGATCAAGAAGACCGCGCTGCGCGAATACGACACCAACCGCACCGGTGGCATCATTGCGATCAAGCTGCGCGAGGGAGATGAGCTCGTCTCGGCCCTCCTTGTCGAAGATGATTCCGATCTGCTCCTGGTTTCGCGTAAGGGCATGTCCATTCGCTTCACCGCGACCGACGAGGCCCTACGCCCGATGGGTCGCAGTACGTCCGGCGTGATCGGCATGCACTTCCGCGGAGAAGACACCCTGCTCGACGCATCCGTGATCGATGAAATGGGATACGTCTTCGTCGTGACGGAGGGCGGGTACGCGAAACGCACCGCCGCCGACCAGTACCGGTTGCAGAATCGAGGCGGTCTGGGCATCAAGGTCGCCAAGCTCCACGAAGACCGTGGCGATCTGGTGGGTGCCCTGATCGTTAATGCCGAGGATGAAGTTCTCGTGGTTCTTACCAGTGGCAAGGTGGTACGCTCTGACGTCGCGGAGGTTCCGGCCAAGGGTCGGGACACCATGGGCGTCGTTTTCGCTAAGTTTGCGACGGAAGACAGAATCATTTCCATCGCCAAGAACAGCGAGCGCAATCTCGTGGTGGCGGAATCCGACGTCACAGCTGAGGCTGCGGCACCGAATGTTGATTCGGGGAAAGTAGAATCACCAGATGAGTAGCGTTGCGGAAAAACTGGCAAAAAAGTCGAATCGACGTCCGTCGACGAAGCAGGTGCGCCTGAAGCTGGTGTACGTCGACTTCTGGTCGGCCGTCAAGCTGTCGTTCCTCGTGGCCCTGTGCCTGGCCGTCGTCACGATTGTGGCGTCGTTCCTGATCTACACGGTGCTCGCGCAGACGCAGATCCTCGACAAGGCCAACACGCTGTACACGGACATCTCGGGAGCGTCTGCCGACCTGCTCAGTATTCTGTCGATCGGCAACGTCATGGGCTTCGCCGTGGTTGTCGCCATCCTCAACACCGTCGTGATCACCGCCCTCGGTGCGATATTCGCGGTACTGTATAACCTCAGCGTCAAAGTCACCGGCGGCTTGCTCGTCGGTTTCACCAACAACTAGGCCTCAAAATCTAGTTGTTGGGTTTCTGACACGCGCGGATGTCCCGCTCGATTTCAGGAATCGGGCAGATTCCGATAGTCTCGAATCTGCCCAACAGGGGGATATAGCTCAGTTGGTTAGAGCGCTTCACTGATAATGAAGAGGTCCCAGGTTCAAATCCCGGTATCCCCACGCACGTCGTTTTTTCAGTTAGTCATCACCAGATTCCCGACTTTCGGGGCCATAGCTCAATTGGTAGAGCGCCTGCTTTGCAAGCAGGAGGTCCGGGGTTCGATTCCCCGTGGCTCCACAAATCCACAGAATGCCTGGCCACCCACGTGGCCAGGCATTCTTTCGTTAATGCCCCGTGAACTTACTGAACGTGGTGCCTCAGCGGGCACAGGAGGCATTCTGAGGCCTTAACGCCGTAAGGCCCGCCTCCCTTAGTCGGAGGCGGGCCTTACGGAACGTGGTGGGTCGCTCAGTCCTCGCGGGTACCGTTCGACTCGGTCTCCTCGTCGGAGACCCACAGCTCGTCATCTGCGCGGAACGTCTGCCACACGGCGTACGCGACTCCGGCTGCGGCGGCAATGGCCAGCCCCATGGCGACGTAGGTCGCTGCGCCCGTGCTCTTCTGCTCCACCACAACGGGCTTCTGCAGGTGAATACGGCTGAGGGCGGCCCGTACGCGGGCGTCGCGGGCGACGTCTCCCACGGACATGACTGTTCCGATGGCAGTGCCCAGCCCCGGAAGTACGTCGTGCACGACGGCACGTCGAACACCCTGGGCCAGGTGCTGCGTGGCATCCACGCGCGGGCGTACGTAGTGATCGTAACTTTCACGTACGCGCGGGACCACTTCTTCTCGTGTGAGCACTCCCGCCTGGTGGCCGGCCTCACGGGCGACGGCGTTGGCGCGTTCCAAGACTTCCGTCTGGTGGCTCCATAGTTCGTCTGCGCTTTTGCGCAGCCGAATGAGTTCCTTGCGGCGCTTGCGTGACAGGCTCATCTGGACCCTCCATTGTTGTCGTACGGCGAATACGTCCATCTTGCCACTGAATCGACTGGGAGCGGTCTGGGTATCAGAATCCGCCAATAGGCCTGTGCAAGAATTATCACCATGTCTAAGCACACGGCTGTAGCCACCCTAAACACCACCCTCGGACCGATCAAGGTCAACCTCTTCGGAAACCACGCGCCGAAGACGGTGCAGAACTTCGTGGGTCTCGCGACCGGCGAGACCGAGTGGAAGCACCCCGCCACGGGAGTGAAGTCCACCACGCCGCTCTACGACGGCACCATTTTCCACCGAATCATCAAAGACTTCATGATCCAGGCCGGCGACCCGCTGGGACAGGGCACCGGCGGACCCGGCTACCAGTTCGACGACGAGATCAGCCCGGACCTCGACTTCACCCAGCCCTACGTGCTGGCCATGGCAAACGCCGGCATCCAGGGCGGCCGTGGCACCAACGGATCGCAGTTCTTCATCACCGTGGTGCCCACGACGTGGCTCCAGGGCAAGCACAGCATTTTCGGTGCGGTCGAGGACGAGGCATCACGCGCCATCGTCGCAAAGCTGGCGACCGTCGCGACGGATGGTCGCGACCGCCCCCTCGAAGACGTTGTCATCGAGAGCGTCACCGTCGAGTCCGTCTAAGCACGAGCAATTCCGCACAGATGAGTGATCTGCCTGCCTCGGCGGCGAATTTTTGTTACCGCCACCCGGGGCGGCAGAGCCTTATCCTGTGCCAGCGCTGTGGGCGTACGATCTGCCCGGAGTGCCAAACGCAGGCCGCCGTCGGTGTGGTCTGCCCGGAGTGCATGAAAGAGCAGCGCAAGAACGCACCGCGCACGAAGCCGGCCGTGCTCACGCGCCTCACCGGTGAGGGCAAACCCACCGTGACGTATGCGCTCATCGCGGTAACGGCATTCATCTTCGTGCTGCAGTGGATTCCCGGTCTGGGCATCTACCAGAACTTTGCCTACATGCCCGCTCTGACCGTGATTGAGCCGTGGCGCATGCTCACGAGTGTTTTCCTGCACTCCCAAGGCTTTATCTTCCACATCCTGCTGAACATGTACATGCTGTGGATCTTCGGGCAGCTGCTCGAGGGTCTGCTCGGCCGCGGACGATTTCTGGCTCTGTATCTGGTCAGTGGATTTGCCGGTTCCGTCGGCGTTCTGGTCTTGTCATCCCCCAACACGGTCGTTGTGGGTGCCTCTGGTGCCATCTTCGGCCTCATGGGCGCATTCCTGGTGATCCAACGGCGCCTGGGCGGCAACGCGACGCAGCTGTTGGTGCTGCTCGGCATCAACTTCGTCATTGGGTTCATTCCCGGACTCAATATTGCCTGGCAAGCGCACCTCGGCGGACTCCTTGCGGGAGCCCTGATGGGGCTCATCTTCATGCAGACTCGCCGACTCAAGCACCAGGGCATACAGGTCGTCCTGATTGCCGGTCTGACGGTTGTTCTCGCTGCAGTGGCCGCCCTGAAGGTGTTCAGCTACCTCAACGGTTAGTTTTCAACCGGACGGTTAAGTTATCCACAGGTTATCCACAATGGGGATAATTACACGGATGTCATTACCTGTTCATCTCGTCGTCAGACGGTGGGGTAGACGAGCTCGCTAGCGCCACCGCGTCGTCATTAGGAAGCCGATGAAGGCGATCCCGAAGCCGACCATGATGTTCCACGAGCCGAGAGCCGCGACGGGGAGTTGGCTCTGGCTCACGTAGAAGACGATGATCCAGGCGAGGCCGATCAGCATGAATCCGAACATGACTGGCTTGAACCAGACCGGGTTCGGTGCTTCCTCGCCGGAGCGGGCAACCTCTGTGCGGGCGGGCTTGGTGCGGGGGTTCGTTCGTGCCATGGTGCGAGCTTACCGTCATCGCGTGTGGCGCGCCCCGGAACCCGCTTAACTGGCAATTCCGTGCCTCTGCGCCGGGCGACGAAAACTCTGCGGGGCAACTTCAATAGACTCGGAGTGTGACCTCCATCGAACCCGACGCCCGGCCCGCTCGTGGGCGCCGCGCACGCCGGGCGGAACGCCAGGGCACGCGCCGCCACGTGAGCGTCATCGGTCTGATCGGGGAACTGCTGATCACGGGCGGTGTTCTCGTGATGCTCTTCATCGCGTGGCAGCTGTGGTGGAACGACATGATTGTGGCCAGGGAACAGTCCAGCGCCGCCGCGGCGATCAGCAAGGGCTGGATCGACGAGGCTCGTCAGCAGGGCGAGCGGGATTCGACTCCGGGGGAGCCGGAACCGACCGTTACACCGGACTACGGTGAGCCCGTCGTGGCCGCCGCGCCCGGAAGAACCCAGCCCTTCGCCGTGCTCTATGTGCCCCGATTCGGGGCGGACTATCGCCGCACCGTGGCCGAAGGTACCGGTCACGACGTGCTCAACAGCACCACCCTCGGCATTGGACACTATCCCGACACGCAGATGCCCGGCGAGGTAGGAAATTTCGCGGTGGCGGCGCACCGCAGCGCGTACGGCGGTGGGATGCATCTGATCAACGAGCTGCAGCTCAACGATGCGATCTATGTGCAGACCGCGGACGGCTACTACACCTATCGATTCCGTGACATGGAGTACGTGGCGCCCTCCCGGGTCGAAGTCCTCACACCGGTGCCGAACGCACCCGGCGTGGCCCCCCTCGACCGAATCATCACGCTCACGAGCTGTAACCCACTGTATTCCACGGCCGAGCGCATCATTGCGTACGGGGTACTCGAATCGTGGCAGCCGACATCCGCCGGGGCACCGGCAGGTCTCGCACCGATCATCGCCGCTCAGGCTCAGGCCCAGGGCTAGGAGGCTCTCATGTACGCAGGACTCTGGCGCATTCTTCCCGGACCGGTGTGGGTCCGCCTGCTCCTGGTTCTCCTTCTTCTCACGATGGTGCTCTTTGCACTGTCAACGTGGGTTTTTCCCTACATTGACCAATTCGTCACCAACCAGGAAGCGACGGTGGGCAGTCAATGACCCGCATTCTTGTGATCGACAACTACGACAGCTTTGTGTACACGCTCAACGGGTACCTGATGGAGCTCGGCGCCGAGACGGTGGTCATGCGCAATGACGCCTTCGCCGCGAGCGAGGCGGCCGAGCGACTGGCCGAGTTCGACGGTGTGCTGCTGTCACCCGGGCCGGGAGCGCCGGCGGATGCCGGTGTGTCGATAGCCCTGGTCGGCGCGGCACTCGAATCCGGCGTGCCGTTGTTCGGCGTCTGTCTGGGGCACCAGGCGATCGCCGAGGCGTTCGGGGCGACGGTCACGAACGCGGAGGAACTCATGCACGGCAAAACGAGCCGCATCACCCATGACAACAGCGACTTCTACGATGGCGTGCCCCAGCCGTTCACGGCCACGAGATACCACTCACTCGCCATCGTGGATTCAACGATGCCGGCTGAGCTTGTCGTCACCTCCCGGACGCAGGGAGGTGTGATCATGGGCCTGCGGCACGAGTCCGCGCCCATCCTGGGCGTGCAGTTCCACCCCGAGTCGGTATTGACCGAGGGTGGCTACCGCATGATCGGCAACTGGCTGGCCCTTGCCGGCCTGCCGGAGGCCAGGGAGACCGCCAAGGATCTCCACCCGCTGCTGCGCCTCGGCTGACCCACCGGAGCGGCGCGTGGCTGGCGCGTGTCAGCCGGCGCAGTACGTGAGCGTGACCTGAGAATTCTGGGGAACGTCCCCTGCGGCGAGAGACTGATTCGTCACGGGGGAGCCTCGCTCCTGCTTACAGGTGTAGTCGGGGCTTTGCTTCGCCACCAGTCGCAACGTTTCGCCGGCGAGCAGGTCGGATGCCGCGGTCAGGGACTGGCCGGTCAGGTCCCCGAGCGTGACGAGTCCGCTTGACACGATGAAATTCACGGGCACTCCGGCGGTTTCGATGCTTTCGGGCTCCGGGTCCGTGCTCATCACCACGTCTGTGGCCACCGTGGGGGAGTTCTCCCTGGTGACCGAACCGGACACGAGTCCGGTGGCCTCAATGGCGGCCTGGGCATCCGCTATCGGCTGGTTGAGCACGTTGGGAACGGCGACCGGGACAGCACCCGTGGATACGAAGACCTTGATCACTTCGGCCGGTTGAACCACGGTCCCTGCGGGGGGAACCGTGCGAGTCACCTCTCCGGCGGGCACGGTGGGGCTGCTCTCCTCGGCCCTGGTCGCGGCCAGGTCGAGGTCCAGCAGGGTGTTCTGGGCCTCGTCGTAGGTCTGGCTCGTCAGCGTCGGTATGCGGCGCGAATTGTCCGGGATCTCGGTGGACGGCTTGAGCGTGTACACCCAGAACATCACGGACACCACGATGACGATGACCGCGACGATGCCGGCCCAGACCCAGATGACCGGTGGTCGCCGCTGGGTGCGCACCATCGTTTGGTCTTCACTGAGCTGCTTGATGGCCAGCACAGAACCGGACTCTGGGTTGGGAGCGGCACCGAACAGGCCGCCGCCGGCCTCTTCGAGGGGACGACCGGTGGGAATATGACCTTGACCGGCCGTCGACACATCAGCGCGGAATTCGACCGCGCTCTGGTAGCGAGCAAAGCGGTCCTTGGCGAGGGCATGTGCCACGACGTGGTCCAGGGCCGGGGAAACATTGGGATTGAGGGAAGACGGCTTGGCCGGCTCTTCGCTCACATGCTGGTACGCCACAGCGACCGGGGTGTCGCCGCGGAAGGGGGCGCGTCCGGTGAGCATCTCAAACAGCACGACGCCGGTCGAGTAGAGGTCGGTACGGGCATCGACGGACTCGCCCTTTGCCTGCTCGGGCGAAAAATACGATGCGGTGCCCAGAATGGCGGTGGTCTGCGCCACCGTCGTGGAGGAGTCCGAGATGGCACGGGCAATACCGAAGTCCATGACCTTGACCTGGCCGGACTTGGTGATCATGATGTTGCCCGGCTTGATGTCGCGGTGCACGACACCCGCACGGTGTGAATACTCCAGTGCCGTGAGGACACCGTCGATGATTCGCACAGCCTCCACGGGGTCAATCGGTCCCTCGCGAATGATGTCTTTGAGGAGACGACCGTCGACGTGTTCCATCACAATAAAGGGAACCTGCGAGACCGAGCCCCGTTCGTCGGTGACTGTTTCTTCCCCGGCATCGAAGACACGGACAATCGTGGGGTGTGCCATGCGCGCGGCGGCCTGGGCCTCCTGGCGGAAACGGGTGCGGAAGGCCGGGTCGGCAGCCAGGGAGGACTTGAGTAGCTTGATGGCGACCGTGCGCCCCAGGCGGGAATCCGTGCCGATGTGCACGTCGGACATGCCGCCACGACCAAGAAGGGAACCCACGCGATAGCGACCAGCTAGCAAACGACCGTCATCACTCAATGCGTAAACTCCCGAGCTCGGTGGACACAACGATCATTATTTTACCGGGTCTGCGGCCGGCCTGTTGTTATCCGCCGGAGGCGCCTGTCACGACGACCGTCGTGGCCGGCGAGGCGTCCGACTCGACCTGGCCGCAGAAATAGGTGTACGAGACCGTGAACTCGGCAGCGCCGGTGGCCGGACCGGACATGACCTTGATGCTCGTGGCGTCGGCCGCGGTGGGGTTCGCTCCGGTCACGGTCGCGCCACCGTCGACGATGACCCGGTAACCGGACAACGTTTGGCCGCTCGGGCAGCTCTGGGCGGGCCAGGAGACGGTGACCTCGGTGGCGGCCGCCACCGGGTTGGGCGAGGCCGTCGGGGCGCTTGAGGGAGTCGTGGGGGTCGCCGCGGCCGCGTAGACCTTCACGAGAATCTCGGTTCCGGGCAGTACGGAACCGGTGGGGTTGACCGAGTACACGGTTCCCACGACCTGCTCGGGTGAGGTGGAGGCGTTGCCGTCCTGCACGTTGGCGACCAGCTCCATGCCGTCCAGCTTCTGGCGGGCCTCGTCGCTGGTGAGTCCCTTGAAGTCGGCGAGATTCACGTTGACCCGGGTGCTCGTGGGTGTTTCGCTGGGCGTCGGTGTTGTCGTGGGGGTAGACGACGGGGTGGGCGATGGGGTGGGCGTCTCCGACGTCGGCGCCGGAGCCGGGGTGTTGTCCTGAGTCACAAGCGCGTACACGGCACCGGCCAGAACGAGGGCGAGAACCACGATCAGGGCAATGAGCGACCAGGACCAGGGGCTCTTCTTCTTCGGATCCGGGGCTGGCGCGACCGCACCCGCACGGGTGCCCGGCGTTGCCGATGGGAGCATTGCTGTTGCCTGGTCGTTGCCGCCGGGCATGAGCATCGTGGCGGCGGTCAATGTTGCCTCGCCGAGCACGCCGGGCACAGCCACGGCTGCGGCAGCGACGTCCCCACGACGCAGTGCGGACGCGGCCCGGGCCAGGTGTGCGGCGGAAGCGGGACGCTCGGCCGGGTTCTTCGACAGGCAGGCGAAAACCAGGTTACGGATCGGCTCCGAAACGGTGGCCGGAAGATCCGGCGCGGTCTCATTGATCTGCGCCATGGCGATGGCGACCTGCGACTCACCGGTGAAGGGGCGCCGACCCGCGAGCGATTCGTAGGCGACGATGCCGATCGAGTAGATGTCGGTCGTGGGGGAGGCGGGGTGGCCGCTCGCCTGCTCGGGCGAGAGGTATTGCACCGTGCCCATAACCTGGCCGGTCGCCGTGAGGGGAACCTGGTCGGCGATTCGGGCAATCCCGAAGTCGGTGATTTTGACGCGGCCCTCGGGCGTGATCAGCAGGTTGCCCGGCTTGATGTCGCGGTGAACGAGACCCGCCGCGTGTGCCGCGTGGAGCGCGAGCGACGTTTGCGCCACGAAATCGAGCACCTTGTCGGCGGGGAGCACGTGCTCTCGCTCGAGGATGGTGGACAGGGCCTCACCGGGTACGAGCTCCATAACGAGGAAGGCGCTGCCGTCTTCCTCGCCATAGTCAAAGACGTTCGCGATTCCTTCGTGATTGACGAGGGCCGCATGTCGGGCCTCGGCGCGGAAGCGCTCCAGAAACCCGGGGTCGCCGAGATACTCGTCCTTCAAAATCTTGATGGCGACCGTTCGACCGATCACCAGGTCGGTCGACTTCCAAACCTCGCCCATACCGCCGATGGCGATGCGCGACTGCAGCTCGTACCGACCACCGAAGGTGAGCCCTGCTGTGGGTCTCATTTGTTAAGCACCGCCCCTAGAACCTTTTGTGCGACCGGTGCGGCAAGAAGGTTGCCGAACCCCGTTTGACCCATGCCGCCACCGTCTTCGATCAAAACAGTGATGGCGTGTGTCGCGTCGTTCGCGGGGGCAAACCCGGTGAACCACAGTGTGTACGGCTCTGTCGAACCGTTCTCCGCAGTGCCCGTTTTACCCGCCACTTTGACCCCGTCTATTCTTGCATTGCTCGCGGCGCCATCCTGGACGTTATTGACCATCATCGCAGTGAGACTTGCCGCCGTATCGGTGCTCATCACGCGTCTGAGGACCTCCGGTTCGAAGCTTTGCAGGGGACTGAGATCGGGTGCCAGAATTTCTTCCACGAGATTGGGTTTCATGGCAACGCCCCCATTGGCGATGGCAGCGGAGACAACCGCCATTTGCAGCGGTGTAGCGCGCACGTCGGTCTGGCCGAAGGAGGACAGGGCGGTCTGGGCATCGTCAAGCGTCTGGGGGTAGTTGCTCTTCGAGGATTGCAGCGGCGTCGTGAACGTGGAATTGAAACCGAACTTCTCTGCGGTTTCGCGCAGTGCCGCGTCGCCGAGCTGCAGGCCGAGCTCGGCCATCGGTATGTTGCAGGAGAGGCGGAGGGCATTGGCAATGGTGACGGTTTCACCTTCCCCACACGTGCCGCCGCCGGAGTTGGTCACGACGGAACTCGACCCCGGCAGCTGGAACGTGCCCGGGTTGGGGAACGTGCTCTCCGCGGTGAATTTGCCCGACTCAAGAGCGGCCGTCACGACGACGAGCTTGAAGACCGACCCGGGAGGGTTCAGGCTGTTGATGGCCCGGTTGATCAGCGGGGCGCCCGCGTCGTCAAGCAGTCCTTGATACGCATTGGTGACATCGGTGTTGTTGTGCACACTGAGCAGGTTGGGGTCAAAGCTCGGCTTGGACACCATCGCCAGAATCCGGCCCGTGTCCGGTTCCAGCACAACGACGGAGCCTGTTTTGTCGCCCAGGGCGTCCCATGCGGCTTGCTGCGTGACGGGGTCGATTGTGGTCTCGACGGCCGCACCCTTCGGGTCGTCTCCGGTAATGAGCGAGCTGAACTTATCGAAGAACTGGGCGTTCGAGGTTCCGGTGAGTTCACCGTTGAGGGCATGCTCAAGGCCGGTCGGGGCGCCGTTGATGGGAATGAATCCCGTGATGGGCGCGTAGAGCGGTCCGTTGCTGTACGTTCGCAAGAATTTGAAGTCGTCGTCGACGGGCATGGATTGCGCGATGGGCTCACCGTCGACGAGAATGGCGCCGCGTTCCACGGAGTAGCTGTCGAGGAGCGTTCGGGTATTTCGGGCGTCCGCCGACAGATTGTCGGCCTGAAAGGCCTGGACAATTGACGTTGAGGAGAGCAGGGCGACGAACATCAGCATCACCACAACGCTCACTCGCTTGAGTTCGCGATTCATTAGACCACCAGCCTGGGTTGGTTGCGCACCGTGTCAGACAGACGCAGCAGGAGCGCTGCGATGATCCAGTTGGCAACGAGGGAGGATCCGCCTGCCGCCAGGAACGGCGTTGTGAGGCCGGTGAGCGGGATGACGCGCGTGACCCCGCCGATCACAATGAAGCACTGCAGGGCAACCACGAAAGACAGGCCGACGGCGAGGAGCTTTCCGAAGTCATCCTGACCGGCGAAGCCGATACGGAACCCGCGGGCCACGAAAAGCAGGTACAGGGCGAGGATGGCAAAAATCCCGGCAAGGCCGAGCTCTTCACCAAGACTGGCGATGATGTAATCGCTCTGCGGAACGGGGGTGATATCCGGGCGGCCCTGGCCGAGGCCGGTGCCGAGCAGACCGCCCTTGGCGAGGCCGAACAGGCCCTGCACCAACTGGAAGCTTCCGCCCGGCGCGTTGTAAACATCCGGGTTCATGGCGTCGAGCCAGTTCGTGAAACGACCGTTGACGTACGTCAGCGTCTGGCTGGCGAGGATGGCGCCGCCGAGGAAGAGGGCCATGCCGAGCAGTACCCAGCTGAGGCGGCCGGTGGCCAGGTAGAGCATCACCAGGAACAGGCCGAAATAAAGCAGTGCGGTTCCGAGGTCACGCTGGAAAATGATGACGGACATGGAGAGCGCCCACACCACGAGGACGGGGCCGAGATCGCGCAGTCGGGGGAAGTGCATGCCCATGAAGCGCTTGCCGACCATGGAGAGGCTGTCGCGGTTGCGCACGAGGTAGCCGGCGAAGAAGACAGCGAGGGCGATTTTGGCGATTTCGCCGGGTTGGAACGTGGCGAATTGGCCGACACCGATCCAGACCCGCGCGCCGCTCACTTCGCGCCCGAGACCGGGGACGAGGGGAAGAAGCAGCAGGATCACCGCGACGAAACCGGCTATATACGTGTAACGGAATAGGATTCGGTGGTTGCGAATGACGAGGATGACAGCAATCGCGCAGGCGATGGCGAGCCCGCTCCAGGCCGTCTGCCGCACGGCCGCGCTACTCCACCCCTCGGCGCCGTCGGCGATGTCGATGCGGTAGATCATCGCGATACCGATGCCGTTGAGCAGCGTGGCGATCGGCAGAATGAACGGGTCGGCGTCGCGAGCCACGAAGCGCATCACAATGTGCAGTCCGAGCACGAGGATGCTCAGGCTCGCGCCGAGAAGGACGAGCGTCGTATCAATATGGCCGAGCGCGCCGAGTTGCACGAGCACGACGGCACCGGCGTTGATGCCGCATGCGATGACGATGAGAAAGAGCTCGAGATTACGCAATTTCTGCGGCAGGTGGAGGCGCCGTACCTTGTCGTTTTTCGACGAGGTACGCGGCGGAGCCGCCGCGCTGCTACTGGGTGGCATTGTATAACCGTTCGACTATGCGTTCTGCTTCCGCAATGGATGAGGCACTGATGGTCTTCTCAACCTGCTGTCGGTCATAGACGCGCAGGATGGACAGTTCAAGGTCGGTGTCTTTGTACACGCTGGACAGTTTGATCGGCCCGAGATCCTGCTGGATGCCCTGATAAATGGCGACCGTGCTGCCCTCGACACCAACGAAGTAGCGCGTCTGGGTCCACTGGTAGCCCAGCACGGCGGTGCTGGCGATGGCGAGTACGAGCAGGACCACCGCGACCAGCCAGGTGACCTTGCGGCGTCGTGCGCGACGGGCGTCTTCTTCAATGAGCTCTGACAGGTAGTCCTGCGAGTCCGGTTCGAAGTGTGTCTCGCGCACGGGGTGCAGGCGCAGGGCCGGAATGCGCAAGGGACGCTGTCGCGCCACTTCTTCGCCGAAGGCGAGGGGCGCGGCAGCCGAGCCCACGACAGTGGGCGTGTCGTCGCGCTCGGCGGCAACGCCGACATCGACGATGACAACCGTCACGTTGTCTGGCGCCCCGCCGTCGAGACTTTCCTTCACGAGGCGGTCGGCGACATCCGCTGCGCTCAACCCGCTCGTGAGGGCCGTGGCCATGGCCGAATGTGACACGACGCCGGTGAGTCCGTCGCTGCACAGCAGCCAGCGGTCGCCCGGTATCGTCGCGAGGATCGACGTGTCAATTTCGGGGGAGGAGTCGACGTCGCCAAGCACGCGCATCAGCACGGACCGGCGGGGATGCACCATGGCCTCCTGCTCGGTGATGCGACCGCTGTCGACGAGTCGCTGCACGAACGTGTGGTCAATGGTGATCTGTGAGAGCTCGCCGTCACGGAGCAGGTAAATGCGCGAGTCGCCGATGTGGGCGATTGCGACCTCATCGTTGAGCACGAAGAGGGCGCTGACCGTGGTGCCCATGCCCGTGAGCTCGGCGTGCTCGAACACGGCCTCGGCAAGCTGGGCGTTGGCCCCAATGAGTGCGGCCTGCAATGCGAACTCGGCGTCAGCGGCCGACGCGTAGTCCGTGTCGGCCTCGATGATGCGTTTCACGGCGATCGACGACGCGACGTCGCCGCCGGCGTGGCCACCCATGCCGTCGGCCACCACAAACAGATTGTGTCCGGCATAGCCGGAGTCCTGATTGTTGGAGCGTACCCGGCCAACGTCGGACGCGGCTGCGCTATGAATCACTGTTGCCATGGAAACTACCGCCGAAGCTCGAAGCTGGTTGCGCCGATTTTGACGGTGGTACCGAGCTGAACGGGTGTGGGCACCGTGACGCGGGTACCGGCCAGGAACGTGCCGTTGGTGGAATCGAGGTCCTGGATCATCCACTCATCGTTCCAGAGCATCAGGCGGGCGTGGTGAGTGGACGTGTAGTCGTCGCGGATGACGAGGCTCGAGTCGCTCGACCGACCGATGGTGATCGGGTCGGTTCCGAGGGGGAACTCGGTGCCTGCCTTCGGACCCGAGGTGATCACCAGGCGCCCGGTATTGTGCGCGGTGGCCTTGCCGGTGGCGGCTGGCGTGACGGGCGCCTTCGGCCGCGAGAGCTGCTCGGTGGGCGCGGCGGCGGCCGCAGCGGAGGCACCGGCCGCGGCGACCGGCGTCTGGAACGCGGGCGGTGTGGTGGGCGCGGCCGCGGCATCCGCACTCAGCTTGCGCACGCGCTGGCCGAAGAGGTCGCTGCGCAGCGCATAGACGATGCCGAAGATGAACAGCCACAGCAAGAGCAGAAAACCGATGCGCAGCACGAACAGGGTCAGTTCACTGACGCTCATTTTGAGGGCCCCCAGAATCCGCCCATGTCGTGGCGCTCGTTTGTGTCTCCGGCGGATTTGCCTTGTGCAACCACTCGGTAGACGATGCGTGTGCGACCGATCGTGACGACCGAGTCCGGTTCCAGGATCGCCTTCGTGACCGGGGAACCATTGAGCTGCGAGCCGTTGGTGCTGCCGAGGTCTGTGACCTGTGCCCGGGCACCGTCCCAGGTGATTTCGACGTGGCGTCGTGAGGTTCCGGAGTCGTCGACGGTGATGTCGGCATCGCTGCCGCGGCCGATGACCGTGCGCGACTTGATCAGCGGGTAGCGTTTGCCGGAGATGTCAAGCACCGGGGTCCACGCGACGTCGCCCTTGAACGTACTTGAATCGATCTGAACCATGCCCTCGCTGAGGCTGCGGTCGTCGGAGAGAGTGATCGACACCCCTCCGGTGAACTGGTAGCGCTGCTCGGCTGCGTGCTTCTTGACCAGCTGTGTGAGTTCGTCAATCAACGTGTCGCCGAGGGCCGTCATGCGCGCGTGGTCTGCGCGAGACATGCGCACGGTGAAACGATTGGGCGCGAGGATGCGATCACGGGCGACGACTGCCGCTTTCGTGTCCAGCTCGCGACGCAGCGCCGAGGTGATCTCGACGGGCTGCAATCCCGACTTAAAGGTCTTGGCGAAGGCGCCGTTTACGGCGCGCTCAAGACCTTTCTCAAAGTTATCCAGAATGCCCACAGGTCTCCCGATCCGGTCCGATTGGCTATGAGCATGTTACTTGTCTCGGGCGTAACCCGCCTGAAGGGCGCAGGGGGCACGAAACGTCATTCTACCCGCGCGACTTCCGGGGCCGTTAATTGACGTCTTTCGAGGCGGCGCGCCGAGCCGACGGGCTCGAATGGCGCCGGACCCCAAATCAGTGTTAGCATCTGTAAGTTCGCGCGAGTGGCGGAATTGGTAGACGCGCTGGCTTCAGGTGCCAGTGCCCGAAAGGGTGTGGGGGTTCAAGTCCCCCCTCGCGCACAATGGGTTTGCTGAAAACCCAAGCGAATAGAAAAGGCCCCCGAGAAATCGGGGGCCTTTCGTTTTTTACCATCCCCGTGTCGCGGGCTTGTGCGGTGGTGGAGCCTGTCGAGGTGTCCGCATAGAGTCGAATGCAGCATTCGTGTGTGGCCGTTCGCCGCGCAGCAGCTCTACCGGAAGGCCCCGCCATGATCACCACCCTGCCGAAGGTCGAGCTGCACCTGCACATTGAGGGAACCCTCGAGCCGGAGCTGATCATGCAGCTGGCCGAGCGCAACGGCATCCGCTTGCCCTATGTGGACGTCGAGGACCTGCGACGTCAGTACGAGTTCACCGACCTGCAGTCCTTTCTCAACTTGTACTACGCCAATCTCGATGTGCTGGTGACCGAGCAGGACTTCACCGACCTCACGCGCGCCTACCTGCGGCGCGCGCAGGCGGCCGGCGTTCGGCACGCGGAGATCTTCATGGACCCCCAGGCGCACACCTCGCGCGGTATCGCCCTTGCGACGTGCGTCAACGGAGTATCACGCGCGCTGGCTGAGAGCGTGGCCGAGTTCGGAATCTCCACCTCTCTGATCGTGGCGTTCCTGCGCGACCGACCGGCCGATGAGGCCCTTGCCGTGCTCACCGAGCTGATCGCGCTGAAGGCGCCGATTATCGGGGTCGGCCTCGACTCGGCCGAGGTGGGATACCCGCCGATTGATTTCGTCGAGGTGTTTGCCCTGGCGCGGGCGCACGGACTCCAGTGTGTGGCTCACGCGGGCGAAGAGGGCCCGCCCGAGTACGTGTGGCAGGCCCTGGAGCTGTTGAAGGTATCGCGGGTCGACCACGGCATTCGCAGCCTCGAAGACGACGCGCTCGTCGAACATCTCGTGGAGAACAAGATTCCCCTCACGGTCTGCCCCTTCTCCAACGTGCGCCTGCGCGTGGTCGACCGCCTGGAAGACCACCCGTTGCCGGCGATGCTGGCCCGGGGTCTGCTCGTGAACATCAACTCCGACGACCCGGCCTACTTCGGCGGCTACCTCGACGACAACTTCCGCGGGCTGCAGCAGACCTTCGGGCTGGATGCGCCCGCCCTGGCCCTCCTGTCGAGGAACGCCGTGCGTGCTGCGTTCCTCACGGATGTTCAGCGCGCGCCGCTTCTCGACGAGATCTCGGCCTGGCTTGCGGCGCAGGGCTAGAGCTCGACCGAGCGGGCGCGACCGCCGGTTTCCTGGCCGTCCACGGGGGAGGGGCGGGCGCGGATCCCTCCCCCGGTGTGTGTGGCCGCGAGTTGTTCAGGGGTCATGAGGTTTCGTCAGGATTGTCGGTGGCTGGTGGCAGCATGAGGGTATGGAAAGCCTCCGGGAAGCCGTCGATGGTCTTGATGAGCAGTTGCGTTCCGCCGCCGCCGCGGTCGCGGCGTACGGCTCATCGAGTGCGGATTTCGCGGGGTTGTCCGACGAGCGGGTGCTGGAGGCGCGGGGGCCGATCGCTGACCTTCGCCGGCTGAGCGACACGTACTCGGCGTTTCTCTCCGGCACGATCAGCGCCCGGTCGAGGCGGGAACTCGGCGGAAACGGCCTGTCGGCGCGGCAGGGGTTCGTCACGCCGGAGGCGATGGTGCAGCACGCCACCGGCACCACCCGGGGTGACGCGGCGAAGCTTGTCGCCGCCGGGATACTGATGGCCGAGACCGACACGGCCGAAAAGGCCGCGCATGAGGCCGGGCGGCACCCGCACGCGCACCTTCCGGTCCCGGTTCCGTGGCAGGCGCCCCTCGTGCACGCGGTCACCGCCGGCGTGCTGTCGGTCGATGCCGCGGATGCCGTCCGTCGCGGCCTCGGAGACACCGACGCGTCCGTCACGGCCGAGAAGCTCGCCACGGCCCTGACCCGAGTGTTGACGGAAGCGCCGACCCTGACGACGGACCAGCTGTTCAAGCGGGCCCGTCGGCTGCGCGACGAACTCGACGAGGCCGGCATCGCCGCCCGCGAGAAGCAGGCTCGGGACGACACCAGATTCACGGTGTTCCGCCGCGGGGACGGCATGGTCGCCGTCAACGCGTTGCTGGCGCCGGAGCAGGGCGAATGGTGGATGTCCACCTTCGACTGCGTGACGAGCCCCCGGCGCGGCGGGGTGCGGTTCGTGGACCCGGAGAAGGCGGCGTGGGCCGCCCGGATTCAGGGCGACCCGCGCACCCTGCACCAGATCGCCGCCGACGCGTTCACCGACCTGCTGCACCAGGCCGCCGAGGTCGACCCGGGCCGGGTGTTCGGCGGACGCCGCCCCGCCGTGCGCGTGATCGTGACCCAGAAGGCGCTCACCGAGCAGACCGGACACGCCCTCCTCGAGGGCAACCCCGCACCGGTGTCCTGGCAAACCGTGCAACGCGAAATCTGCGACGCCGGCTGGGTCGACGTGAGCGTCGACACCACCGGGCGAGCCCTCGACGTCGGGCGCACCCAACGATTCTTCACCCCGAAGCAACGCATCGCCCTCGGCGTTCGCGACGGCGGCTGCCTCTGGCCCGGCTACGACCAGCCACCCTCCTTCACCGAGGTGCATCACCTGAACGAATGGGCCACCGACCACGGTGACACCGACATCGACCTCGGCTGCCTGCTCTGCCGACGCGACCACCTCCGCCTGCACAACGACGGCTGGCGCATCCGGCACGACAACGGCCGTTACTGGCTCAGACCTCCACCCAGCATCGACCCGGAACAAGCCCTCATCCCGCTGCCCAGCAAGAACCCGCTCATGCTCGCCCTCCACGACACCGACAACACCGCCTAGCCCGAAACGCGTCTCCCGAGGAACCGCGGGCGGCTACAGGCCGACGCTGCCCTGCATGATCCCGCCGTCGATGAACACCGTCGTGGCCGTCATGTAGCCCGATTTGCCCGAGGCGAGGAAGACGACCATCTCCGCGACCTGGGACGGCTGGGCCATGCGGCCGAGCGGAATCGCGGCATCGAGCTTCTGAAGCTTGTCCGCGTCGTTCATGGTATCGGTGTTGATGGGCGTCGCGACGGCGCCGGGAGCGACATTGACCACCCGGATGCCGTGCTGCCCGAGTTCCACTCCGGCGGTGCGGGTGAGCATCCGGGTTCCGCCCTTGGAGACGCAATAGGCCACGTTGCCGGGCATCGGCCAGTCCTCGTGCACGGAGGAGATGTTGATGACCAGCCCCGGTGTTCCCTGTTTGATGAACTGCCTGGCCGACAGCTGGGTGCCGAAGAACGCGCTCTTCAGGTTGACGTCGAGCACACGCTCGTACTGCTGCTCTGTGGTCTCAAGGATGCACGTGCGCACTTCGACTCCGGCATTGTTGACCATGACGTCGAGTCGACCGAACGCGTTGACGGCGGTCGCGATGAGTCTGTGCAGATCGGCGACTTTGCTGACGTCAGCATCGACACCCACGGCGCGGCCACCCGCAGCCTCGACCTTGGCGATGATGTTGTTCGTCTGCTCGGCATCCGTGATGTAGTCGATGACGATGTTCGCGCCCTCCGCGGCTGCGGCCAACACGATTGCCTCGCCAATACCGCTGTTCCCTCCCGTAACGATGACGGTCTTTCCCTTGAGCAGCATGCGTTCACCCTTCCGTTGGCGGGTCGGGGGCCGAACCCGCGTTCGCAGACTACTGCGGGTGGGTGCACCGAGGACGGGAAGGCACCGGGTGGTTGGATCAGGGCGGGCTGATCGGGGGCGCGTGGGGAAAATGTGCGGCGCATGCGAGCCGCGACGGCAACCAATCGGGGCTCAAACCAATACGCGAATCACCGGCCCTCACTCACGAGGGTCCAAGGGACTCCGGGAAGTCAGCGGAGCGAGACCGACCGCCCACTGCGTGCGCTGGTGCGGGCGGCGTCGAGTATTTCCAGGTTGTGCACGGCCTCGGAGAGGAGCACGGGGGGAGGGTCATCGCCCTGGATTGCCCTCAAGAGGGCGCGGTAGTACTCGGAGTAGTCGCCGCGGGCCGATGGCACCGACCGTGCGCCGGCGGCGGTGTGCAGCTGGCCCCAGCGATCTGGTTCCTCGATACCCCAAGTCTCGACGTGGACGGCCGGGCGTAGGCCACTGAAGACCTGCCGGGCCTGCACGTCGGACATTTTCGACACGTAGGCCCCGAGGCTGCCGTGCGCGATGATCTCACGGTCGTGCAGGTGGTTGATCTTGCTGGAGGAGACCGAGGTGTAGACACCGTTCTCGTGATGCATCGTGACCACGAACCCGCAGTCGACCTCGACGCCGTCGATCTCGGTGTGGTCGAGGTGCGCGTCGACGGAGGCGACGCGGCCGAAGAGGTGGGTCATCTGGTCGACGAGGTGGGAGCCGAGGTCGCGGAGCAATCCGTGCGCCGGACCCGCCTCCAGCGTGGCGGGGTCGTCGAGGTCGAACCGCGACGAGACGCGCCAGACATCTCCGAGCGCGCCCGATTCGATCAGGCCGGCAAGGGTGCGGAGATCGGTGTCCCAGCGCCGGTTGTGGAAGACGGTCAGGATGCCACCCGAGTCCGAGGCCGCCTGCACCATCACCGCGGCGGACGCGGCGTCTGGCGCGAACGGCTTGTCGGCGACGGTGTGCACGCCCCGCTCAAGCGCTCGGAGCACGAGGCTCTGACGTGTCTCGGGCGGCGTCGTGATCACGATGGCGTCGACCCCCGCATCGATGAGGTCGTCGAGGGAGTCGAAGGCGGCTACGCCTGGAGCGTCGTCGGCCAACAGTGCGCGGCGGCACTCCGACCGGGTGACCACCCCGACGAGCTCCCACCCGGGCACCGCCTGGATATAGGGAACGTGGAACCAGCGCCCGCCGACGCCGTAACCGACGACACCGATGCGCGCACCTTGGCCGGTCATGAGGCGGTGGCGCCCGACACAGAGGCGGTGAGGGTCGCATCCGCTTCGAGCAACACGGCCGCAGCCACCTCGAGGACTCCCGAGTTCCACGCGTTGACGATCCAGTTCGGACGGCTCGTACCCGGCTCTCCGCCGGGCAGGCCCGACATGGTGATCACTCGGTGCTGACCGAGTCTGCTGGCCAGGCGAATGCTCCGGCGTACGTCACCGGAGTGCGGCCCGCCGATTGCCGGGTTGGGATGCAGGGGGTTGCCGTTCGCGGTCAGGCCCGCGATCCCGACGCCGGTGCCGTCGAAGATCCCGAGGAAGTCGTCGCGCGCGGCGTCGGACTCGAGAATGTCGTCGAAGGTCGGCATGTGGGTCGCCGGGCTGCCGCCGCCGGAGTTCAATTCAAGACCGGTCAGGCCGAGCCCGCGTACGACCTCAATGACGTCCGGTAGGGAACGGTCGTGCAGGATCGCGTTGTACACACCCAGCTTCAATGCGTGATTTCCTTTGCGCTGTGTCGGTGCGGGCGCGGATCAAATGATCCGAATTCGGAGGGTTGTGCCGCGTCGTCTCAGCGACGGCCGGTGAGGCGTTCCTGGCGCGAAATCGTTTGGATCGCCTGGGTGCGGAAGTCGGTCTCAAGGGTTTCCAGGGACCGACCCTTTGTCTCCGGTACCACCAGCCAGACGAAGATGAAGGAGATCACGTTGATGGCGGCGAAGATCAGGAAGGTCGGCGACGAACCGAGCGCTTCCACGATCACGGGGAACACGAAGGAGATCGCCGCGTTCACCGTCCAGAGCACAAACACGGCGAGCCCCATGGCGAGGCCGCGGATGGCGAGGGGGAATATCTCGGAGAGCAACAGCCACACGCAGGTACCGATGAAGGCCTGCACAAAGGCCACAAACAACATCATGAAGGCGAGGATCGTGTAGCTGGTCGCGTCGGACTCAGGGAGGAGAAATACCAGCGAAAGAGCCACCTGAGAGAGAACTACACCCGTGAAGCCGATCAGCAGCATCCTCCGCCGGCCGACGAATCCGAGCAGCCAGATGCCGAGGATAGTCATGAGTACGCTTGTGACCCCCACCCCGATCGTGGCAATCAAGGCCGCCTGGTCTCCGAGGCCACTACGGGTGAGGATGCTCGGAGCGTAGTAGTTGACCGTGTTGATTCCAGTCGCCTGCTGTACGGTCGCCAGTCCGAAGCCGATCAGGAGCAGCCGGCGCATCCACCGATTCTCCTTGATCAGCTGCCAGGCCCGGCCGCGATTCGCGCCCTCTTCTTCGGTCGTACGAACGATCTCGTTGATCTCGGTACTGGTGACTTCGGCCGAACGGCTGAGCAGCAGCACCGCGCGCGCCTCTTCGAGGCGGCCGCGGGCACCAAGCCAGCGGGGCGATTCGGGGAGGATTAACATGCCGATGAGCAGGATGATTGCGGGCACGGAGGCGACGGCGAGCATGATGCGCCAGACGTGCGCGTCCGAGATGAGCACGGCGAGCAGGGCGTTGATCATGAATGCGAGCATCTGTCCGGTGACAATCATCAGCTCGTTGATAGTCACCATGCGTCCGCGCTTCTCGGCCGGGGCCATCTCGGCGAGGTAGAGCGGGGCGGAGACCGCTGCCGCTCCAACGCCGAAGCCGAGGAAGATGCGAGCGGCGACCATAATGGGCACGTTCGGGGCGATCGCGCACGCGATGGCTCCGAACAGGAATATGGCTGCGCACACGATGAGGCTGCGTTTGCGGCCGAGGGCGTCGGAAATCCGACCGCCCAGGAGGGCGCCGAAGGCGGCACCGGGGAAAAGCAGGGCACTGACGACCCAGGCCTCCTGCACTGCTGTCATGGCAAGGTCGTCGCGCATGTAGAGCAGGGCGCCCGAGATGACGCCGGTGTCGTAGCCGAAGAGCAGGCCGCCAAGAGTTGAGATGATCGTGAGGCGCACGAGGAAGCTCCGGTGTGAGCGGCCTCTCTTCAGCCCTGACGGAGGGCTGGTGATGGTCTGCGACATGGGACGCTCCTTCGCGTTGTATGTACATATCCTATGTTCTGACATACTGTCATGCAATACTCGTGGGGAGGATTCTTCCCATTTGTTATGTCATTCTAATTTCTTCGAAAGGCCAGCCATGCCCCTCGTTCGCATTGACCACAGCGAGCTTCGCACGAACCCGCGCGAGATCTCCGCGGCGATCCACGATGCGATCCTCGCAATTTACGTCATCCCGGAGCGTGACCGGTTCCACGTCATCACGTCGCGACCCGCGGCCACGATCGTGGCGGAGGACGCAGGGCTGGGCTTCGACCGCATGGATCCCGTCATCATCCAGATCTTCACGCAGCGGGGGCGCAGCGATGCGGCCAAGCAGGCACTGTACGCCGAGATCGCTCGTCGTCTCGAGGCGGTCGGTGTCACTGGCGAGGATGTCTTCATCGGCTACGTCGAGAACGGCCCCCAAGACTGGTCGTTCGGCTTCGGCCGCGCGCAGTACCTCACCGGCGAGTTGGACGTTCCTGCCGCCCGGGCATCCTGATCCGGCGCACCCGAACGCTCACGGCGAGGCGAGGCGAGGCGGCGATCGGGACACCGTTCTGAGCGCTCCATCCCTCACCGCCGCGGGCGACCGGCAAGAGAAGGAGAAGGCCGCGCTGTCGCACGGCCAGAACCTCGCGGCCCGCACCGGCTACGACGGCGTGTGCGGGCGGGAACGGAAATCGCGCGGCCAGTCGGCCGTGCGGATACGCCGGATCTGCTTGATCTCACCCATGGTGCCCCACTCGTCGAGTCCCAGCCGGGACAGCGGATCCAGCAGATCGATGCGGGGGTGGTCGCCATCGAGCACCCGGGTATTGACGGCCGCGTGGGTCACCAGTCCGAAGACGAGCGTGCAATTGCCCATCGGGATCGTATCGTGCAGCCGGCATTCCAGAACCGAGGGGGATTCCTGCACCCGCGGGCTCGAGACGGTGAGGCTCGGCTCGCGGGTGAGGCCGGCCCGATCGAACTCGCTCACGTCGGAGTCGAACGCGGTGGCGGTGGCGTTGATCTCCTCGAAGAGGCCGACCGGGCTGAAATTGACGACGAAATCGCCGGTGGCCTGGATGTTGCGCAGCGTATCCTTCTCGCCTACCGAGGTGAACTGAATGATCGGAGGGGTCACCGAAGCCACGGTGAAGAACGAATGGGGTGCAAGGTTGTGGACCCCGGCGACCGAGGTGCTCGAGACCCACGCGATCGGTCGCGGAACGACCACAGACGTCAACAGGCGGTAGAAGTCTCGCGGGGGCAGCTCGGCAGGGTCAAAGTGTGTGCGCACGGTGCACAGGCTAGCGGCCTATCGGGGCGGCGTGACGGTCCCTAGTCCGTATCGGAGTCCCGGCCGACGGCGTCCACGGCCGCGTCGATGGCATCCGTTACCTGTGCCTGGGCGTGCTTGCTCACCTTGACGGCCCTTTCCCTGGCGGTATCCACGGCCGCCGTCGCCTGGTCCACGAGCGCCCCGACCTTGCTCTGCGCCGCGGCCGCTGCATCCTTCGCGCTCTGCTCCGTCTGCGAGATCACCTTCTGCAAGGTGGGGTCGGTCCAGGCATCTTGCGCCTTCTCGGACAGAGCCGTGACAGCGCGTCGACCGCGCTTGGACGCGAGCACCAGGCCGGCGGCGACGCCGACCAGAAGGATCATTCTGAATTTCATGTGTGGACCTCCGGATCGTACTGAGTCGGGACCCTGCTAATGTACGGTCGTCGTCGAATCCGCTCAAGGGATTGACAAGCAGAACATAATCTAGAGGGACGCACCCCGTCACCGCACAGAATTCGGAGCCGAATTGACCCACGCGTACGAATTGCACGTCGATCTTCTGGCGCAATGCTTCTGTTGTCGGTCGCGGCAACCGTTTAACTTCACGTCGGCGAGCGACCAGGTGGTGTGCTCGTTCTGTACCCGTCACGTGGGCTCCGAGAAGGCGGAGCGCCGGGACGAAGACCATGTGCGACTCTGGGTCGACCTGTTCAGCGACGAGCAGTCAATGCACCGCGCCTACGTGGCGACGACCCAGCAGGGCATCGCCGAGCGGGATGCGAGTATCGCCGACCTGTCCGCTCAGATCACCGAGCTTGCCCGCCTCGTGGCCGAGCAGTTCGATGACACCCCGAGCGACGGCGTGCGCGGCCTGCTTCAGAACGACCTGGTCAAACGAGCGGAGCGGAAGACCGAGCTGGCCTCGCGTCAGATCGACTGGGCCATGGCCGTGATTTGGCGTCTGGCCGTGTTGCACCACGACGACGACGACAAGCCGCTGTATTGCGTGTGCGGGCGGCGCACCGTGAGCTGCGCGGAGGCGAAGGCCATCGACCCCGTGCGCACGGCGGTCTCCGACTGGGAGAAGAAGAACGAGCGCTTGCGGGGCGAGGGTAAGCGACATGGCCTTCCCGATGACCACCCCGCCGTGATCACCGGCCGACGAGCCTAGCCCAGCGGCTGTGTGCTGAGTCGGGCGCGGCCCACGAGGAAGGCGAGGGGAATCGCGAACACGGAGATGACCGCGCCGTAGACAAACGCCGCGTGAACGCCGGCCGCGGTGGAGGCGGCCACGGACGCACCGTCGGCTATCAGGTCCGCGGATGACGCCGACAAGACGGCGATGAACAGCGCGGTCCCGATCGCGCCCGCCAGCTGCTGCACGGTTCCGACCACGGCGCTGCCGTGCGAGTACAGTTCGGGGGTGAGGGACCCGAGGCTCGAGGTGAACAGCGGTGTGAAGATGAGCGCGAGTCCGGCGCTGAGCGCGATGTGCGCCGCCATCAGCAGTGCGGGGGCGGTGAATGCTCCCATGAGTGTCATGGCCCACAGCGCGCCACTGACCAGGATTGATCCGGGAACCAGGAGTACCGTCGGGCCGAATCGGTCGTAGATCCGACCCACGAACGGCGCGAGAACGCCCATGGTGATTCCGCCGGGAAGAAGAAGCAGGCCGGTCGACAGGGCATCGAGGCCGAGAACGTTCTGCATATAGATCGGCAGCAGGATGAGCGTCCCGAACAGGGCAATCATGCTCAGACCCAGCATGACAATAGCGATCGTGAACGGGGTCGAGCGGAAGGTGCGCAGGTCGAGCAGGGCGCGATCCGAACGCTGCAGGCTGACCTGGCGAAGCACGAAGGCGAGGAGGGCCAGCGCGCCGACGATCAGCGAGATGACGCCGATATTGACGCCCGATTCGCCCGTGGAACGCAGGTTGCTGAGTCCGTAGATCAGTCCGCCGAACCCGAAGGCCGACAAAATGATGGACAGGGTGTCGATCGGTATCGTGCGCGGCGTTGTCACGTTCTGAATCCGGGCGGCGCCGAGCAACAGCGCACCAAGGGCAATGGGGAGAACCAGGATGAACATCCACCGCCAGTCGAGCACGCTCAGGATGATGCCCGAGATGGTGGGGCCGATGGCCGGGGCGACGGAAATGACAATGGAAATGTTTCCCATCGTCTTGCCGCGCGAGGCGGGTGCGACGAGCGTCATGACGGTGGTCATCAGCAAGGGCATCATGATCGCCGTGCCGCTGGCCTGCACCACGCGGCCCACGAGCAGCACCTCAAAACCGGGGGCGATGGCGGCAATCAGGGTGCCGAGGCTGAAGAGCGACATGGCCGCGATGAAGACCGGCCGGGTGTTGAAGCGCTGCAGCAGGAAGCCGGTGATCGGGATGACCACGGCCATGGTGAGCATGAATGCCGTCGTCAACCACTGGGCGGCGGACGCCGTGATGCCCAGGTCCGTCATGAGATGCGGCAGGGCGACGCCCATGATCGTCTCGTTCAGGATCACGACGAAGGCCGACGTCAGCAAAATTCCGATGACGAGGCGGTTGCGCCTTGAGTCATCGACGATCGGAGCCGCGTCGGCGGTCGCGGTCGGCTGGGAAAGAGTGCGTTCGGTCATTCAGGGTCCTGTCAATGGTGCGAGGGCGATCGCGGTGCAGACGGCGCGCAGCACCGTCGCAGACGCACTCCTAAGCCAGCGTCGCGCGGGGTGTGCTTTATTCCTCTTCCGAGAACTTAGGTCACCGCGATCGAGCGGAACTCAACGGGCAGGCCGGCGTCGTAGTTCTTGCAGAGCCAGAAGTATCGACCTCGGTACGAGGTGTCCGGGCTGTCGAGAGCCCAGCCGGCGCCATCGACTCGCCACACGCGGATGCCGGCGGCTGCCACGGTGACCCGCAGGAGCAGCCATTCCCCGGGTTGGACCGGTGCCGTTCGCATGACGCCCAGGGAGACCCCTGACTCGGTCCGGGCCGGCCGACTGAACAGCTCGACACGACCGTTCGCCTGCACCGTCACGTGGTACCCGGGCGTTTCGCCCGGCGTGCCCACGCGGTAGGGACGGTCATCGGGCGTACCGAACGCTATCCCGGCGTCGTCGGAGGCGCCGGGAGGAAGGTCGGTCGGCCAACGCATCTCCCACGTCAGGGTGTACGTATCGGCCGGGACCGGGCACAAGGAGCCCATCAGATAGCTGTGCGCCCCCTGCGCGGAGACGGTGACGGACGCCGTCTCCGCCATGATCACCGGTTGCAGCTGTGTGTGCGCGGCCCACGGGAGGTCGCCGGCCGCGCGCAAGCCCGACGCAAAGGCATCCGTGGTGGCCGAGGGAACCGTCGTCGAGACGTACGGCACGTTGGAACACATCATGCCGGTCACCCCGAGGCTCACCATGCGGTCTCGGGTGGAACGGTAATGAATGGGCCAGGCGATCACCGGTTTGCCGAGCGCTACGACCTGCGCGATTTCGTCATCGGTGGCCGAATGCTCGACGCCGAGGTAATCGTGCTGCGCGCCGAGCTCCTCCGCCCGCGCGTACAGGTTCTTGGTGAAGTACCCCCACGTCTTGTACCCGGCCGAGACGATGGCCGCGGGAGGCGCATATTCCACGGACTGCTTCCAGACAAAATGTGAGGTGGCCTCGGGAAAGCTCTCCATCAGCCCGATCAGCTGGGGCTGGTGAGTGCCCTGCTTGTCCTCCACGAAGACGATGCGTGTTCGGGCGACGGCGTTGAGCACGTCCTCGAGCCGGGGGATGGGTTGCAGCGCGGCCGCGGGTCCAAGCCAATCCCGGGCGTCGTTGCGCAGGTTCGACAGGGTGCTCCAGGGGGTCTCGGCAATCACGAATTGTTCGCCGGTCATGCGCGTCGTCGTGGCGTCGTGGTGACAGAGCAGAACGCCGTCGGAGCTTGCGCCGACCGACACTTCCACGACCGGCGCCCCGAACGCGATCGAGCGGGTGTAGGCATCGAAGGTGTGCTCCACCCAGTTGTCGCCGGATCCGCGGTGCGCGATGAAGACCGGGGAGGTCGTCGCAAAAAGCACGTCGATGGGGTTGAGCCCGACCGATGCCGCTGGTGTGGGCGACGCACTCGGCGTGCGGGTCGTGGGCCGGCACGCCGTGAGCACGACCGCTGAGGCCCCCAGCCAGAGAAAATGCCGCCGATTCAGGGACACGGCGGAACCTCACTCTCCCCGGCACCGTCAGGGGGCGCCGAGCCAGAACCTACTCCCTGAACGGTGTGCATGTCGAGTCCACCAGCGTGGCGCGGCGGTCACCCGAGGCTGAGCGCGAGGTAGGGGGCGGTGCGACTCGTGGGGTGGGCGGCCACGATCTGCGGGGTGCCTTCTGCCACGATGTTCCCGCCCTTGTCACCGCCGGCCGGTCCGATGTCGATCACCCAGTCCGCGGCGCCCACCACATCCATATCGTGCTCCACCACGATCACGGTGTTTCCCGCGTCGACCAGGCGGTTCAGTTGACGGAGAAGCAGAACGACGTCGGCCGGGTGCAGCCCGGTCGTTGGTTCGTCGAGCACGTAGAGAGTGTGCCCGCGGCGCGCGCGCTGCAGCTCGGTGGCGAGCTTGATGCGCTGCGCCTCGCCGCCGGAGAGCTCGGTGGCCGGCTGCCCGAGACGCAGGTAGCCGAGTCCTACTTCTCGCAGCGTGTCGAGGCTGCGCCGCGCGACGGGTACGTCCGCGAGAAACTCGGCGGCCGCATCGACCGTGAGTCCGAGCACCTCGGCGACGTTCTTGCCGCGGTAGCTCACCTCCAGCGTTTCGGGGTTGTACCGCGACCCGCCGCAATCCGGGCAGGGTGCGTAACTGCCGGGCAGGAACAGGAGTCCGACAGCCACGAAGCCCTCACCGAGACAGGTGGCGCACCGCCCGCCGGTCACGTTGAACGAGAACCGGCCGGCGCCGTACTTGCGTGCGCGCGCCTCGGGGGTTGCGGCGAATGTGGATCGCACAGCATCGAAGAGACCGGTATACGTGGCGAGATTGGACCGAGGTGTGCGGCCGATCGCCTTCTGGTCGACGCGCACGATTCGGCCGATAGCGTCGGCGCCGGACATCGCGCGCACGCTTGTCGTCGACTCGGTGTCGGTGTCATCGGGCGCATCGTCGTCTATGGCTCCGGCCGCGGCCGTTGACGTGCGCACGTCTTGTTCGGGATGCAGGTGCCGGCCTACGGCCTCGGCGAGCACCTGGCTCACGAGCGTGGATTTGCCGGACCCGGAGACGCCGGTGACGGCCGTGAGGACTCCGAGGGGGAAGCGGGCGTCGAGGTTCTGCAGATTGTGACGGGTGATGCCCTCCAGCGTGAGCCAGCCGAGCGGATGCCGCGGTGCGCCAGCGGCGACCGGGGCGCGCTGTGGCGTGAAGAGGAACTCTCGGGTGATCGACTCGGGAACCGCCGCGAGGCCATCCGTCGGCCCGCTGTAGAGAACGCGTCCGCCGTTGTCGCCGGCGTGCGGTCCCACATCCACGACCCAGTCCGCTCGGCGCACGACGTCCATGTTGTGCTCCACGACGAACACCGAGTTGCCCGTGGACTTGAGCTCTTCCAAAACGGCGAGCAGGGGCTCGGCGTCCGCCGGGTGCAGTCCGGCGGACGGCTCGTCGAGCACGTAGATCACCCCGAACAGCCCGGCACGCAGCTGGGTGGCGATACGCAGACGCTGCATCTCACCGGGGGAGAGGGTGGGGGTGGCGCGCCCCAGACTCAAATACCCGAGGCCCAGTTCGAGCAACACATCGAGTCGTCGGCCCAGGTCGGCGGTGATCGTGGTGGCCACCTCGGCGCGCGCGTCGGGCGCCCCGTCGGGGTGCGCGCGGAGGGCAGCGGCGAGCTCGGTCAGCGGAAGCGCGTTGAGTTCGGCGATGGTGCGGGAGTCGAAGGTGACGGCCAGTGCGGCGCGGGTGAGTCCACTCCCACCGCACAGCGCGCAGGGCCCGGACTCCACATACCGCAGCACCCGGCCCCGCACTGAGGCGCTCTTGGAGTCGGCGAGGGTGTGCATGACGTAGCTCTGTGCGCTCCAGAATTTTCCCTTGTAGGGCCGCGGGCGCTCTCGCTCCGGCATGATGTCGACGACCGGCTGTTCCTCGGTGAACAGGATCCAGTCCCGGTCGGATCGGGACATGTCGCTCCACCTCGTGTCGACGTCGTAGCCCAGGGCCCTGAGGATATCGCGCAGGTTCTTGCCCTGCCAGGCCCCTGGCCACGCGGTCACGGCGCCTTCGCGGATGGTCAGGCTGGGATCGAGAACGAGAGAGTCTTCGGTCACCGTGTGCGCGGTGCCGAGTCCCTGGCACGCGGGGCACGCTCCCATCGCGGTGTTGGGCGAGAAGGAATCCGATTCGAGCCGGGCGGCGCCCTCTGGATACATGCCTGCGCGGGAATACAACATTCGCAGCGAGTTGGAGAGGGTTGTCACGGTGCCCACGCTCGAGCGGGAGCTCGGGGTTCCACGACGCTGCTGCAGGGCGACCGCGGGTGGCAGGCCGGTGATTTCGTCGACGTGTGGAGTGTGACCCTGTTGAATCAGGCGTCGGGCATACGGGGCCACCGATTCGAAGAACCGGCGCTGCGCCTCGGCGAAGATCGTACCGAAGGCCAGCGATGACTTGCCGGAGCCTGAGACCCCGGTGAAGGCGACGATCGCGTCGCGCGGCACGTCGACGTCGACGCCGCGGAGGTTGTTCTCCCGGGCTCCGCGTACGCGAACGAAACCGTCTGCGTCGTGGGGATCGGTCGTGGGAATGAATGCGGACGTTGAGTCTGGCTGCATCCGTGCCATGTTACGGGAGCCAGGCCGTCCGGGGGACGCCGGTTCTGTCCCTTCTTTCTGCGTCATTCCGGCGCCGACCGGATCGTGCCGTAATCTGGAGGGAAACCCCTGGGTGCGTCCTCGGGGAATCCGTCACGAAAGGCAGTTATGTGCCGGCTGCTCGCCTATGCATCTCCCGCTCCACTCACCACCCGCGAGGTGCTGGGCGGAAATCAAAGCGCCGTCTTCCAGGACATGACCGAGTTGCACAAAGACGGCTGGGGCAGTGCCTGGATTGTCGGTGATTCCGCCGCCGACCGCGTGGTGAAGAAGGAACGCTCGGCGTTGACCGGTGCCGGCGACGAACGGTTGACGGAGGCCCTGTCGGACCGGCTCTCCCGGGCCCAACTCGTGCACCTGCGGATGGCCACGGACGGCATGACCTGCCAGCCCGCGAACACGCATCCATTTGTGCGCGACGGTTTCGCCTTCGCGCACAACGGTTCTCTCTCACCCTCGTCGGCAATGGA
>Ga0307487_1000228_pt1 | contig 46184 bp, 43 predicted proteins | sample CBIW12metaG_FD_203665 | JGI IMG/M metagenome (GOLD analysis project Ga0307487, IMG submission 203665) | Sea-ice brine microbial communities from Beaufort Sea near Barrow, Alaska, United States - CBIW 1.2 | ecosystem: Environmental > Aquatic > Marine > Coastal | place: USA: Alaska | collected... | reverse complement strand
ACCCGGATTCCCCGACCAGTCCCAGCGTTTCGCCGCGGCCGACCTGCAGCGTGATTTTGTCCAGGGCGCAGAGCACGTTGTTGCCGCGGCCGGGCACATGAAAGTTCTTGGTCAGTTCCTGCACGTCCAACAGCGGGACGGGCGGGGTGGTCTCAGTCTCAGACATGGGCGAGCTCCTCAGAGAAGTGGCAGGCGACGGCGCGCTTGGCCCCGTCGGGTTCCAGTGCCGGGCGCACGGCCCGGCAGATGTCCTGCACCAGCGGGCAGCGGGATTGATACACGCATCCGTCGGGAATGCGGTGCAGTTCCGGCGGCGAACCGGCAATGGAGGTGAGGTCCTGCCCGCGGCCGACGTCGGCGGGAACGGAGTCGAGCAGTCCCCGCGTGTACGGGTGGTGCGGGGCCCCGAATACCTCGTTCACCGGCCCGGTTTCCACAACGTTGCCGGCATACATCACCGCGACGGTGTCTGCTTCCTCAGCAACCAACGCCAAATCGTGGGTGATCAGCACCACCGCCATATGACTTTCCGTGCGCAGGTCCCGCAGCAGCTTCATGATCTGCGCCTGCACCGTCACGTCCAGGGCCGTCGTGGGTTCATCAGCGATGAGCAACCGCGGGTTCAACGCGACGGCCATCGCAATGAGAATGCGTTGGCGCATGCCGCCGGAAAACTGGTGCGGGAATGAATCCACCCGCGACGCCGGCTCGGGAATCCCCACCCGGCCCATCAACTCGATCGCTTTCACCTTCGCGTCCTTCTTCGACAGGCCCTCATGAATACGGAACGCCTCCCCCAACTGCGTGCCCACGGTGTAGACCGGGTTCAACGCGGTGAGGGCATCCTGAAACACGATCCCGAGCTCCGGGCCGGCATACGCCAGGCGTTCCTTTGCCGTCAACGCGGCCAGGTCGGTGCCGCCGAGCACCACCGTGCCCCCGGCCAGATCAGCGACCGGATCCAACAATCCGGCGACGGCTTTCGCCGTCATCGATTTACCGCACCCGGACTCGCCGAGCAGGGCGAGGGTTCGGCCGGACAACGCCTCGAAGCTGACGTTGTTCACCGCCCGCAACACACCTTTCGGGGTGCGCAGATCCACATTCAACCCGGTGACGGTGAGCACGACGTCATCGTCGATCATCGACGCACGCGGGACAGTTACGGTTGCTGTTTTCATCACAGCACCTCCTTCACGGGAAGACGAGAAATCAAACGCTTACGCGGCAACGTGAGCCGCCACCGCTGGGCCGGGTCCGTCGCGATCCGCAACCACGCCGCGAGCACGTTCGCCGCCACGGTCGTGACCATGATGGCGAGTCCCGGGAAGAACGAGAGCCACCAGGCGGTCTGCAAATACTGCCGCCCCTGGGCGACCATCAACCCCCAACTCACATCCGGCGGCTGAATACCGATCCCCAAAAAGCTCAACGACGACTCGGCGAGCATCACATAACAAAACTCGATCGTCGCCAACGTCAGCAACGTCGGCAACACCACCGGAATCACATGCCGGCGGATGATCGCATTGGGCCGGGCACCGAAGGTGCGCGCCGCATCCACGAAGGTGCGGCTCTGCAACTCCGCCGATTCCGCACGGGCCGTGCGCAAATAGATCGGAATTCGCGTGACGGCGAGGATGAGCACAATATTTGCGGCGCTGGGCGAAAACACGTACAAGATCACCACGGCCAGCAGCAGTGACGGGAAACTCATGATCACGTCGGCGATGCGCATCGACACCGTCTCCCGCCACCCCCGGTGATACCCGGCCCACACCCCCCACAGGGATCCGATCACGAGGGAAATCGCCACCGCCGGCAACGCCACCGACAACGTCGTCTGCGTGGCCACCACCAGGCGCGCCAACATGCTGCGGCCCAGCGAATCACTGCCGAGGATGAACGCCCACCCGTCGGAGAAGCTGAACGGCGGCCGGTTCGTCGCCCCCAAATCCTGCCGCGTCGACAGGTCACCCATCAACGTCGGACCAAACACCGCGGTCAGGCCCACCAGCACCAGCACCACGGCCGCGACAGTCGCAAAACGGTCCTTCAGCAGCAACCGAAACAGGCTGACCTTCTTATCGGCGACGCTCTCACTACGCGGAAGAGCGATCGCCTCCGTACCCGGAGGAGCCACCGCACGACCGCCCAGTGGCAGCTTCGTATCGTTACGCGGAGGTCTGGACATGAGTACTCACTTCCTTCGGCTCAACGGCCGCCACCGGGCGACGGGCGGACATCTTCCGACGACCGGCCGGCCGCACCCGAGCATCCAACCCGGCATAACCCAGATCAATCACAATGTTCAAAATGAAAATCGACACCGCCGTGAGCAACACCGCCGCCTGCAACACCGCAAAATCACGCTGCAAAATCGAATCGATCATCAACTTCCCGATCCCCGGCCACCCGAAAATCGACTCCACCACCACGGCACCATTGATCAAACTCACCGTCAGATCCCCCGCCACCGTCAACGCCGGAGCAGCCGCGTTCCGCAACGCGTGCCGCGTCACCACCCGCAACTGACTGGCGCCCTTACTGCGCGCCAACTTGATATACGGCTCCGACAGCGAGGTCACCATCGCGCCGCGCACAATCTGCACCAATACCCCGAACGGCCGCAACAACAACGTCGCAATCGGCAAGATCCAGGAAGTCGCCCCGCCCACACCAGACGTCGGCACCCAGCCGAGCGTGATCGCGAACACCCAGATGCCCATGATGGCGAGCCAAAAATCCGGCACACTCGCCGCCGCCATCGACACAAAACTCGCGATCCGATCCGCGACTCCATTGGGCTTGAGCGCCGCCCAACTCCCCACAATCACCGCCAACACCACCGCAAGGAACATCGTGGTCCCCGCCAACTGCAGGGTGGCCGGGAAAGCCCGCAACGCCATAGCAGCCGCGGACTCCCCCGTTCGAAGAGACTCACCAAAATCCAACCGCAACACCCCACCAAAATAGTGAGCCATCTGCAGCAACAACGGATCATCCAAACCGTTCTTCGCCGTGAAATTCGCCCGCATCTCCGCAGTCGCATTCAACGGCAAATACAAACTCGCCGGATTACCCGTCAAACGAGCCAGAGCAAAAACACCCAGAACCACCACCAACAACGGAAGCGCACTGGACACAATTCTGCGTCTAAGAAATGTCAACATGAGTCTCTTCTACCTTCAACGACCGGCGTCAGTTAGCTCGCGGGGGTGATTTCCGCGAGGCGCAGTTCATCACCCGACGAGGAGTTCGGCGTGTAGTCGACGCCGGCAGCCTTGCCGAGTACGCCGGTCTGGTGCTCGATGTGAGCGTACTGCACGATTTCTTCGTTCTGATAGTTGAAGATGTCCTCGTAGGCCTGCTCCCGGTCATCACCGGACATTTCGCCGGCAGCGGTGAGCATGGCGTCGAACTCGGCCGTTCCGAAGGTGCTTTGCGCTCCCGTGCTGGTCATGTACTGCTCGACCGTGAAGGCGGCGTCCCCGGCCTGGTTGCCGTGCTGGATCAAGAGCGCGATGGCTCCGTCGTCGGTCACGAAGGGGCGCAGCTGGTACTGGAGGTGCTGGGTGGTATCGACCATTTTCAGCTCGACCGTGAGGCCGGCCTGGCTGAGCTGTTCCTGCAGGACCTGTGCCATCTCCGAGACCTTGGGGAACTGCGCGTTCCGGGCGACGATGGTGATCTTCTCATCCACCGGCACGCCGTCGGCCTTGGCTTCGGCGACGAGCGCCTTGGCTTTCTCCAAGTTGAATTCCCACGGCTTGAGGTCGGGGTCGTGTCCGATGATTCCGGCAGGTACCAGCTGAGCGGCGACTTCGGCCTCACCCTTCTGGAGGGAGTCGACGATCCCGGTCTTGTCGACGGCGAAGTTGATCGCCTCGCGTACCCTGATGTCGTTCAGGGGTGCGATTTCGCCCGTGAGACGCAGTGCCACGGTTTCGTTGTTCGGGTAGCTGACTGCCAGATCCCCGGCGCCGTCGTCGGGGCCGAGGCCCATCGCGATGTCGGCCTCGCCGCTCGTGATCATGGCGGCCCGGACGGTGCCCTCGGAACGCCACTGGTACTCAGCGGTGGCATAGGCGGGCGCGTCACCCCAGTAGCTGTCGTTGCGTTCCAGCGTCAGCTTCGTACCCGCGTCCCAGTTCTGAATCTTGTAGGGGCCGGTGCCGATCGGCTCGCGAACCTTGTCGGTGGCATCCGTCGTGACGGGTACCATCTCGACGAAGGACAGCCGCAGCGGCAGAATGGGGTCGGGCTTCACGGTCGTGACCGTGAGGGTGAGGTCGTCCACGGCCTTCACGACAAGGTCGTCATCGCCGAATACATATCCTTCGACGTTGCACCCGAGATCAGAATTAACGGTGCGGTCGATGGTGAACGCGGCGGCTTCGGCGTTGAAGGGCGTTCCGTCCTGGAAGGTGACGCCATCGCGCAGGGTAAAGGTCCACTCGGTATCGCCGGTGGCTTCCCATTCGGTGGCGAGCAGGGGATCGAGGTCACCGGTGGAGGGGTTGCGTTCCACGAGAGGTTCGGTGATGTTCGACCGGACGACGACACCCGTGGAGGTGAGGCTGGACTCACAGGGCTCCAGGGTGGGCGGCTCCTGCGTCAGCACGACCCGAACCGTGTCGGCGGTTCCGTCGCCACCCGAGGGCGCTGAATTCGCGACCGAGCAGGAGGTGAGGAGCAGAGCCGCACCGGCGGCGAGCGTGGCTCCGACAGCGATCCCCCTTGCGGGCGATCGGGTGCTGCGCAGAAAAGAAATCGACATTGGTTCCTCCGAAGTTGGATGATGCACAGACCCGATGGCGCTCCCCCGTGCGGCCTCTCGTCTACAGATGAAGCTTAAGTCTGTGCTTGTAGACAAGCCCCAGCTTGTGCGGCGCTTCGGAGTACGTCAAGACACGAACTCGACTCGCTGCGGCCGCCATGCCGCCCGCACCGCCGATCATGCCCGGCGGTCGCCCAGTGGCGGTGCCGTGCACCGCGGAATTCCGCGGAAACTGGTGGTTTCATTCACCGCGGGTATCGATCCATACGAATTGCGTGTTGGACGTGCATCGGTGGCGGAACGTAATCTGCAGAACGTGACTATCAATACCGAACTGCCTATTAAGAGTACGCCTGCCCCCGGCCGCAGCACCGGACGTGGCTCGACCGACCGGGTACTTCAGGTGGGCCCGTTGCACCCCCAGGTGGAGAAGTCGATCACGGCCGACTACGCCGCGGTGCGCCTGCCTGATGGAACGGACCGTGCGGCATTCCTCAACGAACATGGCGCCAGCTTCGCCGTGGCCGTGACCTCCGGAAAAGTCGGGGTCGACACAAATCTGATGGCCGCGCTGCCCGAATTGCGCGCCGTGATCAACTTCGGCGTTGGCTATGACACGACCGATGTGGCGCAGGCCGGCGAGCGCGGCATCGTGGTGAGCAACACGCCCGACGTGCTGAACGACTGCGTGGCGGACACCGCCCTCGCGTTGCTCCTCGACGTCTTCCGACGTACCTCCGCCGCCGATCGTTTTGTGCGGGCCGGCAAGTGGCCGGGCGGCAGTTACCCGCTGGCCACGAAGTTCAGTGGCAAGCGGGTCGGCATCGTCGGTCTGGGCCGGATCGGCCGCGCCATCGCCACCCGGCTTGAGGGCTTCAATTGTGTGATTTCGTATCACAATCGCAACCCGGTGGCCGATGTGGACTACCGCTACGTCCCCACACTGACCGAGTTGGCCGGGTCGGTGGATGCCCTGGTCGTGGCCGCAGCGGGCGGGCCCGACTCGGCCAACCTGATCAACGCCGAGGTGCTCGCCGCCCTCGGCCCACAGGGCTACCTGATCAACATCGCCCGTGGCAGTGTCGTAGACGAAACCGCCCTCGTCACGGCCGTTGTGGACGGCACCATTGCCGGCGCCGGCCTCGACGTCTTCGCCGACGAGCCTCGTGTTCCCGGCGCCCTCCTCGACCTCGACAATGTGGTGCTCTTTCCCCACCTCGCCAGCGGGACGCATGAAACCCGGGAGGCCATGGCCGAGCTCACCGTGGCCAACCTCGAACAGTTCGTGCGCTTCGGAACTGTGCTGACACCGGTCGCCGGTTTCTGAGCGGCGCCCCAGGAGCCCCTCGCCGACGAGTCGATCTCATCGGGCGGGCGACAGCACGCACCCGTCCGGCGGGCGGGCGGGCGGGCGTCGCTTTTCCGTGCGGGACGCCGCCCGACCCTACAAGCGGGCGAGGCGTTCGATGTCTTCGAGGAACTCGTCGGCGACCTCGGCCGACACCGTGGTGCGGGTGGACAGAATCGCGTCGACGTAGTCGGTGGTGCTGGGGCCGGCCAGGCCCGCGGCATCCGCGTCGGAATGCAGGGATTTCTCCAATGCGTTCTGTGACGCCCGATGCGCCGCGTACTCGATGTCGGCGGGCGAGAAGCCCTCGCTCTTCTCCACGAGGGTGTCGAGGTCGACGACGCCGGCAACGGCCGAGGGGATGTAGCGCTCCCAGATGGCCTCGCGCGCGGCCACGTCGGGCAGGCCGATGGGGATGACGTAGTCGAAGCGACCGTGGCGCAGGAACGCGGAATCGAGGGCGCGGATGAAGTTGGTGGCACACACGAGCAGCCGATCGGGCTGGTCCCGGAACGCGGGAATGATCTTCAGCAACTCGTTCGTCACCCCCTGCATGGCGGAGGGCGGGTCGCCCTGGCGTTGCGCGGCGATCTCCTCGACCTCGTCGATGAACACCACGGCGTGTTCGAGTTCGGAGATCTTGAGGAACGTTTCCCGCAGCGCGCCCGCGAGGCCCTGCGGGTCGGCGGCGAGGCGTGACGGGAACACCTCCACGAACGACCACTCCAGCCGGGAGGCGATGGCCTTGGCGAACGTGGTCTTGCCGGTTCCGGGAGGGCCGAAGAGCACCACGGCCTTCGGCGCCGAGACACCGTACTGCTCGGCGAGGTCCGGCTTGGCGAGCGGAAGAACCAGTCGCCGTTCAAGCAGATCCTTCTCCCGCTGCATGCCACCCACCTTGCTCCACAGGTCGCGCGGCAGCACGCGGCCGCCGAGCTCGGTGAGGAGCTTGAGTTCCTCGCGCTGCACGGGAATGTGCCGTTCGAAGTAGCGCAGGTTCTTCTTCATCTCGAAGCCGCGGTTGAGGAACGCGTCCACGCGGGTCTCGGACTCGGGCATGAGCGCGGACAGTTTCGTCATGCCGTCGGGCGCCATCCGGCTTTCGAGGGCGGCGAGCAGGGCCGTGCCGATGCCCTGGCTCTGCCACTTTTGTGCGGTGGCGAGGAACACGACCCATCCCTGCGCGTGGGCGGCGCGGCTCACCGCGGCCCCGACCACCTCGTCGCCGTGCACGGCGACGACGGCGTAGTCCTTCTGGCACGAGGCCAGAACCTCGGAGAGCCCGTAGACCGGCTCCAAATCGGATGCCTTGATCTCTTCCCACAGGCGCAGAATGCCGTCGAGATCGTCGGAGTGAAAGTCGCGCAGACGCCAACCGGTCATTCTCTACCTCACATCTTTGGGTGTAAGGACAATCTACGGCACCCCCGCGGGCGGTCCGTGCCGCCCGCTCGCGTCAAGGCAGGCCCGCCCCGGGCGGGTTCCGCTGAGCGCCGGCCGCCGGCGGGACGCGCGTACCTGCCCGTGCGGACACAGACGTGGCCGGGAACGTACACGCTCCCGGCCGTCGTTGTGCGGGTGTGGTTAGCGGCCGGCTGTCGCGTCGGCCCAGGCATCGGTGCCGGCTGATGCGTCGGCACCGGCGTCGGTCTCGGCCTCGGCCTCGGCGTCGGTCTCGGCGTCGGTCTCGGCGTCGGCCGATGCGTCGGCGTCAGTTTTCACGTCTGCCTGCGTGTGCGCCCCCGAGTCCACGTTGGCCTGGAGGTGCTCCGCGATCTTCTGGATCTCGGCGCCGTATTCGCCCGCGAGACCCTTCGCCTCGATGGAGTCGGCGGCAGCCGAGCGCTCAACGGCGGGGGTGTCCTTCAGCGCCGTCAGGTCGTTCTGCAGCTCGGTCGGCAGGTTCGCGAAGAGGTCGGGGTTGTTCAGAAGCGCACTCGTCACGGTCTCGGCGGTGGCCTGGGCCTTACCGCCGCGTCCTTCCTCGGCCTGGCCGGCGTCCGGCGACACGAGTGCATGCACGGCCGCGGCCAGTGGGTGCTTCGGGTTGTCCTGCACGGCCATGGCGATCTTCTGTGCATCCGCTCCGTAACCGCCGTCAAGGGCGGTGGTGCCGATCTGGGCGGCGAGCACGTCACGCTCGGCGTCGGAGGCCGCATTCAGCTCGGTGAGGTCGGCCTGCAGATTCGCGGGGAGGCTCGCGAAGAGCTCGGCGTGGCTCTCAAGCGTGGTGGACACGTTCTGTGCCTTTTCGCCGATGCTGCCGCCCTCGCGGATATCGGCGCGCAGCTGTTGCTTGACCGCGGCGATGACATCGTCGGTGCTGCCGGCCGTGCCCTCGGCAGAGGCGCTGGTCTTGGTGGAGGTTCCGCTGGTGTCGGTGACCTGGTCGAGCGGGGCCGCCTGGGCTCCCACGGCACCGAGGCCGAGCAGGGATCCGGCGGTCATCACGGTGACGGCGCCGCCGAACAGCTTCTTCTTGAGGGGAGTGTTGAACGCCTTGGGGGTGTGGTTCTGGGGCATCTGTAATTCCTTTCGATAGCTCGTGACCTCCGACGGGGGCGGCGGCCACTTGGGCATGGCCCGAGCATAGGCAGGCCTTCGTTGCCGAGACTCCGTGACGGCTGGGTACTCAGGTTCACGCGCGGGGCGTTTGTGCCGATACAACTCGCTCACTGACTGCCTCGGAAGGGCGCGGCCGGCATCCGTCGGTGCGGTTTTCGGCCCGGGAGGCTCAGCCTTCTCCCACCACTTTCACATGGAGCGACGAGGGGCGCTCCACTCGCGTGCGCGGGTGGCGGGTGTTGACGAAAACGCAGGCCAAACCCGTACGATTACCTGATGAGGGATCTAAACGGGTGGAACCCCGCGAGTCGCGACTTCTTTGCCCGCGATGTACTCGACGTAGCCCCGGCGCTGCTCGGTTGTGTCCTGAAGCACAGCGACGCGGAGGGCACCATCGCGCTCAGGATCACTGAGGTGGAGGCGTACGCCGGTGAACGCGACCCCGCAGCGCATTCCTACCGTGGGAAGACGAACCGCAATAAGACCATGTTCGGTGCGCCCGGGCACGTGTACTGCTACTTCACCTACGGGATGCACCACGCCCTGAATCTCGTCACCGGGCAGCCCGGTCAGCCATCCGGATGCCTCATTCGGGCCGGCGACGTGATCGCGGGCACCGAACTTGCCCGGGCCCGGCGCGAGGCGAGGCCGCGAAAGCGTGCGCTTGCGGACAGTTCCCTGGCACGTGGCCCCGGCTGCGTGGCCCAGTGCTTCGGGGCGAACCTGACGAACGACGGTGACGACCTCTTCGGCGGCCGGTGGCAGTTCTTCGTGCCGGAGGACGGCCGCGTCCTGCCGCATGCACGGGGTCCGCGGGTGGGGGTCAGCGGGCCAGGGGGTGACGCCACCGACTTCCCCTGGCGATTTTGGCTGCCGGAGGCGGCATCCGTCTCGGCGTACAAACCCGGCCGACGTGCATAATGGCAACCATACGGGGAAGCAGCGCACGCTCCGAGTGACGTCTGTGAGCAGGGCTATCGCCGGTGGCAGGCGCGTGGATCAGCCCGTGGGCGACGTGCGGTTTCGGCTTCAGGAGATCCGGGCGTGGGCATCCGTTCGCCCGCGTGTTCACGGGACGAGGCCACGAGCTCGGGGACGGATCTCCTGAACAAGCGACGTGGGCCCGGTGCCCGAACCCGGGGACGGGGTGACGGATCAGGCCGACCAGTAGCCGGTCATGGCGAGCAGTTCGGTCTCGCGGTCGGCGCCCTCGGGCGTGGACACTGCCGGCGGGAACACGCCCATGGTGCGCCACTCGCCCACCTGAGGCACGACCTGGTCCCAGAGCGTCTCCACGAGCGAATCGCCGAGGGAGAACTCGAGACCCAGGAAATGCGCAATCGACCAGGCCTGGAAAGCACGGTAAACGCTCACATGTTGCAGGAATTCGGCGAGCGCAAAGTCGCCGTAGCTGAGGTGCACGATCTTGTCCGGGTCGAGGTCGGCGTTGACGGCGGCGGTCGCCCGGTCGTTGATCCGGTCATAGCTCGCGATGGGGTCGTCGCCGAGCAGGTCGCCGTCATGGATGGTGCCGACCTCGTCGATCGTGCGTCCGGCCAGCACATCGGGCACCCAGGCCTCGTCGAACGCGTGGTACGCGAGGATGTCCCGCAACGTGGGGTTCGGCGTGCGAGACCAGTCGGCGGGGGCGATCAACGCGAGGTGTTCGGGAGTGAGTCGGTCGATGACGGAGCGCAGGGCGGCATCCGCCTCAAGGAACAGGTCTCTCTGTTTCATGCCGGCAAAGTAGCACGGGAGCCGGGGCTCGGCAACGGGGCGGCGTCGACTCGGGGCGGCGTTCACCGAGCCGTTGCCCGGGCCGCCTACGATGAGCACAGCCTGTCATTTGTGGCGGCCCGCCTGTCGCGTTCTCGCGTTGGTGCCGGGTTTGAGCAGATCGTGACCGGCCCCAGCCGCGAGGAGACTCATGTTCGACACGATATTCGGCCTTCCCCTGCATCCCCTCCTCGTGCACGCGACCGAGGTCGTGGTGCCGACCGCCGCCCTCGTGGTGCTGGTCGCGGCGCTGTGGCCGCGGTTTCGGGCCTGGGCACGGCTGCTTCCGCTCGCCCTGGCGCTGGTGGCACTGTCGCTCGTGCCACTGTCGACCGAGTCCGGGGAACAACTTGAGGCTCGCGTCGGACGTTCCGAGCTGGTCACCGCCCACGCGGACATGGCCGAGGGGCTACTGCCCTGGGTGGCCGGGCTTGTGGTCGTGGCGGGCGCCCTGCTCTGGTGGAACGCCCCGAAGCGTGCGTCGGCCCGGGCGCGCCGGTGGGTCGCCGTCGTGCTGGTCGTGGCCGCCGCGCTCGCCTCCGCCGGAACCACGGTACAGGCCATTCGCATCGGTCACAGCGGCGCGACGGCCGTGTGGTCGGACGTCGTGAGCTCCCCCGCGCTGCCCGACGACCGGTGACGCCGGCCGTTGCGCGGCCGCATCACCGGCGCCCCTGACCCGGCGACACCCCGTGCCCGTCGCTAATTCAGGAGATCCGGCCCGGCAACATCCGCTGGCCCGCGTGATTGCGCGGGCCGGCCGCCGCCGGGCCGCGGATCTCCTGAACTAGCGACATGGGCGCGCGGCGACAAGCGGATGCCGCGGCGTGCTGCGCTGCGGAGCGCGAACACACGGACCGTCGCTAATTCAGGAGATCCGGCCCGGCAACATCCGCTGGCCCGCGTGGTGACGCGGGGATGGCAGCGCCGGGCCGCGGATCTCCTGAACTAGCGACATGGGCGCGCGGCGACATGGGCGCGCGGCGACAAGCGGATGCCGCGGCGTGCCTCGAGAGGCAGGCAGCGGCATCCGTCAGACGACGGGGGTCAGACGGTTTCGGCGAGCACGTACGGCACGGCGTCGCGCTTGCGGTGCTCGTCGAGCAGCTGCGCACACCGGATGAAGCCGAGGTGCGAGTACGCCTGCGGGTGGTTGCCGAGGTGCGTTTCGGTGGCGGGGTCGAACTCCTCGGAGAGCAGCCCGGTGGGTCCGACGAGGGTGACCAGTTGGTCGAAGAGGGCTTCGGCCTCGTCGAAACGACCGCTGAGGAGGTACGCCTCGATGAGCCAGGTGGTGCAGATGTGGAAGCCACCCTCCAGTCCGGGCAGTCCATCGTCGTAGCGGTAGCGGAACACCGTCGGGCCGACGCGCAGCTCGCGCTCGACGGCGCTGACGGTTTGGTAGAAGCGCGGGTCTGTCACGTCGAGCAGTCCGGACAGTCCGATGTGCAGCACGGCAGCGTCGAGATCGGGGCTGTCGTAGGCCACCGTGTACGACTTCACGTCGTCATCCCAGCCCTCGCGGAGCACGTCTTCGCGGATCGTTTCGGCGAGCAGCTGCCAGTGCGGTTCGGGCGTGCGGCCGTGGCGGGCGGCCACGCGCAGCGCCCGGTCGACGGTCACCCAGCACATGGTCTTTGTGTACGTGTGGTGGCGCGGGCTGCGGCGGGCTTCCCAGATGCCGTGGTCGGGTTCGTGCCACCGGCTCGCGACGGCCTCCACCATCTGTGAGAGCAGGCCCCACTGGAACTCGCTGAGGTCGCCGGTGCGGTCCGTCACGGTGTCGATGAGCTCGGCAACCGGACCGAACACGTCAAGCTGCACCTGGTTGTCGGCGGCGTTTCCGATGCGTACCGGGCGTGAGCCCGCGTAGCCCGGCAGGGACTCGAGGCTGGCCTCGGTGGAGAGCGAGGATCCCGTCACCGAATACAGCGGATGCAGCCACTCGGCCCCCGGACTGCGCTCGAGAATGTCGTCGAGCCAGCGCAGGAAGCCGTCGGCCTCGGCGGTCGAACCGAGATCGGCGAGCGCCTTCACGGTCATGGCGCCGTCGCGCAGCCAGCAGTAGCGGTAGTCCCAGTTGCGAGTGCCGCCGATGCCCTCGGGGAGTGAGGTGGTGGACGCGGCCAGAACGGCTCCGGTCGGTTCATAGGCGAGCGCGCGCAGCACGAGGGCGGAACGGCTCACGAGGGCCGGCTTCACACTCGGCAGGTCGAGTGTTCCCACCCAGGCGCGCGAGGCCGACGCGATCACGGCGCGGCGTTCGCGTTCGGTCGACACGTCGGGGGTCGCCGGCTCCGTGTCGCCGCAGCGCAGGTTGAGGATGATCGGGCCGTTGGAGAGGTCGACGATGGCGGTCGCCGTGGCGTTGCGTCCGTCGGACGTGATCGCGAAGTCCACACCGGGCGAGGAGAGCGTGATCGGGTCCGGTGTTCCGGTGATGTGCACGCCGAGGGAATCGGCGTGCATGTTGAAGTAGGCCGCCGCGTAGTCGGGGCGGGGCGCGAAGATGACGCGCGCCGTTCCGGTTCCGGTGAGCACGCGAACGAGGTTGGTGATGCCGAGCGGCGATGGTTCGATGTAATCCGTCACCGTCACATCCGCCCAGCGCGTCTCCACGATCATGGTGTTGTCGAGGTAGCGCTGCCCGAGTACGCGTGACTTCTTCACCGGTTCGATGGAGAAGTGACCGGCCTCGTCGCTGCCGAGAATGCTCGCGAAGAGCGAGCCGGAGTCGGGCAGCGGATGCGTCATCCAGCAGATACGGGCATCCGGCGTCACGAGGGCCGTCGTGGTGCCGTCGCCGATCATGGAGTGGCGTTCGATGGCCACGACTTCCTGGCCGAAGAGCCAGTCCTTGCGCAGTTCGAAGAGCAGCGCCAGCATTTGGGCGAGGACTTCGGGGCCGCTGATGTGGTGGCGCGCCACCGACTGGCCGGCACCCACCCGCACACCCATGTCGGGTCCGTGCAGGGTGTGCATGGCGTGCTCGTCGCTGGCGGCGTCACCGGCGAAGAACGCGGCGCTGACGCCGAGCCGGGAGCGAAGGCGATCGAGGGCGATGCCGGAGTCTTCGGCTCCGCCGCTCGCGGCGGAGGTGGACGTGAAGAACTCGGAGTCGAATTCGGCGCCGTGGGATCCCACGAGGTGCACCTCACGCGGGAGGCGCGAATCGGCCGCGAGGTCGCGCAGGGGACGGCCCGACAACACGGCGGTGTGCGTGTTCGGGAGCGAGGCCAGGGCGCGCAGTGCCGTCGCGGATTCGGCGAGCGGTTGCGAGGGAACGGATGAATCCCCGTGGTAGGACAGGGTGCCGCCGTAGTTGCAGGCCACGAGGAGTGACGGCGTGCGGGCCAGCTGCTGAAGGTCCTGAAGGAGGCCGAGTGACAAGCCGGCAGCAGAACGTGGGAGAGAACTCGAACGGATCAGGCTTTGTGGCATGGCTGTGTCCTTGGGGCTGGGGTACGGGGGTATGGGCTCAGCGCTGTGCCGCAATCGGGGAGAGTCCGCGAGTATTAATAGTGTCACTTACGGCGTGATTTCGGGAATTGCGTGGGCATTTCCACAGAATTTGCCCCCCAAACGGGTCAGATGGCGGCTCTTCGGGGGGCTGCTGCGGACGTTAGACCTTCTTCACGACGCTTGATTTGAGCTGCATCGCACCGAAACCGTCGACCTTGCACTCGATGTCGTGGCCGTCAACGGGCGGGACGAGGCGGATGTTGCGCACCTTGGTGCCGACCTTGATGGCGCCCCCGCCGCCCTTGAATTTGAGGTCCTTGACGACGGTCACGGTGTCGCCGTCGGTGAGAACGGTACCGAAGGCATCCGTGAACACGGGTTCGGCAGCCTCCTCGACGGGATCGTCCGACCATTCGTGGGCGCACATGGGGCAGACGAGCAGGGCACCCATCTCGTAGGCGAGGTCGCTGGAACATTCGGGGCACGGAGGCAGGGTGTCATTCACCCGCCCGATGTTACTCCGCGGGCGGGGGCACGCGTCACAAGGGCGCGAGCGGCAGGGGTGAGGCCGTGGGCGCGGGAGTCGGGGCGCCCGTGGGTGTGGGCGTGCTGGTCGGTGCGGGCGTGCTGGGTTTTTCGATCACGATCGGGCCCTCGCTCGTGAGCACGGTGACCGTGCCCCGGAGATACGCGCGGTTGGGCGAGAAGGAGACGACGGTGCCCTTCGGCTCGTCCGACGCGGTCGTTCCGCCGTCGTCCATCGTCAATCCGGCCGTGTCCAGTGCCGCCTGGGCCTCCGGAAGCGTCAGACCGACCAGATCGGGAACGGACACCCTGGCACCGTAGATCATGGAGGAGCCGGCCGAGTCGAAGTCGTCTCCGCCGTACTTGGCGTTGGCGACGCTCATGACGTCGGGCCACATCCGGTGCCGCGCGGTTGCGGCCGGCCCGCTGTCGAAGGACACCCTGCGCTGGTTGATGTCCCCGGTCACGCTCACGACGCCGACGACGGTGGCGACGTTGCTGCTCGCCCCGGACATCCAGGTGTCCTGACTGCCGTCGGTGGTGCCGGTCTTCGCGATCATCGGCACACGAGGGTAGGTGGCTGCGTAGGACTGCCGAGCGGTTCCGCTCGTCATCACCCGGTGCATCGCGTAGGTCATGCCGGCGGCGACCTTCGGGGTCACCGACTCGGTGCAGTCTGAGCGCGAGATCGCAACCTCCGCGCCGTCCGGGCCGGTGACCCGGTCGATGGCGACCGGGCTGCAGGTGGTGCCGCTGTTGGCGATGCCGGCGAAGGCAACCGCCATGGTGAGCGGTGCAATCTCGTTGGTGCCGATCACGGTCGCGGCGCTTTGCAGCAGCGGGTCCCCGTCGGCACGGTGCACGTCGAAGCTTTCCGCGGTCTTGCGAATGGCGCAGAGATCGAGTTCCTTGGCCATACCGATGAACCCGGTGTTGATCGAGCCGATCGTCGAGGCCAGGGCGCTGTAGTGCGGGTTGTTCTCGCCGGACGAATCGTTGCGGGGGTTCCATCCGGGGTATCGCTGCGGGCCGCGGCAGCTGTCCTGAAAGGTACCCCAGTTGCTGGTGCGGCTGGACTCCACGCGTTCGTACAGCGAATGTCCGTCGCTCAGCCATTCGGCCAGGGTGAACACCTTGTAGGTCGACCCGGGCTGAAACCCGCTGGATCCGCCGTGCGCGAAGTCGGTGTTGTAGTTGACGGAGGTAGCGGATGCCCCGCGCGACGCCACATCCGGATCCTGGCTGTACGTCTTGTTCTGCGCCATGGCCAGCACCCGACCGGTGCCTACCTGCACGCTGCTGATGACACCGCCGACGTCCCAGCCCGGGTAGGACTGCGGCACGTTGTCCGCCATGGTCGTGACGGCGGCGTTCTGCAGGTCGAGGTCGAGGGTCGTGTAGACGTCGTAGCCTCCGCGGTTGAAATTCACCAGGCGGGTGTCGGCGTCGTCGCCGAACGCGGGATCGTTCTGCAGTTCGGTGACCACGTAGTCGCAGAAGAACGCATTGGCGCCCGCGGCCTGGCATCCGGTGCCCGGCTGGGTGATGGTCGGGGTGATCACCGTGGCGACGGCGGCGTCGTACTGGGCGGTGTCGATCTTGTCGTGCACGAGCATCTCGCGGAGGATGTAGTCCCGTCGGCTCTTGTTGGCGGCATAGCCGCCGGCGGCACCGTTGCTCTCGCTGCCGGGCCGGTCGAGTTGGAACTTCGCCGGATTGTTCACGATGGCCACGAGGCTCGCCGCCTGCGGCAGCGTGACGTCGGCCGCCGAGGTGGCGAAGTAGTACCGCGACGCGGCTTCGATTCCGTAAACCGACCCGCCGAAGCCGATGATGTTGAGGTACTGGCGAAGAATGTCGCTCTTCTCGTACTTCTTTTCCACGCCGATGGCGAGGCCCATCTCCGCCAACTTGCGATCCGCCGTCGTCTCTGTCGCGGCGACGTAGCAGGATTCGCTGTCGGCCTTGTTGGCGATCAGCTCACACTTCTGCACGAGCACGTTCTTGACGTACTGCTGCGTGATGGTGGAGCCGCCCTGGGTCGAACTGCCGGTCGCGGTTTTCAGCACGGCGCGAAGGGTGCCCTGGATGTCGATGCCGTTGTGCTCAAGGAACCGCGGGTCTTCGCCGGCCACGGCGGCATCTTTCACGAACTGGCTGATCTGTTCCGAGCCCACTTCGACCCGGTTCTGGTCGTAGAACGACGCCAGCAACACCGGTGACCCGTCGTTTTGCGTCGCGTAGACGTTGCTCTTCTGCGACAGCTGACCGATCTCGAGGCTGCCGGGGAGGTTGTCCAGGGCGGTGATCGCGGTACCGGCGGACAGGTCGGTGAGCGCAAGGACCGGCGTGACGGCGATCGTGGTCAGCACGCCGAGCACGACGCTCATGCCGATGAACCCCAGAAGCGCGATCGGTTTCCTGCCGCGTGGGGGGCCGGTCGATTTGTCGCGCATCTCGAGAATGTGTTCCTTCTAAATCGCCGATGAAACCCGGGTTCAGTCTCTACCGTACCCGCAGCCGACTGAACGGGCCCTGACGGGCTAGCTGATGCCGCCCATGCGTTCAAGCGCCGCGCGCATGATCTGCGCCTCCGGCGTCGGGGCAACGTGGTGGTTCACGTAGATTCCGAGCAGCCATTGCAGCACCTCGTCCTCGCTCATGGCCACGGCCGACCAGTCCACGCCGGGTATCGCCTCGGTGCGTGGCTCGTTGGTGGCGGGGTCCAGCCAGGCGCGGGCAATCTGCTCGCCGGAGCGGTCGGGGTCCGCCGACCAGACCAACGCGATGGGGTGGTGGTCCCCGTCGATGTGCTCGTGGTCGACGCTTCCGGAACCGAGCCACGGGAGGGTGAGGAGCTCGCCGGTGATGCCAACCTCGATGAGCTCGAGCTGCGTCGGTTCGGTCTCGGGAACGTAGAGCGTGAATCCCTGCTCGAACCAGTCGGCGGCATCCGCGATCGTGTCGAGCAACTCGTCGAGCGAGTAGATCTCCTGAGCCAGGGTGAGCGCCCACTTGAGCAGGACCTCGGTCTGGTCGCTCGGCCAGGGGCTCTCGAACGGGTCCTCGGTGCCGTGATAGTGATAGGCCGGGCCGGTTTCGTCGAGCACAATGTGTAGCTGGCCCGCATCGAAATCGACGGACAGGTTGAGCGCGTCACCCTCGCTTTCGTCGTCTTCGCCGTCCCAGTCCGCAAACAGGTCGGGGTGCGCGAGGGCCTCGGGCAGCGGAATCGCCGAGGCGAGCCTCTCCCCCAGGTTGAGCACGGCACGGAACTGGACGGTCGGCAGTCGCAGGGATTCGTCGGTCATCACTCGTTCACTCTTCGGCACATGGGGCCAGTTTATCCAAAGCTCGGTGGTCGGTCGGTCCGGCCGGATGCTGCGGCGCCCTGGCCCCGGCCCCGGTGCTACTTCAGGAGATTGGGCCGCTCGCATCCGTTCGGCCGCGTGGTGGCGCGGCCGCCGGCGCTGTCGACCGCGGATCTCCTGAACTAGCGACATGGGCCGGGCAGGAAGGTCGGGCAGCAGGTCGGGGCGGCAGGTCGGGGCGGCAGGGCTGGGGCGGCAGGGCGGGGGCGGCAGGGCGGCCGGTGCGCGCGACGAGGTTGTGTCCTAATATCGAACACGAGCATCACATACCGGGATGCTCACCCGAAGCGTGTCAGGAAGGCGGCGTCGTATGCCCACACAGGCCGGAACCCAGGCTGGCTCCCAGACGCTCGGCCGCGGCATCCGCCTGCTCGAAATCCTGGCCGCCGGCGACCGCAATTTGTCGATCGCCGAGCTGGCGGGCGCCTTGGAGGTGCACCGTTCCGTGGCGTACCGCCTGCTGCGCACGCTCGAGGAGCACGACCTGGTCATTCGGGATGACGCCGGCAACTTTGCCCTGGGCGTCGGACTCGTCGCGCTCACCTCCGGGGTGGCGCGCAACCTGCAGCAGGCCGCCCTGCCGGTGCTCAACGACATCGCCAACGAGCTCGGGATGACGTGCCTGATCGCCGTGCTCGTGGACGGCGGCGAAGCCGTGACCCTCACGAGCGCCGCACCGCGGCAAACCGTCGCGGTGGTGTCGTACCGGCCCGGCCACCGACACCCGATCAGCCGCGGCGGTCCCGGCAAGGCGATCTTGTTGGGGCTGCCCGAGAGTTCCTGGCCCACCGACCTGAGCCCGGAACTGCGGGACGAACTGGTGCAGAGCCGCGCCCGGGGGTTCGCGTCCAGCCACGACGAGGTCGTGCCGTCCCTCCTCTCGGTCGCCGTGCCGCTGACCCTCCCCGGGCAGCCGCCCGCCTCGCTTGCGGTGATCCACATCTCGCGGCCGCTCCCGGAGGCCGAGATCGCCGAGCGCCTGCGGCTCGGCGCGCAGGCCGTGGCGCGGGCCTACGGGGCCTGAGGTCACCCGGCGGTGACCCGCGCCCCGAGCAGGATCGGCCGGAAGAACGCGGCGAGTTCCTCGGTGGCCGTCAGCGGCAGCACATGCGCCACATACTGGTCGGGACGCACGACCACGACGGCACCCGAGCGGTCGATGTCGCGCAGCTCGAAGATGTCGTGTTCCGGGTCGGCGGCGTAGAGCTTTTCGTAGTCGATCAGCTCAAACGGTCCGGTGGTGGGCAGGAACGCCGTCGGAACCCGGTTCAGGTCCACGTCGCGGTGCGCCTGCTGGTACACGACCTTGACGTCGAAGACGCTGTCGATGTCGGCGCCCTCGGGGGTGTGGGCCCGCAGCGGGGACTCGGGCGAGGCCTGCAACCACTCGGCCCAGTCCGCGAGCGCCGAGGCCTCGCCGGGGGCCGCCGCATCCGCGAAGGCATACAGACGCCACCGACCGTCGGCCCGGTGATGATGGCCGAGCTGCACGGGATTGGCGTCGGCGACGCGCACCACCGGGGCGGACTTGAAGCGTTTGCCGATGGGGAACCCCGCCGCGCGGTCCTGGTGGGTGGCTTCGCCGATCAGCATCGAGGGCGGGTATTGCGTCATGAAGCCGGCCGGGAACTCGGCCGTTCGCACATAGAAGTCCTCCAGCTCCGACGGGTCGGCGAGGTCCTCCGGCTTGGTGGCCATCAGGGTCGACCACTGTTTGTCGAAGTCGATCAGGTTCTTGGCGATCACCTGCCGTTCCGCCGAATACGTGCCGAGCAGGCTCTCGGGGCTGCGGCCTTCGAGTACGGCGCCGAGCTTCCAGGCGAGGTTGAAGCCGTCCTGCATCGACACATTCATTCCCTGACCGGCCTTGGCGCTGTGCGTGTGGCAGGCGTCGCCGGCGATGAACACTCGCGGGGTGCGCGTGCCGACCTCGTGCGGCAGCACGTCGTCGAACCGGTCGGTGAGGCGGTGGGCGACCTCGTACACGCTGTGCCACGCGACGTTCTTCACGTCGAGCACGTAGGGGTGCAGGATCTCGTTCGCCTTCGCGATGACCTGCTCGATCGTGGTCGCGCGCACGGCGCCGTGGTCGTCCGGTCGCACCTCGCCCAGGTCGACGTACATGCGAAACAGGTACCCGCCCTCGCGCGGAATGAGCAGGATGTTTCCGCCGGCGCCCGACTGGATCGCGCACTTGGTGCGGATATCCGGAAAGTCGGTGACCGCGAGCACGTCCATGACACCCCACGCGTGAAACGCCTGGTCGCCGGCCATCGTGCAGCCGATCGACTCGCGCACCCCGCTGCGCGCGCCGTCCGCGCCGAGCACGTACTTGGCATTGACGACGCGTTCCGGACCGTCCGCGCCGTGGCGAAGGGTCACCGCGACGGGGTACTCGCCGTCGTCGGCGACCTCGAGGCTGCGGAATTCGAAACCGTAGTCGGGCGTCAGACGCGTGGGCGCGTTCGCCATCACCTCGGCGAAGTAGTCGAGCACCCGAGCCTGGTTCACGATCAGGTGCGGAAATTCGCTGATGCCGGTGGGGTCGTCCAGAGTGCGGGCCGTGCGGATGATGCGCGACGGGTCCTGCGGATCGGGCTTCCAGAAGGCCATTTCGGTGATGCGGTAGGCCTCGGCGATGATCCGCTCCGCAAAACCGAAGGCCTGGAAGGTCTCCACGCTGCGTGCCTGGATACCGTCCGCCTGACCGATCGCGAGGCGCCCTCCGCGACGCTCGACGATGCGCGTCGTGACCCCGGGAAACTGCGCAAGCTGGGCCGCGGCGATCATGCCGGCGGGGCCCGTGCCGACGATGAGCACGTCCACGTTCTCCGGCAGCTCGGCGGGGCGATCGATACCGACCCCGGCGGCTGGTTGGGTGCGCGGGTCGGCGGATACGTATCCGTGGTTGTGGAACTGCACGGCATTCCTCACTTCTCTGTGGTTGACCGATCGGTATGCGCCTCACAGTTCTATAATCGAACTCGTGATTCGCATATCGCTTTTTGTATCATACGGCGGGACACGCGAGAGAACAAGAGGGTCGACCCGGCTGGGGCGCTGTGGCGCGTGCGGACTCGGCTTAGAAGGCGATGTCGGCTCGTGATGTCGTGGCGTCGGCCAGCGCATCCGGCAGGATATCGACGCCGATCCCGGGGGCGGTCGGCACCGGCAGGCATCCGTCTTCCAGCACGAACGGGGCGGTCAGGTCCTGGGCGTAGTACCGGCTGGAGGCCGACGTGTCCCCGGGGAGAGTGAAGTTCGGCAGCCCGGCGAGCGCAACATTCGCCGCCCGTCCGATGCCGGTTTCAAGCATCCCCCCGCACCACACGGGCACCCCATGCGCGGCCGCGACGTCGTGGATGCGCCTGGCCTCCAGAAATCCGCCGACGCGAGCCGGTTTCACGTTGATGATGCTGCAGGCACCGAGAACGATGGCTGCGGCCGCGTCGCGGGCGGATTCGATCGACTCGTCGAGGCAAATCGGCGTCGTCATCAGTTTTGCCAGGCTGGCGTGGCCGAGGATGTCGTCTTCGGGCAGCGGCTGCTCGATCAGCAGCAGGTTGAACGGGTCAAGCAGGGCCAGGTGTCGGGCATCGGCGAGCGAATAGGCGGTGTTGGCGTCGACCTGCAGCAGCACGTCGTCGCCGAAGCGTTCCCGCACGGCGCGCACCGGCTCGATGTCCCAGCCCGGTTCGATCTTCAGTTTGATGCGGAGGTATCCCTCGGCGAGGTACTCACCGACGACATCGAGCAGCCCGTCAATCGATTCCATGATTCCCACGGAGACACCGGACGGCACCGTGTCATTCACCGCGCCCAGGTATTGCCCGAAGGACACGCCGCGTTCCTTGAGCTGCGCGTCGAGGATGGCGGTCTCCAGCACGGCCTTGGACATCGGATGCCCCTTCACCGGCGCCAGCGTCGTCGCCACACGCTCCGCGGTCAGCCCGTCGCCGACGGCGCGAAGCCGGGGCAGCAGGTGGTCACGGATCACGAGGTCGCAGCCGTCGAGAAACTCCGAGCTGTAGAGCGGCTGGGGTTCGGCGGCGCACTCCGCCCAGCCCTCCGCGTTGGCGGTCGTCACGCGCACGATCGTCATGTCGCGGTGGTCGATCTGGCCGAATGACGTGCGGAACGGGCGAACCAGGGGCATCGTCACCCGGCGCAGTTCAACATTCTCGATCTTCATTGCTGTCCTCCTGTCGAGAGCCGGTTCCTCCCGGCTCGAGCGACCCCGCGGGCGATGCTCCCGTGCGACGCACAGGGTCGTGAGTCCGCCGTGGAATCTGATCACAATCTATGGGATGCGTGATCCCCACGGGCGCGTGTGGCGAATACCGTCGCCGCGCGGCAGACTGGACCCGCACACCGGCACGCCGCTTCCCGAGGAGAACCCATGACCACCGCCCCGTCCGTCATCATCTTCGACGTGAACGAAACCCTCTCCGACATGTCACCGCTCGCGGAACGCTTTCGGGAGATCGGGGCGCCGGCGGAACTGGCAGCACTCTGGTTCGCCACTCTGCTGCGCGACGGATTCGCCCTCACGTCCAGCGGCGACCGCGCCTCATTCTCCGCGATCGGGGCGGATGCCCTGCGGAGGCTCCTGGTCGACGTGGAGCTCGACCGCTCCCCCGGTGCCGCGGTCGACCATGTGATGACCGCCCTGACGAGCCTCGATGTGCACGCCGACGTTCCCGACGGCATCCGGGCGCTCGCCGCCGACGGGTACCGGCTGGTCACCCTCAGCAACGGCGCGGCCCGCATAGCGGATGCGCTGTTCAGCGCGGCAGGGATCCGGAACGAATTCGAGGCGCTGCTCTCGGTCGACGACGCGCCCGCGTGGAAGCCGGCCCGCGCCGCATACGAGTACGCCGCCGCCGCGTCAGGGACAAATTCGGCCGATATGCTGCTCGTCGCGGTGCACCCCTGGGACATCCATGGCGCCGCGCGCGCCGGCCTGCGCACGGCCTGGGTGAACCGCAGCGGGGAACGCTACCCGGACTACTTCGAGGATCCCGATTTCACCGTGGCCGCGCTGACCGAGCTGCCGGCAGCCCTCGCCGCCGGCTGATCGAACCGAGAGTGCGGGCGGTCAGGAGGTGCTTCGCGCCATCTCGTGCAGCAGGTCGCGGTTCTGGATCACGATACGCCCGCGGCCCTGACGGATCGCCCGCCTGGCCGTGAGCTCGCCCATGATCTTGCTGGTGGCCTCTCGGGAGGCGCCGAGCAGGCCGGCGAGCTGCTCGTGGGTGAGGTGGATGGTCCGGCCCGCCCCGAAGCGTGTGGGCGCCGCCGAGTCGCCCAGTTTCAGCAGGGTCGACGCGACCTGTGCGGCCAGCGGTCGCAGCGCCAGATTCGTCAGCCGTTCCTCGAGGCGCGCCACCTGTTCGCCGAGAAGGTGGGAGATGCGGATGGCGATGCGCGGGTCGGACAGCAGAAAACGTTCGACCTCGTCCACGCCGAGCTGGCAGATGGCCGCGTCCTCGATCGCCTCGGCGTAATTGTCGTACATCTGCTGGCCCACGAGCATCATCTCGCCGAAGACCGCACCCGGCTCCAGGATCGCCATGGTCAGCGCCTTGCCGTCTTCGGCGACGCGGAACACCCGTACCCGACCGGACTTCAGAATGAAGAGGGCGGTGACCGGCTGGCTTTGGCTGAACAGCAGTTCGCCACGCCGGAACAGTCGCGCCGGAGCCATGAGATCCAGGGCCTGGATCTCCTGCGGGCTGAGGTCGGCGAACAGGTCAACCTCGTTCAGGCAGCTGAACGGCTCTGCGGGTAGTGCCATGAGCGGATCGCCCTCTCGTTGATGCGGGGCCCACGGTCGCAGGTCCCCGGAGATGGTGCCCGCCACGTCGACCCGGCAGCTGTCGGTCATGCCCGGTTTGCGAGAACGCGGACCGCCACCAGTCCCAGAATAACGCCATAAATCATGTGACCCATGAGGCTCATCAGGGCGGCCGCGTCAAGGGCGAAGAGCGGCATGCCCATCATCAGCGGCATGATCATCAGCGGGCCGAGCACCCACCAGATGGCGCCGTAGCCCAGGCCGACGAGGGCGCCGCGACCGTAGCCGGTGAGCAGGCTGTTGCCGAACAGCACGGTCAGTCCCAGTCCGATCAGGATGGAAATCATCAGGTGAACGCCGAATCCGACGACGGGCGAGCTGGACCCGACCATGGACGCGATGGTCGGCAGCATGCCCATCATTGCCATGAGCATCCCGAAGACGATGCCGCCCAGGATGCCTCCGATGACGCCGGCGGACATGCGCCGCCCCAGGCTGGAGGTGGTGGACGACGTGTGAGTAGCTGATGCGGTTGCCATGAGCGTGACCTTCCGGTGAAGAGTATGTGTGAACGTCTTCACGCTATGGCGGGGTCCTCCCGCCGGTCGGTAATCTGCGCTACACAACACCGGAAATGCGAAAACCGGCCTCAGTCGTCGAGGTCGAAGCGCACCAGGGGCAGGTCGTCACCGTCATCGACGGGCGTGCCGAGGGATTCGTCGAGTACCGGCTTCAACGCGGACCACGCTTTCGGGTGAGCCGCGCGATACGCGGCCATCGCGGCGCGCGCCTCGAAGGGGGCGAGCACGCGGGCCGTGGCCGGGGCCGGCCTCCGACTGGTGATGAACAGGCGCACGTGCGGGTTGGCCTGCACGTTGCGGAACCATTGGGACCGCGTGCCGAACCCGGAGGCGACGACGTAGCTGCCGCGCGTCGGGCGGGCAACGACCTCCAAAACGACGTACCGTTCGCGACCGGATTTGCGGCCGGTGTGTTCGACCATGAGCAGACGTCGCCCGAAAAGGCCGCCGAGCCCTGCCCGGTACACGCCGATGGGTGCACGCATCAGCCAGCGCACACGCAGCAGGCCGACCGCCCAGGCGGCGATCTTGCCTGCGCCCCGCGGCGCGGGCGATGTGGAGTGCGGCATCATGGTCCCGACTGTACTCCGCGCACGCCCCGAGGGCGGGGTCTTCTCACGCCTCACCGTCCGACGAACAGCCCGTTGGAGCGGCGGGCGAGCAGGTAGAGGACGACGCTGATGATCGAGAGTACGGAGACGTAGACGGGGAAGACCCAGTCGAGCCCGACGGACTGCAACCAGACGAGTAGGTAGGACGCGGTGCCGCCGAACAGGGCGACGCCGATGCCGTAGCCGAGGCTGACCCCCGCGCCGCGGCAGTTCTTGGGCATCAGTGAGGCGGAGACGACGTTGTAGAGGGTCAGGTTCAACACGAGCACGATCGATCCGCTCAGCAGTACGGCCGCGAAGGCGACGATTCCCGGCCGTACATAGAGCAGCATCAGGAAGACGGAGGGGATCGCCAGCAGTCTGGTGATCAGGAACCACGTCGACATGGCCCTGCCATCGACGAGCGTGCCGACGATCCAACTGCCGATGACGAGGATGACGCCGAGCACCGTGGTCAGCGCGAAGACGGTGGTGGGGTCCTCCCGGAAGACACCGCGCGCGGCGCTCGGCAGACCGACGTTCCACGCGTAGTTGTAGGCCTGCGCGGCACCGACAACGAAGACGATCGCCAGCACACTGAGCCAGTTCTTGCGCACGCCGGTCCAGATCGTACGGGACGAGCTCTCGACGAGCTCGTCCGCGCTCATCGTTTCCGGGAGGGAGCGGCGCAGGTACAGCACGACGAGGCCGAAGAGCGCGCCGAGGATGAACGGCACCCGCCAGCCCCAGTCGGACATGGCTTCGCCGCCGAGGAGCAGGCTGGTGAGAAAGCTGACGAGCGAGGCAAGCAGGATGCCGGTGTTCACGAAGAACGACATCCGTCCGGCGACGAGACCCTCGCGGCCGGCCGGCGCCAGTTCCACGGCGTGTGTGGTGGACAGCGGCGCCTCGATGCCGGTGGATACCCCCTGCACGACGCGGCAGAGCAGGAGGATGAAGCCGGCCCACGGGCCGATCTGCTCATAGGTCGGTGAGACGGCGATGATGGCCGTGGTGACCGCCATCATCGTGACCGACATCAGCATCACCCGGCGCCGACCGATCCGATCGGCCAGCGTGCCCAGAAGCACTCCGCCGAGGGGGCGGAACGCGAAACCGACCGCGAAAACGGCGAGAGCACTCAACGTCGCCGTGAGGGGATCATCTGACGGAAAAAACTTGGGTCCGATGAACGCCGAGAGCAGTCCGAAGACCATCCAGTCGTACCATTCGAGGGTGTTGCCGAGGCCGAGGGCCAGCAGGCCCTTGCGCGCGTCAGGGGGAAGTCGAGGGAGCCGGCCGGCCCGCCGGTCGGCGTGCAACGCTGCCGTGTTCGTCATGTCTGCAGGGGGCTCACCGAGCGGGCGGGGTGCTCACCCAGACTGCGACGCACGGCTCGTCGTAGCGGTTGATGTACCAGTGCGGAATGGTGGACGCGAAGGTCATGGAATCGCCGGCCTCCAGGGTGTACCGGTCTCCGTCCAGGTAGACGTCGATCTTGCCGGAGATGACGATGCCGAACTCCTCGCCACCATGATGGAAGGGAGTCGCACTCGTGTCGTGCCCGGGGGGGCTCACAATCCACTGTGCCTCGAGGAGGCCGTTCTGGTCCGGGGTCAGCAACTCGTGAATGGCCTCACCCACGGATTCCCGAGTGACCCCCTGCAGACTGCGTCGGTCAGAACCGCGCACGACCGGCGAGGCCGGTTCGTCGTGGCCGAGGAAGAACCGACCCACCGGAATCTCCAGGCCGTGGGCCAGCTGCGCCAGCGTCGTGAACGACGGGTTGGCCTTGCCCCGTTCGATCTGACTCACGATCGCCGGGCTCAGCCCGGCCGTCTCGGCCAGCTGCGCCAGGGTCATACCTTTTTCTTTGCGGAGGGTGTGCACCATGGTTCCGACCGTGGCCAGGAGACCGTTCATTGAAGCTGAGGTGGCCCCCGCTTTCGTGTCCGTCATCGGCGCTCCTGTGTCAAACGGTGGGATTTTCACCATTGTGAAAGATTTTAGTGCATCGTCGCGTTCCTTCCTGCATGACCATCGCCGTCAGTTCCGAGGGCGGTCGTCACGCGCGTGTCGTGACTTCCGGCTGCGGCACCGCCCACTCGGTTTCGTTGGCGCGCATCCACGGGAGCGGTAATAGCTCCGCCATCGTGACCTTGGCGATCGCGCCATGAGCATCGACCAGAACGGACATGTCGGGCCCGTATGTACTGAAGAGCTCCCGGCACACGCCGCAGGGGTTGATGACCTGCGGCGTGCCCGTGGTGGAGTTCATACATACCGCAACCGCGTTGCTGAGATGGGTTTCCCCGGCCATGCGGGCATTGGCGACGGCAGACGATTCTGCGCAGATGCTCACTCGCTTCGATCCCAGGTGCAGCCCCAGGTAGATCGTTCCCGATGCGCCGCGGATGGCCGAGGCAACCCGATGGTTGTCGGCGTGGTGGGACGCGAGCAGAGTTCGGGATGCGGCCTGGTAGAGGTCGATGTCGAGTGCGTCAAGAGCGGTATTCATAGTGGCTTCCCCTTAGCTGTCTTCCTCTGGTTTCCAGCGCACGATGAGACGTTCGGCGGTGGCGACGATCGAGAAGAGAGAGATCGACAGGATGGACGCGGCGAGCATGACGACATACAGCAGTGGAGTGTCATAGCTATACGTGGTTTGGATGATGAGATAGCCCAGACCCTGTTGAGATCCGATCCATTCGGCGATGATCGCCCCGATAAACGCGCTGCCGGCCGCGATCTTGAGCGCGGAAAACAGGAACGGCAGGCACGCATAGGCGCGAATGTTGGTGAGCGTTTCGGTCTTGCTCGCCGAGAGTACCTGCATGAGTTCGATGGATTGGCGGTCCGCGGATCGCAGTCCCTTGACCATGTTCACGAGCGTCGGGAAGAAGCAGACCAGCGCGGCAACGGCGATCTTCGACGTGAATCCGCTTCCCATCATGATGACGAGCACCGGGGCGATGGCCACGACCGGGATGGTGTGCGCGATGATGGCCATCGGCATCACCATGCGTTCCGCCGAGCGCCAGTACATGAAGGTCACGGCCAGCAGGATGGCCACGGAGTTGCCCAGCAGAAACCCCATGACCGCTTCGAAGATCGTCGGCCACATGTGGGTCAGCACGAGCGGATAGTTGCTGATCAGCGCGCCGAACACGTCGGTCGGTGCCGGAAAAATGTAGACCGGGATAGAGAACACCGTGGTGGCGATCTGGGCGACAATGACCAGAACGACGATGCCGACGAGGGGTATGAGCCGGTGGCTGCCGGGGCGACGCGTTCGGCTTGGTGCGGGTCCTGCCGATTCTGCCGTTCGTCGCGTGGCGACGGGGCTGATGGTGGCCATTAGCATACCTCCAGTACGCGCCGCAGATGCGCGGCCACGTTGGTAAATTCCATGGAATCTCGAACGCTCAGCTCGCGGGGGTGCGGGAGATCGATCGAAACGATTTCCTGCACGCGTCCCGGGTTTGCCGCCAGCAGGATGACCTGCTCCGACAGGAACGCGGCTTCCGTGATCGAGTGGGTGACGAACACAATCGTGGTCCCGGTGGTTCGCCAGATTCGGAGCAATTCGCCGTTCAGGTGGTCGCGTGTGATCTCATCCAGCGCCCCGAACGGCTCGTCCATGAGCAGGATCTTCGGCTTGCAGATCAGGGCTCGCGCGATGGCGACGCGCTGGCGCATACCGCCGGACAGCTCGTGCGGGAACGCCAGCTCCCGGCCTTCCAGTCCCACGAGCTTCAAGAGTTCGTGCGGGTCGGCATGGTCGGTGATGCTGGCGCCTCCCCCCACCTGGAGCGGCAAGAGGATGTTGTCCAGGACATTGCGCCAGGGCAACAGGGTCGCGTCCTGAAAGACGAATCCGATCTGTCGCGTGGTGCGCGCCTCATGCGGGCTCTGGCCGAAAAGGCTGACGGTTCCCTCTGTCGGCTGCACGAGGTCGGAGATCACGCGGAGCAGGGTGGATTTTCCGCAGCCGGACGGCCCCAACAGCGACGTGAAGCTTCCGGCCGGGAATACGGCACTGAGTCCGGCGATCGCCGTGACCGTCGCCCGGTTGCTTTCGAAGGTCACCGTGACGTCGCTCACCCGCAGCTCGTCCAGGGCCGTCACCGTCTCGACGGTCATAGTTCGTCGCTGATTTCAACTCGGGTGCTCTTCGTGTCGTCGAGGATGCTGGTGTCGATGACATCGTCGAGCGCGGGAACAGCGTTGGGGAACAGTCCGAGGGATTCCCAGGTATCGAGCTGATTGGCCCAGACGTCGGGGTCCATGGTTCCCCAGTTCACCCGGGTACCCGAACCGTCGGCCTCATAGGCGTGCGCGATGGTGATGCCTTCGGCGATGATTTCCGTGTCGAGTCCGGGCGCGAGCTCTGCCACGGCGGCGGCGGCTTCGTCCAGATTGGCGTAGGCGTATTCCCATCCGCGCGAGGTGACTTCGAGGTACGTCGCGAGAGTTTCCGGCTTGTCGGCCAGGGTGGACTCGGTCGCGTAGTAGACCCGGGGATACAGCTGCACGCCGGCATCCCACAGCGCCATTTCGAAGTAGTCCGTGTCGACTTCTCCGAGGGTGCGTGCAATGGAAGCCGTTGTGGCCCACCCCGTCCACACGTCGACGGCGCCGGTCGTGAGCGGGGTGATCTCGGACCCGACGACCTGAACGGTCACGTCGGACGGATCGATGTCGTTGGCGGCCAGCACCGCCTGGAGCAGCACCTGGCCGGTCGCCTGCACGCCGACGGTCTTGCCGATCAGGTCGTGCGGTTCGGTGACGGCGTTCTCCGCCAGCGAGAAGAAGGTGTACGGGTGCTTCTGGAGTCCTGCGGCGAAGGCCTGCACCGGGATGCCCTGCGAGCGTGCCAGCATCAAACTCGGGCTGGACGACAGCTGGCCGATGTCGCTGGCACCGCTGGACACCAGCGCGACACCGTCAAGGCTCGGACCGCCGGCGTTGATCTCAAGGTCGATGCCGGCCTCCTCGTACCAGCCCTTGGAGAGGGCAACGGCCTCGCCCGCGATTCCGTCGTCAATCAGCCATCCCAGTTGCAGTGACAGCGGTGTCAGTTCTGCATCTGATGAACCGTCGGGCGAGTCGGTAGATGGGGCGGTCGGGCTGCACGAGGCGAGCACGAGCGAGAGCGACGCCGCGGCAACAGCCGCGGCAACGAAGCGGCGAGACAGACCTGGACGGTGCGTGTTGGGTCGGCGAAAATTAGGCATGAAGCTCCTCATAAAACTTTTCAGGATCGAAAAATCGACGCGGCAGGTACGCCACGGCGAGACAATCGATCGGAATGTTGGGAAGAGCCTGGGCGGAGGGGGCCTCACCAAGCGGGAGGGGAGCTCACCCAGACAGCTACGCATGACTCTTCGTAGCGGTTGATGTACCAGTGCGGCACGGTGGAGGCGTAGGTGATCGAATCGCCCGCCTCCAGGATGTAGCGCTCTCCGTCGAGATAGATGTCGATCTTTCCGGAAAGGATGATGCCGAACTCTTCTCCGCGGTGGCGGAAAGGAGTCTCACTCGTGTTGTGCCCCGGGGGGCTCACAATCCACTGCGCCTCAAGGAGGCCAGTGTGATCCGGGGTCAGCAGCTCGTGAGCTGCTTCTCCGACGGACTCCCGGGTGACGCCTTGCAGATTGCGTCGATCCGCTCTGCGCACGACGAGAGATGCTGGTTCGTCGTGGCCGATGAAGAACCGACCGACAGGAATTTCGAGGCCGTGGGCCAGCTGCGCCAGCGTTGTGAATGCCGGGTTGGCCTTGCCGCGTTCGATCTGACTCACGATCGCCGGGCTCAGCCCGGCGATCTCGGCCAACTGGGCCAGAGTCATTCCTCTCTCCTTACGCAGGGAGTGCACCAGACTTCCGACCGTTGCCAACAGTCCATTCAGCGCAGCTGAAGGGACCCCTGTCTTGGTGTCGGTCATTGGTGCATCCTGTCGTTTGGAGAGTGAGTACAACAATATTGAAGATATTTACTTTGTCAATAGATTTATTCACTATGCTAAAAGACTTTATTTGATCGTCACATTCGGTCCGGGGCCACCTCCCTCGACAAGGCACGGAGCGGCCAGTGCAGGCGCCGGGCCTGCGGTTGCGCGAGCGCGACCAGGATGAGGGCAGAACCCACCCAGCCGATGGCGTCGATCACACCGCTGCTCCTTGATTCTGCGGTGCAAGCCCGGCGATGAACGGATCGTCCCGCCCAATGTTCCCGAGCCGGCCGGCGCCCAGGGGCGAGCCCAATTCACTGAAGAATTCAACGTTGGCTCGCGTGTACTCCTCCCATCCATCGGGCACATCGTCGACGTAGAAGATCGCTTCCACCGGGCAGACCGGATCGCAGGCGCCGCAGTCGACGCACTCATCCGGGTGGATGTACAGCGACCGCTCTCCCTCGTAGATGCAGTCCACGGGGCAGGCCTCAATGCAGGCCTTGTCCTTGACGTCCACGCAGGGTTGGGCGATGACGAATGTCATATGGAGGGATCACACCCCGGTGTAGACGGTCTTGCCCCAGGTGAAGAAGTCGAGCGCGGTGCGACCCTGTTCCCGGAACGTGTTCGTGGAGGAGTCCTTGACGCCACCGAACGGCACGTTCAGGTCCAGACCGGCCGTCGGCCGGTTGATCTTGATGACACCGGCCTGGGCACGCTGGGCGAAATCGGTGGAGCGGGCGAGACTGTCCGTGCAGATTCCGGCAGTGAGGCCGTAGCGGGAGTCGTTGATGGCGGCGAGGCCCGACTCGTAGTCCGGAACCTCCAGGGCCGCGATGACCGGGCCGAAGATTTCGTCGCGCACGGCGGGATCGTCGTGCGCGATATCGGTGAGCACCGTCGGGGTGAAGTGCAGACCGTTGTCGGCGGGGGCGCCGTGCAGGGCGGTCGCGCCGCGGCCGAGAGCGTCACGTACAGCGCCCTCGTTCTGCTGCAGCTGGTTGTCGCTGACCACGACGCCCATCTTGGTCGCGGCGTCGAGGCCGTCGCCGGGGGCGTAGGACCCGGCCTGAGCCACGAGCTCCGTAAGGAATGCGGAGCGGATGCCCGGGGTGACGTACACCCGCGACGTCGCCGTGCAGGCCTGCCCGGTGAGCGCGAAGCCGCCGGCGGCGACCACCTGGGCGGCCTTGCGCGGGTCGGCGTCGTCAAGGACGAGCACGCCGTTCTTGCCGCCCATTTCGAGCTGCACGCGGGCCCGGCGCTCGCTCATCACCTTGTGCAGCCCCAGTCCGACGGCCGTCGAGCCGGTGAACGACAGGCCGGCGACGCGAGAATCGTGGGCGAGGGCGGATCCGATGATGCGTCCCTTGCCGTGCACGATGTTGAGCACTCCGGCCGGGAGACCGGCGTCGGCGAGGGCCCGGGCGAGGTGCGTGGCCGACATCGGCGTCATTTCGGCGGGCTTCAGGACGACGGCGTTGCCGCTGATCAGCGCGGGGGCGGTCTTCCATGCGGGAATGGCGATCGGGAAGTTCCACGGCGTGATCAGCCCGACGACGCCAATGGGCTCGCGGCGCGTGTAGATCGTGGTGTCGGGGACTCCGCTGGGCAGAACATCCCCGGTCGACGCCCAGCCGAGCGAGCCGAAGAATCGCATCACGTCGATGGCGCGAGTGACCTCGCCCATGGCCTCGGCGATGGTCTTTCCCTCTTCACGTACGAGGTCTTCGGCAATGGCGCGCTTGCGCTCCTGCAACAGGGTACCGGCGGCGATCAGGATGGCGCCGCGGGCGGGCAACGGCATGGCGGCCCAGCCGGCCTGCGCCGACTCCGCCGCGGCGATGGCGTCCTCAAGGCCCGCGAGGCTCGCGCTCGGTGACACGACCGCGACCTGGCCGGGACGCGCCGGGTTCATTCTCTCGACGTCGGCGCCGCCGACCCATTCGCCGTTGATCAGGTTCTGTGCAATTGCTGCGTTACTCATGGGGATTCCTTCTTTTGGGTCGATGTTTAGAGGCTGCGAACGAGGCCGCCGTCGCAGCGCAAGGCCACTCCGGTGATGTACGAGGCCGGTCCGCTGCACAGGAAGGCCGCGGCGGCACCGAACTCCGCGGGTTCGCCATAGCGACGGGCGGGAATGGTGCCACGGGATTCCTGCTGGATCGATTCGACGGTCGTCCCGCGCCGTTTGGCCGCGGCGTGATCGAGTTCGCCGACCCGATCCGTTTCGATCCGCCCGGGCAGGAGCAGATTGACCGTCACCTCGTCCAGGGCCACTTCGGCCGCCAGGGTTTTGAGGTATCCGGCCAGCGCCGCCCGGCCGATGTTGGAGACGGCCAGGTTGGGCAGCGGCGCGACGACTCCGCTCGAACCGAGCGCAAGAATACGTCCCCAGCGCCGGGATCGCATGCCCGGCAACACCCGGCTGATCAATGCGTGCTGCGGCTTGACGAGCAGGTCGAAGGCCGACGCCATCTCGTCGGCGCCGAGCGCCGCCGCGGCTCCAGGCTTGGGTCCCGGGCCGTTGAGCACGAGGATGTCGATGGGACCGAACGCGGCAACGGCGCCGGTGCATGCCGCGTCGATGCCCTCCTCGGTCGTGAGGTCGGCGGCGACGCCGATCGCGCTCGGCAGGGCGTCGGCGATCTCCCGGGCGCGGTCCGCCCTCCGACCGGTGATGACGACATTCGCGCCCTCAGCGGCCAGTGCGGTGGCCACGGCGAGGCCGAGGCCGCCGGTGGACGCGGCGACGAGTGCCGTCTTTCCCGTTAGCTTGAGATCCATCAGTTCCTCCCGGGGTAGGCTGCGGCGGCTTCGCGCAGGTGAATGAGCATCGAGTCCCGCAGGCTTTCCGGGTATTCCGCGGCGGGAGGCCGCACGCCGGATTCCTTGATCAGGCCGCGCTGGCGGAAGCATTCCTTGCGCAGGGCCAGGGCGATCCTCGCCTGCTGCTCGAAGTTAATCAACGGCAGAACGGGCAGGAGCGCGTCGCGCGCCGCCTCGTAGCCCGAGCTTGTCCAGGCGTTCACGCAGGCGATGAGGGCCTCGGGGTAGGAGAATCCGGTCATCGCGCCGGCGGCGCCGGACACCAGTTCGTCGAGCAACCCCTGACCGCCCAGGCCACCGAAGACGGGAACATCAAGGGCCGCGGTGAGGGCGGCGATGGCCACCGGCGTCGGGGGCGCCTCGGCCTTGAGCGCGATGACGAATGCGCAGGAGGAGACCACTGTGATCAGTGCCGGGGTTGGGATGGCCACCCCGCTCGCGAGGGGATAATCCTGCAACACGACGAACGCGCCCGTCGCCTCATGAATGGCCTGCAGATGGCGGGTCACCACGCGCGGGTTCGGGGAATTGACCTGCACCATCACGGCCGCGATCCGTCCGCCGGCGGCGGCCTGAGCCGCCTGCACCTCTTCGATCGCCGGCTGGGTGGCCAGCGCCGAGATGCCGACGACGAGCGGGAGGGTCGTGGATTCGGTCACGATCTCGAGAACCAGTTCGCGCTCCGGGGCGGAGAGCGCTGCCGCCTCCCCGAAGACGCCGAGCACGGTCAGGCCGGTCGCGCCGATCGCTTCATAGTGCTCGGCCAACGCGGCGAGGCTGTCGACGTCCACGTCGAAGGTGCTGCCCTGGAACGGCGTGGCGAGCACGCCCCAGACGCCGGGAGTGAACGCCTGACGCTCCGGCGCGGTCTGCTGCCCGGTCATTTTCCGGGCCAAACGGGTCGACGCTTCTCTTGGAAGGCCAGGACGCCTTCGGCCGAGTCGGCGCTGTCGAGCGATTCCATCAGGGCGGGAAGCCGAACCCGACGGGCGTCCTGCGCGGACAGGTGCGTGGTGCGGGTCACCATCTGCTTGACCGCACGCACGGACGTCGGGGCGCAGGAGAGGATCTGCTGCACCCAACGGTCAACGGCCGCGTCCAGTTCCTCGGCGGGTACCACCTCGTTGACGAGGCCGAGGGTCGCCATTTCGGCGGCCGGGGCCTTGCGTCCGGTCAGGAGCAGCCCCATGGCCTGCGTGTACGGGATCTTGCGCACGAGCTGGCTGATTCCGCCGTCGAGGGCCAGCCGTCCCACGCGTGGTTCGGTCAGGCCGAACTGCGCGGACTCGGCCGCCACAACGATGTCAGCCCCCAGCACCATTTCCATGCCGCCGCCGAGCGCGTAGCCGTTGACGCGCACAATGACGGGGATATCGAGCGTGGTGCGCAGGCTGAGGCCGCCGAAGCCGTTCGGGTCGAGGTCGGCCCAGTACTGCAGGCCGGTCTTGTCGACCGCCGCCGCGGACATGTCCGCGCCGACGCAGAAGGCGCGGTCGCCGGCGCCGGTCAGCACGACCACGCGAATGTCGCGGTCGTTCTCGATCTGGTCCCAGATCTGGTTGAGCCGGTCGGTCGTGGCTTCGTCGACCGCGTTCATCACCTGCGGACGGTTGATGGTCACCGTGGCGACGTGGTTGTCGATCTGCAGAACGACCTCGTCGGTCTGCACCGCCGCGGTCATCGCAGCACCCCCAGTTCCTGCAGGCGGGCGATGGCCGCATCGTCGTAGCCGTTCTCCTGCAGCACTTCGACGTTGTGCTCGCCGAGGCGCGGTGCACTGCGACGGATTGTCGGCGGCGTTTCCGACAGGCGAATGGGGGCGTTGAGCATGCGCACCGTGCCGACGGACGGATGCTCGGCCTCGACGATCATCTTGTTCGCCGTGGTCTGCTCGTCGGCCAGTGCCTGCTCCAGGGTGTGCACGGGCGCGTTGAGCAGGCCTTCGTTCTCGAGGCGCTCACCCCAATACGCCGTCGTGTTGGTGGCAATCTTCTCGCGGAAGATGCTTTGCAGAACGGGCTTGTGTTCGAACTGCTGCTCGAGTGTGGCGAATTCTGGTCGCATGCTGAGATCCTCGTCCAGCTCCAGGGCCAGCGAGATGTGCCGCAGCGGGTCTTCGGTGAATCCGCCGACCATGGTGATGGCGCCATCCGTGGTCGCGTAGACGCCGCTGAGCGGCATGGCGCCCCAGTTGACCTCGTAGCCGCGGTTGAGTTGCATGCACGCTTCCTGCATCTGCATGTGCAGCATGGAGTCGTACATGGTGACCTCAACCTTTTGGCCGACACCGGATTCATCCCGGGTGCGTAGCGCCAACAGGATGCCCTGCATCAGGTGCATGCCGGTTGTGTAGTCACACAGCGTGGTCGGGTACACGGACAGCGGGGAGTCCGCGGACTCTCGGCGCCACATCACGCCCGAGTAGGCCTGGGCGATAACGTCCTGGCCGCCCTTGTGCGAGTACGGGCCTTCGGTGCCGAAGCCGGTGCCGGAGGCCCAGATGAGGGCGGGGTTGATCTTCTTCAGGTCTTCGTAACCGAATCCCATCCGCTCCATCACTCCGGCGCGGAAGTTGCTGACGACCACGTCCGCGTCGACCAGGAGCTGGTGCAGAACCTCGCGCCCCTCCTCTTTACGGGTGTCGATGGACAGGCTGCGCTTGTTGCGGTTGATGGCCAGGAAGATCGGGTTGTCCTGGCCGTCCTTGTCGGGGAAGGAATTGCGGGAAATATCGCCCAGGCCGGGACGCTCGATCTTGATGATGTCGGCGCCGTAGTCACCGAGCAGCTGCGTACAGCTCGGCCCCATGTACACCTGGGTGAAATCGACGATGGTGACGCCGGACAGCGGCATCGAGGCGGCAGTCATACCTGGGCCAGCGCAGCCGCGTCGATGGAGGCGTTGGCGGAGGGCACGTCTCCCGGGTCGGCGCCGTGCTTGTGCATTTCGCGCTGGATGTCGGCGACCGGCACGTCGCGCACGAGCATGCCCTGGTCGACGGCGAGCGAGGCGGCGACGCCGACGGCCTGGCCCATGGCCATGCACGGCGGGATCTCGCGGGACATTTTCTGCGCCTCCGGGGTGGCGGAGTAGTGCCGCCCGGCGACGAGCAGCTGGTCGACTTCCTTGGGCAGCAGCGACCGGTAGGGGTAGTAGTAGTCGCGGCCGCGGGCCACGGAATCGGCGAAGTGCCGACGCGAGGTGACGTCTTCCTGGGTCATGACGTACTCGCCCTGCAGGAGCCGGGTCTGGCGCACGCCCATCTGCTGGGCGACGTCGACGATGTAGGTGTTCTCGAAGCCGGGCAGGTTCGCCTTGACGAAATCGACCGCCGCGGTGATGCGGTCGCGAGCGGCGAACTCGGCCTTGGTCATGTCTTCCGGGTCGACGCCGTCGAAACCGGTCATGTGCGGGGCGTTGCACCACACCACGCCGGGGATGGGCGTCTTGAGCCACCACAGCTCCCAGGCGCCGCCGAGCAGGCGCTTCACCTGACGGTTGATGGCGCGAGCCTCCTTGGGGTGTTCCTGCTCGTACTGTTCGGCGGCGACGGTGTCGACGCCGCCGAGTCGGAAGACGAGGGTGGTGAGGTAGCTGTCGTGGGCGTAGCTCGCGCCGGCCCGGGAAGCGACGTCGATGTCGCCGGTGGTGTCGATGACGATGTCGGCCATGAATGCCTGCGGGCCCGACTTGGTCTCGCAGATGACGCCCTTCATGACGCCGTTGTCGACGATCGGCCGGGAGAACCAGGAGTGCAGGCGCAGGTTCACGCCGGCCTCGCGGACGAGGTCGTTGGAGACGCGCTTCCAGCCGTCCGGATCGAAGGCGGCCGCGTAGCAGACCGGCTTCGGGTTGCTGTGCGAGTGAAAGTCGAAGAGGCCGAAGCGGCCCCACTTGTTCCAGGTGTCGGTCGCCGCGTGGCGGTCCTCTTCCGGCGGTACCACGGCCAGCCCGATGCTTTCGAGCCGGTCGACGTACTCGGAGACGATTCCCGTGACGGTGATCTCCGGTCCGTTGATCATGTCGTCGAGCACCAGCACCATTCCGCCGGAGGCGAGGCCGCCGAGCGCGGAGTAGCGCTCCAGCAGGGTGACGCTGGCACCGCTGCGTGCGGCGGTGACGGCGGCGGCGACGCCGGCCGGGCCCCCGCCCACCACGAGGATGTCGGAGCGGGAGATGACGGGTGCCGTGAGGTCGGCGGTGCTGGTGCGCAGGTCGAGAGTAGTCATTGAGTGTCCTTACTTTCCAACGAACAGGCCGTTGGAGCGGCGGGCGAGCAGATAGAAGATGATGCTGAGGATGGAGAGCACGGCAACGTAGACGGGGAAGACCCAGTTGAGGTCGACCGACTGCAGCCAGACGAGAAGGTAGGACGCGGTGCCGCCGAAGAGGGCGACGCCGATTCCGTAGCCGAGCGAGACGCCCGTTCCACGGCAGCTCTTGGGCATGAGTGACGAGGAGACGACGTTGTAGAGGGTCATGTTCAGCACCAGGACGATCGATCCACCGAGCAGAACCGCGGCGAAACCGACGATGCCGGGCTCCACGTACAGCAACATCAGGAAGACGGAGGGGATGGCCAGGATGCGGGTGACCAGGAACCACTTCGACATGGCCTTGCCGTCGACAACCTTGCCGATGATCCAGCTGCCGATGACGAGGATGACGCCGAGCACGGTGGTGAGGGCGAAGACGGTGGTGGGGTCTTCCTTGAAGTTGCCGCGGGCGGCGCTCGGGAGGCCGACGTTCCACGCGTAGTTGTACGCCTGGGCGGCGCCGACGATGAAGATAATGGCGAGCACACTGAGCCAGTGCTTGCGCACCTCGGTCCAGACCTTCTTCGGTGAGTTCGTCGCGAGTTCCTCGGTGGTCATCGTCTCCGGGAGGGAGCGGCGCAGGTAGACCACGACGAGGCCGAAGATCGCGCCGATGATGAACGGCACCCGCCAGCCCCAGTCGGCCATGACCTCGCCGCCGAGCAGCAGGCTGGTGAGGAAGCTGGTGAGGGAGGCGAGCAGGATGCCGATGTTGACGTAGAACGACATCAGCCCGGCGACCATGCCTTCTCGGCCGGCGGGGGCCAGCTCTACGGCGTGCGCGGTGGACAGCGGCGCCTCGATGCCGGTGGAGATGCCCTGCACAACGCGGCACAGCAGCAGAATGATGCCGGCCCATGAGCCGATCTGCTCGTATGTGGGCGAGATGGCGATGATCGCGGTGGTTCCGGCCATCATCGAAATCGACAGGAGCATGACGCGGCGGCGGCCGATCCGGTCGGCGAGCGTGCCGAGCAGCACTCCGCCGAGCGGACGGAACGCGAACCCGACCGCGAAGACGGCGAGGGCGCTCAGGGTGGCGGTGAGGGGATCCTCGGAGGGGAAGAATTTCGGGCCGATGAACGCGGAGAGGAGACCGAAAATCATCCAGTCGAACCACTCGAGGGTGTTGCCGAGGCCGAGGCCGAGGAGACCGCGGCGAACCTCCGGAGTGAGCCTTCGTGGAACGTGCACGGTGTCTGTGACGGTAGTGCTGAGCATGTGTGATTCCTTCTGTGACACCACCATTGGTGCATGAGGGTACGGGCATTCACCGCCGTGACACGGTCACGTCGGGGCGGGCCTATCGGTTATCGGGACGACCGCGGGGACGGTGTCACCAAGAGGGAGGGGGTGAAGCCGAGTACTACGCATGGCTCGTCGTAGACTTGTCTAGTGCGCGGTTCGGGAGGCAGGCCGGGTAACCGGCGCCTACAGTGTTGGCACTGTGTGTGAGGACTAGCCACAACTATATTGAATAAATTTACGATGTCAACGATTTTCTTCATTATGGTGAAAAAGCGTTATTCATGGAGAATTTGTCGGGCGGGCGCCACCCCGGCGCGGGCGGCATCCGCCGGATTAGACTCGCCCCCATGGCCATTCCGACTCGTGACGCCGACGGGGCACCCGACGCGCCGCCGGTGAGCGACCATGATGCCGCGGAGCAGATCGCCCGCAACCTGAAGGTCCTGGCCGACCCGACTCGCGTGCGCCTGCTCGGCCTGGTCGTCGACAGCCCGGATGGCCGGGCCCTCGTCGGCCGGCTCGCCCTCGCACTCGGGCTGCGGCAACCGACGGTGAGCCACCACATGCGGGTCATGGTCGAGGCCGGCCTGCTGGAACGCGCCAAGGTCGGTCGTGTCGTCTGGTATTCCGTCACCCCGGGCCGGCAGCCGGAGGTCGCCGAGCTGCTGTTTGCGTACCGGGTCGCGGAACCGGCTCCGCCCGCACCCGCTGTGCTGCTCAGGATTGCCGAGGACCTTGCGGTCCGGTTCCGCGGCGTGTTCGCCCCGGAAACGATCGATCGCTACGTCAGGGAGAGTTACGCGCTCCTTGCCGAGAGGGCCGGCATCAGCCGGCACCTGCCGTCGCTCACCAGCCGGTTCGCGGGCGACCGTCTCCGCGCACTCGCGACCGTCGAACATCGAGTCAGCGACCATACGCCTGAGGTGCTCTTCATCTGCGTGCAAAATGCCGGCCGATCCCAGATGGCCTCGGCAATTCTCCGCTCGCTGGCCGGCGATCAGGTGCGGGTCAGGACGGCCGGCTCGGAACCCGCCGAACTGGTGAACCCGCTTGTGGTGAGCGCCCTCGACGAGGTCGGCGTTCCCCTCGCGGGCGAGTACCCCAAACCCCTCACTGACGAGGTCGTCCGCGCCGCCGACTACGTGATCACCATGGGCTGCGGAGACGCCTGCCCGGTCTACCCGGGTCGGCGCTACCTCGACTGGGACCTCCCCGACCCCGCCGGCCTTCACCTGGCCGACGTTCGGACGATTCGCGACGACATCACCCGGCGCGTGAAGGACCTGCTGGCCGAGATCCACCAGACAAGCTCCTCGGTGAACGACCGCTGAACCTTACGTCGCCCCCCTGCCATATACATAGATGCTCATCTATGCTTTGGGTATCCCCGACCGAAGGATTCGCCATGACCGCCCCTCCCACCGTCCTCTTTGTCTGTGTGCACAACGCGGGCCGCTCGCAGATGGCCGCCGGCTATCTGACAGCGCTCTCCCACGGGCGCGTCGAGGTACTCTCCGCGGGCTCCGCCCCGAAAGACCAGATCAACCCCGTCGCCATTGAGGCCATGGCCGAAGATGGAATCGACATCGCGAACAACGTGCCCAAGATTCTCACGACCGACGCCGTCAAGGACTCGGATGTCGTGATCACCATGGGCTGCGGCGACACCTGCCCGATCTTCCCCGGCAAGCGCTACGAGGACTGGGAACTTGCCGATCCGGCCGGCCAGGGCATCGAGTCCGTGCGGCCGATTCGCGACGAGATCAAGGCTCGCGTCACGGCTCTTCTCACCGAGATCCTTCCCGTGACGGCCTAGGTTCCCCGACAGACGGGCAACATCACCGGGCAGATGCCTGGGATGACTTGTATTGTCCTCGGGTTGGGGGTCACCACAACAAGGAGGACATGATGAAGTACACGAGAATCGGCATGACGGCTGCGGTGGGCCTGGGCTTGGGGCTGACCGCTCTCGCAGCCACGCTGCCCGCGGCCGCGACCTCCGACGCCCACAGAGACGGCGTGGCAGCGAACTCGGCATTCGGCATCCAGGACAACGTGCTCGCCGCCGGCCTCGAGCAGAGCCCGGTCGCCTGGGGCCAGCTGCCGCTGGCCAACCCGAACGGCGGCATCTCCCACTACGGCTACAACACCTCCAACGGCGGTCCGCTCACCCAGGACCCGAAAGAGGCCTTCAAGACCGAGCCGGACAAGAATGTCTACCTGACTTTCGGCGAGAAGCACTACCTCTTCCAGGGCCACGAGGGCGGGCCGCAGGGCTATGTCACCCGGGTCGACGGCGACATCGTTCCCCTCCCGGCGCTCGGCTCCGGCGGCTACGAGGGCATCCAGAACGACTCGGCCGGGAACGTCTGGCTGGTTGAGGATATCGGCGGCGCCAAGACCGACGGCGGCAAGGCACCCAACAGCTACGTCTACCGATTCACCCCGACAACGCCGGGCGACCTGTCCACCGGCACACTGCAGGCACTGCAGGTGAGCCGGGCGGATGGCACCGCGGTCACGGCGAAGCAGCTCGCGGACAACCCGTCCGACCAGTTCGTCACCGACCTGCACACGTACGGCACCTCGTTCACCACGACGTGGGTCACGGTCACCCCCGGCGCCGACAACGGGGCGACCGCCGCCGCCGCGGCCGCGGAAGCCACCCCGTTCAAGCGCCCCGAGAACGGCGTCTTCCGACCCGGCACCGACTTCGGTGAGTTCTACTTCACCGAAACCGGCGACACCAACAAGGACAGCACCCTCCCCGGTGCCTACGGCGGAGTCTTCCGCCTGAGCCAGTCGTCACCGACAGCCGAGACCGGCACGCTGTCCCCCGTGTTCATCGGCGACCTCGAGCACACGGGCCTCGACAACATCCAGTTCGCGACCAAGGACAAGCTGCTCGTGGTCGAGGACGCCGGCGACTCCCTGCACGCCCAGCGCGACGCCCTCGACTCCGGCTACATGCTGGACGTCTCCCAGAAGGGCAAGAAGGCACCGGAGGCCGTGCGCTGGCTGGCCGAGGGCCGCGACGCCTCGGCGACCTACGACCACACCACGAGCCCCGGCTACAACGACGGTGACAACGAGATCACGGGCATCCACGTGTCCAACGGTGACCCGACGGCCGCCGGGATCCTCGGCGCGCAGATCCCGCAGATGATGACCGGCGACTGGCGCACGTTCTGGACGCAGCAGCACGGCGACAATGTGACGTGGGAGCTGCACACCGCGGCCTCCGCGGACTCACATGGCAGCGTCCGGCACGACGGCAAGCACGACCGGGACTAGGCTCGCGCCGGACCCCACACAACAATGCCCCCGTCGCTGTCAGCGACGGGGGCATTGTTGTGTGTGGCAATCAGCCGATCAGCGCCTGCGCGGCGACATAAACGGCGACGCCCAGAACCAGTACCGCGAAGCCCCGTTTGAGGGCCTTGTCGGACAGCCCTCGTCCGAGCCGGCCGGCAATGAGGGACGCGGCCATGGCCGATACGGCGAAGGCGCCCGTGATCGCCCAGTCGATCTGTACGGCGCCGAGGTGCGCGACGAATCCGGCGGCGGAGTTGATGACGATGATCACCAGGGAGGTGCCAACGGCCACGCCCATCGGCAGGCCAAGAACGAGGGTGAGCGCCGGAACGATGAGGAATCCCCCGCCGACGCCGAGCAGACCGGTGAGAAATCCGACCACGGCGCCGGTGGCCAGGGCGCGGGGCAGGCAGCTGCGCCAGTTGACGCCCCCGCCGGGGAGGGCGCAGGGCCCGCCGACCGACCGGGTGGGGAGGAACATCCGCACGCCCGCGATCACCATGATCACGGCGAAGGCGCCGAGGAGCACGCGCTCGTCGAGCAGCCGGTTGACCATGGTGCCCAGGAATGCGGTGGTCACGCCGGCCGCGCCGACGATCAGCGCGAGGCGCCAGTTCACTCCGCGACGAAGTCGCGGGAGCACGGCGACGGCGGAGGCCGCCCCCACCACGATCAGGGACGTGGGAATGGCCTCGGACAACGGCAGCCCGACGCCGTAGACGAGGGCGGGCACGGCGAGAATCGAGCCGCCGCCGCCGACCAGACCCAGCAATGCCCCGACAATCAGGCCGAGGGCAAGTGCCGTGATGATCACGGGAGCTGAGGCAGATCCATGGGGAACTCCGCGGCCGCCCACTCCAGCATGCCGCCGGTCATCGTGTAGGCGTCGAATCCGGCGTCGGTCAGATGCTGCGCGGCGGCGGCGCTACGACGCCCGCTGCGACACACGACGATGACGCGGCGGGTCGAATCCAGGGCGGAATGGCTCTCCGGAATCATGCCGAGCGGAATGTGGAGTGCCCCGGGAATGAACCCGTCGGCCAGTTCCTCGGTCTCGCGAACGTCGACGATCTGGGCGTCGTCCGTGCGGGTGGATACCTGCTGGGGGGTGATTTCCATCATGGGTGCCTTTCTTGTGCGGGGTACGTGCGGCGTCTCCACCACACGGCGGCGGAGAGCCAGGCCAGCGCGAAGACGCCGATCAGGATCACGCCCAGGAAGTTGAGGTCGAGGGCCGTGAGGAGGGCGAGGGCTCCCCCGCCGACGCCGAGGTCGGTGAGCATGGACATCAGGCCCATCCCTCCGATGAAGAAGGCGACGAACACAGACACCCCGGTCACGATGAGGTTGTAGTACACCTTGCGCAACGGGTCAGTGGAGGCCCAGCGGTAAACATGGTTCATCAGGATGCCGTCCGCACTGTCGAACAGGGTCATCCCTGCCATGAAGACCACGGGGAGCACCATTGCGGCGTACCAGGGCAGGTTGGGCGTGAGCACCCCGGCGAACACGAACAGGCTGATCGACACGGCCGTGTCCAGGCCCAGTCCGAAGAGCACGCCGATCGGGAACATTTTCCAGGGAGTGTCGACCAATCGCGACATCGGCCGGAGGATCTTGTTGATCAGCCCCCGATTGTCCAGATGTCCGTCGAGTTCGCTCTGGTCGAACCGACCCGCCCGCACGTCACGGAGCATCTGTCGCAGGCCCTTGAGGGACGACAGATTGAGCGCGCCCATCAGAATGAGGAAGAGCCCGGAGACTGCCGCGCCCCAGACGCTCGTGACCTGGCGCAGGGCAGAACCCTCATCGGCCAGGCCGCCGGCGAAGGCATTGATGCCCAGAACCAGCAGCACGACGGACAGGAGGACGACGGTGGAGTGGCCCAGGGCGAACCAGAACCCCACGGACACGGGTCGGTGACCGGTGGCGACGAGGCGGCGGGTGGTGTTGTCGATGGCGACGATGTGGTCAGCGTCGAACGCGTGCCGAACTCCGAGCAGGTAGGCGCTGACCGCCAGACCGAGCAGCACCGCGGCGTTGCCGCCCGACCGGGCCAGGTCCGGCAGGACGAAGAGGAACAACGCCCCCCAGCCGATGAGATGGAGGGCGCTCACAGCGGCACCCATGCCGAGAAGGCTGCGCTTCTCGGCCGGGTGGACTGCCACTCGGAGCACCGTCATGGCTAGACGGTTTGCTCGGCCATCGGGACTCCGGCCGCTTCGGCGTCACCGAAGGAGGCGTCGATGTGCACGACGGTGCGGCCCGCGCGCTGCAGGAGACTGGCGGCGACACCCGCGCGGTAGCCGGATCCGCAGTGCACCCAGATCGTGCCGGCGCCGATCTCGTCCATCCGGGTGAGGAGCTCGTGCAGGGGCACGTTCACGGCATCGAGCAGGTGCGAAGCGGCGAATTCGTCGGTGCGTCGAGTATCCAGGAGCACCTCGCCCGTGGCTCGGCCCTGCAGCATCCCGTCCCAGTCAACGCGGGGGTAGGAAGCGACCGGTGCGTCGGGGGCGAGGGCGTGCGGCTCGGTGCCGATGGCGGCATCGGGTGAGTCGATGCCGATCCGGGACAGGTCGCGGATGGCGTCTTCGACGTCGGCGTGGGCGCCGACGAGGGTGAGCTTGTCGCTCCAGGGCAGCACCCAGCCGAGGTAGGTGGTGAAGCTGGCTCCGTTGCCGTATTCGAAGCTCACGGCACCCTGCAGGTGGTTGCTGGAGAACGCGACCCGGTTGCGCAGGTCGACGACCCATTCCCCGTCGGCCAGTCGGCGGGTCAGCTCGGCGGCATCCAGGGACTCGGGCACCTGCAGGTTCGCCGGACCGGGGCCCTGGGTGTTGGCGGGTGCCATGTGGGCGTAGTACGACGGGTACGCGGTGAGGTTGGCGATCAGATCGCGAACGAAGTGCTCTTCATCCATGTCGGTGAGGGCGTGGTTGGCGGTGAGCTGCTCCCCGATGGTGGACGCGCCGGCTCCGGTGGCGGGGCCGCTGGAGCAGAACGAGCCGAATCCGTGCGTCGGGTACAGCCCGGCATCATGCTCGGCGGCGTGCACGAGTTTGCGCGCCGATGCGTACTGGGCGTGGGTGAGCCCGACGGTGTCCGTGGCGGCAACGAGGTCGGTGCGGCCGACGGAGCCGAACAACAGGCTTCCGCCCGAGAACACGGCCTCGGTGCTGCCGTCAGTGACGATGTAGGAGACGTGGGTGTGCGTGTGGCCCGGGGTGGCGACGACGGTGACCCGGAAGTCGCCGATCGGGATGACCTGGCCGTCCGTGATCGGCTCGCGTTCAAACGTCACGGGGTCCGCGGCGTTGACGAGGTACTTCGCGCCGTGCGCCTGGGCCAGCTCGTAGCCGCCGGTCACATAGTCGTTGTGCATGTGGGTCTCGGCGACGTGGGTGATCACGACGCCGGCCTCGCGGGCGGCGGTGTCCACCCGATCGGTGTCGCGCTGCGGGTCGATGACCAGCGCAACAGCGCCGTCATGCACCAGGTAGCTGCGGTCTCCCAGTTGCGGGGTTTCGATAACGATGACGTCCATGGTTCGAAGTCCTCCAGAATTAATGCGAATCGGTTCCACGTTTCACAATATACCCCTAGGGGTATCCGGAGGCAAGTCGGAGCGGACGTTTGGCCTCAAGGCTTCACGGCTTCACGGCGACACCGGGTGCGTCGCGGACGCTTGCACACGATACCCCATAGGGTATATTCTGAGGGCA
>Ga0307487_1000224_pt1 | contig 46514 bp, 37 predicted proteins | sample CBIW12metaG_FD_203665 | JGI IMG/M metagenome (GOLD analysis project Ga0307487, IMG submission 203665) | Sea-ice brine microbial communities from Beaufort Sea near Barrow, Alaska, United States - CBIW 1.2 | ecosystem: Environmental > Aquatic > Marine > Coastal | place: USA: Alaska | collected... | reverse complement strand
GCGACCCAAAAATCCTTGCCAATTGTGAGTTGCCATTAACGGGTAAAGGGGTGGTCGATCGCATTATCACAGAACTTGCGGTACTCGATGTGACTGATAACGGTCTAAAATTAGTTGAGCTGGCAGAGGGTATTAGCTTTGATGAGCTACAAGAAAAGACGCCAGTGAGCATTATTATATAAACGGATTAACTCTCTTAAAAAAGACGCTACATAATTTGATAAGTACCCGATTAGAGGGTGTCCCGACTACACATAATAAGTCCTTTCTTTTGTCAGTACACTCTTGAGCTACGAGTAAATTTATATTGAGATGTAAGAAAGAAACCATAGACATAGATGCAGAAAATGAACTTGATCTAGTATAGCTTGGAGCTATCCCATCCTAAAATAAGTTGATACCTTTAGGACCTGACCTTGGGTCTATCAGAGTATTTCCTTATACATCGTCGTCACCTCTTCTAATGTCATATCCTTGGGATTGGTCGCAATCAGCCGCGCATAAGTGTTGATTACGATATCTGCTAGCGCAGGAATATCTGTTTCTGTGATGTCTAGTTCGCTTAAACGGTATTTAAGGCCACTTATTTCTAAAAATTTCTTTAATTGATGTATGAACTGATTTGCCGCTTCTAAGTCCGTCATAGTAGAGGTTTGGTTCGGCATAACGGCTCTAGCCAGCTCTGCGTAGAGAGGCGCGGCTTCTGGTAAATTGAATGTAAATACAGAACACATGACCAGCGCATTGGCATGCCCATGAGGAATATGAAAGTTGATACTGAGCGGATAAGACAGCCCATGAACGGCTGCAACTGAAGCATTTACGAAAGCAATACCAGCCAATGTGGAGCCTAATAACATCTCACCTCTAGCATCAATATCATCGCCTTGCTGTAGTACTTGTTCGAAGTTATTCCATAGCATCTGCAAGCCTTTAATGGCTAGTGCGTCCGAAATCGGGTTCTTCTTAGTACGACTGGTATAAGCTTCAATACAATGGACCATAGCATCAAGTGCTGTTGCAGCGGTAATATGGCGAGGTAGTTTTAGTGTTAGTGTGGCATCTAAAATGGCGACATCGGGTAGAATTTTAGGCGTATAAATGGCTTTTTTACTGCCATCTCCAGCAGTAATTACTGAAACGAAAGTTGCCTCTGCACCAGTACCTGCGGTAGTCGGTATCGCAAAAAGGGGCCGTTTTTTGAAGTGACTTAAGTCAACGTCTAAAACATCGTTGACGGACTGAAAATCATTCGGATATAGCGCGACGATTTTTGCGGTATCAATAGAGCTACCACCGCCTAGACCAATAACTAAATCACATTGATGGATTCTCGCAAGCTCGATAGCGTTATTAACGATCTCAATAGGCGGATCAGCGACGACGTCATCAAAAACAACGACTTGAACGCCAGCTGCTTGTAGTGACTGCTGTGCTATATCGATATAACCCAACTGCGAGATGCCAGCGTCAGTGATAATAATGGCTGATGTGGCAGAGTACTGCTTTGCTAAAGTCCCTAGCTTTCGGCGCATACTGTTGGCGTCACTGACAATATGTCCGTTAGTATAAAACTCAATCCCTGACATAGTATTCTTCCTTGTGTAGATTTTTAATCCTATCAAGCATCATAAATTGTAATCGTAGTAGCTTTTATATAGAGGTGACCTTCTTATAAAGTGAATCGTACTTATTGATATTAAATACTGATAGCATTTAGGGATTCACTTCATCAGAACTCTGTTGTATATTTATTGGCATTTATTGGCATTGTTCCGTCCTAAAATAACAGGGAGAACCTCTGGCGAATTAAACTTTACAGGCAGTACTAGCAGCTTTAGCTTTTTCATAAACGCCTTCGGCATCAAGTCCTAATGCGCTGACATCATCCAGGTATTTTTGTGTGCCTTTTTCGAGAGGCCCTTTCCAATCGGGGTCATTGAGCGGATCTGGAATATCAATAATCTCATCACCTCTATCCTTAGCCGCTTGCAGTCCTATTAAATCAGCCTTATCCCACATTTCACCGACTTTTTTAGTAAGCGCCATACCCGAGTTGTCATCAATTACCTTTTTTAAGTCATCAGGCAAACCCTCATATTTATCTTTATTCATAGTCATCATCAGAGCAGAACTATAGAACGGGATATTGGTATGGTATTTGGTTAATTCATCAAGTTTAAAAGTTGTGATCGCCTCCCATGGGAAGCTCAAACCGTCAACGACACCGCGCTGTAAAGACGTGTATATATCGTTTGCAGGCAAGCCTACAGGAGAGGCCCCCATACTTTCAATAATGTCGCCGGCTACAGCAGAAGGCCTACGAATACGCATACCCTTCATATCTTCAGGGGTTCGAATAAGTTTGTCGGTAGAGTGTAGCGTGCCAGGCCCAGTAGCGAACATAAAGAGCAGATGCGAGTCTTCGTACTCACTAGAAATGGTACCATTTTCATAAAGGGTTTGCAGCATGCAACCCGTCTGTGTCGATGAGCTAGACAAGCCTGGAAGCTCTGCAATCTGGGTCAGCGGAAACCGACCACTAGTATAACCCTGTACTTGAGAACCGATGTCAATGGTTCCCTTTACTGTAGATTCATAAGCCGTATCTGCTTTGCTAAGGGTTGCCGATGGATATACCTCAACCTTAAGACGCCCATTAGAATCTTCTCCAATTTTTTTGGCCCATGGCTCAAAGATTTGTTGGTTGACATCAGCAGTTGCGGGATAAAAATGGGAGAAACGTAGAACGGTAACTTCTTGAGTTGAGGCAATATCGCTATGATCAGACTGGTTAGAACAACCAAGTAGGCTAGTGGCTGCAAGCGCCGCTATAGAGAAAAGAGGAGCAAATTTCATTATCAATTCCTTTTGACAGTAATCAGCTAAATAAATTGGATATTCTCAAAATTATATTTAGGGCGTGTTGAACATTCGACCATGGCACTGACAGCGACTATTTTTTAGTCGATTCAAGATTAAAAGTATCTAGTTTAGTCATTCTAAGCGGATAGTTTTAATGAAGTAGCGGCAAAAAAGAGTCCTGTCCCAACTGTGAGCATAGCTCTTGTCTTGCAGACGGGCAAAGCAGTGCTTTGCTTAATCCGTCTTCAAGGCTGATGCTAAAACTGCCCCCCTAGCTATTCATAAGCAGTGTGTAGCAAATCTAGCTAAGGCATCTGCATTATCGTCAATTTGCCTCTTGTCTGGAACACTTTTAGCTATCAGCAGTGCTTATTTGTGAATGTTCAACACGCCCTAGTAGTTATTAATAGAAAACTCTCTATAGAATTACAAATAGCTATTGTTAACTCAAAATTCATCTCTGAACGTAAGCACGTAATTTAGAAGTTATATTTGGCCATTACTTCAACTTGCTGACCTTTTTTTACCTGTGAAAGCGTTTTGTCGCTACGATCTCTCCACTCAATACCAATATCTAGATCTGGTAAATATTTATAGACGAGGTTTATACTTTTTACATTTACAGAAGTATCTGCCGCATCATCTACCATAATTTCACCATAACGCATATTACTCAGAAGCTTTTCTGTGAACTTGTGCCTGTAACCAACCGTGTAGCCAGTTTGCGAGACAAGCTTACCGTCTTCCGCATCACAATCTAAATCACCCGTCGTACCAAGGGCTCTTCCAACACAGACGGTAGAATAGACGCCCATACCTTTACCGTTATATACGCTCGCATGTAGCGAGTCATTGCCCAGATTTAGTTTACCAGCCAAAGAGACACCGACGCCTACATCCGAATCGTCTCCATTTTTAGCCTCACGAGCAGTGACCGCCAAGTTATAGCTAAGATCAGATATATTATCCTTGTAGCTAACAACCATATCCGGTAAGTTGGCTTCATCATAAACAGGGTCTTGAGCCGTAAAACGAAACCCTTTATGGGTATAATGCACAGTCAAATCCGGACGAATATCAGCGCCACCTCCAGAGATGGTTCCCAAACCCGTACCTCGAAAGTCAAGCTGTTCAGTCAAAAGTGGGTAGACCGCTAAGAACTGACCGTTCCATGTTTTACCTACGGTCAAATCATTGACCTGAACATAAGCATGGCGAAGCCGTAAGTCTGAACCACCATTTGCGGCATTACCATAAAAATCCCCTTCGATAAAACCCGTTAATTTCTTATCATCTACCTTCTTAGTGGTTTTAAGATTGATCCGAGATTGCCGTGCATTGCCTTTGAACTCAGACTCGCCTTCATCTGGAGAATAAAATATACCCTCGGCTTTAACATAACCACCGATACTTAGAGTAGTATCTCCATTCGTGACAAGATCTATTGCTCGTGCCTGTACCATACGCCAAGAACCGCCAAACCAAAAGACAACTTTTTGATATAAAGCATAATCTATACATTCCTTGTATTGTTTTAAAATCCATTCAAATAACTATCGCTACCGTATTTTTTCACTTCATAAATACCAGTATAGTCGATTCACTTTAGAAAGCATACAGTGCTACTAGGATAAATTTTTCGAAGCCTCTGGAGTGGCGCAGCCACACAGCAAGCGAGTAAAATTTGTACCAGTAGCACGTTATCATATCTGTACCTATTTTATTATGGACTGACTATAGCAGAGGGCAAGGTAAAACCAGTCCAAGCAGCAAGAGCACCGGTATATCCTGCCCGAGAGAGCCCTATGGCGATGCCAACTTGACTGCTGGCTGGTCCTGGTAAAAATTGACAAAGCGTGACTAAGTCAGCATAGCTATTCTCAGTTAGCCACTTGCGGCGCATCACAAATTCATCACGGAAATATCCCAAATGAGCGACGGGACCACCAAATGAGGTGAGACCCAATCTAAGGAAAATAAGAAATACAGTCCACGCTGACCTGTTTTCAATATTATCATGATGTACCACGAGTCACTCTCCTTGACAGACCCCATAAAGAGAAGGTATTAGCAATCAAAGTCACATATAAAGTTTGATTCATATGTAGTCTTATTTCCTACTTACTACTTACTACTTACTACTCAGCATCATCTAATAATTTATTAAGGGTCTCTATCATAGCGTCATCTATGATACTGTCTTCTACATAGTTGACTATTTCATGTATGGTCGTCAGATCCATTTCCTGAATACCTAAGCTTGCTAACTGCTCATTAATAGACGCCAAGCTTTCATTCTCTTCAGAATTGCCTAACATATTCTCTTCGAATTCGTCACTTACAAACCAGTATATTTTTTCTAATAAGGTCTCTCTTTTTGTCAAAGTAGAATAACCATCACCATGGATAAACAAATTAAAGTGATAAGGCAGTTCTGTATCATTGATGAAAAAAGTACGCTTACACTCTAAGGTATAGGCTTGTATCTCTTTTTCTTCATGGCCTTCGCTATCCTCATAACCTTCGTCTGCTGCAAGCTCCTCTTTTACCAATCCACCCAATATTTCATAATCCCCTACTTTTACCTTATGATTATAAATAATACAGCAATCAGCTACTGCTTCGAAAATAATCGCACTGATATCTAGAGTATTGTCATCAATATCATAGAAGCCTTTTAGAGCGGGTAAAAATTCTGTTAGCTTTTCTTCAGGTACTTGGGTTAGAAATTGCTGCTCATATATTTTAATCATGTCTTCAGGAGAATAGGTGTTAGCGGTATTGGTCTCATTTCTACCAGTAGGCTTCAAGGGTAAAAGGTTATAAGGGTTGTTATTAGTCATTAAGAACTGCCTTTTTATTTAAGTTAGATTTATTAGATGTCTGTTACCACAAAAACTATAAAAAAATAACCTTATCTTCCATCCCAGAAGTCTAGAGCATCAGGTAATTTTATATTTGGCATCCAAAAATCTTCTCCAGCCCATCCTTTAGCCTGACTTCCTTTTATTAGATACAAAGTCAGAACTATATCATTCTTATACTTTTTAACTAATCTTCTATCGTCTGGTGATAACATTGTCCCAGTGCCTTTAGACAAGTTGCGGTCATATCGTAATACTAATTTATTTTTTGTTGTAGGTCTTTTGGTAGATAGAGTGTTCACACTCCTAATAAATGTATCTAAATTCCAATCAATAGAATTAAAGTCTCCTAATGACTTAAAGACTTTTATCATATCCTCAGTAGAAAGCTCGAAAACTCCCTCGCTTGATGGACTATAGTAATTCTTGATGGAAGAAATTGTTTTGTCTACGATTGCTAAGTTTTTTTCATCTGGGAAAAGGGGGAAATAGCTCTTACCTCCTTTAACTACATAAAAATTCTTATCGAGAACATTTTTTCTGGTCGGTGATACATTATCTGGATAAAAGAACTGATAACTATTATTGTGAATATCTAGGGCTTGTTCAATCAAAGCATTATTTGCATCATTCAAGTGCGTAAAGAACTTATAAACATACTGAGGCATAAATAGTCTTATCAAAGACTTTTCTCGATCATAGCCAAAAATACGCGAATGCTGCCAAAAGTTATCGGCATTAGGTTTTTTAGAACTTCTACAGTAGTAAACTGTCTGTAGTTTTGGAATGGTTAATCCCCTACTTATAACGTTCCCTCCAATAAGGATATTGAACCCCTTATCTAATTTGAACTCGTCATCTGATTTGGAATTGAGCGTTAGTACTTTTATCGCTTCTTCCTGAACTATTTCTACAAACTTATCATACATGTCATCTATATGATTTATATCAGGTTTTGTTCTTTTTAAATCAAGCCAGACTTCTTTTAGCTCATTTTTGAGATAGTCTTTATCAGAATAATTGATGTTGTAGACTAACTGGTTTAACGATTCCTTCACTTTATCTTCAAAAATAGAATGTATGTCTGTTTTATGACTTGGATGAATCATAAAGTTACAGTTATTTTTACCATTAATTCTAAAATCTGCACATGTTATTATGAATGTGAGAATAGCTTTTATTAAATCATATTCGATTTCAGCACTTTCATCATAAATCTCAGATATATCGAAGTCGATAAATTTTACAACGTAACTTGGAGGGTCTGTGTAGATGAAATTCCCTCCAATATAGTTTTTCCCAGGTTCAAAATATTGGACCTCATCAGGCTTCCAACTTGAATAATTATGCTGTAGTAGAAGGGATTGAGGAGTAGCTGTTAGTTGTATGAAAAAACACTGATTAGTTAATTCTTTTATATCACTTAAAAGCTCATTTATAGTGCTTATTTTTGAGGTTTTCTTTGCCCGATTAGTATTTAAGCTTGCTGCATCTGCTTCATCATCGATAATATAACTTTGATAGCTTTTCAAGTAGTCATTATTAATAAGGTGATCGCGCCATTTCTTTAAAACTCTACTATTCTTTTTTAACACAACCATTATAGGTTTGTTACCTCTCATAGAGCTGTCAAATAAATGGTACTCATGCTCATCTAGTATAATGAAATCTAAGAGGTTCTCTTCTATCCTGGATTTTGTTTGGGATTGGAGATCAACACTATCTGTTGTTAAGTAAAAAAACAGCTTAATATCCAAATCTGCAAGTTGAGATATGATACCAAGCACTTGAGCAGTCTTTCCACTTTGAACATTACCTAAAAGCAGATAGTTAATGTAATTCTTATTAATACTTTTTGATTTTTCTATAAAGGTAGTAGTAGTTTTCAAGATTGAGTCTTTGAAGTCTAAGTCTTGATCAAACTGATTTATGTATCGTCCAAAATAACTCATTAGAATTCCATTATCCATAGGTCAGGTTGATCAGTTGATCTTAAAATTAAATGATTTGTACCATAATCCTCTAAAACTTCTTTAGTAACCTTTTCACCAGTTTGAAGAGAGCCTTTTAACTCTAGATGCCCTTTCAGCCATTTTCCTAATATTGATAGACTTGCTATAGATCTCAAATTTTTAGAAAAATCCCCTTGAGTCTTACATTCAAACATCCATCCATCCTCAGTGAGGACTGTAAAAGGTTCATTTTTTTTTGGATAGCCTTCAAGACTAGTTATCTTTTTTGGAACTATAAGCTCTGCCTCATACCATGGCCTTGGTATAATAAACCCTCTATTGTTTTCTCGGCCTTTACCAAAAAATGGGTTTAAATGGCTTTTTTCTTCTGGCTTAATTTCAATTTTGAAGTAGTATTCTGAAACTTGATCTAGTAATTTTGATGTTTCCAGTTCGTTAATCTTAGTCACACCGTCAAAATTCGATAAATCTAGTTTTGATTGAATAAAATCATCTTCTTCAAGAGTTTTAGCTTCATTGATCCTTGTGCCTAAGGTTTCGAATAACCGTAAATTATTGTCATAAATCTCTTTTGCTATTTCATCATTTTGTGCAATGAACATTGTTTCATAGGTACGTTCTATATTTTTAAGAAAGGAGCTTAGATTGGCTGATCCTATCAATCCAGTGTGCTCTCCCTTACTTGAAACGAAGCTGTATATTTTTCCATGAAACTTCATAGTTGGTGAGACATAAACCGCACCGATACCTTTATCTACAAGTAACTGATTAAGTTTAACACAAGAGTAATACTGGTTTTTAGTGAAACCTTCAATGTAGTGCATTCCAATAAATATTGACAGCTCTTGTATGCTGTCAGTATTCTTTTCGACAATTCTGTAGATTTCAACCATAGCATCGTTTGATATATAGCCTGATGCTATGGTTATCTTTGAGGACTGCTCTATAAGATCTAGTAAAACCTGATTGATACTCTTATCAGTAATTTTAGCTGGATGAAAATTAGAAAACACTAAACTACTCATAAAACCTCTTTGTTACTAGATTATGATTCGAATATCTTCTTCAATGTTTTAGCAAGCTCGCGAACACCTTGAGGAGGAACAGCATTTCCAATTTGTTTACGAACCTGAGACATGGTACCAACAAACTCAAAGTTATCAGGGAAAGATTGGAGTCTTGCACGCTCTCTGTTGTTGAGTGATCTAGGTTCTGGATAATGATAACCCCAAGTTCCACCACCACCAGCAGCTATAATTGTTTTTGAAGGTTGGTCTGGATGTATTCTTCTATAAACATGACTAATCATACCTTTAACATATAAGGGATGATCTTTTGGTATATCAGTGAAATTACCACCAGCAGATATTAACTTTAGTTTTTCAACTGTTTTTGGACTCAATTTCTGTTGTTCCATGTTTTTAGCATCGCTAGGTATGTTTGCTAATGCTTGACCAGCAGTGACATGAGGTAGCAAATCTTCATTCTTAGCTGAATGTGTAGGTTCAGGGTGTTCAAAATCAATATCAATATCAGAGCGTATTCCTACTATTAAAATACGTTCCCTAAGCTGAGCAACTCCATAATCAGCAAAATTATATAATTTGACCTTTACATTATAACCGGGGGCTATTTTTTCGAAGTCACTGACAATTTGTTTGATCGCCTTTTTATTGTTTGCTGTTAAAAGACCTTTTACATTTTCTGCTACAAATACTTTTGGTTTTTTCGCATCAACCACACGTAAAAAGCTTTTATACAAATTTCCTCGCTCACCATCTAAACCTGGACGCTTCCAAATCATTGAAAAATCTTGGCATGGAAATCCACCCAACACGATATCGCAATCTGGTATAGATGTATTATCATAAGGATCGATTTGTTCTATGTCTCCCTCAACTATTACATCGCCGATATTTTTCTTGAATGTCTCACAAGCCCAATGATCAAAATCATTAGCCCAAACAGTCTCATATCCTTCCTGATGAAAACCTAAATCTAGTCCACCACACCCAGAAAATAATGAAATAACTTTAGGACTATTATTGAGCTTATTCATTTAAACACCATTTTAAACGTACATTATGAAGGTCAACATTGTACTATGGATACTGCCATATTACACCTCTGAAAATTTCTAAGGCGACATTATCTGACGTTTATATATCTAGTCAACTTCATCATACTATGACAATAGCACTTAATTTACGCTCGACTGGGTAATACCATTTACATAAGCGAAGTAAACCACCAACGAAGACAAAATTAGTGCACAAACACGGCTGACGAACATAAAAGCCGTCCAGTATTTGGTGCCTTTGCCCTATATCCTGGTCATTTTGATCAGATAAGTAATGACAACCCTTATCGCAAAGCGATTAACGAGGTCGCTATAAGGGCCTTTGCATTACTGCCCAGTGCCTTACAAACAGACCCGAACAATAATAATGGTCACTATTGGCTATCAAGTTTTTTACACCAACAGATTGGTAACGGTATAAGTAATCAACCAACAGCCACTAAATTAACAGCCACTGAGATGACGGACATTGAACTGACGGATAATGCGCTAAATCGCAGCGAGGTAAACAGTAAAAAGGCAGCTTATCAAAATGATAAACGCACTCAGCATACCCATGTTCTTGAAGAGCATTTGTACTTACAGGATGCAGCGCGTATTCCCTACTCTGGAATGCAGCAAGTGCTTTATCCCGACCTAACCATGACAATTGCCTTGGGTAGACAAGAAAGACGCGACTCAGCCTATCGTGATAACTTTAAAAACGGCTTGGCTCAATGGTATCACCTGCCTCAAGATACATTTTTGAAAAAATATAAGCAGCATATCGTTAATGAAATCCGCTATCTTGCGCTAGCAATGACTTCTGATCAGGATTCACACAGCAAGCACATTGCTATGATATGGCCAATTAAAAGCGTTATTCTTTCACCAAGGCATAAAATAAATAAAGAGCAAGCGGGTAAAGACTCAAAGTCCGATTTACCCTATTACTTATTTGAGTTGGGTAAACCGTTAACGTTGAAAGACGCTATTTATAATGTCCCTCATCGCCCTTTCAAAAACTCAATGAAGCTCACCACCCTAACTCATTTGCAAGAAACGTCTGTATTTAGTGCGCTTGGTCACGTTTATGAGGATGCTTTGGTGTGAGTTTGTAGTAAGTCTTGGCCCTTTTAATTCTCGCTGCTAGCTATTGTTTGGCAGCCTCGACTTGTATATTTAATGTCAGATTTTTAGTGATTCCAAATAAGACATATTTATTGATACCCCACTTAGTTCGGTCAATCCTAGTGGTAAAATCACCACCGCAGACTGATTTTTTGAGTATCGGGCTAAAGTAGCAATTAAATTTAGTCGCGGTTAAGGTGATCGGATGGGTCTCGCCATGTAGCGTTAAGTTGCCATCAACTCGGGTGACCTGTGGACGGGCTTTGTCATTAGTAAAATACCACTTGGTAGACTCAAAATAAGCCAGCGGAAAGCGCTCCCTATCAAAAAAATCACGACCGGTTAGCGTAATGTCGAACGCTTTATTACCTGTATTTAAGGAATTTATTGGAATAACGAGAGAGATATTACCTGTCTTTGCGCTTGGGTCATATTGCAGCTGTCCCGTCACATTGTAAAAACCGCCAGTATTAGTAGAGGTTTTGAAATGATCAATGGCAAAGCGGACAGTGGTATGGGTGGGGTCAATATTGTAGTTGGCGGCATGGCTACTACCGATGCAAGCTACCATTAATAATATTGCTCCTATTGGCTTGCGGTAGGGTGATAACACTCTGTCGAATAAAAGACGACTCATAACAACATTCCTTTGTAGAGTGGTTTTAACGATAAAACTCATTTACCAAATCATTATTAATCTTATAGGCTAATTTTACTCAAATGCAGCTATATCAAGGTTCAGCTACAGTTTCACCATAATACTCCCTCTGGTCGTTAAGATAGTGTGAAGATAACTGGCTTTTTGGGGAATTGAGCCAAAACTTTAATGGCTATCGTAACGTTAACAACTTCAATCTGAAACATAAACTTCTATTTAAGCAAAAGCTCAAGTCAGTTTGGCGCTTAAAACTATTTTGGTAAAAACCTTGATCTATAAACAAACTCTATTAAATAACAACCATCGAACTTTGTTTCTATTTTGGTTCAGTGTTAGTCACAGCATGATTATGCGCTACAGGTTACTAATAACCGTACTGACTGTATCGTCTCTAATATATTTTTCCAATTAAGGAAGTGCTTTAGAAATCAATACTAAAAAATAGGGGCTATATCAGGTAAAATAGAGCTTATGACAGCGCCTATAAAACCGACTTCGCGTAAAATTATTCACCTAGACATGGATGCCTTTTATGCCAGCGTCGAACAGCGTAATTTTCCTGAGCTCCGTGGCAAGCCCTTAGTAGTTGGCGGTGATCCAAGCGGGCGCGGTGTGGTTGCAGCAGCAAGCTATGAGGTGCGTCCATTCGGTGTGCGCTCGGCGATGTCCTGCTATGAGGCGCGCAAACGTTGTCCGGAGGTGATATTTGTGCGACCACGCTTTGAGGTATACCGCTCTGTTAGTGCCGATATTCGAGCGATCATGCGCAGTTTGACCCCGCACGTTGAACCCTTGTCTTTAGATGAGGCTTATCTTGATGTCACCGGACTACCCCTACATCAAGGCTCGGCTACGCTAATGGCCAATTGGTTACGGGCACAAATATTAGAGCACACAGGACTGACTGCGTCCGCAGGCGTCTCATTCAATAAGATGCTGGCCAAGATTGCCTCTGATATTAATAAGCCTAACGGTACCGCGATTATCACCCCAGCAGATGCCGATGCCTTTATTAGCACGCTGCCTATTGAGCGCTTTCATGGCATTGGTAAAGCAACTGCCAAGCGCTTACACGCTATGGATATCAGTACTGGAGCAGATCTTCGGCGCACGCCAGCCGCAGTATTGGTGCAGGCATTTGGCAAGCGCGGCCAGTTTTATCATGATATTGCTCATGGTCGTGATGAGCGTCCTGTTAAATCTGAGCGCCAGCATAAGTCTGTCGGCTCTGAGACCACGTTTCGAGATAACTTAAGCGTGGATGATGAATTGCTAGCACAAATTTATGAGCAGAATGCCGATGCTTTTAGCCAAATGAATAACAAACAGCTGATTGCCTATACCATTACTCTTAAAATTAAGTATGCCGACTTTACCCAAATTACCCGTTCACATACGCTAGCTAATGCTTTTGTCACTGCTGAGTCCGCACATTATTGGCTAGACAAGTTATTTTTAGATATTCCGCGTGCGCTACCTATTAGGCTAGTCGGTGTAACCTACTCTTCATTAACACCTGCCACGCAATTACTGCCACAACTAAACTTGTTTGAATGATCTGTTTATTTGAAAAATATTTTTGTTCGCAGGATATTTTTTAAGTCAAACCGCTTTTTTTAGCTCAAATTGAAGTTTTACTGTCTTTTATTTAGTTATTATTGTTGCTTAGGCTATTTAATCTATTAATAACGGCTCTTGTAGTTCGAAAAACGGCTCGTAAAGTAAAACTTTATAACCCTATTTCTGCTAAACTGACGCCAAAATATTTATCTATTTAAAGACTTACTATGACTGACTCTCTCGCTATAATTTCTGACAATAATGACAATACAAATGACCACATCTTGGATTATTTAAGTGTGGCAGATTATGATTATGAACTGCCTGACAATCTAATTGCACGCTATCCATTGGCGCAGCGTTCGGCTTCTAAATTGCTATATTTACCAGCGAGCGTTGAGGCCACACAGACCAGTCAGGTACAAGACCATCTGTTTACGGAGCTGCCAGACCTACTTAATGCAGGCGATTTGATTGTCTTTAATGACACTAAGGTCATGAAGGCACGACTGTTCGGCAATAAAGACACAGGCGGTAAGGTTGAGGTACTGATTGAGCGTTTGATGGATAGCGCTGACTCTCGTTTACAGGCTATCAACTCCGCATCGAATACTGACAACGAGTCGCTACCTGCGCGGCAGAACGGCGCTCTATGCCATATAAAAGCGAGTAAAGCGCCGAAGCTTGGTCAGCGTTTGGTGCTTGCCGATGGTCATATGCATTGTGAAATGATCGGACGCCAAGACAACTTATTTATCCTTGCCTTTGACGAGCCAATTTTACCCAATCTCGAGCGTCATGGTGAGCTGCCTATCCCGCCCTACTTCGAGCGTCATGCTGATGACACTGATAATACCCGTTATCAAACCGTCTTTCATGACCCCGCTAAGCTCGCTAGCGTTGCTGCCCCTACGGCCAGTTTGCATTTTGATGACACCGTACTGCATATGCTGGCGGCAAAAGGCATTAATACTGCTTTTGTTACATTACACGTTGGCGCGGGTACTTTTGCTCCGGTAAAAACAGAAAACTTGCTTAATCACACTATGCACAGTGAATATGCTCATTTGCCACAAGCTACTGCGGATTTAATCAACCAAACGCATGCCAATGGCAAACAAGTCATTGCTATCGGCACGACCGTAACCCGCGTCCTTGAAACCGCTTATCAAAAAACAGCGATTGACGGTCACCCACTGTCTAGCTGGTCAGGAGATACCGATATCTTTATTTATCCGGGCTTTAAGTTTGGGGTTATTGATCGCTTGCTGACTAACTTTCATCTGCCTAAGTCCACCTTGTTAATGTTAGTATCCGCATTTTCAGGCAAAGACGCTATTGAAAACGCCTATCAACACGCTATTGAGGCGCAGTATCGCTTTTTTAGTTATGGCGATGCGATGCTATTAGATAGAACGGTCATTAAATAGTACGGTTATTAGAGAGATCATGACTCAATAAAATTAAAACTTGAAGCCTGCTTTGGCATATTGGTCACAACGGCTATGGAATAAGCTGGTAAACTAAACGGTATTTTGTTATAACAACAGTAACTTATATTCTGAAGTGCTTGCTTATAAGCTGAGTCAAAGCGGTGAGTGGCTAATATTTTTAATATCGGTAATGTATCACTGCTCGGAGTTTCAGCGCGTAGCATTTAAGTGCTTATAGTCCAAGTATTTATAAATAAGTAGCTATTAATGAGTAGCTATGAATAAGTCAGCATAAAAACAGTTAATATAAAGTTAATATAAAGTTAATATAAATAGACACTATAAAAGGCCTGCGCATGTCTTGGCATTTACCTCATTGCTTTTATCGCTTGACCACCGTCCATCGAGCGGTGTCAATGGCGTTACTTTATTCAGCCAGCTCTGTGGCAATGTCAGTGGTAATGTCATCTGGTGCGCAAGCAGCGACTATGGGCAAGACCATCATAACGTCGGCACAGCATGAACCTTTAGCAGCTAGCATTATAGTCACTGATATTAAAGCGGGTGATTTTTCAGCCAGTCTGGCCAACCCTGTCGTTTATCAACAGATGGGACTGACACCGACTGCCTCTATGACTGTGCGCTTCAAGCCTATATCCTCTACGACGGGTCAATTACTTATCAATACATCTCAGCCCGTATCTATGCCGTTTGCTGATGTGGTCTTGGCTATTAATGAGGGCGGACAACGTAAGGTTATCCCTAAGACCTTGCTCATGCCTCTTGATGACAGCCTGCCGATTAAACCTTCTAATACTGTCATAACGACAGCAAAAAAGCCTAACCTGCCGATAGTTTCAACAACTAACGCGCAACCGTTAACGGTTAGAAAGGGCACACCCCCGCCATTACTGTCGTCGCCCCGTATTCAGCCACCCACTCAAGCTTTGAATTTGCCGACAGCGTTAATGCCAATGTCTATGCCGCAAATGGGTAACCTCGTTAATGCCCCTAATAGTGGGGCAAATGATGGCTCAAAAAACACTATTTTAAATAACAGCAGTATACTAACCGCGGTTACTGCTTCAAATGCCAGTTTGAACACCAGCAATAGTGCGGGTCCAGCTAACGATGAGAGTATGAGCGCTGCTAATAGCATGGCTTCCGATAAAACAGCCTCAAACAAGGCATTATTGACCAATACCAACACTACAACATCAAATAATAAGACACCCACTACGGGCATAACAGATAAACAGCTCGATATTTTAAACATACAAGTCACACGGCAAATACAGCCTACCAATACCCTAAATCCCAATGCCTTAAAATTAAATGCCCCGAATCCCAATACCAGTGTATTGGCTACTCAGCCCGCAGCATCAACGCCAACTGATAATAAAATAACCCCAACTGCTGAGCTTAAGACTGATAATTCAAACGTACTGCCCAGTAGTAATACCCTTAATAGCAGTAGCATGAATAGCAATAGCATGGCCCAACAAACAATACCACCTGTGGTCATCGCTAGCGCTTCAGCTGAAACCGCAACTAATAATACAGGTGGTTCTGCGATAAATTACACGGTACAACGTAACGATAATTTATGGATCATCTCGCAGCAGATTGCGGAGCAGAACAACCTTGACATTCAAACGGTAATGACCCAAATTCAGTCACAAAATCCTGATGCTTTTATTGATCAAGATGCCAATCAGCTAAAAGCCAATACTCGGCTGAATCTATCTAATTATGACGTTATTCCATCACAACAAAGTCTGCAAGCGGCTATTAGCGCCCAAAGACAATATACTCAGCGAGTAAGCAAGCCGGTGATCGAAACATCTGCTCAGCCAAAGTTAGCGCCTAAGACATCAGCCGAGACGGCTCAAGCTTCTAAAAGTCCTGAGAAACCAGTAACCACCACCCAGACGTTACCAAAAGCGCGTTTTTCTGTTCTCGCACCTACGCGTGATGGTAATACTGATGGCGCCCAGACCAAAGCAGCGGCGGCAACGGGTAACGGTCTAAGTACAGATATATTAGCGACTCTCAAATCGTCACGAAAACGTACAGCGGTACAAGCCAGTCGTTTGTTAAAGACGAATAGTACACTTGGTAGCTATACTAGAAAATTACAATTACAAAACCAAAAACTTGCTGAGCTTCAGGCTCGTCTTAAAAAATTACGCAATCAATAATTGCCTAGCGGATCAACGCAGTACGCTGCAATGATGATCGTAGGTGTGGGAGTAACTATGGATAATATGCTATATATCATTGCCGGGCTGGTGCTCATTTTACTGGTAGCCGTACTAGTGCTGCGCAAAAATAAAGCGCAAAATCCACCAGAACAGCGGCCTATACAGACGGGTAGAAATGCGGCAGCCAATGCGCCAATATCAACCCACAACGAGGATCGTCATAGTACCGCTCAGCGCGACCCTAGCAGCGTAAATAAGTTTGATAACACTGCTATCGCTCAGCGCTTCATGGATCAACAGCGCTATGATAAAGCCATTGAGACCCTAGATCGTGGTTTAATAGAAAAACCTAACGATAACCAGCTTTTGCTTAAACTCCTTAGCGTCTATGCAGCAACTGATCAACTTGATGATTTTTATAGAGTTTATGATGCTATCAAAACGCATAGCGATGCAGAGACTATTAATCAAGCCGATGAGCTAAAAGCCTTGTTAGTTGGAGAGCAAGATCAAGAAGTACCGCCAGTCGTAACAGAAGCTGATAACAATAGCGATAATTTCGACAGTCTAGATTTTGACTTGCCTACTGCACAAACTGTCAGTGAAAAAAGCAATGAAGACCGTGTTTTTGATACGGTTACTGCTGAGACTAGCACCAGTCCAGAGACGGCTGCGCCTACCGAACGAACAGAACCCGTTCTTGATCTCAACGACACCAGCGCTACTGACAATAACGTGGATAACACTTTTGAGCTTACCCTTGGTGACTTAGAATCTGCCGATGACTTAGAATCCGCTAGTAATTTAGAAGCTGATACAGGTGAGCCCGTTGCCACTACCCTCACACCTGTCGATCAAGTAGATACGAATGATGAAGAAAGCTCAGTTACGACTGACGACTACCTTATTACGCCAGTTACCAATGACCCAGCTACTATTGAAAACACAGAGGATGACGACTTTACTCTGGACTTTAATTTGCCTGAGCAAGCGACTACTCCTACAGACCATACCCCTGTAGACACAACAAAAGACGACAGCAGCTTGGAAGAGATAAGCTTAGAAGATGATGATTTTGTCTTAGATTTCGAAGACTTAGCGGCTGATTCTGACATTGATACTGGTACGGTTGCAGTTAATAATAATGATATTGAAAGCAACGCCGCTACCGATGCTCCTGCTCAAGCTACAGAAGATGACTTTACCTTATCCTTAGAGGATACTGATTTATCAGATGCAGAAAACAAACCACAGCTTGATGCACCTATTACTATCGAAGAGTCTTCTTATAGCGAAAATACTAGTATCACCCCTACTACGACGCCAACGTTCGATGACACTACCTTTATAGATGATGATTTTGACTTTGATTTTGACCCTACGCCTAGCTCACCAACGGCAACGACTCCAGTCGAAGCTGAAGAGAGTATTGGTAGCCTCGAAAGCGATATTGATAGCGCTAACGACAGTGTTAATGCTGAAACGGCAGCAGACTTTGCGTCACGTTTTGCCGCAGACTTTGACTTTGTTAAAACCTTAGACAGTAATCAAGTGACTTTGGATTTGGCGGGGCAATATCTAAAGTTGGGCGAATACGATAGTGCCAAACGCTTACTTAATGAAGTCATGGCTCAAGGTAATAGCGAGCAACAACATCAAGCACAAGCGCTGCTTGACCGCACTGCTTAGCAGCTTCAATTCTAATTAATATTAGCAAGCATTTTATAATAATAGGATGCTTGTTTTTGTTTAGCTCTAAGTCTATTTTACTATTAATTAGCTATATTATTAATTCCTATTAGCTACTCTACTCTTTTTACTTTTCTTTACTGCGTTCATACTATGTCCTTACCTTCTATAGCAACGACTGACCCTAATTCTAATTCCCTTCAGCTTATTTATGCTGGCGGTACCTTTGGTAGCTATGGGCGGCCATTAGCACCGCTATCAGCAGCAGTGTTTTTACCAACAGTACAACAACTACTTGCTGAGCACAACGATAGCGTAGACCTACCTGACGTCTCGTGGCTGGATAATACACTGATCAAAGACAGCAGCCAGCTAACACCTAACGATTTTATGCACTTTTATAGGCTACTATTAGAGTCCTATGCACAGGGGCATCGACGTTTTGTATTGATAACCGGAACGGACACTTTAAGTTATTTAGGCGCATTTTTAGCTGAGGCTTTTGTAGGTAGTGATCTTTGCCTAGTCGTTACTGGTAGTATGCGCCCGCTATTAGACAGTGACGTGCTACAGAAATATAGCGTTGATACCAATAGTGACGCTTGGGATAATCTCAACGAGTCGCTGAAGTTAGCAGCCGCTGGAGAATCAGGCGTTAAGATTAGCTTTGGCGGTGAATCTTGGCCCGCGCAAACGGTACAAAAAATACACAGTCATGACTTTATGGCGTTCACTGGTCATTCGCGCGCCGCTTATCCCGCTAACAGTTATATCAAAGCGCTACCAGATACACGTCGGCAGCACTGGATTGACGATCAAAATACCATTTTAGAAAGCGTGCAAGCCCGTACCGAGCAGGCTCGTATTCATGCGCTATACTGTCTACCGAATGATCCTGAAGTGTTGAGCAATCAGTTACAAGCGTTATTATCACAGCCGCCATGTGGCGTTATCCTATTAGGATTTGGTGCGGGCAATGTCCCTTACTCAGCAGCCCTAGCGGAAGCATTACAGCTCGCTTATGAACAGGGGCACATGGTGATATGCGCCAGCCAATGTCCGTTTGGCGGGGTTAGTGACAGTTACGCTGCGGGCAGTTGGCAATACGATTATCACGTTATCGCTGGTGGCCGCTTGACCATCCCTGCCATCTATGCTCGCCTGCTATGGTTGTTACTACGTTATGACACGCCTGCTCGGCGGAGGCAGCGCTGGACGCATAGCATCAATCAAACTGGCATAACCGTCAAAAAACGTTAAGCACGAATGACAAGCGTTGCTAAAAGTAGACCTTAGTAAAAACAGCTCTTGATAAAATAACTTCTACTATTATCACCAAGTGTCATGACTAAGCACTATAAGCAGCCATTATAAGCAATCACGATGATTAGCTATTATGACAAATCTTATGTATTGTGACGACTACTTATGCCTGACTCTACAAGCCCTAAATCTATGATACCTGAACGGACTACTCCTAGACTGATAACGCCTGAAAGTACCGCGTCTATAGACACGCCAACTTACACCTTAGCCATTGGCATTGAATTTTTGGGCACCCATTACCACGGCTGGCAACGACAAAAAGAAGTGCTGGGGGTACAACAAGCGCTAGAAACCGCTATCAGTAAGGTTGCTAACGAGCCGGTAGAAGTGATTGCCGCGGGACGTACCGATGCTAGCGTCCATGCCAGTAATATGATTGCGCATTTTGTCACTCGTGCTTATCGACCGAATAATAACTGGCTACGCGGCGTTAATAGCCTGCTGCCTAATGATATTGCTCTGCGCTGGATTCAACCCATGCCTGCCGACTTCCATGCTCGTTTTGGAGCGATTGCCCGTCGTTATCGTTATATTACCCTCAATCAAGCCCAGCGCCCCGCCATACTCAATCATCAAGTTACTCATATTTATGAGCCCCTTGACTTGGCAGCGATGCAACTTGCCGCTGCTGATATTACTGGCACGCACGACTTTAGCAGCTATCGCGCTGCTTCCTGTCAATCAAATCAGCCGGTGCGCACGGTGAGCCATGCCAAGCTCTTTAGCCATGGGCAGTTTATCGTTTTTGATATTCAAGCGGATGGCTTTTTGCATCACATGGTGCGCAACTTGATGGGCACCCTCTATGCCATTGGCAAGCATAATTTACAGCCTGAAGATTTTTTAAATATTTTGGCAAAAAAAGACCGTACCGTCGCTCCGCCTACCGCATCAGGTGATGGCTTATATTTTGTTAATGCCTACTATCCAGAAAAATATCAACACCTATTACCCAAAGCCCCTTTAACGCCTGTTTGGCTTAATTTACCTGACTAACACAGCACTCACCTGATATACATAACACTTACAAGCTGTCAAGTAACCATCGGATATTTTGTTGCTTTAACCTGTCAATTTACGTATAATATGGGCTTGATTTTCTACTGATTGATATGAATTATGGCCAAAGACGAAATTATTGAATTTGAAGGCGAAGTCATTGACACCCTTCCAAACACGCTATTTAAAGTTCGTTTAGAAAACGGACACGAAATCATTGCGCACATCTCAGGAAAAATGCGTAAGCATTATATCCGCATTTTAACCGGTGATAAGGTTAAGGTTGAGATGACGCCTTACGACTTATCTAAAGGTCGTATTACTTACCGTGGCAAAAACTAATTTGTCGCCTGAAAACCAGTCTTTATAAGACTAAAGTATGGGTAGCATTAGTTATTAACAGTTCTGATCAATCGGCTGATACCAGTATCTGAGTGGTCTAACTGACAATAATAACGACACTGATAACCTGCTCATGATTGGCTGTTAACAGGAGTGTTCTTTTATTCACTATAACGATTTAGGTGAGTATTGAACGCGTCATGACAGCTAAATATATCATAATTGGATATATTGAATATCTACTGGTAAGAGTCTGTCTAATAACTGACGTTATACTTGCACCATGTGATCTTAGTTGTACCGCTTATACTTTATCTTCGTGCATAAAAAATACCGCTAATTATCAGCGGTATTTTTGTGTTTGGTATTAAGTACTAAACGCTACTGAAACTCTACAGTCGCATCATTTTCGATAGTACCTAGTAGCGCTAGAGCATCCCAGTTGGTCAAGCGGACACAACCCGCTGATGCTTGCCGACTGATACGTGCAGGATCTGGTGAACCATGAATACCGTAGGTAGGCTTACTAAGTCCAATCCATACCGAACCTACCGGATTGTTAGGACCTGGTGGAATGATAAACTTTTTGCCATCATCATTGGTATAGGTATAATTAGGCTCATGAATTTTTACTTTTACCTTATGAGTGCCTGTTGGCGATGGCGTTGCTGTGCTACCAACCGTAGTAGGATAGCTGGCTATTAAATTATTTTTATCATCATAAGCGTACAAGGTCTGAGTATTCTTATCAGCAACCACTCGGCTGACTGGCTTAGTATTAGGGTTACCAGGATTATAAACGGTTATGATCTCGCCCACGTTAAAGCTAGCACTAGGGTTCAATGACTTGAGATACTTTTCACTCATATGAAACTTCTCTGCCAGTCCTTCAATGACACTTTCGTAATACATGCCATCAAGCTTGGCTTTGGCTTCGGCACTCGCTGGAATGTTAGTCGTTTTGATATTGACGTCGGCATCTTTAAGCTGATAACTAACCAGTACTGGCTGCGCCATCAGCTTATTGTTCTTAGTTAACGCTTGCCACGTTTCATCGTTGAGCGTATCGGTTACTGTCAAACCACGAGCTTTTTGAAACGCCTGCATGGCTTTAAGAGTATTCTTACCCCAATACCCATCAACCGCTCCAACCCCGCTTTGTTGCCAATTGAGCAGCGCTTGAATTTTCGTGCCCGTGTTACGATCTATTTTTGTACTAGTTTTCCAGCTAGCCCTATTTACCTTTTGTGCGACGTTCGGTAAATTTTCTGTTGTGTATTTAATAGTGGGTAAAAACTTATTAAGGGAAGTTGCCGTTTTACTGTTACCTGTTAACTTTTGACTAGTACCATTAGTAACGGGACTGATTTCGGGACCTGTATTGACGTCACTGCCGTTTTTAGTGCTGGCAGTGGAATTGTTTAAAGTAGAGATCATATCCATTTGCGTTTTTGCTGCGCGGTCTGTGTTATCAAGGTTACCAGTACTTTCTGCATTACTGTTAACCATCATTAAAGTTGCAGAAAGACCTATCGCTGCTATAGCACCACTGATTTTTGTTAATTTGTACATGAAGACTCCTACAGTTACTCTTAATATTAAATTTCAATTATTTAAGTTCAACAAAATGTTTCCTATTATTCATCAATCATGCCACAAGAACAGGTGATCATATAGTGAGCATATAACCACTTTGTGTTAATAAGTAGCGACTCCTACAGTATCTATGTTAATGCGGATATTGTCCTTGAAGGATAAAAATTTGGTTTATAGGCTCTTTAGTAGCTTAAAATGAGTTTTAATATCTTCCATCGAAATTTCAGTACGATCATCAGTACAAGCATAAAAAATCCCATAAATTGCAAAGCAATCTATGGGAGATAAAATGGTGAATTTTAAGCTCTATACATAGTTTTTACACTAGTTTGGCCAATACTGCCTGACCCATTTGTTGACAACCCACTTGGGTCAATCCAGTCTCACTACTATCTAAGATATCTAAAGTACGCAATCCGTCATCAAGGACATCACTGACCGCCTGCTCAATAGCCTGCGCCGCTTGTTCCTGTTTAAAGGTATAGCGCAGCATCATAGCGACAGAAAGAATCGTTGCTAAAGGGTTGGCTTTATCCTGACCTGCAATATCAGGTGCTGAACCATGACAAGGCTCGTACATCCCTTTGCCATCTTCATCCAGACTGGCTGATGGCAACATGCCAATAGAACCAGTCAGCATGGCGGCTTCATCTGATAAGATATCACCAAACATGTTACCGGTTACCATGACATCGAACTGCTTAGGATTCTTGATCAGTTGCATGCAAGCATTATCAGCGTACATATGCGACAGATTCACATCACTATAATCCGCTGCTTGCATCTCTATCATCGTCTGCTTCCACAGCTCAGTGACTTCTAGGACGTTCGCTTTATCAATTGAGCACACTTTAGCAGAACGGCCTGCTGCTTGAGCACGAGTTTGCGCCATTTCAAACGCTACTTTACCGATACGTTTAATTTCGCTCGTGCTGTATACCATCGTATTATAGCCTTGCTGCTCGCCATTCTCTAAGGTTCGGATACCGCGTGGCTCACCAAAATAAATACCGCCAGTCAGCTCACGAACGATCAATAAATCCAAACCTGAGATGATCTCAGCTTTAATACTTGACGCATTGACCAATTGTGGATACAGCTTGGCCACGCGCAAGTTGGCAAATAAGCCAAGCTCGCTACGGATTTTAAGTAGACCGCGTTCAGGGCGTTTACTACGCTCAATACTGTCCCACTTAGGCCCGCCAACTGCTCCTAATAATACCGCATCTGCTGCCTGCGCACGGCTTAAGGTTTCTTCTGGCAATGGCTCACCCGTCGCGTCAACCGCCACGCCGCCAATCAATCCCGACTCAAGCGTCAAGTCTAATGCAAACTTCTTATTGACTGCTTGGAGCACATCAATGGCTTGGGTCATAATTTCAGGACCGATACCGTCGCCTGCCAATGTTAAAATCGTTGCCATACTATTCCTTGTTGATAAATGAGATAAGTGCAAGGTTAATGAATTATTCAAATTAAGGGTTATTGCGTCCTAAAAGTAGAGCATTTAAATAGAATTTCCCAGATCTAAGCTCAATCTCACTGCCATAAGCGGCACTACCCTAAAAAGCTACTTTTGGTGTTGACTCTGGCATAATCATACTTGTTTCCACGAACTCGCCTTGATTGTCCGTATCTAACTGCTTACAAAAACGACGCTGCAAAATACTGTCTTTTAGCAAATCAATACAGAGAGGCTCAGGTGATGCTGTGTCCAATAAGCTGCCATTATTTTGAGGTGACTTTCGGCGATAAGCTCGCAGTAGATACGTCCCTGACTGCTTAAACTCATCAATTAGGGCAAAACGTTCGATATAGTCGACGTTGTTTTCGGGATAAAAATTAATATGTACTTCCCGTTTTATAGGTTTAACACGCGCATAATAATTAATCAGGCCAGGCATACCAGAAGCTGATAAAGGTACTATTTTTACGGATTTATTATCTACCAGCGGCAGCGTGTCCACTTGCATCTGCGCTTGCTCACGTTTACTGAGCTTCGCATAAGGTATGCCATCAGCATTTAAAATAAAGATCAACATCGTAAGATCAACTGGCTTATGGGTATCCGTTGATATTACTGATGTTCTATCAATTTTGGTAATCTCACAGTGATACGTTCCCTCACAGGCAATATTAACCTCACCATCCATAGGTATGACTTGGCCTGCCCATGCCGCAGCATTTTCAGCCTCATCTATTTTTTGATAGCCAGTCAATAGCTGACAGCCAGACAACAATAAGCTTGTGGCCACAATCGTACTGGTAAATACAGCAAAACGTTTTTTATTCATAATGACGGCTACTATTTTTATAAAATGAAAGGACACATAACAAGCTATCAAGGTTTAATCATACCCTAAAGATTACTATACATTTTAGCCAGTTTGCCACTATAACTCAACGCTGTATTCTCAAAGATATACTTTAATCAACACTATTGTCTACACTAATCATTGAGTTTATGCTCGTACTTGGTTGAATATCCATGGCGTTTTTTGCATCATTTTATGCTCGTATGCTTTAATGGCATCACTTTGCTGCAAGGTCAAGCCAATATCATCAAGACCATTTAGCAAACAAAGCTTACGAAAAGCATCAACTTCAAAGGGATATTCTTCACCCGTTGGTGTGATAACCACTTGCCGTTCTAAATCAGCCGTCAGCTCATAACCTTCATTTTCCATCGTCGTTTTCATTAATTGATCGACAATGGCTTCATCCAAAACGATGGGTAGCATGCCATTTTTAAAGCAGTTGTTATAAAAAATATCCGCAAAACTTGGCGCGATTATCGTACGAAAACCGTATTCTGAGAGCGCCCACGGAGCATGTTCGCGGCTAGAACCACAACCAAAGTTTTTGCGTGCTAATAAGATATTCGCACCTTGGTAACGAGGTTGATTTAAAATAAAGTCCGGATTGATAGGACGTTTGCTATTGTCTTGACCGGGATAGCCTTCATCCAGATAACGCCAGTCATCGAACAAATTGACCCCAAAGCCCGTACGTTTAATGGACTTTAAAAACTGCTTAGCGATAATTTGATCGGTATCAACGTTCGAGCGATCAAGTGGGCAGACGATGCCCGTTTGGGTATTATAAGCTTGCATAATAATTTCCTATAGATCATGGGTCTTGTTGAGTAAAGAATGGTGCATCTCATTAATTGGACCACCCTTTACCCCAATAATAGGCATTTACCGAATATCAGGGATAAATAAAGACTAAAAAGTGCGCACATCGACAAAGTGACCGGCCAATGCGGCGGCAGCGGCCATCGCTGGACTAACCAAATGCGTGCGCCCGCCATTACCCTGACGACCCTCAAAGTTGCGGTTAGAGGTCGAAGCACAATGCTCTTGAGGTTCGAGCTTATCCGCATTCATCGCAAGACACATCGAGCAACCCGGCTCACGCCATTCAAAGCCAGCATCCGTAAATAAAACATCTAAGCCTTCTGCTTCGGCTTGACGCTTCACTTGGCCTGAACCAGCTACGACAATAGCTTCTGTAATACTATCCGCTACCTTGCGGCCTTTAATGACTGCTGCTGCATCACGCAAATCTTCGATACGCGAGTTGGTACACGAACCAATAAATATACGATCCAGCTGAATATCAGTGATTTTCTGTCCTGCCTGCAAGCCCATATAAGTATAAGCGCGTAACCAGCCTTCTTCTTGCGCCTCGTCCACTGCTTGGTCAAGCGTTGGTACCGATTGGGTAATGTCCACGACCATCTCAGGGGACGTCCCCCAAGAGACCTGCGGTGCTATTTGGCTACCGTCTATTTCGATAAGCGTATCAAACACTGCATCGTCATCTGAATAGAATGTCCGCCAATACGTTTCTGCTTGCTGCCATTGGTCATCAGTTGGCGCATAAGGACGACCTTTAACATAGTCAATCGTCGTGTCATCAACGGCTACCATGCCAACGCGCGCGCCCGCTTCAATCGCCATATTACAAACGGTCATGCGCCCTTCCATGCTCATATCTTCAAACACTGATCCGGCGAACTCAATAGCGTGCCCTGTGCCGCCCGCTGTACCGATTTGCGCGATGATCGCGAGTACGACGTCTTTTGATGTGATACCAGCACTCAGCTTACCAGAGACACGAATTTGCATATTTTTCATTTTTTTGGTGATCAAGCACTGAGTCGCAAGCACATGCTCAACCTCAGAGGTACCAATCCCGTGTGCCAAGCAGCCAAGCGCGCCATGAGTGGCAGTATGTGAATCACCACAAACGACGGTCATGCCTGGTAGCACTAAACCTTGCTCAGGGCCGACCACGTGCAAGATACCTTGGCGAGCATCATTAATCGTAAACTCAGCAATATTGAATTTAGCACAGTTGTCGTCTAAGGTGACCACTTGCAAGCGTGAGACCTTATCTTTGATACCTGTCACGCCTTCTAAACGCTCTTTGGTCACGGTGGGTACGTTGTGATCAGGACTGGCAATATTGGCAGACAATCGCCACGGCGCTCTGTTAGCCAGCGCCAAGCCTTCGAATGCTTGCGGGCTAGTCACCTCGTGCAGCAGATGGCGATCAATATAAATTAGGCTTGAACCGTCATCACGCTTAGTGACTTCATGAGCATTCCAAAGTTTGTCATATAAAGTTTGACCGGCCATGTTGCTATCCTTTATTGGTTGCTAATTGCTTAGCTTAATATTTGTCCCCGCTTATATTTTATAAGCTGAGTCTCTATTTTTAAGTGTGGGCTTTAAGTGTGGGCGTTGGCGTCATATTGCTAACATAGCTAATGTTAGTATCATTTATCTACTTTCTGTCCGTAACAGACAGGATGTTATATACATTTAAAATAGAACTTTCGGCTTCGTTGTTCGCTCTGTTAGTCTAAATCTGCTAGTTACAAATAGCTAAAGTCATGATTTTGACTTTATAAAGTCGTAAAATACCAATGATTCATAAGGCCAACAGAATAAAAATGTCAAAAGATGTCAAAAATCGTCTCGATGTCTTGTGATTATAGCAGGCTAATCCTATAATAATAATTGATGATTTTTACCCAGTCACAAACTTTTATTTCTAAGACGTTGTGACTGGGTCAGCCAACTTTTATTTATAGCTCGCATTGTAGCTAAGGACATCGGTTTGAATACTACTAACTTGACGACATTTGTAACAGTTATGCACACTGGCAGTATTTCAGGCGCTGCAGAAAAGCTTTTTATTACTCAGCCTGCGGTCAGTAAGCGAATCAAGAACCTAGAAGAAGAGTTCAAAATTACTTTATTCGATACCGTAGGTCGGGGTATTGTGCCGACCCAAGCGGCAAGTGAAATGCTACCCCACGCCAAACGCTGGCTTGAAGATTATGAGAATTTTAAGATTAATCTGCAACACTCCCAGCATGTTGTATCCGGTAAACTGGTTATCGGGACCAGTCATCATATTGGTTTGCACCATCTGGCACCCGTATTAAAGCACTTTATCCAAGCCTATCCCGCGGTGCAGTTAGAAGTCCACTTTGTTGACTCAGAAACCGCACACAAAGCGGTGTTAGATGGCGATTTATCTTTGGCATTTTTAACCCTGCCACCCGTCTATGATAAGCGTTTAACCTATCATACCCTATGGTCAGACCCGCTATACTTTATGACGGGCACCTTATCGCCACTAGCGAAAAAGACCAACGTAACATTAGAGCAATTAGCACGTTATCCCGCTATTTTGCCCTCTGCCAATACCTTTACCAGTCAAATTACCTTAGCTGAATTTGCCAAAAACAATCTAAAACCTTATGCCACTATGAGCACCAATCCGCTTGAGTCCATTCGAATGTTAGTATCTGTTGGACTTGGTTGGTCAGTATTGCCGCAGACTTTGATCAGCCAAGATTTAGAGCAAATTAATATGGCGGACAATGTCGAGCTACAGCGCTATTTAGGCGTTGTTACCAATCCGAAGCTCACACAGTCTAGTAGCGTTACTGCTTTATTAGATCTACTTGCCCCTATTGATTAAGATTTTGTAGGGTTATCTGGCATTATGTACAGAAGGCGTAATAAGCGCAAAACAGAAAGAGAACGTTATTCGCAATTGTTCCTTTCTTACGTTATAATGCTTTTAACTTAGTTTTTATAACATATGGTTACCAGAATAACACTGACAGTCATATATTGAATAGTTTAAGTAAGGTATGATAGCGAAAAAGCGGTAAGTACCTTAAATAGTAGTGCTATATGTTAGATATCTACTATATTTTCATACTATATTGTTTATTTTTGTGATAGATGTTATTCATGATAGACGTTTTTATAATAGCTATAGTGCTAATATAAATCTCACAGATAATAGATATGGCTAGATAGTAGATATAACGGTTTTAAATGATTGATTTTATCAGTGGTTAACGGGTGTTGCTGATCAAATAGGAAGCGCGAAACGGCAATTCCTATTGTTTCTACAACATCACCCCTAAAAAATCGTATTTTAAAAGGGTTATCCCTAAAATAGTATCAATCATATAAAACTAAAAGTAATTACTGGTCAAAAATCAAAAGCCATTACGTCCTACTTAATGGCTTTTCTTATCTTTGGACCTTGTTTTCAAACACCGTCTTTAAGGTTAAAGTTTTATAGTTAAATATAATTACAGCCAACACAGTTGGTTAAGGACAGTTATATGAACGGAGTTTCTAGTGGCGTACTGATATCGTTAGGCGCCTACTTCTTGGTGATGATTGGGATTGGGGTTTATGCTTACTTTAAGCAAGCCAATGACACTGAAGGTTATATGCTTGGGGGTCGTAGTCTCGGCCCTGCGGTAACCGCGTTATCCGCTGGTGCGTCAGACATGTCCGGTTGGTTACTACTTGGTCTCCCTGGTTATATGTATGCCGATGGGGTCGTTAGTATATGGATTGCACTTGGCTTAACAATTGGTGCACTTCTCAACTATATTATTGTCGCGCCGCGTTTACGTGTTTATACTGAGATTGCTGGCAACGCCATTACCTTGCCAGATTATTTTGCTAACCGCTTTGAAGATAAGTCGCACATGCTACGGGTTATCTCAGCGATCGTTATTATTTTATTCTTTACCGTTTATACTGCGGCCAGTTTAGTTGGTGGCGGTAAGCTTTTCGAAAGCTCGCTCAATCTTCCTTATAGTACTGGTCTTTGGGTTACCGCAGGTGTGGTCGTCGCGTACACTCTATTTGGTGGTTTCTTAGCGGTCTCGATGACTGACTTTGTGCAAGGTATTATCATGCTGTTTGCGCTGGTCATTGTCCCCATCGTTGCCTTTACTGATCTTGGCGGTGTATCAGCGGTCACTGATTCTGTTAGAAGCATCGACCCCAGCTTACTGAATATTACCAGCGGTATGACGTTTATTAGTATTGTTTCATTAATGGCATGGGGCTTAGGTTATTTTGGCCAACCCCATATTATCGTCCGATTTATGGCAATTCGTTCCGTTAAAGATGTACCAGCGGCACGTAACATTGGTATGAGCTGGATGATCGTCAGTCTGATTGGTTCTTTGGCAACTGGTTTTGCTGGTCGCGCTTATGTACAAAAAACGTCGATGATTTTAGATGATCCTGAGACTATCTTCTTAGTATTTACTCAGTTTCTATTCCATCCTCTCGTTGCAGGCTTCCTACTAGCAGCGATTTTAGCAGCGATTATGAGTACTATCTCATCTCAATTACTGGTGGTATCAAGCTCGCTAACTAAAGATGTATATAAGCTGTTCTTTGATAAAGACGCTCCAGAAGCCCGCCAAGTATTGGTTGGTCGTATCTCTGTCATCTTAGTCGCTGTGGTATCTATTTTACTCGCTTCTGACCCTGACAGCTCAGTACTCAGTCTAGTATCTAATGCTTGGGCAGGATTCGGTGCTGCTTTTGGACCATTAGTGATATTCAGCTTGATATGGCGCGGTATGAACCGTAACGGCGCTGTTGCTGGTATGGTCGTTGGTGCCTTGACTGTTATCTTGTGGATATATGGTCCGTTCGAGATGAATGGTATGGCGCTTAACAGCTGGTTATATGCGATTGTTCCAGGCTTTATTCTTAGTACCATTGCTATCTTCGCAGTAAGTATCATGACGGGCGGTCCAAAACCTTCAGTCACAGCGAAGTTTAAAGAGATGGAAATGAATTTAAATAAATAAACCAAGCTTAAATAAACTTAGTAAACAGATTACTAAGTTTATTAAAAAAAACCTCGCTATCTTTATGGTAGCGAGGTTTTTTATTGACTGTTATTAGGTAGTGTTTGGTATTGGACCCCGACTCTGACAACGTCCCCTTATAAACAACCGAACACTCGCTAATACGACATTCAAATCAAGCTTAGGCTCTGCAAATACCACTACTAACTACGCGATTACTAAAGTGTGATGAACGGGCCTCTACAGTCAATCTACGATAGTATCCATAGCAAAAAAGCGTGCACAATAAGAAATATATTAGTGTAATTAACAAGGTGGACACCGTAGCGATTTTACAGTAGGCGGAATCACAACCTGTTCTGGTTTACGGTGCCGTTACAGAGGCAGATACACTTGATAGATTTGCTTCAATAAGTCAGCTACAACTTCCTCTCATTATCCCAGTACCTTTTTGATCTCTGATTCACCACATGGTCAATTCGACCTGATAAGAATACTAAGTAGCCGATTGTAATTGAGGTCTGAGCTTAGCCAATTGCGGTATAAGCCCTGAATACGACAAAACTGATTCAGCGCCGTAGAGCAGTTATAGGAGAAACTGTGTTGTAATTGATAAGCAGGTCTTCACTGTCTATCTGTCGGTAATGTTTACGTTAGCCCATAAAAAAACGACCCCTCAGGATCGCTCTTTATAATGACTAATACAGTATATCTATTACGCTCTTACGGCCTAAAAACCTTGTTTGGCTTGATAAGACAGCTTCACACCAGCGATATAGCCGTCATTGTCTTGGAAATCGCCAACAATTTTCCCACTAGGTAGTCTACCTTTCGCATCACCGAACCATAAGTATTTACCACCGGCTGATACAGCCCAGTTTTCAGTGACGTTGTATTTCGCACCAAGACCAACACTGTAGTAGCCTTCGACAGGACCTAATGAAGTTGTGGGATCACCAGCACCACTATCCCAACCAACAGTACCACTGATGGCAAGCGCTGGTGCTACACGTTTGGCCAAACCAACTTCTACCTGCCATTGGTCATCATCATACTCAACCAAGTTTAAACCATCAGGGCGTGTAGCATTCTGACTGACTTCGTTATACAGTGGTGGTGTAATTACAAAATCACTCCACGGTACCCAGCGTACTTTTGCAGTGGCTAATGTCGTTGGATTAATACCCGTTTGAAAGTCGAAGTTCACTGATTTAGGTGTAGTAGTCTCAATAGTACCAGTTTGGCTGCCTGAAAGCTCTCGGCCAGTAAAGGTACCAAGAGTCGGTGCTAAGGGGTAACTCTCAAATATCTCCGAGTTATGTTCAATTTCAGAGCGATATGTCAAAGCCGCTTTTAGCGCAATTTCGGGCTTGCTATACGCAATACCTGCTATGTAACCGTAGTCTGTGTCAGGGGCCATATAAGAGGTGTAGCCAGTAGCAGGACCGTAGGCAAGACCTCGTAATTTCGTAGTGGCTTCAATACGCTGGGCAACTGGACCGCCATAAACTTGGAAGTTTCTATTTTCACCAAACTTCATTCCAAGAATAGCAGTAACGCTTTCACTACGCACTTCAACTTGAGTATTTTCACCTGCTGTACCCGCTTCAGCCCCTGCTATGAATGGATTCAATGGATTTGATTCAGGATCATTATCTAACTCAGCCCCTGAATCAGCTGGATTAGTATTTGCAACAAAGTTATTATCACCACTATATTCAGCAGAAGCACCAAATGGCTCATCATATAAGATACCAATACTGAAAGTGTTATTGATATCGGCTTTCACCCCATAACGGAAAAAGTCATAAGACTCAGCGATATCGCCAGTTTTATTGCCACGTACATAGTTGTTATCTTCATAATTGTTGTTTGAACTATCATAACCACTAACATCAGCATCGATATAAGTATAGACAGCCTCAGCATATAAGCCATCTTGGAAGAAAGCGGTGACATCTTGACCTGAGCGATCAAGACCAGCAGCACTAGCAACGCTAGCAACTGAAAAAGCAGCGATAGCTACTGTGAGAGTTTTTAAGTGAAAAGTAGTGCGCATTGTGTATCTCCAAACATCCTCGTTGTTTTACCACTTAATGATCAGCAAGTCGCAGTGATACTGCACGACATGCTAATGATATAAACGGTGTCCTAATTGGAATACTAATGCCTTTCTCACACTAAAACAACAACTAAAGTACTTTATTTCCCTATTATGACTGAACAGTACAAATAAGATATAAATACAATACTGGTACATATTTTTCAGATATGATTCTTTTTTAAATCACTATCAGCGTTACTTAGATATAATAGGTAGATATATATTTTTTGGCATTTAGGCTTTATAGAATGATCTGTAACTTCTGTGTAAATAATCATGCATGCATAAAAAAACGACCCATTATGAGTCGTTTTTTTTCTGCTAAATTATACATTTAACAACATGATGGACAGATGCCTTATAGCGCTTGGTAAGAAACCTTTACGCCAAGTACAAAACCGTCGTTGTTTTCAAAATCGCTAACAACTGTTTTACTTGGAATTTGACCTTCAGCATCACCAAGCCATAGATATTTACCGCCAGCTGAGATTGCCCAGTTTTCAGTGACGTTATACTTAGCACCTAAACCAGCACTATAGTAACCTTCCGTAGGTCCTAATGAGGTCACAGGGTTGCCCGCACCACTATCCCAACCTACAGTACCACTGACTGCTAAAGCTGGCGCCAAACGTTTGGCAAGGCCTAATTCTACTTGCCATTGGTCATCGTCATAGCTGACTAAATCTAGACCTTCGAGAGGAAGGCCAGCACCTAGAGGTGATGCTGCTAATACTTGGCTAACACCATTATATGACGATGGAGTAATAGCAAAATCGCTCCATGGTACCCAGCGTACTTTAGCAGTCGCTAAAGTTGTGGCATTAATACCGGTCTGGAAGTCAAAGTTTACTGATTTAGGTGTCGTAATATCAATACTGTCAACACTGCTTGTTGGAAGCCCAAAAAGAGCAGCATTTGGATAACTCTCAGAAGCTTGCGCATTGTGTTCAATCTCAGAACGATACGTGAGTGCCGCTTTTAATGCAATCTCAGGTTTGCTATAAGCCACACCTGCTAACCAGCCATAGTCTTGATCAGCATTGATGTGTGTACTATAACCATTTGCTATAGAGTAAGCAGTACCACGTAATTTTACATCAGCTTGTACACGTTGAGCCACTGGACCACCATATACTTGGAAATTTTTATTTTCACCAAGTTTCATGCCGAGGATAGCAGTGATACTTTCAGTGCGTACTTCAACGTTAGTTCCTTGACCTGCTGTTTCTGCTACGCCTGTTGCAGCTTGAAGCCCAATAAGATCAGCTTGTGCTTTTTGTAGCTCTTGAGGTGTTAAGTTGGCTGGATTTCCTGGAGAAAGCGCTCCTTGTAATTGAGCTATACTCTGATCAGCTAGGTCTCCAGTAATATTAGGGTTGCCAGTAATGCCTTGAATAATAGTATCACGATCACTCGCAACAAAGTTATTATCGCCGCTATAGTCAGCCGCCGCACCAAAAGGCTCATCATATAAGATACCAATACTAAAAGTATCGTTTATATCGGCTTTTACGCCATAACGAAAAAAGTCGTAAGACTCAGCGATATCACCAATTTTATTACCTGAGACGTCATTACCTGTCACATCAGCATCGATATAAGTATAGACAGCTTCTGCATAGGTGCCATCTTGTAAGAATGCGGTGATATCTTGACCTGAGCGATCAAGACCGGCAGCATTCGCCATGCTAGCGACAGAAAAAGCAGCGACAGCTACCGCAAGAGTTTTTAAGTGAAAAGTGGGGCCCATTGTGTATCTCCAAACATCCGCATTGTTTTACCGTCATACCAAACATTATTAAGTAACGGCATCCGAGAAGGATACTAATGCCTTTTAAACGCTAAGACAACCGGAAAAACACATTATTGCTCTATTATGACTGTATAGTCACAGGATGATAATGCCATCTATAAATACGGATATATTTAATACTTTATTGGAGAATAAGAATTCTAACACTGCGTATAGCTTTGCTATCTAACTAATTCTAACACTGCGTATACCTTTTCTATCTAACTAATAGTGTGGCGGTTTATCTGCCATAACATCAAACGGGGCGATGCCGCTATTTGCATTTTGGTTTTCTACTTGCTTATAGACAAGCTGCAACTGACGTTGTAATTCTCGAATATGCTTATCTTGCCGAGTGATGACCTCATCAAGTCGCTCTACCGTTAGCTCAAGATGTGCCATATTCATTTGTATTTCGATCATTTGTAATTGCAACTCAGATTGCTCTACTGAAGTAGTATCTTGGGGCTGGGATAAGTTTTGATCTTGTGATGCAGATGTGTTCATACTTTCCTCGATGTTATGACGTTTGTGATGGGCCGTATACTGAGCTAAGGATAAACTGAGCTCTATGTAGATAGACGACTAGTGCTAAACAGTTGGCAATACTATAGTAAGTGCTAAGAGGCTTAGTTCTAAAAATAGTTATCACTTAATAGGCAGTTATTAATAGCTTTTAATAACTTTTTATGACAATAGCAGCACTAAAATAGCGGGCATAAAAAAATTTTACTCACGCTACAGTCGCGTGACAGCATGTTATACTGCTCGCAATTTCGCAACAACCCCTACCTCACTATTATATAAGCTTAAGATACTCTATGGCCCTGATACATTTAAAAGATATCCACCTTGCCTTTGGCGTCGCTCCTGTCCTTGATGGCGTTGACTTTGCTATCGATGCAGGCGAACGCGTGTGCTTAATTGGCCGCAATGGCGAAGGCAAATCCACCTTGTTTAAGCTGATCAATAGCACGTTGCAGCCTGATAGCGGCGAGGTTATCATCAATAGTAGCGTGCGGGTCGCCATGCTCGAACAAGATGTGCCCGAAACCAGCGGTAGAATATTAGATATCGTCATGGGTGGCAGTCGCCGTACCGCAGACCTACTGATCAACTATAATAAGCAGACCGATTTATGCGCCAATGGCGATATGGATGCTTGCGAGCGTATGGCAGACTTGCAGCATGATATCGATGCGGTACATGGCTGGGATTTAGAGCGTGAAGCTACCCGTCTCATTACGACTATGGGGCTCGATCCAGCAGATGATTTATCGTCGCTCTCCGGTGGTCGTAAACGCCGTGTGCTATTGGCGCGCTCTTTGGTCACTAAACCTGATGTGCTGTTACTTGATGAGCCTACCAACCATTTGGACGTTGAGAGTATCGAGTGGCTTGAGCGCTTCTTATTAGATTGGCAAGGTCTGACATTATTGTTCGTGACCCATGATAGAGCTTTCGTTAATAAGCTATCGACCCGTATCATCGAGCTTGATCGCGGTCAGTTGACCAGCTATGACGTCACTCAAGGCGCAGGCGGTTACGCACGCTATCAAGAGCTAAAAGAGCTACAACTATTAGCTGAAGAGAAAAACAATGCTAACTTTGATAAAAAATTAGCCCAAGAAGAGGTTTGGATTCGCCAAGGAATCAAAGCTCGCCGTACCCGTAACGAAGGGCGCGTACGTGACCTAAAAGCGTTACGTACAGAGCGTGGCGACCGCCGTGAGCAAGTTGGTAATGTCAACATTACTATGGGTCAAGGCGAAAAAAGCGGTAAGCTGGTCTGTAAAGTCAAAAATCTACATCTTGAGTACGATGGCAATGTGCTAGTCGATAACTTTACCACCTCCATTATGCGTGGTGACAAGATTGGTATTGTCGGGCCTAATGGCGCAGGCAAAACCACCCTTATTAAAGCCTTACTCGATATGTCTGACGATGAAGTGACCAAGACTGGTAGCGTTGAATTAGGGACTAGTTTAAAAATCGCCTTCTTTGATCAGTTGCGTGATCAGTTAGACCTGGAAGCCAGTGTTGCCCAGAACGTCTCAGAAGGTTCTGACTTTGTCGAAGTTGGTGGCCGCAAGACCCATATTATGAGCTATCTGCAAGACTTCTTGTTTGCCCCAGAGCGTGCACGCACGCCAGTTAAGGCTTTATCAGGCGGTGAGCGTAACCGGGTACTGTTGGCCAAGCAACTTCTGAAACCTGCCAACATTCTAGTGCTCGATGAGCCGACCAATGACTTGGATATGGCGACCCTTGAACTATTAGAAGAGTCGGTAGCAAGCTTTGGCGGTACTATTCTACTGATTAGCCATGACCGCTCCTTTATGGATAACGTGGTCACCTCAACTTGGGTATTTGACCAAGATGAAGACGGCAAAGGCATCGTAAAAGAATATGTTGGTGGCTACCAAGAATATCTGGTACAGAAAAAGCGTGAGCAAGCAGCACAAGCGGCTAGATCTACCAATAATAGCGCGGCAAATAGTAAGCCTACCAATAAGTCGGTGTCAGCAGCTAAGCCTAATAAAGCGGCCAAGAAGCTTAATTTTAATGATCAACGTGAGCTTGATAACTTACCAAAAGAGATCGCTGCTCTTGAAGCCGAACAAACTCAGCTACAAGAAAAGCTGGCTGATGGCTCATGGTTTAATCAAGACTTTGATGCAGCAACGGCTGCTAGCGAGCGCTTATTAGTCATAGAAGATGAGATGATGCATAAGCTTGAGCGTTGGGATACGCTTGAAGATTAATGACTGGTGCTAGAAGCTTTGATTTAACAATTTTCATTTGAAGAGGCTGTTATTTAAAAACGTTTTTTCAAAGATACTTTTTTAAGCTTAGCCACAATTGTCATTATGTCATACAGAATGACAATTGTGGCTTTTGACCGTTTACACATCGAAAACGTACTGAAAGTTAGTGAACATTGTCTTAATTTCAAGTATCATTCCCTACTGATTAATACCCTTATTAATTCTAGGGTAATTATTGACATTAAACTCTAATAAAAAAGTGCTAATAAACCAAATCCTGATTTTAAACATTGATACCAGTGCAGCAGGGATTTTTTCTAATGCTCAACTGTTAAAAATGTCCTGTCAGGATGTTTTATTTTTAACACAATAATTTATTTTATGACCAAAATAGCTTAGAATAGCAACAATTAGCAAAATTAGGCACAGCTAAAGTGGCTTGTAATTGACATTGTGAATTTTCTAAGCCACAACCCAGTGTGGGATAATCCCATTTCATTCACCTGGAGGAAGTATTAATGAGCCATGCCGAAGGCGTTAATGTACAACGCCGTAGAGTTCTTATTGCCTCGACTGCCGCGATTGGTGCAGCTGGGGTAGCTGCGGTGGCAACACCTTTCGTCCGTTCGTGGTACCCAAGTGCCAAAGCGGAAGCTGCAGGGGCGGCTGTTACCCAAGATATTGGTTCTATCGAAGAGGGACAAATGATTGTCCTAAAATATCGCGGTAAGCCTACCTATGTGGTGAAACGCACCCAAGATATGTTGGATAAACTAGAGGAAGTTAAGCCATTGCTGGTGGACCCTGATTCTAGCGAATCTGTTCAGCCTGAATACTGTACGAATCCTACTCGTTCTTTAGAACCAACAGTGTTGGTCGTTTATGGCGTGTGTACGCATTTAGGCTGTGCACCGAATTACCGTCCTGATGTTGGCGCAGCTGACTTAGGTGGTAACGACTGGTATGGCGGGTTTTTCTGTCCATGCCATGGGTCTAAGTATGACTTAGCGGGTCGCGTTTATAGTGGCGTTCCTGCACCGCTTAACTTACCCATCCCAGACTATAATATGGATGGTACCATCTTGACGGTTGGGGAGGCTTAATATGAGTATGGGTAAAAAAATCATGCATTGGGTGGACGCGCGCTTTCCGGCGACTGAAACCTATGAATACCACATGTCCAAGTACTACGCACCAAAAAACTTTAACTTTTGGTACTTCTTTGGTGTGTTATCAATGGTGGTATTGGTTAATCAATTGATTACCGGTATCTGGCTGACGATGATGTACAACCCAAGTGCCGAAGGGGCATTTGCGTCTGTTGAATACATCATGCGTGATGTCAAAGGTGGCTGGCTCATCCGCTATATGCACTCGACTGGCGCATCAGCGTTCTTCGTAGTGGTATATCTGCATATGTTTAGAGCATTGCTCTACGGATCATACCAAAAACCCCGCGAGCTTATTTGGCTTATCGGTATGGGCATTTACTTAGCCTTAATGGCAGAAGGTTTCTTCGGTTATCTATTACCGTGGGGCAATATGTCGTTCTGGGGCGCACAGGTTATCTTAAACCTACCTGCTGCTATACCGGTCATTGGCGATGGTCTTGCTGAATGGGTACGTGGTGATTATATTATCTCAGGTATCACTCTTAACCGCTTCTTTGCACTACACGTGGTTGCTATTCCGCTGGTATTAGTCGGTTTGGTATTCATGCATTTAGTGGCGCTGCATCATGTCGGTTCGAACAACCCCGATGGTATTGACATTAAAAAGCTCAAAGACAAAAACGGCGTGCCATTAGATGGCATTGAATTCCATCCGTATTATACCGTGCACGATATGGTCGGTATTGTGGTGTTCTTCATTTGCTTCTTTGCAGTGGTATTCTTCTTTCCAGAAGGCGGCGGCTTCTTCCTTGAGCCCCCAAACTTTGAAACAGCGAACGCCCTGAAAACACCGGCGCATATTGCGCCAGTATGGTACTACACACCGTTCTACGCTATCTTACGTGCCATTCCTGATAAACTGGGTGGTGTTGTCGCGATGGGTGCTGCAATTGCGGTATTGTTCTTAATACCTTGGCTCGATAGATCTCCGGTACGCTCTATGCGTTATAAGGGTATCTTATCCAAGATCGCTCTAACCATTTTCGCAATTAGCTTTGTAGCCTTAGGCTATTTAGGCGCGACGCCAACCTCGCCAACAGCAGTAATCATGGCTCGTGTATTCACTGTACTGTATTTCTTGTTTTTCTTACTGATGCCCATTTACACCTCCATTGAGAAGTGTAAACAGCCACCTGAACGCGTTACCGGAGGTCACTAATGAACACGCTAATAAAATCCCTAGCTGGTTTGGGCTTAGGCGCGGCATTAACCTTGACCGCTGGTACTGCGCAGGCAGCAGGCAGTGGATGCGGGACATTCACCAACGCTGAAGGTGTTGAAGAGCACTTAGCTTGTAGTGAAGCCCCGATTGATTTTACCAATAAGGGTTCGCTACAAAACGGCGCGAAGATGTTCATGAACTACTGTGCGGGTTGTCACTCAGCAGAGTACGTTCGGCATTCACGTATTGCTAAAGACTTAGAGATACCACCTGAGCTGGTCGAAAAGTATTTGATGGTAACCACCGATCAGATTGGTGATCATATCGATGCTGAGATTGATTCGGACATACAAGCGTCATGGTTTGGGGCAGCGCCGCCAGATCTTTCGCTTGAAACTAGGCTGCGCGGTGATGACTGGGTTTATACCTATCTATTATCGTTCTATGAAGATCCAAGTCGTCCTTGGGGTGCTAATAACTTAGTTCTCGCGAACGCAGCAATGCCTCACGTGCTACATAACCTGCAAGAAGACTTAAGCGCAGACGAGTTCAAAAGCGAAGTGGGTGATTTGGTTAACTTTATGGCATGGATGGGAGAACCTAATCGTCATAATCGTCAAGTTATTGGCTTCTTTGTCATTTTGTTCTTATTAGTCTTGCTCATTCCGGTCTATCTGCTCAATAAAGAGTTTTGGAAAGACGTTAAGTAAGTTTAATTTACCTCTCCAAAAAAGCATTACTTCGGTAGTGCTTTTTTGTAGTCAATTTTAGGGTAAATATAGGCTTATTTTTTATATGGGATGAATATACATTTATTTGGGTGAATAATTACAAAACAGGATAAAAAGTCAGTCATCAGTATGATGGAAGTCATGCAAACTCCCTTAGTTTACGCTTCCTACCTTGATAAACAGGGCGACTTTGTTTACGATGTCAGCCTTACCCATTAACATTAGGCTTTCATGATTGATGCGAATGACATTCCAAGTAGTCAGCTTATTTTATACGCTGATGATGGCTACGATAGTCATGTAGTGCGCCTATTACTTGAAGAAAAGAAGCTGGCTTATTATTTGTCCCGCTTGCACTCAGAGCGTCCTGAAGACCTGACCGAGCTAAACCCTTATCATACCTTACCCGTTTTACAGCAGCGTGACATTTCCTTATATGAGATCAATGTTATCTTTGAATATATTGAAGAGCGCTATCATACTAATAAGCTTTTACCTGATACCCCACAAGGGCGTGCGCAATTTCGCCAACTGGCTTGGCGTATTCAACGCGACTGGTTGGTACTGGGCAAACGACTGCTTATGCACCCAGACAGCTTCAATAAAGCGCAAGCCGCTATGGCGAAGAAACAGCTAACCGACTCGTTAATTACCTTATCACCGCTATTCGCTCATAAACCTTATTTTATGGCAGATGAGTTTGGTTGGTGTGATGTGCTGCTAGCACCGCTGTTATGGCGATTAGAGGAGATGGGTATCACTTTACCTCCGGCTATTAGTCGTCCTTTACTTGACTATCAAACGCGACTATTTGAACGCGAAAGTTTTCAGAAGAGTGTTCGTTGATTAACCGAGAACTAACTAAGCTAAATAATAAAGCGAACAAACCATAAATTCGCTAGAATATTAATTCAATACCATCAGTATAGGAAATCATAAGATGAGCGAGACCACTTCTATTACACCCACCCGCCCATATATAGTGCGCGCGCTCTATCAATGGATAGAAGATAATGCGCTCACGCCATATTTGATGGTCGATGCCACTGCTGAAAATGTGCAGATTCCGACCGAACATGTACAAGATGGTCGTATTGTGCTCAACATTGCCAGTCGCGCTACCGGTAATATGAGTATAGAAAATGACTATATTCACTTTAGTGCGCGTTTCAGTGGCGTGTCGCAAGATATTTGGGTACCACTTATCGCAGTACTGGGTATTTATGCCAAAGAAAACTCGCAAGGGATGTTTTTTGACCCGAATGAATATGATAATTATCAACCTGAAGACGATGCTTCTGGGTCCTCTTCTAAGCAAAATCCAACTACTGCGCCTACTAAGCCCAAACGTGATAATAAAGCAGGCTTAAAAGTTTTAAAGTAATACAGGTAGTGGTTTAATTCTAGGTAAACATAAAAAAAAGCTGGGCGTATTGATTACGTCCAGCTTTTTTATTACTTGTTTAGCAAGGGCTAAGCTTTAATCACTACTACGTTCTTGGCAGTGTCACACCCTTTTGACCTTGATATTTCCCACCACGATCTTTATAGCTGGTCTCACAAACATCATCGGCATCACTTTGAAAAAACAACATTTGCGCAACCCCTTCACCAGCATAAATACGTGCCGGCAAATTAGTAGTATTACTAAACTCTAAGGTCACATGCCCTTCCCACTCTGGCTCAAGTGGCGTGACATTGACTATAATACCGCAACGCGCATAGGTCGATTTACCAAGGCAAATAGTCAGCACATCGCGCGGAATACGGAAATATTCCATTGTACGTGCCAATGCAAACGAGTTGGGCGGAATAATACACTCATCGCCCACAATATCAATAAAGCTTTTTTCATCGAAGTTTTTAGGGTCAACCACTACAGAATGGACGTTGGTGAAGACCTTGAACTCAGGAGCGCAGCGCACATCATAACCATAGCTTGAAGTACCATAACTAACCAAACGCTCGCCAGCATCATTAAAGCGCACTTGACCCGCTTCGAACGGTTCAATCATGCCATGCTCTTGAGCCATTTTACGAATCCAGCGGTCAGACTTGATAGACATTATTATTCCTTAGCAAATATTTAATAGCGGTTATAATCTTACTAGTATTTTGATAGCGACGATTATACGGAATTGAGCACTCAATTTATAGGCTTGGCTGCGTTTAAAGTAAATCTATAGTGAATATGACTCAGCACTTACCACTTCGCAAAATGATCTTCCGCTAATCCTATCACCTTATTAATTTCAATAACCTTTCCCCCTATCCGAATCTCGCCACTATACTCGCCAAGCCATTGCTCAAAAATACTGGCAATTATACCGAAATTATCAGTTTTTTTATAAGCAGTGATAGGCGTAAAGGTTAAATCGATATCAACATTACTCCAGCCGAGATTCTGATGATAAATGCGCCAAGGCTGCGGCCTATTAGCATCTGTATTTTGGCTACCTTTATTTTGCGAGTTTATCTCATTGCGAGAGAATAGTACTGGCGGTAAATAAAAAATCTGTCCGTCAAGCCAGCAAGCGTTTTCACTCATCCCCGTCTCATTAACACCCATAGACAAGTTGAGTAAAAAGTGACGACCATCCGGTAAGTAGCTATTAATACAGGTCCAAAACCAATTGGTCTCATGGCGCATATAGCCCAGCGTCCAATCTAAGTTGGCAATAGTCTCATCGGTAAAGTTGGTTTGGACAGTTTGAATTTCTGTATGAAATTGCGAACACGGTTTAATCAGTAGATAACCTAATACGTCTCTCAAAGGCTCTTTTTGGGTGAATGTCCAGCCGCGCCTGCCAGTAGGTGCGCACACTGCTAGCGACTGTTCTTGCCGTTCTAAAGTCGCTTTGAGTGCAATAAACTTGCCATCAAGCTCAACCATAACGTGCGACGGATTAAAATCTAACGCCAAAGTAAGTTTAGGGCGAATAAATATCATCTGCCCTTGGTAGTGATCACCCTCAAAACTCGCATGACGTGTCAGTGGTTGTAAGGCTTCGCAAACTTCTAACTGCTCAGTCTCATCATTATAAATATAAACAAAAGCACTGGTCGCTACCTTAATAGACGCTAATGCCAAACAAATTCGATAAGGCGGCTGGATAATCTGTATAAAGAAAAATTGATTTACTTTTAGATTTTTGCGCCCGTTTGCAATAGACTTTTGGGAGATAAGATGGCTGTGGTAATCAAGATAGTTGACGTTTTTAACTTGAGCAAAAACCCCGAAGGTCGGTTGACCGTTTTGAATGAGGTTATCAATGGTAGGTCGAGACTGATAGCTACTTTTAGCAGATAATGCCGGCATATTAATTAACATCCTTGTTTATTAATAACAATACATTCTATTCAGTTTATTTTGTCCATACTGCTCAACCAGCTAAAAAATACGCTTACCATCCACAGGTTTAGCAAATTTATCGATATTGGCTTCAATATTTTTGGCAATGCTTATATAGTACGGCGCAAATTCATCATCCGCTAAAACACTTGGCTCACCTTTATCCACTTGTGCGCGGATACCAGTAGCCAGTGGCAGTTGCCCTAATAATGGCACCTGATATTGCTCAGCAATACGCTCGCCACCACCAACACCAAAGATTGCTTCAGTATGATTACAGTTGCTACAAGTGTGCAGTGCCATATTCTCCACCACGCCTAGCACCGGAATATTGGTTTTATTGAACATCTCAATGCCTTTTTGGGCATCAAGTAGCGCAATATGCTGCGGAGTAGTAACAATAACTGCGCCAGTTACGGGAATACGCTGCGCTAGCGTCAGCTGAATATCACCCGTACCAGGCGGCATATCGATGACTAGGTAATCAAGCTGTGGCCAATTGGTCTGGTTAAACAGTTGCATCAATGCACCGGTCGCTTTTGGCCCGCGCCATGCCACAGGCGTATTATCACCATCAAGCAAGCTGCCAATTGATAACATCGCTATACCATGCGCGTTTACAGGAATAAATTGCTCATTCTCTAGTTCAGGCCTCACATCAGCCACGCCTAGCATAGTAGGCATACTGGGTCCGTAAATATCCGCATCGAGCACGCCAACACGGTTGCCAAGCTTTTGTAATGCCAAGGCAATATTGACAGTAGTGGTTGATTTACCCACCCCGCCTTTACCAGAAGCTACCACGATAATATGGCGAATATGTGGATGCGAAGATAATGATGCTTGGGTGGGAGCAGCTTTGGTAATGGGTGGTTCTGGATCAGGATTAGATTGCGCTGGAGCTTGAGAGCCACTGGATGATTTACTCATGGCATCAGTCGTTTTTGGCATTTGCTGTTTAGGCAAGCTTGCAGACGCACCTTTAGCAGACGCTGGCAGACGCACGTTCATATGAATCGCTTTAATACCATGCGGTTGCAACAGCTGTCCAAGCTCTTGCTGAATGGTTTCGGGATTGCTGTCTGGTGGTAGGCGTAAATCTAGAGTGAGCTGATCACCGTCGCGATCTAAACCCGTTACCATCTGTGCAATACTGGTCTCACCCACTTCATAACCTAGCAGCACCTTATCAACAGCACTATCACGTGCTGCTCGCTGCTCCGAGGTTTCAGGTTTTGAGGGGGTTATTTTTTTTATAAAATTAAACATAGCTACCTTTACTGTCTATAGGAATATGTAAGTGTGGCATTATTATTATGAAATTGGCGATAAATTAACCTAACGACAATAAAATAAAAATAGACGCTCACGCTATCAAGCATATTAGTGTAGCCGAATTATGACTATTAAAAAACCACAACGCCAGTACGACTGACATTGTGGTAATAGATAGTTTGTCTGCAAATGGATTGGCATGGTTGTAACGGAACCAACCCATTAATAAATCCGCTAGTTCATAAACCAGCCATGACTGGCAACGATAGATTGACCGGTAAAGACATTGGTTGGGAATGCTGCCAAAAACAGCGCCAATTGGGCAATATCATCGACGGTGGTGAACTCTTTATCCACCGTATTGACCAGCATGATATCGTTAATAACCGACTCTTCACTAATGCCTTTTTCAGCCGCTTGCTGCGGAATTTGTTTTTCGACCAGTGGTGTTTTTACAAACCCAGGGCAAATCACATGCGAGCGTACGTTATGCTCAGCACCTTCTTTCGCCAATACGCGGCATAACCCTAACAAACCATGTTTGGCGGTGACATAAGGCGCTTTATACAGTGAGGCTTCATGCGAATGCACAGAACCCATGTAGATGACCGTGCCGCCCTTATTGTCTTTATACATGTGCTGAATAGCCGCTTTGGTGGTTAGAAATGCACCATCTAAGTGGATATCGAGCATTTTTTTCCAGTCGCCAAAAGCCATTTTTTCGATTGGAGCAATGATTTGAATACCGGCATTCGACACTAAGATATCAATACCACCAAAGGTATCAACCAGCTTTTGTACGCCGTCGTTCACGGCTTGCTCAGCGGTGACATCCATCGCGATGGCTAATGCCCGCCCACCAGCTGCTTCAATGTCGCTAGCGGTCTGCTGTGCGGCGTCAAGATTGATATCAGCAATACCGACTGCTGCCCCTGCTTGTGCATATGTCTCAGCAATATCACGCCCAATGCCACTCGCGGCACCAGTGATGAGAGCGACCTTTCCGGTCAAGTCTTGTTGTAATTGAGTTGCCATGATTTATCCTTAGTCTATTCTTATTACATTTTTATCAAATAGCAGTGACCTAATTAACTACTCGCTACTGGACAACCGCTATTGGATAATCGTCACTGGCGTCTTTTCTTGTAGCTCATCAAAGCTGATACCATCTGCCAGCTCAACTAATTTTAGACCGTTATCAGTCACATCGAGTACCGCAAGTTCTGTGATAATGCGATCGACCACCCCTTTACCCGTTAATGGCAACTCACAATTGGCAAGGATTTTTGGGTCGC
>Ga0307487_1000223_pt1 | contig 46646 bp, 40 predicted proteins | sample CBIW12metaG_FD_203665 | JGI IMG/M metagenome (GOLD analysis project Ga0307487, IMG submission 203665) | Sea-ice brine microbial communities from Beaufort Sea near Barrow, Alaska, United States - CBIW 1.2 | ecosystem: Environmental > Aquatic > Marine > Coastal | place: USA: Alaska | collected... | reverse complement strand
GCTCTCGCTGCCCGTGCTGGCCGCGCTCTGCGACATTTTCGACGTGACCCCGGCCGAGCTGATCCCCACCGAGGCGGTCAACGTCGGCGTCCGCAAGATCGCCGCCGGCGACCGACCCGCGACCGCGCCAGACATCGGCGCGCTTCGACCCATCCGCGCGCGGATCGTCCGCCCCGGCGAGTGACGGGAACCGCTGCCGCGGGCGGCACCGAGCCGGAGCGATGCGCACGTTGCGGCCGCCTGGTCGGGACCGAGCGAGCCCGCAGGCAGGCCCGAGGCGTCACGGTGCTGGCCGTCATGCGCCGCTGGCCCGAGGGGCCGATCTGCTCGGGCTGCTTCGCCAACGCGATGGAGGTCTATGGCATCTGCGACGGCTGCGGCACCGACCGGCTGCTGCCCGGCATCGGTCCCGACGGGCAGCGCTGGTGCACCGACTGCGGCGGCGCCCTGGGCGATTACACCTGCACCCGATGCGGCCGTGAGGGATGGCGGGAGCACGCCGGCATCTGCGGCTGGTGCGTACTCCGGGACCAGGTCGAAGAGCTCCTGGACGACGGAACCGGCCGGGTCCGGCTCGAGCTGACACCCCTGGCCGCGCTGATCCTCAGCATGAAGCGGCCGCGCTCGGGCATCCGCTGGCTCACCCGCCCCGCGCCTCGCGGAATCCTCCGCGCACTCGCCCGCGGAGAGGTCCCGCTCACCCACGAGGGTGTCCACAGCCTGCCGCCGCTGAAGTCGAGCATCTACATCCGCGACCTCATGATCACCGCCGGGATCCTCCCGCCCGTCGACAAGTTCATGTTCCTGTTCGAGCAGTGGTGGCCGGGCTGGCTCGACACGATCACCGACCCCGAGCACCGCGCGACATTGCGGCTGTTCCTCACCTGGCACTACCTGCGCGTCTTCCGCGCCAAGATCGCCTCGCGCGGCGAGCTCGGCTATTGCCTGCCGCAGGTCGCTCGCGCGCGGTTGCGCTTCACCGCGGCGTTCCTCAGCGGCCTCGCCTCTCGAGGCCGCACCCTGGCCGAAACAACCCAGGCGGATCTCGATCGCCTCTTCGCCCAGAGCTCCCCACACCGGCGCAACGCACTGCGCCCGTTCCTGCGCTGGGCGATGAACACCCAACGGATGCCCCAGCTGGACCTCCCGTCCCAGCAGGAGCGGCCAGTCACGCTCATCACCCAGCGGCAGCGCATTCAGCTGATCCGCCGCATCCACGACGGCGACGGCATGGAGCTGACCGACCGGGTGCTCGCGCTGCTCGTCCTGCTCTACGCCCAGCCCCTCGCGCGCATCCAGCAGCTCACCGTCACCGACATCACCACTGGCGACGACGGGCAACTGCTCATCCGGCTCGGCGACCCGCCCACGCCCGTCCCTGCCCCGTTCGACCAGATCATCCGCCAGCACGTCGCAGCGCGGAGGAACCAGATGACCGCCGCGAACACGACGAGCCCGTGGCTGTTCCCCGGCCGCGCCTCGGGACAGCCGATGCACACAACTTCACTGCGGCTGCGCCTGCATAATCTCGGCATCCCGAACCTGACCAACCGGAGCCGAGCGATCCGCGAGATGCTCCGTCAGGCACCCGCGATCATCATCGCGGGCATGCTCGGCTACAGCTCCGCCGGCGCCGAGAAGATCGCCGCCGAATACGGCGCCCCCTGGCAGCACTACGCCGGCCTCGATCGGCAGCCCCGCCGCCCGCCCCGGCTCACCGAGTGAGGAACTCGTCACTCCAGTTCACGTCAGAGCGCCAGCTGCGCACCTCGGTCACAGTGTCGCCGCTGACTGCGCTGACGGTGTCGGGCCGTACCTTACAACGCCAAGGAGACAACGCCCGCGGCGGCTTGGCAAAGCAGTCCAAGCCCGATTAGGGCAAGCTCCAGCCACGCTCGTTGTATTTGCGAGCGTTCTGTGGAGGAAATTACAAGTAGAGGGAGGACAGAGAAGTCGTTAAACGTGAGGTCCTTTAGCCCGTAGGGCTTGAGAGCTGAATTGATCTTTGCCCTGACGGCGAGCTCTTGTTCCTTGTCCTGGTCGCCTTGACCGATCAAGGTGTAATGTCCGCGAACCGTGGCGATTGTGTCGCGCATTCGCTTGCGCTCGACATAAGCGCTGCTCACGAACATCGCTAATGCTCCAAGTGGAAGGGCTGAACCCAGCGCGAGTAGAACGGCGAACCAGATTTGCGGGGTTGTGAAGTCCATTTTTCGGAGTCTATCGTCTTCCTGTATCGAGCACGCTTGGTCGGTCTTGCGGCAATACACCGAACGCAACGCGCAATTGCTCACCCTCAGCCAACGGCTTGTTCGGAAGAAGCCAACCCACTAACCGCCTAGATCGAGGGCGCGCACCTCCATCACGAAGCTGGAGGTGCGTGGTGACGGTGTCGATGCGAGTGATGAGCGCCGGGGACGGGTACAAGTACCTGCTGCGCACGGTCGCCGCAGGTGACGGCAAACGTCTGCTGTCGACTCCGCTGACTCGCTACTACACCGAGGAAGGTACGCCGCCGGGCCGGTGGATGGGTGAGGGTCTGGCCGGGCTTGGTGGGGGACTCGTTGTGGAAGGCGATGTCGTAACTGAGGCGCAGCTGCAACTGATCATCGGGTTGGGCCGCGACCCGGTGACCGGCGAGGCCCTTGGTCGCGCATACCCGGTGTATCGCACCGCCGCCGAACAGGCCCTGGACCGGCCACGCGTCGAGGGTGGCGGACTTACCGAGCGGGCTGCGGCATCCGCTGTGGAACAACCAGACGAGAAGCGGCGGCGCGCCGTCGCCGGCTACGACTTTACGTTTTCGATTCCGAAGTCGGCGAGCATCCTGTGGGGTGTGGGCGACGCGGCCACGCAGGAGCGCATCGTGCAGGCGCACCATGCGGCGGTGGCCGAGGTGCTGGCGTACATGGAGCGCGAGGTCGCGGCGACGCGCACCGGCACGACGTCGCACGGCGGCGCGGTTGCGCAGGTGGATGTGACCGGGCTGATCGCGACGGCGTTCGATCACTTCGACAGTCGGGCTGGCGACCCGCACCTGCACACGCACGTGGTGATCAGTAACAAGGTGCAGACCGTGCTCGACGGCAAGTGGCGCTCGCTCGACGGCCGACCGATGCACGAAGCCGTGGTGGCGCTCTCGGAACTGCACGAGACCCTGTTCGCCGACGCGCTCACGCGATCGCTCGGCGTGCAGTGGGAGAAGCGGGAGCGGGGGAGAGATCGCCACCCTGCATGGGCTCTGACGGACGTGCCCGAGGCGCTCGTTGCGGAGTTCTCGACGCGGTCCCGGCACATCGATGTCGCGACGGACCGGCTGATCGAGCAATATATGACCAGCCACGGGCGGCGTCCGAGGCCGGTGATGATCATGAAGCTGCGCGCGCAGGCCACGCTCGCCACGCGGCCTGCGAAGCAAGTGCATTCGCTGGCGGACCTCACGGCGGCGTGGTGTGCGCGCGCTTCTCGCGTACTCGGGCACGATGTGTTGATGGTCGCCGAGTCGTCTCCGGTCTTGCTGCGTGCCGAGGACCTGCCGCGCGAGGCTGTGGATGCGCTCGGGGTGAGCGTGATGACGGCCGTCAGCGAGAAGCGCGCCACCTGGCGGCACTGGAACCTCACCGCCGAGGCCGCACGCCAAACGATGCCGTACCGGTTCGCGTCCGCATCCGATCGGGAAGCCGTCGTCGGCCTCATAGTGGATGCTGCCCAGCGCGCGTCCCTGCGCCTCACGCCACCAGAGCTCGCCTCGAGCCCGGTGGAGTTTCAACGGGATGATGGAACGTCGGTGTTTCGGCCGAAGCATTCCGTCGTGTTCACCTCGACCGAGTTGCTCGATGCTGAGACTCGGCTGCTCGAGCGGGCCGCTCTTTTGACTGCACCGCGTGTGACGCTTGGGTCGGCTGCTTCTTCGCGGTTGCCAGGTGGCGGGCGGCTTGCCGACGACCAGCTCGCGGCGCTCTCGTCCGTCGTCGGCTCGGGCCGCGTGATCGATGTGCTGGTGGGGCCGGCCGGCGCGGGCAAGACGACCGCGATGAACGCGCTTCGCCGGGCTTGGGAGGCAGCGCACGGAGCCCGTTCGGTTGTCGGGCTGGCTCCGTCGGCTGCCGCCGCGACGGTGCTGGCGACGGACCTCGGCATCGCGACGGAGAACCTGGCGAAGTGGTGGCAGAACCATGTCGACCAGGGTTCGTCGTTCGGGGCCGGTCAGCTCGTGATCATCGATGAAGCTTCCTTGGCCGGCACGATGCCGCTCGATCGGATCACCGCGCTGGCAGCAGGCTCGGGGGCGAAGGTGCTGCTGGTCGGCGATTACGCCCAGCTGCAGTCGGTCGATGCCGGCGGAGCGTTCTCGCTGCTCGTGCACGATCGAGCGGACGCGCCAGAGCTCATCGACGTGCACCGCTTCGTGCACGAGTGGGAGAAGACCGCATCCCTCGGGCTGCGCCAGGGCATTCCCGACGTGATCGACTTGTACGCCGTGCACGACCGCCTGCGTGACGGCAGTACTGAGGCGATGGCGGATGCTGCCTACGAGGCGTGGCGTGCGGACACCCGCTTGGGCAGGTCGACCGTGCTGATCAGCGACTCGAACGACGCCGTCGCTGCGCTGAACGTGCGCGCTCGCACAGAACTGATTCTGGAGGGACGTGTCGACGCGCTGCGCGAGGTCGCGCTGCACGACGGGACCCGCGCCGCCGTCGGTGACACGGTCATCACCCGCCGGAACGATCGCCGGCTGTACGCGTCACGCAGCTGGGTGCGCAACGGAGACCGGTGGGCCGTGATCGCCGTGCACCGGAACGGTTCGGTCGAGGTGCGACGGCAGGGACGCCGGTGGGGGAGCACGGTGCTGCTGCCCGCCGCGTACGTCGCTCAGCATGTCGAGCTGGGCTACGCGGTCACCTCGCACCGGGCGCAGGGGATCACGACAGACACCGCGCACGTCGTCGTCGCTCCGAGCATGCCGCGCGAGAACCTGTACGTCGCGATGACGCGCGGTCGCGAGGCGAATACTGCCTACGTCGCCGTCGATCGGCCCGATGTTGCGCACGTGGGGCCGCGGCCGGGTGACGCTGCGGACGTGACGGCGCGCAGCATCCTCTGTGGCATTTTGCAGCACGTCGGCGCCGAGCTGTCCGCCCACGAGACCCTGACGGTCGAGCAAGATGCGTGGGGTTCGGTAGCGCAACTCGCGGCGGAGTACGAGGCCCTCGCGGCGTCCGCGCAGCACGACCGGTGGGTTTCTCTCGTGCAAGCGAGCGGTCTGTCGCCTTCGCAGGTTCTAGATGTAGTCAATTCGGACGCCTTCGGGCCGTTGACCGCGGAGCTGCGGCGGGCGGAGGCCCACTATGTCGACGTGGCGAGTCTGCTGCCGCGGGTGGTCGCGGCCCGCGGGTTCGAAGATGCCCAAGACATCGCGGCGGTTCTGCGAGCGAGGGTCGCCGCGGTCGTGTCGCGGGATACCGGCGCAGGTCGAACGCGTCGTGCGCCGCGTCTCGTCGCTGGGCTGATCCCGCGTGCGCTCGGACCGATGGATGCTGCCATGCACCAGGCGCTGGCAGAGCGCGCCGACCTGATCGAGTCACGAGCGGCCGCTGTGCTCGACCAGGCGTTGCTTGCAGGGGAGCCGTGGACTCGAGCCATTGGGTCGGAGCCGCGGGGATCGGCTGCAGTCGCCTGGCGCCAAAGCGGCTACACCGTAGCGGCCTACCGAGACCGCTACGACATCACTGGCGCGCGGACGCTTGGCGCGGCTCCGGAATCAATGGCGCAGAAGCTCGACGCAGCCCGCGCACAGGCCGCTCTTCAAAGGGCACGGCGTCTCTCAGACGACTCCTGGCCAGATGCACCGAGAGGGGCGGTCACGCAAACTCTGACTCGGTAGATAGGTCGTTGGCCACGGGTCCATCTGTGATGCCGTTTCAGGCAGTGGCTGCGCTGCTAGCCTGCATTCATGAGTCAGCAATCGACACAGGGTTGGTTCCCAGACCCTTTCGGCCGATATGAGCACCGATGGTGGGACGGTCAGTTGTGGACCGAACACGTCGGCTCGGCGGGCGGTCAGACGATTGATGCACCGGTTGTTGCGCCGCCGACGCAGGCCGTCGCACGCCCGGCCCCAGTGAGCCCAGTAGCTGTTTCGCGTGCACCAGTCAACAAGAATGTGCAGCGGCAGGTGCGGAAGCTTGGCGTTGCGGATTCCGCACTTGCAGGCGGTGGCACACTATTCACCGAGCAGATCCTGATCGTGAACCAGAAGGCCAAGTTGTTCGAGAAGAAGGCCGAGTATTCGGTCTTCAATCAGCAAGGCCACAAGGTCGGCGGCGTTCGGCAGTTCGGTATCAGCATGTCGCGCCTCGTTGTGGGGCGGGAGAATGAGACCAAGCGACTCCAAATTGTCGATGCCGATGGGCGTCCGATTTTGACCCTCACCAGGCCGGCCACGGTTATGAAATCAAAGGTGACCGTCATGCGTCAAGATGGCACTCCCGTGGGTCAGATCGTGCAGGAGAACTTCGGCGTGATGGCATCCGTGCTTGGCGGTCGGTTCAACATTCGCTTTCGCATGGAATCAGCCGGGGTGACGCTTGGCACGATCAACGCCGAGAGTTCGCGTGCCTGGGACTTCAGCATTCAAGACCCGCAGGGCACCGAGATTGCACGGATCACCAAAACGTGGGCAGGGCTCGGCACGGAGATGTTCACGAAAGCCGACAACTACGTGCTGCAGATACATCGACCGCTCGAAGATCCTCTGCTCTCACTCGTGGTCTCCGCGGCGCTCGCAGTGGACACAGTGCTGAAGCAGGACGGCGGCCGGGGAAGTCACTGACACTCGCCGGCCGGCCTCTTGGGAATGTCGGCGCACACTGAAAACGGAACGAAGGAAAGAACTGCGAATGACATTGACCCTCAGCCCAATTCTGCTTGACGCGGGTATAGATATGTCTGACGCCATCGTGATCCGCCATGCGTATGTGCGGGAGCACGAGGACAGTGGCCTACCAGGCATTCACGCGAATTCCACGACGGCGGAGATTCTCGAGTACACGCGGAACCAGTCCACACAACGATTCCCGAACGTTCCGCCCCGCTTTTGGGTCGTTTTCATCAAGGAAGGCGGCGACCAGGCCCGGCTCTGGTGCGTCATTGAGAATCGCGGCGAGATCTCCAACGATGGGCAGCGCAGAATCTTTGACTTGGTCGAGTCGGAGCACATGGCTGACCTTCGAGGTCGCCTTGTGATCGGTTGGAGTTCGCCCCGCGCCTGGTGGATGCATGCCAGCACGGCCGCGAGCAACCCGGTGATGGGTATCGCCGACGCCGAGCCGGTGCCGTTCCCTGGTTTCGACTGGCTCGTGCTTGATCACGCGCAGCTCCAAGCGGTCATGCGTGAACATCGGTATGCCTCGTGGCGTACCGCACTCGGTTCGGTCGCCGGCGTCTACCTGATAACCGACACCAGCGACGGGCGCCAGTACGTGGGCAAGGCCGACGGCGCCGAGAGCATCCGTCAGCGGTGGGGCACATACGCGACCAACGGGCACGGCGGCAATGTCGAGCTACGGGGTCTTCAACCGGCAAGCTTCCGCTTTTCACTACTCCGCGTATTTGATCCCGCGACACCGACGCCGGTGATCGATGCCGCTGAGAGCCATTTCAAGATTGCTCTGGACACGCGGAGCCACGGTCTGAACCGGAATTAGCGAACGGCGACCCTTTGCGGGTGTCATCGAGGTGGTGGAGCCAGAGGGACGTTCTGACGACCAGTATGGAAACGCGGTCAGGTTCATTCTGGCCTGACAACAATTCGGTCTGGAATCGCGTCGTCCGATTGGGTGCGCAGGGTGAGGAGAGTCCGACATGTTCTATCCGCCGATCGCGGAATTTCTCGTCTTGGCTGGCGTGATGGTGAGCTTGGCTGTCGTGCAGCAGCACGGACGTCTGAAGAGGAATAGCGCCATCGGAATTCGAACCCGGCACGCGTTGGCATCGGGCGAGAAGTGGGCGTCGGCGCATGTAGCAGCGAGTCCGTACACGGTGGCCATGGCGGTCCTGAGCGTCGTGTTTGGGATCGTTCTGTTGACCTTCCAGCTGGGCGGTTATCCCGAGGGTGTCGGCCATATTCTCGCCCTGAGCGGGTACGTCGTCATCCTCCCGGTGGCACTCGTGGCCTGGCGGCCCAGCTGTGTGCGGGCTGGTGCCAGAGACCGGTGGAGCGATGCAGCACCGTGTGCTGAGTCTGCGCCAGGCGCGCGCCCACTACGGAACGGTAGTCGGCTGGATTGTTCGCGTTCGGACGTAGTGGGTTCGGGGCATGTTTCGGGAGACCTGCCGTTGGGATGCCTACAGTACGGTCATGAATCCAGACGCCAGCGAGAAGCCAAACGGTTCCACCGAGGTCGATGAAGAGAAGAAGGCACAGGCCGAATCACTCCCGGACGGCTCGCAGAGTGACGGCACGGCCGGGAGCGATATCGACACTGCTTCGGGCGGACCCGCAGACTGAGCCGCACTTACCGTCCCGCACCCGGACGGCACGAAACCTTTCTCAGATAGCAGCGTCCGGGATGAGCTTCTCGGCACGGTAGCGGTCAAACAGCGCCGTGAACGAGTCGACCGTACGGTGGTGCGGTGTGAAGCCCGCGAGGCGGCTCTTGGTGATGTCAGTGAAGACTTCGAGGTTGCGGCCGAGGTCGGCATCGGTGTGCCACCACGACGCGATGCGCCCCAGGTCGGGCTCGACCAGGCCGTGCTCCCGTGCTAAATCTGCCCAGACCGGTTCCATGTCGGCCATCTGCACGTCGAGTGTGCGCGGCGCGTCAACGAATCCTTCAGCTTCTACGCCGAAGTAGGCGGCAATCTTCGGCCACATCGCACGCCAACGGAATACGTCACCGTTGACCACGTTGAACGCTTCGTTGGCGCCGACATCCGTTGTTGCGGCCCAGACCATCTGTTCGGCAAGGATCGTCGCATCTGTCATGTCGGTGACGCTGTTCCACTGCGTCTCGCTGCCGGGGAACACGAACGGAATGTCCAGATGCTTGCACAGGGAAGCCTGGGCGGCGAGGGTGAGACCCATGTTCATGAGGTTGCCGACCGCGTGGCCGATCACGGTGTGGGAGCGGTGCACCGACCAGGTGAATCCTTGGCGAGGGGATGCCGCGAAAAGCTCGTCCTCCTGCGCGTAGTAGAAGTTGGCCACGTCGAGGCGCGGTTCGTCCTCGCTGAACGGGGTATCGGGCATGTTGCCCTGCCCGTAAGCCTCGAACGGGCCAAGGTAGTGCTTGAGCCCGGTAACGAGGGCGACATGTCGAACGGGCGCGTGGGCGAGCGCGGCGAGGAGGTCGCGCACCATGCCGGCGTTCACCTCGATGTTGAGCTCCTCGGTGGCCTGGAGAGACCACGCCGTGAAGAACACCTGATCGGGCAGCTCGTCGGCCAGCGCTCGGTGGAGGTCGGCGGGGGAGCGCAGGTCGGCTTGGATCCAGCGCACGCCGGGCAGGTCACGGCCGACGCGGCGGGCCAGGGCGAGGACATTCCAACCCTCGCTGGAGAGCTGGTCGACGACGGCGGATCCGGTGATACCGGAAGCTCCCACGACGAGGGCGGTGCGGGAGTGGGGCTGGGTTGAGGTAGTCATTACTGGGTGCAACCACCTCGGATGGCGGGTATTCCGCTCCTGCGAGTGACAACGCTCGTGGTCACGCCTATCGACAGCGGCCGGCCGGCAAACTCGCCGGTCGTCAATGTTGGGTCGGCCGAGGCTGCCCTTGAGACAATTGCTCGGCGTCCGCGCCCAGAGCACGGTGGCAAGGATGGTCATGGGCGGCTATGCGCGAGGCGGTGCAGGGACGCGCGGGGGAGCATCCGCTCTGAAATGTGCGCGGCACTTTCGCCTGCGGGCAGTCGGTTCTACAGTGTTGGTAGGCAACCTCTATAACGCGCCGTCGCTCGTTGCGATGGTAAGACTTTCAGTCCTTTCAGGTTCTTGCTGCCGAACATCTGAAAGGGCGCACCATGTTCGAACTCATCCTGGCCGCCACCGCCCGCAGCTACTTCTTCATGCGTCGATTCATGCCGACCGCCGGAGTGATCGACGCGATCAACACGCGGCGCGGGCTGAAGTGGGGCGTGCCGGCGATGCTGCTCGCCGTTCCGTATGCGCTTGCAGCTATTTATTGCCGATCGCAGGTCGACGCCGGTGGGCCAGGCTGGCTGAACCTGCTCGTGATCTTGTGTCTCTGGAACACCCTTAAATTTCTTTTCATCGGGCCCATCAGCCTCCTGAAGTTGATCGCGGTGCGCGTTCGTGAAGCCGTGGCGCGCCGTCGCATGACGCGGGCGCTGCTCGCTGACGGCGTTGAGCGCTTCGATGAGCCCACGCTCGTGTCGAGGCACGGCTAACGGCACGTCTGGGCTGGCGTACCTCCTGGTAGCGGCATGATTGGCTCACACACGTCCGCACACAGGAGGTTCCACCATGACGATCCCGCAGGAGCAGTTCGACGACCTGCTCAGTCGTACCGCGCTGGCTGCGCTGTTCTATTATCCGGAGGTCGCCGTCGACGATGACGGCCCGAACCTGCAGAACGACATCGCGTATTGCCTGGAGCCCGTTGCCGGGATCGCGGACGAAGCCGCCGAGCGGCTCCGCGTCGCGGTCGGGCGTGTAATCACGAATCCGACGGCGCACCGCTCGGAACTCCTTGCTTTGGTCATCGAGCTGGCCCCGCCGCCTGCCGAGTAGCAGCGATCATGAACGACCCATCTGAGGAAGGCGCCGCGCCCCGGAAGGAGCTGGCGGAACATCCGTCTGACGAGGCGGAGAAGCGGCGCCAGTATGTGGCGGCAAACCGCGGCCGGATCCGCGAGCTGAATCGTCTCTGGCGCGCGCAACACCTTGACCGGGCCCGGGAGCTCAATCGGGACTCGATGCGTCGGGCCGCAGCTCGCCGGCACCGCGAGGCCGAGGTGCGTGCCCGGGGAAGGGAGCGGGCGAAGCGCTGGCGGGTGGAGCACCCCGAGCGCAGGCGTGAGTATCAGCAGCGGTGGGTGGTGGAGAACCGTGAGAAGGTGCGCGAGTACTACAACCGCTACTACGAGGCCCATCGGGACGAGGTGAATGCCCGGGCCGCGGCCAGGCGGGATGCGGACCCGGAGCGCACGAAGCGGATCACGCGGCAGTGGGCCGAGCGCAACAAGGAGCGCCGTGCAGAGCTGCAGCGCAATCGGCGTAACGATCCCGAGGTCTACCAGTCCGAGCTGGAGGCCAACGCTGCTGCGCGGCGGCTGAAGCGCAGCCTGAGCCGGGCCGGCCTCCCGCCGAAGCGCATTCATGTGGCGACGGCGGCTGAGCGTCGGACCAACGAGCGCGAAGCCGACGCGTATTTCAGTGACCCATCTCGCCCCGAGCATCTGCGGCAGTTCACGGTGTTCGCAGAATCGCTGACTGAGCACATGCTCAAGAACGGCGCCCGCATGCACGAGTTCGCCGAGGCCTACCTGTCGTCACGGGCGCGCGTCGGGCTTCCATCGATGTCGGTGGAGGACGTCGTCTACGCCCGTGCGGTCGAGATCGTTGCAGAGCGGATGCGCCGGGTCGACCTGCTGACCAGCCGCGACGTCGCCGCGGCCGTTCGCGCCACGAAGGCCATGGTTCGGCGCGAAGAGCGGCAGCAGCAGTTCGAGCGACTCATAAGAACAGTCGTGACCCATGCGCACCGCAACAATGCACGGTTTCTCGTCGACGCGGAGATGGATAACCAGGCTAGGACTCATCGGGGAAAGCCTCGTGTGCCCGTCGAATCACTGGTCGTGCAGCTCGCGATGCAGGAGGTCATCGGGCGCGTGCCCACGAACAGGCTGACAATCGAGGATGCTCGGAATGTTGCCCGCGTCGCGAAGCAGCGCGTTGCAATGTCTTTCCAAGCTCGTGCAGACGCGGTAGACGAACGGATTCACCGACCGTCCGTCGGGTAACTGGCCTTTGGCTTGCCACACTTGGATGTGGGCGGATTTTGCGATCTCCTTGGACGCCTGCCCAGATCGTTCAAGCGCGGTCGCGACCGTTGTGCCGAAGCGCGGGGCTAGTCACAACCGGTCACCACACGAGGTGTGCGGACCGAGACCAGGAGTTCGGCTCGCGCTCGGTATCGTATGTCGAATGGGTGGGTTTGGGACCAAGCATAAGGACTTGATGCGCGCACGTTTATTCAACGTTTATTGCGTCGAGACCAGCCGAGAAGGGCCGAGGCTTTCAGATATAATTGCAACAGATATCACAGGGAACTCCTGATCAGATCGAGATCGGACGAGATCAGACTAGGTCTCGCAATTAGATTCGCTCGGCCCAAAAGGGTCCGCCGCAATCCGCTTGTCGTAGGTTCGATTCCTACCGGGGGCACCAGAATTTCGGGCTGCGCACCTGGCCGCGCAGCCGGAGAGCGGCACCGGCGGTTCTCTCCAGGCCGATCAGTGCCGCAGAGCGTTCATCGAGCACCGTGCCGGAGTGGTGACTTGAGCTGTGATGTGGCGGCCAGCCTGATGGGCGTGCGGGTCGGGTCGGTGGCCAACGGTGGGATCAGCCAGTGCTCCATGCCGGTACCGGTGCCGGTGCGCGTGATCTTCCACCCGTCGTTGTGCAGGCGGAGGTGATCGCGGGCGCAGAGCAGGATGCCGTCGTCGACGTTCGTCAGGCCGCCGTCGGCCTTCCACCCGTGGAGGTGATGGGCTTCGGTGTAGCTGGGTGGTCGGTGGCAGTCCGGCCATCTGCACCCGCCATCGCGAAGCGCCAGGGCCGCGCGTTGCGCTGACGTGAAGAGCCGTTGTTCCCGTCCCACATCCAGCACGGTGCCATCCCTGCTGAACAGTACGGGTATGAAGCCGGCGTTGCAGATCGCCCGGTCGATCGTGGTCGTCGGGACCTCGTCCGAGGATCCCTCGATGAACCCGTCTGTTAGAACCAGTTGGTCGGAGGTACCACGCGAGGGTGCCGGAGCGTCTGTCGCAGTGACGCGGAGTTTCACGGACGGGCGGACCCGGCCGAAGAGGGTTCCGGGGTCGGCGGCCGCCGCGACCTTGATCACCTCGATCAGGGCCTCGGCGGCGATCTGGTCCGTGGACCGCGGGTCGTCGATGATGCGCTGCGCCCGTTCCTTCTCGCCCTTCTCCACGAACCGTGGGCCGCCGGTGCGGGGGCCGGTGATCTGCAAAAGGAAGTCCTTGAAATAGGCACCGTTCTCCGGGTCCAGTTCGAAGTTGCCGTGCAACATGCCATCGGGCTTGTCCCAGACCCGCAGGTACTGCCGGGCGCGCATCGCGTTGGCACGCGACGCGACGCCGGCCGCGTCGATGGAGTCCCGGCACTGCCGGGCCGCCTTCGCGGCCTGGTCGGCGTTCCCGGTGCGGCACTGGGCGATGAGGGTGACGACCGCCTCGGTGAGCATCTCCTCCGTCACTCCGATGGCGGGTTCGCCGAGGCCCCGGCGGATCGCGGTCGCGGATTCCGTGCTGAGGGTTCCGTCGGTGACGGCTATGCCGAGCGGTGCGAACCAGGGAACGTGCACGTCTACCGGCGGGGCCTCCGGGTGAGCGAGAGCCAGCCTGTCGGCCTGCTTCTGGCGTTCCCGGGCGGTTTCGGCCTCGGTGGCCATGGTGCCGGCCTCGATGAGGCGGCGAGTATCGGCCTTGCTGCTGCCGCCGGCGCAGTCTTATGCCTGCACCCGGTTGTCGAGCCCGTCGAGACACGAGGCGCTGGGGTAGCCCTTCTTTCTGGCGAGGCCCTCGCGGCCGAGCTGCCAGTCGGAGCGGGCGGCGACGTTCGCCGCCGACAGCGCGTAGTACGTGGCGACCTCTCGCGAGAGCCGGGCGATGGCCCGATGGGTGTTCTCCGACTGATCGTCGGAGAGCTCCGCGAACGACGCCGCGGATATACCCGACCGGGCCAAAGCCCCGGTCAGTTCAACGAAAACACCCTCAATGGTGATTGTCATAAAACAAGTGTGACAGTCACCACTGACACTGACACTGACAGTGACACTGAGGCGGTGGTGCCCTGGGCGCGTGTCGTCAGACCACAAGCGGCAGACGGCCGCCCGGGCGGTCTCTTCCGGGCGGCGCGTCGGCGGCGAGGGGACTACGACGACGTGGCGGAGTACCGCTAGATCTCGCTGCCGATGACGCCGATCATTGCGTCGAGCATCACACCGGACGCATCCCGACGCGAGCCGGACTCCGGAAGCGGGCGCGGCACACCCTCAGCAGAAGTGGCCCGGGCGGGAGCATGGCCCACCCAGGCGACGGCGATGGCGTCTTCACCCTTGAGGAAGCGCTGGCACCGCACTCCTCCGGTCGCACGGCCCTTCGAGGGGTACTCCGTGAACTCGGTTACCTTGGCGCTGCCCGGGTCCGTGCCCGGCAGCGACTGACTGCCGACGGCGACGGTCGCCACGACCGCGTTCGCGGCGTCTGTCGCGGCGAGACTGGTGAAGAACACCACGGTGGCGCCGGGGGAGAGCTTGATGCCGGCCATGCCCCCGGCAGCGCGGCCCTGCGGCCGAACACCGGCGGCCGGGAACCGCAACAGCTGCGAATCCGAGGCGATGAAGACGAGCTCGTCGTCTTCGCCGCCCTGCGCCACTCCGACGACCTCGTCCTTCGGCTTGAGCGCGATGATTTCGAAGTCAGGCTTGTTGGCCCAGTCGCCCGGCGTGAGCCGTTTCACCACTCCCTGCCGGGTGCCGAGCGCAATCGCGCGATCGGAGTCCAGCGAGACCAGGGCGAGCACGCGCTCTCCCCGGCTGGACAGCACCAGGTAGTCGTTGATGCGAACGCCGGCGGCGAGCTGAATCGACGTCGCCGGCATGACCGGCAGGTCGACAGGGGAGAAGCGGATGAGTCGACCATGGTTCGTGACCGCCCCGATCTCCGTACGACTCGTCGTTTCGAGCGACGACAGGATGGCGTCGTGTTTGCTTCGGCGTTGCGGGGGAGTGATGCGCTCGGTACCGGAGTCATCCGCCGCTGCCAGGTCGACACGGGCAATACGGCCGGTGGCGCTCAGGAAGATTCGGGTGGGGATGTCCTGCACCTCGAGGATCGCCGCCTGGCGTTTCGCGGCGGCGGCGGACATCCCCGCGATGCTCGGCTTGGCCTCGGTGAGCACCGTGCGGCGCGGGGTGCCGAACTTCTCGGCGACGGCGGCCAGCTCTGTGGAGACGAGTGTGCGGATGGCCGCCTTACTGGAGAGGAGCGCCTCCAACTGCGCGATTTCGGCCAGGAGCTGGTCGCGCTCGGCCTCCAGCTCGATTCTCGAGAACCGGGTGAGACGGCGCAGGCGCAGTTCCAGAATGTACTCGGCCTGCACCTGGCTGAGGTCGAAAACGTCGATGAGTCGAGTCCTGGCCATGTCGGTATCGTCGCTGGCACGGATAACCTGGATGACCTCGTCGATGTCGACGATGGCCACGAGAAGACCTTCCACCAGGTGCAGGCGTTCCTTGCGTCGCGCAAGCCGGTAGGCGGAACGGCGGGTCACCACCTCGATGCGGTGGTTCACGTACACGAGCAGGAGCTCGCGCAACCCCAGCGTCTGAGGCGCGCCCTCCACGAGGGCGACGGCGTTGATGTTGAACGAGTCTTCCAGCGGTGTGTAGCGGTAGAGCTGCTCGAGCACGGCATCCGGGCTGAAACCCGTCTTGATGCCGATCACGAGGCGCAGGCCCTTGGTGCGGTCGGTGAGGTCGGTGACGTCGGAGATACCACTCAGCTTCTTGGAATTGACGCCGTCCTTGATCTTCTCGATCACCTTCTCCGGTCCCACGAGATAGGGCAGTTCCGTCACGACCAGGCCGGTCTTTCGTGCACTGATCGACTCCACGGCAACGCGAGCGCGCGTCTTGAAGCTGCCGCGCCCCGTCATGTACGCGTCCTTGATGCCGGAGAGTCCCACGATTGTGCCGCCGGTGGGCAGATCGGGCCCGGGAACGAACTCCATCAGGTGTTCCAGCGAAGCCTCGGGGTAGGACAGAAGGTGCCGTGCGGCACCGACAACCTCGATGAGATTGTGCGGCGCCATGTTCGTGGCCATTCCCACGGCGATGCCGCTGGCGCCGTTGACCAGCAGGTTCGGGTAAGCGGCCGGGAGCACGTCGGGCTGGGTCAGCTGGTTGTCGTAGTTGGGAACGAAATTGACGACGTCTTCGTCGAGGTGCTCGGTCATCGCGAGGGCCGGGGGCGCGAGCCGGGCCTCGGTGTAACGCGGGGCGGCCGGGCCGTCATCCAGCGAGCCGAAGTTTCCGTGGCCGTCAATCAGCGGAACGCGCAGCGAGAACGACTGGGCCATGCGCACGAGCGCGTCATAGATCGCCGTGTCCCCGTGCGGGTGCAGCTTTCCCATGACCTCACCGACGACGCGGGCCGACTTGACGTGGCCACGGTCGGGCCTCAGGCCCATCTCATTCATCTGGTACAGGATGCGACGCTGCACGGGCTTCAGCCCGTCCCGGGCGTCGGGAAGCGCCCGTGAGTAGATGACCGAGTAGGCGTACTCGAGGAACGACCCCTGCATCTCAGTCGATACGTCGACGTCTTCGATTCTCTCGGTGTCGATCGCGGTGCGGGCGGCGGGTGGGGTGCTGTCTGCGCGGCTCATTCGTGAATTCTGATTCAGTCGTGCCGGCCCCGAACGTCAATTCGGGCGGGGAGGCACTGGTTTCACGCACTCTCGGGAGTGCGCTGGAAAGTTCGGGCGCGGCCTATGTCAGACTTAGCCCGATGTCAACCATGCTACCGGCCCGTCAATTCAGCTCTCCGCGCCTTGCCGATGTTCTGACAAGTTCACTCCTCGCCGTGCGGAACGAGCCCAACCGGCTCAGCCTCCCGGCCGTCTCGAAGGCCGTCGTCGTGCTGGCCGACGGCCTGGGCGTCAGCGCCCTGCGAGCGCGAGCGGGCCACGCCCGTTTCCTCGCCGGCCGGCTGACCAAGGCCGATGTCATCGACGGCGTCTTTCCGGCCACCACGGCCGCGGGGATCGCCACCCTCACCACCGGTGTCGAACCCGGGGAGCATGGTCTGGTCGGGTATCAGGTGCTTGACGCGGACCGCGGCCGGATCATCAACCAGCTCACCGGCTGGGATGAGGGAATGGACCCCGCCACATGGCAACGTGCCCGCACGGTCTTCGACCAGGCGGCGGATGCCGGCGTGCCGAGTTTCGCGATCGGACCCAAGCGTTTCGTCGACTCCGGCTTCACCCGGGCCGTGCTGCGGGGTGCACGCTACGTGCCCGCCGAAAGCATCGCTGACCGGTTTGAGGCGGCACGGGACATCCTGGCCTCCGAGCCGACCGCGCTCGTCTACCTGTACGTCGCAGAACTCGACGTGGCGGCCCACGCCCACGGCTGGGAATCCGGGCGCTGGCTGGCGCAGCTGGAAACCCTCGACGCCGAAATGGCCCGGTTCGCGGGCGGCCTGGCCGCCGATGAAGGGCTACTCCTGACCGCAGACCACGGCGTCATCGACGTGCCACAGACCAAGCATGTGCTCTTTGACACCGCACCGGCCCTCGTGGACGGCGTACGTCACATCGGGGGAGACCCGCGGTGCCTGCAGCTGTACATCGACCCCGCACGCCCCGACGTGACCAGCGCGTCTCTTGCTGCGGCCTGGCAGGAGGTGGAGGGCCAGCGCGCCTGGGTGTACACCCGCGCGCAGGCCGTTGCCGCCCGGCTGTTCGGGGACATCGCCGAAGAGGTGCTTCCTCGTATCGGCGACGTCATCGTCGCGGCGAGGAAAGGCATCGCGTACTACGACTCGCGGCCGGCCAACCAGAACGCACGCTCAATGATCGGCCAGCACGGCTCCCTCACCGATGAGGAAGTCCGCGTGCCGCTCATCCGGGCCGGGGCGTTCTCGCGCTGACCCGAATGAACGATCGACCCGGACGTTAGACCGGGTATTTTCCGCGCTTGACCTGAGGCTTCGGCAGACGCATCGGGCGAAGCTGGAGCGCACGCATGGCAACGTACCAGCGCACCCGCTCAACCTTGTCGGCACCGAACTTCGTCTCCATCTTCTTGATGACGATGAAGCCGAGGACGACGCAGTCCACAATCGCCACGATGAAAAACGCCCAGAGGGCGATGATCCCGTAGGTGGCGATTGACGGGATCGTCGAGAGCAGAATGACGAGGAACATCACCGGGATCATCAGCTCACCGACATTGAACCGAGCGTCAACGAAGTCGCGGGCGTAACGCTTCTGAGGCCCACGCTCACGAAGCGGGAGATACTTGTCCTCACCGTTCGCCATGCCGACTCGGGCTCGGTCGCGGGACACCCGCGACTTGGCACGGGCCTGCTGCGCTGCGAGCTTGCGGTCGTTGGGTACGAGGGGCCTCTTGTTCGCTGCTTCCTGCGTTCGGCGCGTCGGAGTCGGCTGCCCTTTTCCGGCTGGAGTGCCGTTCAGGCGAGCGGCCGTCTCGGCTGCGCTTTCGGTCGACGGCTCTGCGTCGGGGTTCACTGGTTGTTTAGCCACATCAAGTCCTTGCAATTGGGTGCCTTAAGATTACCCGTATGACAGATATCCCACTGACAATTGCCGACGAAAGCACAGTTGACGACGCATCCGTGCGTACGGCGGTCGAACTCGGACTGCCCACCACCATCGCCGAACTGTGCGCGCTGGTGCGCATTCCCTCGGTCGCCTGGTCTGCTTTCGACCGCGCGACCGTGCTGCGCAGCGCCGAGGCCGTGGCGACGATGGCCCGGGACCTGCACGTCTTCGACACGGTGGAAATCAAGCAGGCCGGCATCCCCGGCGGCAGCGAACTCGGCCAGCCCGCCGTGCTCGCGACCCGGGCCGCCCGGAACGGACGCCCGACGGTGCTGCTGTACGCCCACCACGACGTGCAGCCTCCCGGCAAGGACGAGGACTGGGACTCGGCTGCCTTTGAGCCGACCGTGCGCGGCGACCGCCTCTACGGCCGCGGAGCGGCCGATGACAAGGCCGGGGTGATGGCACACATTGCCTCCATTCGTGCGCTCGTCGACGCCGCGGGCCCCGACTTCGATCTCGGCCTGGCGCTCTTCATCGAGGGTGAGGAGGAATTCGGCAGCCGCTCCTTTGCCACCTTCCTCGACGAAAACATCGACGCCCTGCGAGCCGACGTGATCGTCGTCGCCGACTCCAATAACTGGGATGTCTCGACGCCGGCTCTGACGACCGGGCTTCGCGGCAACGTCACGCTGCGACTCGGCGTACGAACGCTTGACCACGCCTCGCATTCCGGCATGTTCGGGGGAGCCGTTCCCGACGCCATGATGGCGACGATTGCGCTGCTCGCGACGCTCTACAACGCCGATGGCTCCGTCGCGGTCGAGGGGCTCACGAGCCACGCCGGCGACACCCCCGACTATTCGGAAGCCCAGCTGCGCGACGAGACGGGCCTTCTCGACGGAGTCACTCCCATCGGGCACGGATCCATCCTCAGCCGGATCTGGTCGCAGCCCGCCATCACCGTCACCGGCATCGACGCGCCGAGCGTCGACAACGCCTCCAACACCCTGTCGCCCTCGATAACCGTGCGGGTGAGTTGTCGCATCGCACCGGGGCAGCGCGCCGTCGATGCGGCCGCCGCGCTCGAAGAACACCTGCGAGCGAACGCCCCGTTCGGTGCCCACATCGAGATATCCGAAGTGGACTGCGGAGAGCCCTTCCTCGTGGACACGAGCGGTTGGGCCGTCACCGAGGCACGCCGCGCGATGGAGGATGCCTGGGGCACGCCGCCCGTCGACATCGGCGTCGGAGGTTCCATCCCGTTCATCGCCGACCTGGTTCGAGTCTTCCCCGAGGCGCAGATCCTCGTCACCGGCGTCGAGGACCCTGACTCGCGCGCGCACAGCCCCAACGAGTCCCTGCACCTCGGCGTCTTCAAACGTGCCGTACTCACCGAGGCGCTGCTCTTGTCCCGACTGAACCACCGCAGCGGGGAGTAGCCGGCGCATCCTCACCCGTTTCTCGTCCCGGGGAATGAATCAGGCAGGCCCACGGTTGGACGGGGTAGAATTACCCGTGACTTCCGAGTTGTCAGCTGACCGCTCGACACGACCACTTGATCCGGCCGCGCCTTGCGACCACCAAGGAGAAACATGACTGACGCCATGATCGACACAACCAGCACCGCAGCTCACGGTGTTGGCCTCAGCGATGCCGCCGCCGACAAGGTACGGAGCCTCCTCGCCCAGGAAGGACGCGAAGATCTTCGCCTGCGCGTCGCGGTGCAGCCCGGTGGGTGTTCCGGTCTGATCTACCAGCTCTACTTCGACGAGCGCGTGCTCGAGGGTGACGCGGTCGTCGATTTCGACGGCGTCGGCGTCGTGGTGGACAAGATGAGCGTCCCCTACCTTGATGGTGCGAACATCAACTTCGAGGACACGATCGAGAAGCAGGGCTTCACGATCGACAACCCCAATGCCGGCAGCAGCTGCGCCTGCGGAGATTCCTTCAGCTAGGCAAAAACCCCGCTGAAACGCGAATTTCAGGAGATCATCCCCCGGCGATGGTCTCCTTTCGCAGTTAATTTGCCGGTTCCGCCGGTGTCATGCGGGGTTCGGAAGCAACTTGGCCGTCCGAGTGCACGGAAGAGCGTCGAGCTCGGAGTAGGCTAGGAATCGGTCACAGCACTTCCTGAGAAGTGTCCTCGAATCTCCCGAAAGGTCCCCGGTGCGCATTAACCACCGTCTCCGATGGGCTGCATTTCCGCTTGCAGCGACACTTGTAATAATTCTGGCCGGCTGCACGCAGGCCGAGTTACACGGCTATCTCCCCGGCTTTGTAGAAGGTCAACCGGCGGTGACGAACCAGACCGACCGAATTGCCGGTCTGTGGACCACCTCGTGGATCGTCCTCCTCATCGTGGGCATCCTCACGTGGGGCCTCACGATCTGGGCTGTCGTCGTCTACCGTCGCCGCAAGGGCCAGACCGGCCTCCCGGTGCAGCTGCGCTACAACATGCCGATCGAGATCTTCTACACGATTGTCCCGCTCATTCTGGTCATCGGCTTCTTCGCCTTCACCGTTCGCGACCAGGTCGCGCTCGAAACTCGCTTCGACGACCCGGACGTCATCGTCGAGGTGCAGGCCAAGCAGTGGGCGTGGGACTTCAATTACGTCAACGAGGATGTCTACTCGGCCGGTGTTCAGGCACAGCCCGACCTTGAAGGCGCTCCCGGCGACATCATCGACTCCGAGCTTCCGGTGCTCGTGCTGCCGGTCGACCAGAAGGTTGAATTCAAACTCGAGTCCCGCGACGTGATCCACTCGTTCTGGATCATCGACTTCCTCTACAAGAAGGACGTCATCCCCGGGAAGACCAACTACATGTCGGTCGTCCCGGAACGGATAGGAACGTACTCGGGTAAGTGCGCCGAGCTGTGCGGTGAGTATCACTCCCTCATGCTCTTCAACACCGAGGTTGTTTCACAGGCCGACTACGACGCCTACATCGCGTCGCTGCGTGCCGCCGGCAACACCGGCCAGCTCGACAATAACTACGATCGCAATCAGACTCAGCCGGGTACGGACGCCCCGACGGCTCAGGAGGGTCACTAAGCCATGAGCACGACCATCACCCCCCAGGCACCGCGCAACGCGACTCCGGTCTCACCGACCGCCGAACGCAAGGGCAACGTCCTCGTCAAGTGGATCACCTCCACCGACCACAAGGTGATCGGGTACATGTACCTCATCACCTCATTCATCTACTTCTGCCTCGGCGGGGTCATGGCGCTCATCATCCGCGCCCAGCTGTTCGCCCCCGGTTTGGAAATCGTCCAGACCAAGGAGCAGTACAACCAGCTGTTCACGATGCACGGCACGATCATGCTGCTGATGTTCGCCACCCCCCTGTTCTTCGGGTTCGCGAACTTTCTCGTCCCGTTGCAGATCGGTGCCCCCGACGTCGCGTTCCCCCGCCTCAACGCGCTGGCGTACTGGTTCTTCAACTTCGGCAGCCTCATCGCCGTGGCCGGCTTCCTCACCCCTCAGGGCGCCGCGTCGTTCGGCTGGTTCGCCTACCAGCCACTTGCGAGCACGACCTTCTCGCCGGGAGTCGGCGGAAACCTGTGGATGGTGGGCCTCGGCCTGTCCGGGTTCGGTACCATCCTCGGCTCCGTGAACTTCATCACGACGATCATCACGATGCGCGCCCCCGGCATGACGATGTGGCGTATGCCGATCTTCACCTGGAACTCGCTCATCACCGCCTTGCTGGCCCTGATGGTCTTCCCCGTCCTCGCCGCCGCCATGCTGGCTGCCGCGTCGGACCGCATCTTCGGCTCGCACATTTACGACCCCGCCAACGGCGGTGCCATACTCTGGCAGCATTTGTTCTGGTTCTTCGGACACCCCGAGGTCTACATCATCGCGCTGCCGTTCTTCGGGATCGTGTCGGAAGTGTTCCCCGTCTTCAGCCGCAAGCCGATGTTCGGATACAAGACGCTGGTCTACGCGACCATTTCGATCGCGGCCCTGTCCGTGTCGGTCTGGGCGCACCACATGTACGTCACCGGCTCGGTTCTCCTGCCCTTCTTCTCGCTCATGACCATGCTCATCGCGGTCCCCACCGGGGTGAAGATCTTCAACTGGATCGGTACAATGTGGCGGGGTTCCGTCACCTTCGAGACGCCGATGCTGTGGGCCATCGGCTTCCTCATCACCTTCACGTTCGGTGGACTCACCGGAGTCATTCTGGCCTCGCCGCCGCTTGACTTCCACGTTTCCGACACCTACTTCGTGGTGGCACACTTCCACTACGTGGTCTTCGGTACCGTCGTCTTCGCCATGTTCAGCGGATTCTATTTCTGGTGGCCGAAGTTCACCGGCAAGATGCTCAACGAGAGCCTCGGCAAGTGGCACTTCTGGTTGCTCTTCATCGGTTTCCACACCACGTTCCTCATCCAGCACTGGCTGGGAGTCGTGGGGATGCCCCGCCGTTACGCGACGTACTCACCCGCCGACAACTTCACCTGGATGAACCAGGTGTCCACTATCGGTGCGATGGTCCTGGCAACGTCGATGATTCCGTTCTTCCTGAATGTGTACATCACGGCCCGCAAGGCGCCGCTCGTCACGGTCAACGACCCCTGGGGCTACGGTTCGTCGCTGGAGTGGGCCACGTCGTGCCCGCCGCCGCGCCACAACTTCACGTCCATCCCGAGAATCCGTTCGGAGCGTCCGGCGTTCGACCTGAATCACCCGGAAGCGGGTCTCCCGGTTGGCATTGGTCCCATGAAGGACGCACCGGATGCCCCCACCTACGACGCATCATCAGACAAGGTGAAGTAAATGAGAACCAACGCCCGTCTGTTCTGGGGTCTGGCGGCCTTCTTTGCCGTCGTGACCATTGTGTACGTTGTGTGGAGCCTGCTGGATCCCAGCCATGGACGCGTGGAGTGGGCCGGTACGTTCTGCCTCGGCCTCAGCGCTCTGCTCGCCGCATTCATCGCCTTCTACCTGGGCAAGGTGTACACCGCCCAGGGCGGCGAAGCTCCCGAAGATCGACTCGATGCCAATATCGATGACGGCGACCCCGAGGCGGGCTTCTTCAGCCCGTGGAGCTGGTGGCCCATCGTGCTGGCGGCAGCCGCTGCCCTCGTGTTCCTGGGCCTCGCTATCGGACCGTGGATCGCCTTCATTGGGCTGGGGTTCGGTGTCATCGGGCTCGTGGGCTGGGTGTACGAATACTACCGGGGACTTTTCGCCCGCTAACCCTGTGCAGCACCACCGGCCGGTCTCCCTTGCGGAGGCCGGCACGGTTGTTTAACGGCTGTGAATTCGCCTCCACGCCGCAGTATGTGCATTTCTGCACTCCCCACCTGTGGGAATCGACATTGACAGGCATTAGGTCAGCGCACATGCTGAGACAAGCCAAACGACCTGCTCGGCGGTTCCGACCACGTCCTGGCCGCCGAGCACGTTGTGTCAAGGAAGACACCAGGGGGAATCCCATGAGCACAAGTTCCAACACCCGAAGCGGTTCACAAGAATCCGGATTGAAAAAGGTCGTCGCGGCCTCCATGGCCGGCACGGTCGTCGAATGGTACGAGTTCTTTCTCTACGCCTCCGCCGCCACTCTGGTATTCGGCACCCTGTTCTTTCCGAATGTCGGCACGGAGCTCGAGGGCATCATTGCAGCCTTCGCCACCTACGCCGTCGGCTTCCTGGCGCGCCCCATCGGCGGCATCGTCTTCGGACACTTCGGTGACAAGTTCGGGCGTAAACGCCTGCTCCAGTTCAGCCTCGTGCTCGTCGGCATCAGCACCTTCCTCATGGGCTGCCTGCCCACCTTCGATCAGATCGGCTACCTCGCGCCGGTCCTGCTGGTGCTCCTGCGGTTCGTTCAGGGATTCGCCGTCGGCGGAGAATGGGGCGGCGCCGTATTGCTCGTCGCCGAGCACAGCCCCGCGAAGTCGCGCGGGTTCTGGGCCAGCTGGCCCCAGGCCGCCGTTCCCGCGGGGAACCTGCTCGCCACGGCCGTGCTCTTCGTACTTGCCTCCACCCTCTCCGACGCCGCGTTCCTCAGCTGGGGCTGGCGCGTTGCCTTCTGGCTGTCCGCCGTCATCGTGCTCGTGGGCTACTACATCCGCACGAAGGTCAGCGATGCCCCCATCTTCCTCAAGGCGCAGAAGGAGGTCGTCGCTGGTGAGAAGAACTTCGGCATCGTCGAGGTCTTCCGTCGCTACCCTCGGGGCGTGTTCACCGCGATGGGCCTGCGCTTCGCCGAGAACATCCTGTACTACCTGGTCGTCGTCTTCTCGATCACGTATCTGAAGATCATCGTCGAGATGGACACGTCCCGTGTTCTTTTGCTCCTGCTCGTCGCCCACGCCATCCACTTCATTGTGATCCCGATTGTCGGTCACCTCTCCGACCGGATCGGCCGCCGCCCGCTGTATCTCACGGGTGCCGTCCTGGCCGGTACCTGGGGCTTCTTCGCCTTCCCCATGATGGACACCGCGAACGACATCATCATCATTCTCGCGATCATGATGGGGCTGCTGTTCCATGCACTCATGTATGCTGGTCAGCCGGCGATCATGGCCGAGATGTTCCCCACCCGCATGCGCTACTCCGGTGTATCGCTCGGCTACCAGGTCACATCGGTGATCGCCGGTTCGATCGCTCCGATCATCGCCGTGAGCCTGCTCTCCACCTTCAACTCGTCGGTGGCGGTGGCGATTTACCTCGCGGCGGCCTGCCTGCTGACCGCGATCGTCGTGCTCACGCTCAAGGAAACCCGCGGCGTTTCACTGCACGACATTGACGCAGCGGATGCCGCAGAATCTGCCGACCGCGCCGAGTCCGCCTTAGAACTGGCAGGCACGACGAGTCGCTAACCCCCCGGAAACCGACGGCGGCCCGATCACACCGATCGGGCCGCCGTCGCTGTGTCTGCACAACGCGGTATCTCCACCGCGCTGTCCTGCGCTCCGCGCCGTGTGCACCCCCGCACGGCGTTCAATCGGCGAATGCCGCCGGACGATGCGAGATCTCGAGGGCTATGGCATCGATTGCCGCGCGTACCACGGGGGATCTCAAGGATTCGGATCGCACCACAGCCCAGATCGGCAGCTGCCGCTGAAAATCGTCCGGAAGCACCGGAACGAACTCCGGCCGATCGTGCACGAGGAAGTTCGGCAACAGTCCGATTCCGGCTCCCGCCTGCACCGCCTCGAGCTGCGCGAAGAGGCTGGTGGATTGAAAGGTCGTGGCGGGTTCGGGCAACTGCGATGACCGAAAGCCCAGGTCGGTCACCAGCAGGGCACTTTCGACATACGACACGAACCCGTGCGACTGAATATCGTCGATCGACGAGGGTGCGCCGCGTCGGTGCAGATAGTCGCGGCTCGCGTAGAGGCGCAAGAAGTAGTTGGTGAGAAACATCGCCTGGGCGTTGTTGACGTCGTTGCGCCCGGCCACGATCTCGAGATCGACACCCGACCGGTTTTGACTCACCTTGCGGGTCGCACTGAACATTTCGATGTTGATGAGCGGGTGTTCCCGCTGCAAATTCACGAGTGCCGGCGTGACGATCTCGGCTCCGAATCCGTCGATGGTACTGATGCGCAGCAGCCCCGAGAGTGGGTCCGTGCGACTGATCGCCGTCGTGAGGGCGCCGAGGCGGTCCTCGATCGCTTCGGCCGCGCTGACGGCGTGACGGCCCAGTTCCGTGAGTTCCCAGCCATGCGGGCTGCGTTCGAGCGTGCGCCCGCCCAACTCCTGGTCGAGAGAGAGGATGCGCCGCGAAATGGTCGTGTGGGTGGTGCCGAGGGCCTCGGCGACCGCGTTGAAGCGACCCAACCGGGCCACGGTGAGCAGTACGAGCAGGTCGTTCGGGCTGGGGAGCTGATGCGACGTCACGTCCGGTCCTCTCGGGAGTGTGCATCCATGCACATACCCTCTGCTAAATATTGGCTTGATTGCACTCTATCGGGCTGCGAGGGTGGGGGGAGCGCACAAGCAAAGGAGCTTCGATATGTCAGTAGTCGCATGGATCGGGTTGGGCAACATGGGTGGACCCATGTCCGCGAATATGGTGGCCGCCGGCCACGAGGTGCGGGGATTCGATCTGAATCCGGATGCCCTCGCCACGGCCGCTCAGACCGGCGTCAGTGCCGCCGGGAGCATTGCAGAAGCCGTGGCCGGCGCCGACGTCGTCTTCACCATGCTGCCCAAGGGTGAGCATGCCCGAGCCGTTTACTTCGGTGATGACGGCGTCCTGGCCTGCACAGATACGTCGACCCTGCTCGTAGATTCGTCCACGATCGACATGGAGACGGCGCAGAGCCTGCACGACGCTGCCGCGGCAGCGGGCTTCCGCTTCGTCGACGCGCCCGTCTCGGGCGGCATCAGCGGCGCAACCGCCGGAACGCTCACCTTCATGATCGGGGGCGAGGCCGGGGCGGTCACGGATGCCTCGGCATTCATTGAGCCGATGGCCGCGAACATCATTCCGACCGGCGGGGCGACGACCGGTCAAGCCGCGAAGATCTGCAACAACCTCATGCTGTTCATCAACCTCGCCGCGGCCGCCGAGGGGGCCGTGCTCGCCGACAGGCTGGGCCTGGACAAGCAGGTGTTCTGGAATATCGCATCCGTGTCATCCGGCGACAGCTGGGCGCTGCGCACCTGGTACCCGATCAAAGACGTGGTCGAGACGGCCGCGGCCAACCGGGACTTCGCCCCGACGTTCACGACCTCTCTCGCGAGCAAAGACATCGGCCTCGCCATCGCCGCGGCCAAGGCCACCAACACCCCGCTTGAAATCGGCGAGCACGTCGCCGAACTTTTCCAGCGTCTCATCGACGAGGGCGAGGGCGGCAAAGACTGTTCGATGATCGTCAAACTCGTCGACGGCACCCTGCAGCCTCACGCCTGAACCCCGTTACCCCGTAGAAAGAGCCATCTTATGCAAACAGTTCCCCACTTCATCAACGGCAGGCGCATCGAGTCGGCCGAACGGTTCGGCCCCGTCTTCAATCCCGCCACGGGTGTGCAGGAGAAGCAGGTCGTGCTGGCGTCCCGTGCGGTCGTGATCGACGCCATCGAATCAGCCAAGACGGCATTGCCCGAGTGGCGCGCCAGCAGCCTGGCCAAGCGCACAGCCATCTTCTTCAAGGTGCGCGAGCTGCTCGCTGAGCGCACGAACGAGCTCGCCGCGATCCTCACGAGCGAGCATGGCAAGGTGCTCTCCGACGCGGCAGGCGAGATCACCCGGGGTCTGGAGAACATTGAATTCGCCACCGGCCTGGCCCAGATGCTGAAGGGTGACTTTTCGCAGCAGGTCTCCAACGGCATCGACGTGCACTCCGTGCGCCAGAGCGTCGGCGTCGTTTCCTGCGTCACCCCGTTCAACTTCCCTGCCATGGTGCCGCTATGGATGATCGGCAGCGCCATCGCCTGCGGCAACACCGTGCTGCTCAAGCCGAGCGAAAAGGATCCGTCGTCGGCCATTTTTATCGCCGAGATCTTCGCGGAGGCCGGTCTTCCGGCCGGCGTGCTCAATGTCGTGCAGGGTGACAAGGAAGCCGTCGACGAGCTGCTCGACAACCCCGACGTGAAGGCGATCAGTTTCGTCGGTTCCACTCCGATCGCAAAGTCGATCTACAGCCGCGCGGCCGCGAACGGCAAGCGGGTGCAGGCGCTGGGCGGGGCCAAGAACCACATGGTTGTGCTGCCCGACGCCGACCTGGATATGGCCGCGGATGCCGCGATCAATGCGGCGTACGGTTCCGCCGGGGAGCGCTGCATGGCCGTGAGCGTGCTCGTTGCCGTCGGCGGGATCGCCGACGACCTGGTTGCCGCGATCGAGAAGCGCATGAAGACGCTCCGTGTCGGTCCCGGCACCGATCCGGCCTCGCAGATGGGTCCGCTCATCACCGGCGAGCACCGTGATCGCGTCGCGGCGTATCTGGCCGGCGCGGAGGCCGCAGGCGCCACCATGGTCGTCGACGGGCGCGAGCAGAATTTTGACAGCGACGGCTTCTTCCTCGGAGTGAGCCTGATTGACCACGTGGTTCCCGGGATGAAGGTCTACGACGACGAAATCTTCGGCCCGGTGCTCTCTGTCGTGCGCGTGGACACCTTCGATGAGGCCGTCACGCTCGTCAACGATCACGAGTTCGGCAACGGTGTCGCGTTGTTCACCCGCGACGGCGGTGCGGCGCGGCAGTTCGAGTTCGACGTCGAGGTCGGCATGGTGGGTATCAACGTGCCGATACCGGTGCCGGTCGGGTCGTTCTCCTTCGGGGGATGGAAGAACTCGCTCTTCGGCGACGCACACATGTACGGACCCGACAGCATCCGCTTCTATACGCGAGGCAAGGTCGTCACCACCCGCTGGCCGGACCCGGCCACCTCCGAAATCGATCTCGGTTTTCCCCAGATGGCCTAGGCCGCCACGAAGGCGGGTTCCCGAGAATCGGGAACCCGCCTTCGTCGTTAAGGCGGCGCGGTCCCCGCGGTTGCCGGATAACCGCCGACGGGATCAGCGGCGTCGGAAGCTGAACAGGTCGAAGGCGGCCGTCACGGTCCGCTCCGGGGTGTCTGCCGCGTCGGGTACGTTTCGACCCATGTGATGAGCCGACGGACCCATGCCGATCAGGGCGGTGACATCCGTGGGGGAGAGGCCCAGTTCCATCGAGATGGCGCGATGTGATTCCAGCTCGAAACGGTCGGCGAGTCCCGCGGCCAGGTGCGTTGCCTTGTCCGGTTGCATGTCCAGCGCGAGTCCGTCTGCGCGCAGCTCCTGGAGGTGGGTGCTGTGCGGCACCACGACAAGCAGGAGTCCCCGGTCGCCAAGCACCCGGTGGAACTCTGCCGCATTGCGCGGGGCGAAGACATTGAGAATCACCTGGACCGACGCGTCACGGATCGGCAGGGGAGACCACACATCCGCCACCACGCCGTCGATGCGGTCGTGTGCTCGTACCGTGCGCGCTACGGCGACGGGGGAGAGGTCCATTCCGAGCGCCCGCACGGCGGGCATGTCGGCGAGAGCCGCCCGGAGGTAGTAGCCGGTGCCGCAGCCGACGTCGAGTACGCGCTGTGGGCGCTCCGCGTGGATCGTCTCGGAGATCGCATGCCGGAGAGGCTCATACCATCCTGCCGTCTGGAACCGGTTCCGAGCGTCGAGCATGCCTGCGCTGTCGCCAATGAACTTGCGGCGACCGGCCAGCATGGTCGCATACCCGCGCTTGTTCACGTCGAAGGAATGTCCGCTCGAACAGCCGAGAGTCAGTGTGCCGCCGGGTTCGAGCGGGAGAAAGCAGTTCGGGCATCGAAGCCACTCCGATAAGGTCTGGAGTGACATCGATGCCCGATCTCTTGTGGTGACGCTTACTTCTCGGTGATCTCCGCCTGGTGCTGGTCGTGAGCGTGGTGGAGTTCGCTCTGGCTGACCGGAGTGACCCTGTCTTCGAAGAACCAGCGGGACAGGCCGGCGCGGAGTTTCTCTGCGGCGGTGATCTTGCCCCGTGAGTTCGGCCGGGTCATGAGCGGCTTGAAGTCGTTGTAGCTGACCAGCTTCCAGCGCTCGTACTCGTCAACGGGCTGGTGGACTTCCACGTACTCGCCACCGGGCAGTCGCACGATCCGACCAGATTCATAGCCGTGCAGCACAATTTCGCGGTCCTTCTTCATGAGAGCGAGGCAGACTCGCTTCGTGATGAAGTACGCCAGGACCGGTCCCAGGATGGTGATGGCCTGAAGGGCGTGGATGACCCCCTCCATGGTGAGGTGGAAGTGCGTCGCAATGATATCCGAGGAAGCTGCGGCCCACAGCCCGGCGTAGAACGTAACACCGGCGGCGCCGATGGCGGTGCGGGTCGGCGCGTTCCGAGGACGGTCGAGCACATGGTGCTCACGCTTGTCGCCGGTGATCCAGGCCTCGATGAACGGGTACACCATCACGAGGACGATGAAGATACCGATCACGATCAGCGGAGCCAGAATGTTGAACGAGTACGTGTGGTTCAGGAACACGAACTCCCACCCCGGTGGAACCAGGCGCAGGGCGCCATCGGCAAAACCGATGTACCAGTCGGGTTGGGTACCGGCAGAAACCGGCGAGGGGTCGTACGGGCCGTAATTCCAGATCGGGTTGATGGTGAACAGCGACGCGATCAGCATCACGACACCGAAGACGATGAAGAAGAACCCACCGGCCTTGGCCGCGTAGACGGGAAGAACGGGGTAGCCGACAACGTTTTGGTTGGTATGACCGGCCGACGGGTACTGCGTGTGCTTGTGCACAACGACGAACAACAGGTGCATTGCGATGAGCGCCACGATGATCGCCGGCAGCAGCAGAATGTGCAGCGAGTACAGACGCCCGACGATGTCGACGCCGGGGAATTCCCCACCGAAGAGCAGGAAGGAGATCCACGTTCCGGCCACCGGGATGCCCTTGATGATCCCGTCGATGATCCGCAGGCCGTTACCGGACAGCAGGTCGTCGGGGAGGGAGTAACCGGTGAATCCCTCGGCCATGGCGAGGATGAAGAGGATGAAGCCAATGACCCAGTTCAGCTCGCGGGGCTTGCGGAAGGCGCCCGTGAAGTAGATGCGCAGCATGTGCAGGCCGATGGCGGCCACAAACAGCAGGGCCGCCCAGTGGTGCACCTGGCGCATAAGCAGTCCGCCACGCAGGTCGAAGGAAATATCGAGAGTGGAAGCCATGGCGGCCGACATCTCGATGCCCTTCAACGGTGCATAGGAACCCTCATAGTCCACCGGCGCCATCGATGCCTGGAAGAAGAAGGTGAGGAACGATCCGGACAGCAGGATGATGACGAAGCTGTAGAGCGCCACCTCGCCGAGCAGGAAGGACCAGTGGTCCGGGAAGATCTTACGACCGAGCTCCTTGACCGCACCGGAAATGCTGGTGCGCTCGTCAATGTAGTTCGCGGCTGATGCCGTGAATCCGCCGGACTTTTTTACTTCAGCGGTTTTGCGGGTGTCTAACGAGGTCATTTGCGCTCCCAGAAGCTCGGACCGACCGGTTCAGTGAAATCGCTCTGCGCGATGAGATAACCTTCGGCGTCCACCGTGATCGGCAGCTGCGGGAGCGGCCGCTTGGCCGGTCCGAAAATGACCTCGCAGTGATTCGTGACGTCGAATTGTGATTGATGGCACGGGCACAGCAGGTGGTGTGTCTGCTGCTCGTACAGAGCAACAGGGCACCCGACGTGCGTGCAAATTTTGGAATATGCCACGATGCCCTGGTACGACCAGCCCTCGCGCTCCGGAGTCTCTACGAGTTGTTCCGGCTTCAGTCGCATGACGAGAACGGCTGCCTTGGCCTTCTCTTCCAGTCGCCCGTGGCCCATTTCGGCGAGGCCTTCGGGAATGACGTGGAAAGACGAACCGAGAGTGAGATCAGACGCCTTGATCGGCGTTCCGGAGGGATCACGGGCCAAACGCGTGCCCTTCTTCCACATGGTCTCCGACAGGAGCTCAACCGGGTTCTGATCCTGCGGGCCGAGGCCGCGGAAAAGCACAACGGCCGGGAGCGGGAACGCAATGAGCGCACCGATGAGGCTATTGCGAATGAGGGTGCGTCGACCGAAGCCGGACTCGTCATTGGCCTGCTGGAAGATCTCCACCGCGCGGGCGCGTACCTCGTCGGTACCGCGAACGGGATGACGCTCGTCGATTCCCTCGTGGTCGGACATGAGGGCTTTGCCCCAGTGCACAGCGCCGATGCCGATCGCGAAAAGCGCGAGGGACAGGCCGAGGCCGATGAAGAGATTGTTCAGCCGAACCGAACCCGGATCATCCGCAGAGATCGGGAATGCCATGTAGGCGGCGATAGCGAACACACTGCCGACGATGGACACGTAGAACAGGGTGTACACGGTGCGTTCCGCCCTGCGCTCCTCTTTCGGATCCAAATCCGTGATGCGAGGGCGGTGCGGCGGGAAGCCGGGATTCTCGAGCGAATTGCGCGCGACGACGGCGGTACCTGCAGGGGTACCTGCGCGTACAACGCTCGACGAGTCGGCGGCGGGGACATGCTCCGCGCCGTTATCGTCCTTGGCCATTGTTCTCCTTCTTACCAGCTGTCAATGTATTGCTGTGTCGCACGGGTAATCGATCAGTTCGATTTGGCAGTGATCCACACGGTCAGGGCCACGATGGCGCCTAGGCCGAAGATCCAAATGAACAGGCCCTCTGCAACGGGTCCCAGGGATCCGAGGGCAAGTCCGCCGGGTGACGGATTGTTTTCGATGTACTTGAGGTACGTGATGATGTCGCGCTTGCCTTCGGCCGACACGTTCATGTCGTTGAAGACGGGCATGTTCTGCGGGCCGGTGATCATGGCCTCGTAGATGTGAGCCGCGGACACATCCTTGATCGCGGGGGCGAACTTGCCCTCCGTGAGTGCTCCACCGGCGCCGGCTACGTTGTGGCACATGGCACAGTTGATGCGGAACAATTCGGCGCCCGTTGCGGCGTCCCCGCTTGCATCGAGGACTTCGCCCTCGGGAATCGCGGGGCCGGGAGCCTTCGACGCCACATAGGCGGCCAGGGCCGCGGTCTGGGCTTCGGTGAACTGGGCGGGCTTCTTCTGCGCCTGAGGTCCCTGCATCTGCATCGGCATGCGGCCGGTGCCGACCTGGAAGTCAACGGACGCCGCGCCGACGCCGAGCAGGCTCGGCGCGACGTCCGAGCCGTCCAGGGCGAGGCCGTGGCATGTGGCGCAGTTCGCGGCGAACAGTTTTTCGCCCTCGTCGATCGTCTGCTGCGAGGACGCGTCGGTTGTGGCCGAGGCCGTGCTGGTGCTCAGTGCGGCATAGGCGGCCCCGGTGAATAGCAGGCCGATGGCGATGAGGGCAACGCTGGCAAGGGGGTGGCGACGGCCGGTCTTAGGCGACGTCCCACGCCTGCGCGGCGTCGAGGCTGAGGGGGTTTTATTCGTGGTCATGCTGAAGGTGTCCGCTCCTGAATCTTATTTAAGAACGTAGACGACCAGGAAAAGCCCGATCCAGACGACGTCGACGAAGTGCCAGTAGTAAGAGACCACGATGGCGCTGGTGGCTTCTTTGTGACCGAAGTTCTTGACCGCAAAGCCGCGACCAATGATGAGAAGGAATGCGATAAGGCCGGCCGTCACGTGGATGCCGTGGAAACCCGTCGTGATGTAGAACGCCGAGCCGTAGGCGTTGGAGCTGAGCGAAATCCCCTCAGACACCAGGGTCGCGTACTCGAAGACCTGACCGATCACGAAGATCGCGCCGAGAGCGTAGGTGAGGAAGAACCACTCGACCATGCCCCACTGGCTGAGCTTCCAGCCCGTTGAACGAGCCTGCAGCCTCTCCGCGGCGAATACGCCGAATTGGCACGTCACCGAGGAGGACACCAGGATGAGCGTATTGATCAACGCAAAGGTGAAATTGTGTTTGTCTGACTCGAAAAGCCAGAGCTCCGGGGACGTGGATCGTAGCGTGAAGTAGATGGCGAAGAGTCCCGCGAAGAACATCACCTCGCTACCCAGCCACACGATGGTGCCCACAGCCACGCTGTTAGGCCTGTTCACAACGGGTGCTGTCGCCGTCTGAGTAATTGAGGTGCTGGTCACCCCTCCATTATGGCCGATAACCGCACAGCTTTTTCTCAATCAGGCGTGCAAGTCGCCGTTTGGCGGCGGTATGCGTACCCCTTCTCCGGGCTGGATCCCTTGCGGATACGGGGAAACAGGGCCATCTCAGTAGAATTACGGTCATGCTTGAATCCCAGTCATGGCCAAATATTCTTACTGCTCTTCTTGACGGCGAAGATCTGAGCGTGGCTGACGCCGCCTGGTGCATGGAACAGGTCATGTTGGGGGTCGTGACTCCGGCCCAGCTGGGCGCGTTTCTTATTGCGCTGCGGGCCAAGGGCGAAACGGTCGATGAGATCGTCGGGTTCCGCGACGCGGTCCTGGATCACGCGGTGCCGCTCGACGTTGACTCCATGGGTCTTGACATCGTGGGTACCGGGGGCGACCGGTTTGGGACGGTGAACATTTCGACCATGGCCTCGATCGTGTGTGCCGCGGCGGGCGTACCGGTTGTCAAGCACGGCAACCGCGCGGCGAGCTCGGCGTCTGGCTCCTCCGACGTGCTGTCCGCGCTCGGGATAGATCTGACCCTGTCGCCGGAACAGGTTGCCGCGGTGCTCGGCCGAACGGGCATCACCTTCGCCTACGCGGCAGCATTCCACCCGGGATTCGGCAACGCGGCCAGCACACGCCGGGAGCTGGGAATTCCCACGGTTTTCAACTATCTCGGTCCGCTCTGCAACCCGGCCAGGCCGGAGGCCTCCGCCGTGGGGGTGGCGAGCCTTGATCGAGTCCCGCTGTTCGTCGGGGTATTCCAGACTCGAGGTGCAACCGCTCTGGTCTTCCGCGGTGACGACGGCCTGGATGAGCTGACAACGACCGGTCACAGCCACGTGTGGGAGGTGTCCCGAGGCCTCGTGACGGAACACGACATTGATCCGCGAGACCTGGGCATCAAACGGGCCCAGATCAGCGAGCTGGTGGGGGGGGACGCCGAACACAACGCCGCCGTCGTGCACGCTGTGCTGTCGGGCGAATCAGGCCCGATTCGGGACATCGTGCTGCTCAACGCCGCGGCCGGCCTGGTGGCATTCGACCTGGCCAACAACCCGGCCCAGGTGCAGGTCGCCATACTCGACCGGTTCAGGGACAAGATGGTCGTGGCCGCCACGGCGATCGATTCCGGGGCCGGCGCCGCCAAACTTGCCCAGTGGGTCGCCGCGACGCGGATGTGATTCTGCGTCGATGGCGCGTATGTTGAACGTGTCAGAGCCGACAAAGCCGGCTGCGCCGGAATCGATCGAGTGAATGGATGACCGTGAAGAAACTCATCAATGATCCAAGCAATGTTGTTGCGGAGGCCGTGGCGGGGTTTGGGGTGGCGCACGCCGACCTCGTACGGATATCGAACGACCCTCTGTTCATCGTGCGCAAGGACGCTCCCGTGCGAGGCAAGGTGGGAATCGTCAGCGGTGGCGGAAGTGGTCATGAGCCGCTGCACGGCGGGTTCGTCGGAGCGGGAATGCTGGACGCCGCGGTCCCCGGCCCGGTGTTCACCTCGCCCACGCCCGATCCGATCCTTGCCGCGACCCAGGCCGTCGACGGGGGAGCGGGGGTTCTGCACATTGTGAAGAACTACACCGGTGACGTGCTCAATTTTGAGACGGCGGCTGACCTGGCCCTGATGGAAGACATCGAGGTGCGCTCCGTGATCATCAACGATGACGTCGCGGTGAAGGACTCGCTGTACACAGCCGGCCGCCGGGGTGTAGCCGGCACCGTGCTCGTGGAAAAAATCGCGGGCGCGGCCGCGGAGCGCCTGGACGACCTCGCCACGGTTGCGCGGATTGCGGAAAAGGTCAATGCGGGGGTCCGGTCAATGGGTGTCGCGCTCACACCGTGTGTCGTGCCCCACGCCGGCGAGCCAAGTTTCGTGCTTGCCGACGATGAGGTCGAGATCGGCATCGGCATCCACGGTGAACCGGGCCGCGAACGGATCAAACTGGAACCGGCCGATGCCATCGTCGACCGTCTGCTGGCGCCGATCCTGGACGACCTGCCCTTCGTACGCGGCGATGAGGTGCTCTTGTTCGTGAACGGCATGGGCGGCACACCGCAGATCGAACTGTACATTCTGTTTCGTCGGGCGGCGGAGGTGCTTGCGGAGCGGGGGATGACCGTGACGCGTTCCCTCGTAGGCAACTTCACCACGAGCCTGGACATGCAGGGGGCGTCGATTTCCGTGCTCAGGCTGGACGCGGAGCTAACGGATCTGTGGGACGCCCCGGTGCAGACATCTGCCCTGCGTTGGGGACGGTAGCCACGGGATGAATCTGAGCACAGCATGGGCACTTGCCTGGGTGCGCCTCTCGGCGCAGGTCATTGCGGAACACCGCAGCGAACTCAACACGCTCGACCGGGAGATCGGAGACGGCGACCACGGTGAGAACATGGACCGCGGATTCAGCGCCGTGGTGAACAAACTCAACAGCGCCACTGACACGAGCGAACCGTCGGTAGTGCTCAAACTGGTGGCGAGCACGCTCATCTCCACGGTCGGCGGCGCGGCAGGGCCGCTGTACGGCACCGCCTACCTGAAAGCCGCGGTCGCCGTGGCCGGGGCCGCCGACCTCGATGCCGCAGCAACCGTCGCGCTGATCACGGCCGCGCGAGACGGCATCGTGCTGCGAGGAAAGGCCGAGAGCGGCGACAAGACCATGGTCGACGCCTGGACGCCGGCCGTCGACGCGGCAGTCGCACGATTGGCCGCCGGCGGCACGGCGCTCGACGTCCTGGCCGCGGCCGCTGACGCCGCTGACCTCGGTGCGATTGCTACCGAGCCGCTCGTCGCGCGGAAGGGCCGTGCGAGCTACCTGGGGGAGCGCGCCCGGGGCCACCGCGACCCGGGTGCAGAGTCCACCCGGTTGCTTTTGCGGGCGGCCGTGGACGCCGCGGGAGCTTGATGGCGGACAGCGCGGAGGGAGCCGGCCGGCAGGTCGGCCTCGTCTTCGTGTCACACAGCGCGCTGATCGCCGAGGGATTGGTGGAGCTGGCTCGACAAATGGCGCCACATGCCGCACTCCTGCCGGCAGGGGGAACCGACGAGGGCGGAATCGGCACGAGTTTCCTGAAGGTCTCCGAGGCGATGCTCGCCGCAGTCAGCGCGGGCGGAGCCGTCGTGCTCTGCGACCTCGGTTCGGCGATACTCACCGCGGAGACGGCACTGGAGTTTTTGGACGATGACGTGCGCGCGCGCATCCGTATCGTGGATGCGCCACTCGTGGAGGGTGGCGTGGCCGCAGCCGTCGCCGCCGAAATCGGGGGAGACCTCGGCAGTGTCGTCTCCGCGGCGCTGACCGCTGCCGGTGCGAGCAGCACACAGGCCGTGCCGACGAGTGAGCCGAACGGCTCGGTGACCCGATCCGTGACGCTCATCAACCGAGATGGGTTGCATGCTCGGCCCGCCGCGGATTTCGTAACCCTCGCGAGCACCTTCGACGCCAGTGTCACCGTGAACGGCGTCGACGCCACGAGCCTGCTGGGGATCATGGCGCTGGGCCTGTCCCGGGGGATGACGGCAGAGGTCTCGTCATCGGGACCCCAGGCCACCGAGGCGGTCGATGCCCTTTCGACTCTGCTGGAGTCCGGATTCGGGGAGAAGGACGAGTAGCTCCTGGCACGTTCTGTATTTCTTGGCGAATCGCGCGTACTCTGTACGCATGTCTGTAGAAGGCACTTCCGAAGAGAAAGACGCTCAGCATTCTCCGGCCTGCCCCGTGTGCGGGCACCCCATGCGTGAGCACTCCATCGATCACTCAACGAACAACCCGATACTGAATTGTCCGGTCCCGCACCCGGGTGTCTGGGACAGAGATGCCTTGGAGCCGGTCAACGAACTCGGAATGGTGATCCACACCGATCCCAGACCGAGTACGTCGTCGCTTTAGCCCTGTTCAGGCGTACTTTTGCCGACCGTAACGCGGTGCCTCGGAGAGGCGGCTTGAGCGAACGGTGCTCGTGGGCCGGTACGGGGCGTCCGCTCGCTATTGACTCTGATCCCCGAGCACGGAACCGTCAAACCCAACACGGCCCGGGGAGCATCAGCGCCGGATCGGCGGGAGAGTCGCCTCGAGCGCGTCCACATCCTCCGGGCGGCACAGGTCGGTAGCCGGCGTCTGAGCGGTGGCGCTACCCGCGGCTACGGCGTACCGGAATGCCGCGTCGGTATCGCCGCCCTCTGAGAGCCGCAGCACGAACGCGCCCAGGAAACTGTCGCCGGCTCCGACCGTGCTCAGCACCTGGATTGTCGGCACCGACAGGCGCACGGTTCCCGCGGCGGAGGCGAGCACGGCTCCTTTCGCGCCTCGCGTCAGAGCGACCAGTTCGGCCGAGCCGGCCGCGATCAGATCGGATGCGGCGGTGACCTGGCTCTGTTCCGTGTCAAGGGCCGCACCGACGAGCTCGCCGAGCTCCCGACGGCTCGGCTTGACTAGGTAGACCCCCTCGGCCAGGGCTTCCCGAAGGGGAACGCCGGAAGCATCCAGCACACAGCGCGCCCCACTGTCACGAGTGAGCCGCGCGACCCGGGCATAGAAGTCCTCAGGCACTCCCGGCGGCAGGCTGCCGCTGGCAACCAGATATCCGGCGTGCGGGGCTGTCTGCCGCACGGCAGCGAGACAGGCTCTCCATTCGGGCTCGCTGAGTTCGGGCCCCTGCAACACGAAGCGAAATTGTCTGCCCGTGCCCGATTCATCCACGGTGAAACTCTGGCGGGTAGTGCCTGAGATCGGCACGGCACGACTCGACACGCCCTCGACGTCGAGCATCTGGCGCAGGGCCGCGCCGGTCAGCCCCCCGACCGCGTAGATGGCCAACGATTCCCCGCCGAGCAGATGAACTACCCGCGAGACGTTGATGCCGCCGCCACCCGGATCCAGGCGAGTCGTCTCGCAGCGCAACTTGTGTTCGCTCACCACCCGATCGGTCGAGGTGCTGAGGTCGAGCGCCGGGTTCATGGTCAGGGTCACGATCGAACCCCTGGCGCGCCCCACGCTTCCGCGGGCGCTAATGGTGGTGCTCCTGCGGTCCGCCGGTCACCCGGTGCAGCCACTGGTCAATCGTGTCGATCATCCCGACTCGCGCTCCGTCATGAGCTTCCCTCTCGCTCGGATCCCCATCCTGCACCAGGTCGAGGGTCGTGGATAGGGGCCGACGGCCTGTCAGGGCGCATCCCCTGTCCGCCCCGATCCGCTGGGTGCGCTCAGCCGGTCCGTCTACGTGCCGTGGACCGCCTCCGCAGGCGCCGACCTTGGGCGATATCGGCCCTGTCCTTGTTCGCCGCTGTGTCGCTCTTGCGCGTGTCCCGGGGCGGCAACTGGATGTCTTCCTCCGCAGCGATGCCGGCCTGGAGCTGACGGCCGCGTTCGAGTTCGGGGTCGAACTGGGCACCAAAGAGCAGCGCCAGATTCGCGATCCACAGCCACAACAGGAACACCACCACCCCGGCCAATGACCCGTACGTGCGGTCGTAGTTGGAGAAATTGGTGACATACAGGCCGAAGAGGAACGAGGCGACGACCAGGGTGATCAGTGCGACCAACGCGCCAAGACTGATCCAACGGAACCTCGGCTGTTTGGCGTTGGGGGTGGCGTAATACAGAATCGCGACGATCAGCACGACAGCGAGGGCGAGGACGGGCCACTTGGTGATCGACCAGACGACCTGCAGGGTCTCCCCAAGACCCAGGGCGTTGCCGACAAAAGTTGTCACCGGACCCGACACGATGAGGATCACGAGCATGATCAGGATCAGGAGGATGCTGATGAGAGTGACGCCGAGCTGCATAGGGCGCAGCTTCCAGAACGGCCGACCCTCCTCGATCTCATAGACCCGGTTCATGGCGCGGCTGAAGGCGCCGACATAACCGGATGCGGTCCAAATCGCCACGAGGATACCGAGGACCAGGGCAAACCCGGCGGCAGGTGAGGAGCTGAACTGCTCGAGCGGAGCACGGAGTACATCCGCGGTGCCACCGGGCGCAACATCGTTGACGAGAGAGAGAATCGTATCGATTGACCGTTCGCCCTGTCCGAATACTCCCAGCAGGGAGACCAGGGCGATAAGTGCCGGAAACAGCGACAGTACGGCATAGTAGGTCAGTGCTGCCGCGAGGTCGGTGCACTGGTCGGCCATGAACTCGCGCATCGTCTTGCGCAGCGCATACTTCCAGGACGGTTTGGTCACCTCGCCCGGTGAATCCGGTTTACGCGGATCATCGGGAGCGGGAGCGGGAGTCTGGTTCTGGGTCTGACGGGTGCCGCCTGTGATGCACACGAAGTGTCTCCTCGTCTGCTGGTCTGCTAGGGCCGGACGGGGCTCGCGGCACGAGCAGCGTCGCCCGAACGACACTCGACGCCCGCGGCTGCTGCTGCTCCGGGACGCCGCCCGAATGCGACGATCTTAGTGCGACCTTCCCGATCCCGGGAGGCCTGTGCACGATGTCAGCGTGCTACCCGAGGTTGAGCGGCTGGCGCGCGATTGCGATCATGTCCTGTGCCAGCACTTCGGACGGCTGTCGACCGCTGGCCCACACGGCCGACAGGGTTCTCGTGAGCGTGATCCCGGTGACGTCCACGGCGACCAGGCGGCCGAGGGCAAGGTCATCGGCAACCGCCATCGAGCTGAGAACCCCAGGCGCCACTCCGGACCTGATCGCCGTACGAACGGCAGCGGTGCTGGAGTATTCCAGGCGCGGGGCGGCCAGAGTTCCAGAGACGCCTGGGACGCATCCGAGCAGATGATCGAGAGCCTTGCGGGTTCCCGAGCCCTCCTCGCGGGTGATCAGCGGGGTGTCGGCCAATTCCTGCGCGGACACAGGGCGGCGGCGCCGGGCCCAGACATGACCGGGGGAGACAACGACCATAAGCCTGTCCTGACCTATGGTCGTGGCGCGCAGGTCACTCGGGATCTCGGGAGTCTCGATGAATCCGAGGGGTACCGTTCCGGCACGCACGAGAGCGATTACCGCTTCACTGTTCGCCGCGGTGAGTCCGACGTTGGTCGCCACCTGGCCGGCGGACTCCTGTCGGTCACGCAGGGTGCCCAGCCAGCGCGGCAGGAGGTACTCGGCGATCGTCAGACTCGCCGCCACGTCGAGTCGGTGCAGGGCCTGCGAGCGTATCTCCTCGATCCCGGCTTCCATTCGTTCGGCGGCGGCGAGCACCTCAACGGCCCAACCGGTGACCAGGACCCCGGTCGCGGTCAACGTCGATCCTCGCGCCGACCGCACGATCAGGGATGCTCCGATCTGGCCCTCCAACGCACGAACCCGTGATGACACGGCTTGCTGGGAGACGCCGAGGCGCGCGGCGACACGACTGAGGCTGCCCAATTCGCCCACGGACATCAGCATCTGGAGCCCCCCGAGGTCGGGCATATGTGGACCGAGCACGACACACCTCCCACAAGCCTCACTTGTGCCCCGCCAACGATACGCCCTCTACCGGCCCGTGTTCGCCGGGACGAGACTGGGTTCCGTGAGTTCAACAGAGATGCGTCCCGCCCGTCCCGGGCGCCTGCCCGCGGAGTCAACGCCCGTCCCTCGGTATTCCGATCGTGTGCGGACATGGCTGCGCGGGTCCAGGAGTTGGATGCCCGGGGTCACGGTCGCGGGCGCGGCGGCGCTGAGCGCGTGGGGCATCCATTCATCGGTGCCGGCGATCCCGCTGCTCACCGTCGCCGTGGTTCTCGGAATCCTGGTCGCACAGTTACCGGTCGCCCGCCCGGCGTTGTCGGGGATTCTCGCTCCCGGCCTCAGAGTCGCCGCCAAGGCATTCATGCACCTGGGCATCATGCTGCTCGGCCTCAAACTGAATCTGGTCGACATCGCTCACCTCGGCTGGAAATCGATCGTCACCGTCATCGCTGTTTTGGCGGTCACGTTCGTCGTGACATTGTGGCTGGGCCGCCTCTTCAAACTGCCCGGTCAACAGCCTTTGCTGATCGCGACCGGCTTCTCAATCTGTGGCGCATCCGCGATCGGCGCCATGAGCCATGCTGTGCACGCGAAGGAGGAGGACTCCGCCATACCGGTCACACTCGTCACCCTGTGCGGGACCCTGGCCATCGTCGTGCTGCCGCTCCTTTGGCATCCACTCGGTTTCAGCGCACTGCAGTTCGGGCACTGGGTCGGAGCGAGCGTGCATGATGTCGGTCAGGTTGTCGCGACCGCTCAGGTGGCCGGTCCCGCTGCGCTGGCCGTCGCCGTTGTGGTGAAGCTCACCCGCGTGTTGATGCTCGCCCCGATGGTGGCCATCACATCGCTGGTCGTGCGGCGGAGGAGCGGCACCACGGAGTCCGGGCCGAAACATCCGCCGATCGTGCCGCTGTTCGTCGCCGGATTCATCTGCGCCGTGCTCGTGCGCACATTCGTGCCGCTGCCGGTAGCGGTCACGGCCGGCGCCGACACCGTACAGACGGCGTTCCTGGCGATGGCTCTCTTCGGGCTGGGAACGAGGGTGCGGCTCGGCCGGCTCGTGCGCACCGGATGGCGCGCTCTTCTGGTCGCCATGCTGTCCTGGACGCTGATCGCCGCCCTCGCCTGGGTTGCCGTGCAAATCGCGTGAGGGCCGCGTTCGACACATGGTCCGAGGCCGGTGTGGCCCGCGCCCGTTGACGCGTCAGTGCGAGAGGGGCTCCAGCGGGACGAGGACGCTATCGTCCCCGTCGGTCGCCCCTGTCCCGGCGATGCGTGCGGTGCGTCCGCGGCGCGGCCACTCCACGACGACCATGGCGGCAATCATGAACGCGCCGCCGATGACAGTCTTGACCGCAAGTACTTCCTGGCCGACTCCCACAGCGATGAGCGCGGCAAAGACGACCTCGAGGGTGAGGATGATGGCAACGCGGGACGCCTCTACCTGTGCCTGCGCCCACGTCTGCACGAAGTATCCGAATACCGTTGCGAACACGGCCGTGAACAGAACGGCCCCCCAGACGTTCCCGCTGGGGGGTGCCTGATAGCCGTCGGGCACAGCGCCGATCCAGCAGACGACGGCGACGGCACACAATTGCACGAATGTGAGCGCGTACGCGTCGAGGCCCGTACTGAAGCGGCTCAGGCCGACAATATGAAGCGCAAAGAATACGGCGCACACGACGCCCCAGATCTGACCCACTTCAACGCTCATGCCCGTGATCGAGATGAGGCCCAAACCAACCAGGGCCAGCAGGGCGCCGATGGCCAGCTTGCCACCGATTCGGTGCCGGAACAGGAGCCAGCCGAGGACCGGTGTGAGCACCACGTAGGTTCCGGTGAGGAAGCCGGTAATTGCCGCGGTCGTCATCTCCAGCGCGATCGTCTGGGTGATGTAGCCCAGGCCCAGCAGGATGCCGAGCGAAGCGCCGACGACCCACATGCGGCAGCCGAGTGCCCGCACCATCGTCGGCCGTGCCACGAGCATGATCAGGGCCGCGATCGTGAAGCGGGTCGCCAGGAAGTCGAAGAAGGGCTGCTGTTCGATGGCGGGCTTCATGATGACGAAAGCGCCACCCCACGTCGCCGCAACAAGCACCAGGGACCACACCGCCAGACGGGATTTCTTCACCTGACCACCGTAGTCGAGGTGCGCCGTCGTGCTCTGATCCGGTGGCGTGAGCGACTCAGGATCGATCTCCGCCGTCGCGCCGACTCAGCGCCGCCAAGTTGTCGTTGTAGGCGCGCAGGTCGGCGTCGTCGGTGAGATCGGCCCGGCGATCGAGGCGCCTCGCCACTCGTTCGTCTGATGCAAGCCAGTGGCGCATAAGGACGAGGGCGGCGAGCACCGTGGGAAATTCGCCTGCACCCCAGGCGACACCGCCGCCGATGCGCTGATCGGCCAGCAGCGCGCCGTCGTCCGTGAATTCTAAGGCGTGCCACCAGTCGATCGCCAGCACTTCGGTGCCGCTCATGATGCTCAGCCCGAAGAAGGCGTGGAAGGCGAGCGTGGATATCAGAAGGATGAGGCGCAGTGGATGACTCGGACGCGCCGGTCCCGGATCGATCCCGATCAGCACCCAGAAGAACACGTATCCGCTCGCGAGAAAGTGCACGCACATCAACACGTGACCGGTGTGGGTGCGCAGGGAGAATTCAAACCAGCCCGTGTAGTAGAACGCCACCAGGCTGCCGGCGAAGAGCACACCGGCGACCGCCGGGTGGGACAGCAGACGCAGGTAGCGCGAGTGCACGACGATGAGTATCCACTCGCGGGGCCCGCGGCTGTGGTCCCGCCGCTTCGGCAGAACGCGCAGGGCGAGAAGCACCGGGCCCCCGAGCACCAGCAGGGGAGGAATGAACATCATGAGACCCATGTGCTGGAGCATGTGGGTACTGAAGCTCGCGGCGCCGTAGACTCCCGGTCCGCCGCTGGTGAAGTAGATCAGGGCGACGCATCCGGCTGACCAGGCCACGGTGCGGTTCGCGGGCCAGGCGTCGCCGCGGCGGCGCAGTCGCACAACACCGGCGATGTAGAAGCCGGCCATGAGGACACCCAGCGAGAAGAAGAGCAAGTCCACGTGCACGGAGGTCAGCATCCGTGCGAGCGTCAGGGGCTCCGGGAAGGGAAAACCGATCAGGGCGCGGCGCACATCGAGCGCGGCCACCGACTGCTGGGATACGGGCGGGGCGCTGCGGGAAAGGCCGACGGACAGCCCGATCGCGGTCGCCATGAGCACGACCTCGACGACCGCGAGGCGGGCGAAGGCGCGGGTGTCGGAGGGCGCGCGTACGAGGCGCGGAATGATCCGTCGGCGATGCCGGTAGCCGGCAAATCCCAGCAATACCAGGATGACGCTTTTCGCCAGGAGCAGGAGCCCGTATCCGTACAGCAGATCGGCGGGGGACGAGATGCGCAGCCCGGCGTTGACGGCGCCGGACACAACCACCCCGAGGAATGCCCAACCGGCGAAGACCGAATACCGGGCCACGACGACCGGCAGCGCGGCACCGAGGCGCTTGCGCATGAGAATGAGGGCGACGAGTCCGCCGACCCAGACCGTGACGCCGACGAGGTGGATCGCCATGGCGTTGACCGCGTTGCCGTGCTCGTCTGATCCGGCCGCGTGACCAGACAGCGCCAGCGGCAGGAGAGCGAGAATGCTGAGCACGGTCGCCGTCGCAATCCATGACACCCGCGTTGTGACCAGCACGATCACGAGCAGGGCGACCACGCAGCCGATCGAGAGCAGAAGCGTTCTGCCGAGGTCCAACTCGGTGGCGAAGTACACGAACTGCGTCGCGAACAAACGGCTCGTCACGGGCGCCCCGATCGTGTTGGCTGCCGTGAACACGAGTACGGCCATTCCGGCGGCCGCCCAGACGCTGGCCGCCCAGGCGGCCCATCGAGCTGCACGCCACTGGCTGTAGCTGGCACGGCCGGGGACGATGGACTGTCCCGGGAGGGCGAAGGTCGCGAGAACCAGGAGTCCGATCGTGACGGCGGCGGCGGCGTCGTGCACGACGCGAGCGACGGGCAGGCCGCGGGTCACCAGGTCGCCGGGGTCAATGAGCACGAGGCCGGAGAAGGCATCCGTCATGATCATGGCGAGGATGGTGAGCATAACCGCGAGAGGAACACAGAGTGCCAGCACGACCGGGACCAGTGCCGGGGCGCGCATTGTGAGGATGCGCGACTCGAACCGGGTTGTGTCGTTGGTTTCGCGAGGGGACTGCACGATGGAGATTCCCGTCTCCGAGGCCGCGAGCAGTCGCGACAACGAGGGGTCGGTACCGAGTCCGAGCAAGCCGGCGTCGGGGGTGGGGAGATGAAGAATGTGGCGGAGGTGATGGCCGCAGGCGGCAGCGTCTGCCGTGTGCGCCGACTGTCGCGGCACGGCCGCAGCACGAAGCGCCCGGAGGGCGACCGCGTACGCGGGGGTGCGAGCTCTAGTGCGCGAAACGAGCGGCAGGCGGGCCGCGGTGTCTCATCGGTGACAGCAGAACATCCAGGTCGGTGGCGATGAACCTGTGAGCGAGCAGGGCCATGACGTGCGCGCGGTGACGGGGGAGGGTCACGATGATTCCCACGTTGCGCGCAATGGCGACCAGGGCCAGCCGCGCGAAGTCGAGGAGCGACCAGAACGTCTGCTCACCGCGACGGAGGGCGAGGATCGTGATGAGCGCGGCCACGCCGTGGGCGATCCACATCCAACCCATGCCATGTACACCGGCCGTCGCCACAGCGGAGGCCGTGTCGGAGGCGCCGATGACGACGGCTGCCGAGCCGTGGTGCCCGCTTGCGGTCATGGTGGCCGCGCTCGTTCCGTCGAGTCCGAACAGGGCGTGGAACAACACCTGACTCAGAACGACCGAGACAGCGAGTTTGGTGAGGGAGAGCTTCTTGCCGGCCAGGAGAACGCAGAGCATTCCGGAGAAGGCGACCGCAAGCGACAAACTGATCGGCCCGGGGGACGCGCCCCCACCCGCAACGTGCGACAGCCCGGCGACCAGAACGGCGACGGATGCGGTGAGCCAGCCGCGCACAAATCTCGCCCACCTT